>Ga0228702_1001011_pt1 | contig 19324 bp, 11 predicted proteins | sample McNCre217_Aug_MG_2_FD_178018 | JGI IMG/M metagenome (GOLD analysis project Ga0228702, IMG submission 178018) | Freshwater microbial communities from McNutts Creek, Athens, Georgia, United States - 20-17_Aug_MG | ecosystem: Environmental > Aquatic > Freshwater > Creek | place: USA: Georgia... | reverse complement strand
GGTATTTTTTCTTATTTTTGCTTCAATTTTGCCGATTATTTCATAAAAAACAACAAGACTGTGGCCTTTAAGGAATACAAAAATTTAGATTATGCTGCTGTAGCGGACGAGGTACTAAATTTCTGGAAAGAGAACAATATTTTTGACAAGTCGATTTCCTCGCGTGAGGGTAACCCGACTTTCACATTTTTTGAGGGGCCACCTTCTGCCAACGGAACGCCGGGTATTCACCACGTGATGGCACGTACCATCAAAGACATCTTTTGTCGTTACCAAACCCTAAAAGGAAAGCAGGTGAAGCGCAAAGGCGGTTGGGACACGCACGGTTTGCCCGTCGAATTACAAGTGGAGAAAGAATTAGGCATTACCAAAGAAGACATCGGTAAATCCATTTCCGTCGAAGAATACAATCAAAAATGCCGGGAGACCGTCATGAAATTCACGGATCAGTGGAATGATTTGACGAATAAAATGGGTTATTGGGTGGATTTAGAGAATCCCTACGTGACCTACCAAACGCCCTACATTGAAAGTGTTTGGAATCTATTAAAGCGTCTTTATGACAAAGGCCTTTTGTACAAAGGCTATACGATTCAACCTTACTCCCCAGCCGCGGGTACGGGTTTATCGTCCCACGAATTAAACCAACCCGGTTGCTACCGGGATGTGAAAGATACTTCGCTAACCGCGCAATTTGAAGCGATCCAAAACGAAGCCTCAGCCTTCTTATTTGAGAAATCAGCCGGAGCGCCTGTATACTTATTAGCTTGGACGACGACGCCTTGGACTTTGCCGTCCAACTCGGCTTTGACGGCGGGTAAAAACATTGATTACGTTTTAGTTAAGACATTTAACCCTTACACCTATCTGCCGGTACATGTCGTGTTGGCAAAGGATTTGGTGAAAAATTATTTCCAAGCAGCTGCCGAAAATGGTGATTTTGAAGCCTATGTAGCCGCCAAGAAAAAACCGAACGCAATCCCATATCAAATCGTCGCGACCTTCAAAGGTGCCGATATCGCCGGGATTGAATACAAGCAATTGATGCCTTATGTCCAACCCAAAAGCCCTGCGTTCCGTGTGATTCTGGGTGATTTTGTGACGACGGAGGACGGTACGGGTATTGTTCATACGGCACCGACCTTCGGTGCGGACGACTTCCGTGTTGCCCAGCAAAACAACATCCCAGCTATTTTTGTCCAAGACGAAAATGGCAAAGATGTGCCTTTGGTGAATCGCCAAGGCTGTTTTGTACAGGAGGTAACGGATTATGCGTTAGAGCCTGTGAAGGAAGCTTACTTGACCGAGGAGGAGAAGGAAGCTGCTAAAATCAAACAAGGAAGAGATAAATATTTATCGGTCGACGAGCGTATCGCGATTCAGTTAAAGACCGAAAATAAGGCCTTCAATGTTCAAAAATTTGATCACCCCTATCCACACTGTTGGCGTACAGATAAACCCGTTCTATACTATCCATTGGATTCTTGGTTTATCAAGACGACGGCTGTTAAGGATAAATTGATTGCTTTAAATAACACGATCAACTGGAAACCGGAGTCGACCGGAACCGGACGTTTCGGAAACTGGTTGGAGAATCTGGTGGATTGGAACCTGTCTCGTTCTCGGTATTGGGGGACACCTTTACCTATTTGGCGGACGGAAGATGGTTCGGAGGAATTGTGTTTCGGATCTGTGGAGGACTTGGTGAAGGCGCTACAAGCAGCGATCGAATCCGGGAAATTAACAGGTGAACAACAAAAAGGTAATGAGGCGTTTATTGCTGCTGTGAAAGCGGGAGAGGCTGATTTACATCGTCCGTATGTGGACAATATTTTTGTCCTAAGTGCCTCAGGTGTTGTGATGGCACGTGAGTCGGATTTGATCGACGTGTGGTTTGATTCGGGTGCGATGCCCTTTGCACAATGGCATTATCCCTTTGAGAATCAGGATATCTTCAAGCAATCCTATCCGGCAGATTTTATCTCGGAAGGGGTTGACCAAACGCGTGGCTGGTTCTTCACGCTTCATGCGATTTCGGCCATGGTGGAAGATTCGGTGGCGTTTAAAAATGTCGTGTCGACGGGTCTTGTATTGGATAAGAATGGCAACAAGATGTCCAAGCGTTTAGGAAATGCCATCGATCCATTTGATACCTTATCGAAGTATGGAGCGGACCCGACGCGCTGGTACATGATTACGAATGCCCAACCTTGGGATAACTTAAAATTTGATTTGGCAGGAATTACCGAGGTGCGTAATAAGTTCTTTGGTACCTTGACCAACACCTATAATTTCTTTGCGCTTTATGCGAATTTGGATGGCTTTACGCCAGATGAAAGTGGAGTCAAAACCGAGCATTTAACCGAATTAGACCGTTGGATCTTATCGAAATTAACGAGTCTTGTGGCGGAGGTCGATGATGCTTATGGTCAATATGAGCCAACGAAGGCGGGACGTGCGGTGCAGGATTTTGTATGTGATCATTTGTCCAACTGGTATGTTCGTTTGTCACGCCGACGTTTCTGGAATCCGGAGGATGCAAATCAAGGTATCTCCGCGGATAAGGCAGCAGCTTATCAAACATTACATACTTGTTTAACCACAGTTGCACAATTAATGTCGCCGATTGCGCCGTTCTATGGCGATTGGTTATACAAGAATTTGACGGGAGCAGAATCGGTGCATTTGACGGATTTTGTTGCGGTTAATCCGGCGTGGCGAAATGAGGATTTGGAGGGTTCGATGGACATGGCACAGCGCATTTGTTCTTTAGTTCACTCGATTCGTAAGGTGCATAAATTAAAAGTACGTCAGCCATTGGCGCAGGTATTAGTTCCGGTTTTGCAGGAGTCGGTGCGTGAGCAGATTCGTAAGGTGGAGGATTTGATCAAGTCGGAGGTCAATGTCAAATTGGTCAATTACTTAGACGATGCATCCGGCGTATTGAGCAAAAAAGTAAAACCGAACTTCAAGGCCTTGGGTCCGAAATTTGGAAAAGACATGAAGGCTGTGGCAGAGGTAATAACGAACATGCAGGCCTCGGATTTAGCTCAAATTGAAACGGCAGGTTCGGCAAGTTTACAGGGTTTTGAGATTGCTTTAGGGGATATTGAGATTGTTACCGAGGACATGCCAGGTTACTTGACAGCCTCAGAAGCAGGATTGACGATTGCCTTGGACAATACCTTAACGCCAGAATTAGTCCAAGAAGGAATGGCTCGTGAGTTTGTGAATCGTATTCAAAATCTGCGTAAGGATTCAGGATTTGATGTGGTCGATAAGATTGCCATTGTGGTGGAACAAGGTCCTGCGGCTTGGATGGAAAGCATTCAGGTGTTTGGTGCTTATATTCAGCAAGAAGTTCAGGCTTTGCGTATTTCGATTGAGCCAACTCTTTCTGGCGAAAAATCCGAATTAGTGATGGACGATGTTCATTTATATGCGCAAATTCAGGTCGTAAACGAATAGCCGATGGTATTCAATTCCTTGCAATTTTTGGTGTTTTTTGGAATTGTTACCTCCGCCTATTTTTTATTGGCTCATCGTTTTCGTTGGATCCTTTTGTTGGCGGCCTCTTGCTATTTTTACATGGCATTTCAGCCCGTTTACCTAGGTATTTTGGGCTTTACGATTATCGTCGATTATTATGCGGGGATCTATTTGGAGAAATTTAAAGGCAGATCAAAAAAGCTTTTTTTAGCGGCGAGCCTTTTGGCCAATATTGGTGTATTAGCTTTTTTCAAATATTTCGGATTCTTCACGGGAAATTTGACTGCTGTGGCTGATTTATTGGGCTACTCTTGGCACTTCCCAACCTTATCCATTTTACTTCCCATCGGACTTTCGTTTCACACCTTTCAAGCGATGAGTTATACGATTGAGGTTTATCGTGGGCATCAAAAAGCGGAACGAAATTTTGGAATTTATTGCTTGTATGTGATGTTTTATCCCCAGCTGGTAGCAGGTCCGATTGAGCGTCCTCAAAACTTGATTCATCAATTTTATCGTGAACACTGTTGGGATACCGCCCGCGTTCAGGCAGGTTTGTTTCAAATGCTTCAGGGACTTTTTAAAAAGGTCGTGATTGCCGATCGCTTAGCAATTTTGGTCGATTCCGTATATGGCAGTCTCGCGATTCAATCGGGTTCCAATTTGATTTTAGCATCGGTGTTTTATTCCTTTCAGATTTACTGTGATTTTTCGGGATATTCGGATATGGCGATTGGCGCAGCGAAGGTGATGGGTTTTGATTTGATGACTAATTTTAATGCGCCTTATACTGCGAAATCCATCCCGGATTTTTGGCGCCGTTGGCATATATCTTTGTCGACCTGGTTTAAGGACTATGTGTATTTTTCGTTAGGAGGGAATCGGGTGTCGGTACCGCGGTGGTATTTGAATATCTTGATTGTTTTTGTTATTTCCGGATTTTGGCATGGGGCAAGTTGGAACTTTGTCATCTGGGGAGCTTTGCACGGGGTTTTTCAATTGATCGGTTTAACGATCAGTCGATATGTTCCATCCCTTTCCCCTGACAAGGCAAGCGGTATATCACTACGCTTATTTCAAATCTGGACATTTGTTTTGGTCTCTTTAGCTTGGGTATTTTTCCGGATTCCACACTTTTCGCAAATAAAAATTTATTTCACGCGTTTATTTCATTGGCATTCGGATGCCCCATTGGGTATGCATTTGAATGAGGTAATTTTTTGTCTAGGTTTGATCCTTGGATTACAGATTTGGGATAAGTTGCAGCCGAAGAAGTTGCCTTATTTTTGGTTTACCCTGCCAGTTATCGTGCTCCTAATTTATTTCTTTGGGGTATTTAATTTGAAACAGTTTATCTATTTTCAGTTTTAATGAGAAAAGTATTAGCCTTTAGTGTGTTGCTTTTTTTCTTGGGGGTACTCGGATTGAGTAGCTCGGAACCTGCGATGCGTTGGCTTTCTCATGAACGATACCAAGACGACGGCCTGCTGGGTTCGGATAAATACCGATTTGGGGATTTGTATGGTTTGTCATACTTACCTGCTTTCCGACTGTATAAAGACACCACTTTGATTCGAAACCAAGCCCTTTTTGATGGAAACCGTGATATTGATTTAACAATTTTGGGCGATAGTTACCTTTTCAGTTATGTTCAGATGGACACGTCTAACTTTGTGCGCGCGAAAAAGGTGACTTTTCGGAGATGGTCGGACAGTAATTTGGAACCTCTGTGTGTCCGTCCAAGTGGAAACAAAAAAGTATTACTCATTGAGACGGTGGAGCGAAATGCATGGATGATATTAAACTTGGATCGATTGAAGCCACAATTGGAAAAGGTTACAAACGATAAGCCATGGTACGATTCATTTAATGAATTTCTTTTTGAGCATATCTATCATCCGCAATTGGAGCAAAATTTGGATTTCACGCTTTTCAATCAACAATTGTTTAGTCCTTTGAAATCCCTTAAAGCGATTATTAATTTGGAGGTATTTAATCGTTCGTCCACGGATGTAGCGATCTCAGAAAATGGGGATTTTCTATACATGCGCGAGACGGTGGATTCCACGCAGCGATCAAGCTCCTTTTATCCCATGACGAAAGATGAACTTCATGAATTAGGTGATCGCATGTTGGTTATGAATCAATACGCCAAATCCAAAGGCTATGACGAAGTGATTTTTGTTATCATTCCAAACCCTATCGTTTTTACCAAAACCGAGTCCAAGGCAAGCAATCAGTTCGTGCCTAAATTGACGACGGTATTAGGGGACAAAGTTCGCTTATTGGATCCGACGAAACCGTTAATGGTGGGAGGTAAACAGTATTTTTTCAAATCGGATTCCCACTGGAATCAAAAAGGGGCCCGCGCTTGGTTGGCTCAGTTAAATCAACAGTTGCTGGCTCTCTAAATCATGCGCAATAAACCTTGGGTTTTTATGCTTCGAATGTGCTTGCTGTGTTGCATGCTTGGTTGGGCTATCGTCTCCAATGCACAGAGTCAGAGAGTTGTATCATCCAAGTCGGCACAAGAGGCCCTTTTCCAAGAAGGGATGCGGCACTACATGAAGGAGGATTATGCGGAGGCAATCCTGGTTTGGGAAAGTTTGTCGGCCGCCTCACCCCAAGAACCCGCCATCGCATTTTATTTAGCTAAGGCCTATTTGCTGGAGAAAAATATTCCCCGCACCTTAATCTATGCGCGCAAAGCCCATGAATTGTCTCCTTATTCGCTTGATTATGGGCTTTTTTATGCGGAGCAGTTGCTGGCTGACCGACAAATTTCAGCGGCCATTACATGTTTGAATAAAATAAGTCAATACGATGAGGGTCATCCGGAGGTAAATCTACTTTTGGCGCAAGCCTATTTGTGGTCGGAGCAAGGCAACCTCGCCTTAGAGGCACTTGATCGGGCGGATCATTATGTGGGAGAGTATCCTGCCATCATCCGAACCAAAGCGTTTATCTATTTGAAGCAAAAGCAATTGATGAAAGCTTTGCAAGCTGGCTTGCGGTTGGTGGAATTGGATGATGAGGAGCTGTTGCTTTCTTGGGAACAGATGGATGTAGCTTGGGAGCTCAGTCAATCCGATTCTGTTAAAGTCGAACTGTTAAATTTACAGCGAAAAAACCCGGAGCAAGGCCAATTGGCATTGCTGTTAACGAATGTTTATCTGCATCAAAAGAATTTTGATTCAACGCTTGTGCAATTGCGCTTAGCGGCGGCTGATCATGAGGTTTTGCCCTCGATGGTGGCTCAGGTAACGATGAAGGCGTTTGAGCAAATTGATGATCCGATCAAATGGGAGTTGGCCAATCAATTAGCAGGGCACTGGTTAGCAATTTACCCGAACGAGCCACGCTTCTTGGCCATTCAGGGCGATTTATATGTTAGTACATCCAAGCTTGAGTTGGGTCAGCGCTTTTATTTACAGGCAGCCCGTATGGGGGAGCCGAAATACGAAGTTTGGTCAAGAATTATCCAGTTGGATTTTGAAATGAATGCCATTGATAGTGCATTTGTTCATGGTGAGGAGGCTTTGAAATTTTTTCCGAAACAGGGGTTTCTAAATTTTCAAATGGGTTTTGCAAGTTATTTAAAAGGGGATCCAGCACAGTCAATTCGTTATCTGGAAATTGCGCGCGGAATCATAAAACCATCGGAAAATTGGAATACTCAATTGTATTCCATCATGGGAGATGTTTATCATTCGCTAAACCGACATGGCGAGTCGGACGCTGCTTTTGAACAAGTATTGTTATTGAATCCCGAAGATGAACATGTACTGAATAATTACAGTTATTATTTGTCGCTGCGGAAGGAACAATTGGAGAAGGCGGCTCGCATGGCGAAGAAGTTGGTGGAATCTTTTCCCAAGGAATCTACTTACTTGGATACATTTGCCTGGGTGTTGTATCAGCAGGGAAATTACCAAGACGCCTTACGGTTTTTGGAAATGGCGATCCAAGAGGGTAAATCACCAAGTGCGGCGATTTGGGAGCATCATGGCGATACCCTTTATCGGTTGGGCCGAGTAGAGGAGGCGGTCAAGAGTTGGCGAAAAGCGAAGGATTTGCCAAATGCAGATCAAAACCTAGATAAAAAGATTAAGATGAAGCGAATTGTCGAAAATTGAGATAATTTTGCATATTCAATACGCAATGGTTCGACTGTTTTGTTTTTTCTTGGGCTTGGTTGGTTTCTTGGCTTGTAAGTCAACAAGTACACCCATTGCACCTGCACAAACTGTGCTTGCGGATACCGTTGCTCACGCTATTTTAGTCGATACTGTCGTTAAAAACACACCGGAAGAGCGCCCAAATGAGCTCGATTCGAAGGAGTCGGCAGATGAATTAGCCTTTCGTTATTTGAAAGCAAAGTCACGTGTGGCATGGAAATCAGGGAATAATACAGACAATTATTCGGTTGATATTCGCGTTAAAAAGGATAGTTTGATTTGGGTGACAATTTCTCAGGCGGGTTTAGCCGGAGCGACGGGCTTATTTACGTTGGATCGGATTCAGTTTTATCAAAAAATCAGTGGGGAATATTATGATTTGACCTATGATAGCTTGAGTACGATGATGGGTTTTCGGATCGATTACCGTGTCTTGCAATCCTTGATTGTGGGAAATCAGCCATTTAAGAAGAATAATTCGCGCGTGATTCGGGAGAATGAAAATATTATCATTAAGCAGGATTCAGGACGCATTAAGATTGATAATATGGTGGGTCCGAATCGAAAATTGAAGAAGTTATTGGTTCGCGATGAGCCTTCGAGTAATAAACTGACATTGGATTTTGAGGAGTTTACAAATTTAAATCAAGTGATTTTTCCGTTTTCGAGTCAAATCACGTTGGATGTTAAAAATAAGGAAGATAAAAGGGTAACCACGGTCATCCAAATTAAGTATTCCAAGGTGGAACTTTTGGATACCCCGCTTGAATTCCCTTTCCGAATCCCTGCTAAATTTTTGAAAAAGTAATGCGTTATCTATTTGTATTTATTGTTTTGTTTTGTTCGATTTCAGCTTGGGGACAGGAAGATAGGAAAACCCAGTTGGAGCAACAGAAGAAGGAAAATTTGGCTAAAATCAAGGAGTTGAATTCCATTATTTCCCGTACTTCAAAGAAAAAAAATGCATCCATTGGTAAATTGAATGTCCTGAAGGAGCAAATTGTCGTTCAAAAGAAACAGATTAATATTCTAAATGAGAATCAAAATTTATTGGCCGCAGAGGCGAGTAAATTGAAGCAAGAGAGTGATGTGTTGGCGGCCAAATTGGAACGTTTGAAGAAAAATTATGCCTTGATGTTGTACGAGGCTCAGAAGGTTTCTACGGTTTCGAATAAAATCAGTTTCTTATTGTTATCGCAGGACATCGGGGAGTTTACGCGTCGCTTTGATTATTTACGTCAATTTACGACCAATAGGAAAGAACAAGCGCACAAGATCTTCGAGACACGCCAGGATTTAATGACGAAGAAACAGCAGGTGGAGTTCAAGAAAAATGAGGAGAAAAAGGTCTTGGTAGAGAAGGAAAAGGAGAAGGCCAACCTTGAGGTATTGAAAACCAAGGAAAATAAAGTTGTGACTGTTTTGACTCAGCAAGAGAAAAAGCTAAAAACGGAGTTGGAGCGAAAAAAACTAGCGATTCGTAAATTGGATAATTTAATTGCGGGGATTGTTCAGCGGGAAATCCAAAAATCAATGGAGCGAGAGCGTAAGTTGCGGATGGCTGCCCAAGCTCGGAAATTAGAGGTAAATAAACCTGCTTTGCCCAAACCGAAGTTAGAAGAGGGGCTGGTTAAAAAAGGTGAAAAACCAACGACTTCAGAGAGTAAGGAAGAAACCAAACCGGAAGTTCGAGTAGAGAAAAAGGAAGTCGCTGTGGCTAAGAAAGTAGAAGAACCCGTATTAAATTCGAATACCTATTACATGAATGCGGAGGAAGCAAAACTTGCCAGTTCTTTTTCGGCTTTGAAGGGAAGGATGCCTTTTCCTGTACCGTCTGGATTTATTTCGGATCATTTTGGCGTTCATAAACATCCTTTGTTGAAAGGTGTTATGGTCAATAATAATGGAATTGATATTCAGACGTCTGCAGGTTCTCCGGTGCATTCCGTATATGATGGTGTCGTTGCGACGGTTCAAAATATTCCAGGCATCAATATGGTTGTGGCAATACAACATGGAGAATACTTTACTGTTTACAGTAAGCTGGCCAATGTTTCGGTGAGTGCGGGACAAAAGGTGAAGACGGGCCAACGGATTGGGTCGGTGGCATCGGATGAGGATGGAACCTCAGAGATTAATTTTCAGGTTTGGAAAAATACGCAACACCAGAATCCAGAAGGTTGGTTGCGACGTTAGATTTTATAAAGAATCCGAAGACTAATATTTCGTCCTTGATCATCTGTATAATACCTGAAGCGATTTAGGTAATCGCGATAGGCGGTATTTAAAGCGTTGCTAATTCTTATTCCAAAATCAAATTTCTTTAGATTTATTCCCCAGTTCGCTTGCAATAGGACATATCCTTTGGGCGGTTCCGCGTAGTCTGACCCTGGCTCCACACGGGTTTGTTGGCTTACTTGTACCAATCCCAAATTGATATATTGTTTATCGTCCATCCATCGGTAGGTAACATTGTACTCAAAGCGGTTCGCCGGGATATTCACTAAATAAGAATATTTTTGGGAGGTATTGAATGCATGTACGATACTCGTTTTTTGCTGTAAGGATAGTTGGGGAGTAAGTTGGTAATTTACCTGTGCGTCAATTCCTTGAAAGATCGCGTTGATTTGCTCATAGGAGAATCCTGGAAAGGCACCTCGCACGGTCGTGAAATAGACAGCCTGACCTTTGTTCACCATGGGGCGGAGATAAATAAAGTTGTTGATGTAATTATGGTAAAGACCCAGTTCGATTTGTAGATTTTTGGGTGCAAAGCGGGTATTGATACTAAAGTTATAGGCAGTTTCTCCTTTCAAATTGGGATCCCCGATTTCGAAGGCTGCCGCTCCGTGGTGAACCCCATAGGAATAAAGTTCATTGACACCGGGTGCCCGAAATGCGCGGGCAACAATGAGGTGATTTTCGAGCTTTTCAGACCAATGGTATTTAAATCCGATACTTCCCGATAGGCCCAAATAGCGATTCAAATCTCGGTAGACAATATTCGAGTAATTCGCCTTGGGTCGGTGAACCTCGATGCTTTTTTCATCGATTCGAGCTCCTAGTTCCAATTCGTATTTTTCCTTGACAAGTCTTTCAATGCCAAAAATCCCAAAGGTATTTTGGAAATAATTGGGAAGTAGGCTGGTGGTTAGGATGGGCCGACTCACCTCACGGCCAGAAGTAATGTTTCCTTGAAGCTGAAAGTTGATGCCTGCTTGTCCTTTCCAATTTTTGGATGCGTTGGATTCGTCAAAAAGAATCTCGCCATTGAATGTTTGTAAGAAGAACTGCAAATTATTGATGCTTTTCCCCGCTCGAAGTACGTCAAGTTCAAGTCGTTCGTCATTTTGACCCGCCAAAGTGGTTCGAATTGCGCTCCCGTTCGGAAGTTGGTATTGTACTTTCCATTTCCCCAAAGTATGTGTCACATCTTGATTGGGACGGTCGATTTCCCGACTAAATTCCGTGGGTGTGAAAATGGGCAGTGGTCTTGAACGTTCGATGGATTTCTCCAGGTCATTGATATTGCCAATGTGAGACCCTGCGTAAATCCCAATAACGGAGTGAAAATGGCTAAAAAAGATGTCGCTTGACCATTTTGTGTGTTTATACCCTAGAGCTCCCGAAAAATTTTGTTCTTGTACGCCAGTATTTGCCAAGTAATAATTAGCGGTATAAATGTTGCCACCGTCTTTCAGAGTTCCTTGTACACGCCATCCCCAACCTTTCGCCTGACCAATCCCTCCTTGTACACTTCCCGACAAAACGCCTTGTCGGCCATTCGTAAAATAAATCGATTGTAGCTCCGCCTTAATTCCCGCTGTATCCGGCAGCGCATCGGGTTCCATCATGACAATTCCTCCGATCGCATCCCCACCATAACGTAATCCGCCGGGTCCTTTGATGACTTGTATGTTTTTCGATACGAATGGGTCTATTTCGGGTGCGTGCTCACTTCCCCATTGTTGGCCCTCCTGACGGACACCTTGGTTTAAAATGATGATGCGGGATGAGTGCATTCCGTGGATAACGGGTTTGGAAATCGTGCTACCCGTTTGAAGGCTTTGTACGCCGCTTATTCCCTTGAGCATTTCCCCTAGTCCTAAACCATCGCGTTGGGCTCGTTCCTCTTTTGTCAATTGACCGCGTAATTGGGCGCCAGACTCCGTTTTCTTGCCACTCACGATGACCTCTTGGAGGTGTTCATCATGGCTTGCTAGGCTAAAATTTTCATTGTGTTTGACTTCGTCTTTGATGGAAATGGGAATTTCCACGAGGTCGAAACTACTCATTTGGCACACCAAGGTGTAGTCCCCTGAGCAGAGAGCAGAAATCCGGAAGAAGCCTTTAGCGTCTGATTGGGCGAATTTGTTGGTACCCTTGATGTAGACAAAGGCACCCGGAATGAGTTCTTTTGTTTCTTTTGAGCTCACGTTTCCCTCCAAGGTGCACGAACATTGCGGTAATGTTTGACTCCAAAGGGGGAATGTTAAACAATTAACAAGAAGGAAGAATAAAATTTTTCGCGTCATTCGAGCTCTAACAGACTTCTAATATAAGCCCATTTGGCTTTATTTCGAACGTTTATTGACAAATTCAAGAATCTTGCTGATGAACTCCTTTCTATCGTCGACAAAATTTTGTTTAATATTTTTTGAAATTTGTTAAACAATTATTTGTTTTGTTTAATCTTTTGGTAAATTTGTTAAACACAACAAACAAAACGAATCATGACAGCTTTAGAGTTTTCATATCAGGTAGGTACATTTTCGAAGTTTTTGAAACCATTTGCGCTGCGTTTAACGCGTGATGGAGATGATGCGAACGATTTAGTTCAAGATACTTTGGTGAAGGCATTCACGAATCGCGATAAGTATTCGGATGGCACTAACCTGAAGGCTTGGTTGTTTACGATCATGAAGAATACCTTCATTACCCAGTACCAACGGATGGTTCGTCGGAACACATTTATTGATACAACAGATAATTTACACTACATCAACTCAACAGATTCAATTCAATTAAATGGGGCGGAACGTTCGTTTATGAATGAGGACATTGCTTTGGCATTGCGTCATACGGAAGAAATGTACCGCATCCCATTTTTAATGTATTTCGAAGGATTTAAGTATCATGAGATTGCAGAAGAATTGGATCTACCTATTGGAACGGTTAAAAACCGGATACACATTGCGCGTAAAACGCTGAAGAGTCATTTAAGCATGTACGCCTAAGGAGACAGTTAGAAATAATTGTAATAATTAGTTTTTTGGTTAACAGAAGATGAAGTAAAAAGTCAGATTTTATCTGACTTTTTCTTTTGGTAAAAGCTTAGCGGAATTTCTTATATTTGTTTAGCATGAAAAAGAAAAAAATCATTGTGATCGGTGCCGGTTTTTCGGGTTTATCCACCGCTACTGAGCTCGCTTCCAAGGGCTATGACGTAGAGATTTTTGAGAAGAATGAGCAGGCCGGAGGTCGCGCGCGCGTATTTCAAGAAAAAGGTTTCACCTTTGATATGGGCCCGAGCTGGTATTGGATGCCGGATATCTTCGACCAATATTTCGAACGTTTTGGAAAAAAGACATCCGATTACTATACCTTAAAGCGCCTAGATCCATCCTATTCGGTGGTTTTATCGGATCAAGAGGTGGTTGATATGCCGGCGGATTATCAGGAATTACGACGTTTATTTGAATCCATTGAGCCCGGTGCGGCGAATGCCTTAGATCGTTTTTTGGAACAAGCTGCCTATAAATATAAAGTAGGAATTCAGGAATTTGTCTGGAAACCTTCAATCAGTATCACCGAATTTTTAAGTCTTCGCTTATTGGTGGATGCCATTCGCATGGACGTCTTTCAATCCTTTTATACCCACGTTCGGAAGTATTTCAAATCGAGTACTTTGTTAAAATTGATGGAATTCCCCATTCTTTTTTTAGGTGCGATTTCACAAAATACACCGGCGATGTACAGTCTGATGAACTTCGCTGAGATTAAATTGGGTACTTGGTATCCGATGGGCGGAATGCACATGATTGTGAAGGGGATGGTCGAGTTGGCGAAAAGTAAGGGTGTTCAAATTCGATTTAATACGCAGGTGACTGGATTTTCCATTGTAGGTGGCGAGGTCAAAGGTGTAAAAACGGAAAATGGAGTTTTCGAAGCGGATGCTGTTGTGGCGAGTGCAGATTACCATCACGTGGAGACGTTGTTGGGCGAAGCGCATCGAAATTACGATGAGAACTATTGGGATAAACGCGTGATGGCGCCCTCTTCCTTGTTATTTTATCTTGGAATCAACAAGCGTTTGCCGCGCTTAAAGCACCATAATCTGTTCTTTGACCGTGATTTTTCGGTGCATTCACATGAAATATATACCGATCCAGCCTGGCCATCGGATCCACTCTTTTATGCATCGGCACCTTCGGTGACAGACCCGAGTGTGGCTCCTGAGGGTTGTGAGAACATATTCTTGTTGATTCCTGTGGCACCGGATTTGGAAGATAATGAAGAAATGCGCGAAAAATATTTCGATCAATTAATGGATCGTCTGGAAGCCTATTGCGGCGTTTCGATCCGGGATTCCATTGTATTTAAGCGTTCCTATGCACACCAGGATTTTAAGCAGGATTACCATGCTTTTAAGGGCAACGCCTATGGTTTGGCGAATACCTTGATGCAAACTGCATTTTTGAAACCAAGTTTAAAAAATAAAAAGTTGGGGAACATGTTCTACACCGGACAATTGACTGTTCCTGGTCCAGGTGTACCGCCGTCCCTAATTTCAGGTATCGTGGTAGCCAAGGAAGTCGATCAATTATTGAAACGTTAGTACGATGGATTTATATTTACAGGTTTCCTTGGATGCGAGTAAGCGCTTGACGCAGGCTTATTCTACCTCATTTTCATCGGGAATTCGGACATTAGACAAGAGTTACCACGAGGCGATTTACGCCGTTTATGGTTTTGTTCGTTTGGCTGATGAGATTGTGGATACATTTTATGAACAAGATCAGGCCGACTTGCTTACTCGATTCCGTCAGGATACCTACCGAGCCATCGAGGAAAAAATAAGTTTGAATCCCATTTTGCATTCGTTTCAATGGGCGGTCAATAAATTCCACATGGAAAGGGAGTTAATTGATGCCTTTTTGTATTCCATGGAAATGGATTTGACGGATCGTGATTATGATCAGGCTACTTACAAGCAATACATATACGGCTCCGCTGAGGTTGTTGGCTTGATGTGCCTACGTGTTTTTTGTGCCGGAGATTTGGCGGAATATGAACGCTTAAAACCAGATGCCTGTGCACTTGGTTCAGCGTTTCAAAAGATCAATTTTTTGCGGGATATCAAGTCGGATTACGAGGATCGCGGTCGGGTATATTTTCCGGGTATTGATTACAACAACTTTACCGAAAGCGAAAAGAAGGAAATAGAGGCCGATATTCAAGCCGATTTTGATGCGGGATTACGGGGTATTGAAAATTTGCCAAAAACGGCTCGCAAAGGTGTTTTATTAGCTTATGAATACTACATTCGTTTGTTCGAAAAAATCAAACAAGTTCCTGTGGAAAGGTTAAAATCGGAGCGTATTCGCGTGCCGGATTGGGAGAAATTGTTTATCTATTTACGTGTTTAACATGGAGTTTTGGACATTGCTTATTTTGTTGGGCGGCATGGCATTCCTATATGCCTCCGTCGGCCATGGTGGAGCATCCGGTTATTTGGCGGTTTTAGCCATCTTCGCTGTTGCTCCTTCAGTAATGAAACAAACAGCACTCGTTCTTAATTTAGGGGTTTCTTTGTTGGCCTTCTATCAATTTTACCGCCAAAAATACTTTCGATTCGAACTTTTCTGGCCATTTGCCTTGACCTCAGTTCCGATGTCTTACCTGGGAGCTCAATTTGTGTTGAGCGACGCAAACTACAAACGAATTTTAGGTATTTGTCTCGTGATAGCCATTGTACGTATGCTCCTAACATTCAAATCAGATGAGCAGCGTGCCGTTTCCTTGCCTTTGGCACTTATTTTTGGCGCTGTGATCGGTTTATTTTCGGGAATGATTGGCATCGGTGGGGGAATATTATTGAGTCCTATTTTGTTATTGATGCGCTGGGCAAGTTTAAAAGAGGCGGCTGCTATTTCGTCGCTATTTATTTTTGTGAATTCGGTGGCTGGTTTATTTGGCTTGAAAAATGGAATTCATGTGGATCAAACTCTTATTTTTTGGATTTCGAGTGCGTTAGTTGGTGGAATGTTTGGAGCCCGTTGGGGTGCGCAAATCGCTTCCAACAAAGCCGTAAAATGGGTGCTGGCTTTGGTATTATTGATTGCATCGGTTAAACTTTGGTTTGTTTAATATGGCGAAGAAGAATCAAAATCAGGATACGGGTTTTGGCGATAAGGCCTCCGAAATGGGTGGTCGTATGGTGAACCGAGATGGTTCGTTTAATATTCAGCGATTAGGTATTTCGGTGCGGGAACGAGTAAGTAGTTATCACAGTATGTTGACCATGCCCCGCTGGCGATTTTTGTTGGTCATCTTCATCGCCTATTTGCTGATCAATTCATTTTTTACGCTTTTGTATTGGTTGGCTGGGCCGACTGGCCTAGAGGGTGTCGATTCGCCCCAAGGTTTTGAGCACATCAAAGAATTATTCTTTTTTAGTACGCAGACATTTACGACAGTAGGATACGGTCGGGTAAATCCAGTAGGGGAGTTGACCAATTGGATTGCGGCCATTGAATCACTGATTGGTTTCTTGTCTTTCGCTATCGCTGCTGGTTTGTTGTATGGTCGCTTCTCGCGGCCTCGCTCTTTTGTTCGGTTTTCAGAGAAAATGGTTGTCGCGAATTACCGAGGCGGCAAGGCGTTGATGTTTCGTTTGGTGGGTTACAAGGATGATCACTTGTTGACGAATGCCGAAGTGAAAGTTAGCACACGTCTTTTTAGCCCGGGGGGTACTTATCAATTTTATAATTTGGAATTGGAACGTTCGCATGTTGACAGCTTAGTGTTAAACTGGACCGTGGTACACCCCATTAATTCAAATAGTCCTTTTTATGGCTTGACTGATGCGGAAATCAAGAGTTTGCAACCGGAGGTGAGTGTCCTATTGATTGGTTTCGATGAGGTTTATTCGTCCACGGTTATGGCGCGTAATTCGTATGCGTTAAGTGACCTAGTTTTTGGGTATCGATTTGTCCCGATGTACTTTAGAGGAAAATCGAATACAAAGCTCGATTTAAGTTTATTGGACAGCATCGAAGCGGAATAAAAGCGAAAAAGCTCAAATACGTTCTGTATTTGAGCTTTTTTTATCAAGTAATTTATAGGGAATATCAGTTTTTTTAGTCGGTTTTCGAGTTGTTTTTTGGAATTTTGCTTAACGCTGCCGGGGTTTCCAACCCCGGCAGCGTTTACCCCCAACCTTAGTTTTTCGAACCGGTGATTGCCCCTGTTTTCTTGGCATTTTGTGCTTCCTGCATCGGATTTTGACCTCCGCCGTAGCTTCGTGGTTGCGTCTTGAACAATTGAACCCGTGTCGGTTGAGCCGGTTCACGTGGGTAAGAATTATCATCCGTGTCGATGTCCGCAATTTCATAGTATGGATCAAGCGTCCACTTCACCACCTTCTTGGAAGTCGGGATGATTTTCTTCGCCTGCACATCATTCAATCGCCAAACCTCCGCCGGGAAGCGCAATACCTCTTCGGTGCCATCTTCGTAATTCAACTTCACAATCACTGGCATCGGTAGTCCCCCTTTGTTTTTGAAGTTCACCACATAGAAGTTTTTACCCTCAGAAACCAATTTGCGTTCATCTTCTGATAAACCGCCCAAATATTCCTGGTACTTCTTCTTTTCTGCATCCGTTGTGGCAAAACGGTCGTAGGTATTGTAGAAATCCGTTAAATCAGGATTTTCTTCGACAACCGTTGATTTGATGTCGGTCTTATTGCGAATGTTCGACATGGTTTGGCGTTTTGCTTCAGCCGTTGCTTTTTCCGCTGCTTTTTTCGCTACCGGATCTTGGCTATCTACCCCAAACCATTCCACGGTCTCAATTGATTGGTTTACCGGTTCTGTTCCGTAGAACCATCCACGCCAAAACCAATCCAAGTCTACGCCAGATGCATCCTCCAAGGTACGGAAGAAATCCGCTGGATAAGGTTGCTTGAACGCCCATCTACGCGCATATTCCTTAAATGCATAATCAAATAACTCACGACCCATCACCGTCTCCCGAAGGATATTCAATGCCGTGGCCGGCTTTGCATAGGCGTTGTTTCCGAAGTCCATGATATTCTCCGAATTCGCCATGATCGGCACCTGATTCTTTGAGTCCAAACGCATGTATGGCACGATGTTTTGAGGTTCCCCTCTGCGCGCCGGGAAGTTGCGATCCCATTCTTGTTCCGCTAAATATTGGCAGAAGGTATTTAAACCCTCATCCATCCAAGACCATTGACGCTCATCCGAATTGATGATCATCGGGAAGAAGTTATGTCCCACTTCATGAATGATCACGCCGATCATTCCGTTTTTCACGTTTTCCGTGTAAGTGCCATCGGCTTCTGGCCGACCGCCATTAAAGGAGATCATTGGATATTCCATACCACCTCCTAATGTCGCATGACATGAAATCGCTACCGGATATGGATAAGCAATCGTGCGCTTCGAGTATGAACGCAAGGTATGTGCGACTACCATGGTAGAATATTTTCCCCAAAGTGGATTTCCTTCTTTCGAGTAGTAAGACATAGCCCATACTTTCTTGCCCTCAACCTCTACCTGCAAGGCATCCCAGATAAATTTACGCGATGCCGTAAATGCAAAATCACGCACATTGTCAGCCTTAAAAATCCAAGTCTTTTTGCCCGTTGGCTTTCCTTTTTCTGCAGCCTCAGCTTCCGCCTGCGTCACAATTTCTACCGGACGTGTAGCTGTTTTTGCTTTGTCCCAGCGCTTTAATTGTGTCGCCGACATCACTTGATTCGGATTCAATAATTCCCCACCGGCTCCCACGACTAAATCATTCGGTGCGGTAATGGCTACTTTATAATTTCCAAAGTTCAAGGTAAACTCACCCTGTCCCATGAATTGCTTGTGCTGCCAGCCATATACGTCATTGTACACGGCCATGCGAGGGAACCAATGCGCGATGAAGTAATTCGCATTGCCATCCTTGGCAAAAAACTCATAGCCTGACCGACCATAATATTCAGTAATCAAATAATTCCAATCGATGTTGAAACTCACCGAGCCACCTGATTTTACAGGCGTCGGCAAATCAATGCGCATCATCGTTTGATTGATCGTGTGACGCAGTTGATTCCCTTTGATGTCTTTAACTGCTGTGATTTTATATCCGTATTCTTTTGGATCGGTTAATTCCTTGAACGCCGCTGCGCTAATTCCGTTCTTGATTTCACCCGTCGCCGCCGTTTTACGTGCTGCGTTTTTCTCAAATAGGTTTTGGTCTAATTGAATCCACAAATACGGAAGCTCATCTGGGGAGTTGTTGAAATAGGTTATCGTTTCCGTACCGATAATCTTACGATTAATATCATCCAATTCGACCTTGATATCGTAATCGGCACGTTGTTGCCAATAGTCTTTTCCCGGTGAACCACTCGCTGTCCG
>Ga0228702_1001010_pt1 | contig 19342 bp, 16 predicted proteins | sample McNCre217_Aug_MG_2_FD_178018 | JGI IMG/M metagenome (GOLD analysis project Ga0228702, IMG submission 178018) | Freshwater microbial communities from McNutts Creek, Athens, Georgia, United States - 20-17_Aug_MG | ecosystem: Environmental > Aquatic > Freshwater > Creek | place: USA: Georgia... | reverse complement strand
CGCGAGAATTTCCTGCAACATACCTCATTTTTGTGCAGAGAATGCCGAACAAGCGATAGGAAAAGAGGGGGGCGAATTGCTTTTCCAAACAGGCCTCGCATCCTTCTCATTATGGCCAAAACTTTTCTCATCATGCTTTTCTCTACCCTCCCTTTTTTTGGCAATGCAGCAGAACGTTTAGCCGTTGGTGACCCCCTGCCCAACGTGTCCTGCATTAACCAAGATGGTACCCCCATCTCTGTCAAAGAATACGGCTCTCAAGGCTATCTCTTGGTCTATTTCTACCCCAAAGCCAGCACCCCTGGTTGCACTAAACAAGGATGCTCTTTGCGGGATAGCTGGGAGGACTTAACCAAAATGGGCGTAAAGGTCTTAGGAGTCAGTACCGACGGTGTCGCTGCCCAAAAAACCTTTCACACTGAGCAAAAATTCCCCTTCCCTCTTTTAGCCGATAGCGAAAAGAAGGTCGTCACTGCTTTTAAAGTAAAAACGAATTTTGGTTTTGCCAGTCGATCAGCCTACCTCTTCCGCGACGGCATTTGCATCATGGCCGACTACGAAGGCCACACCGGTGATCAAGCCGCTGAGGTCATCAAGTTTCTTCAACAAAAGAAATAACATTTGATACCACGCCTCAAGGAGGCATTGGCTCAGTGTCCTTTAATCGGAAAAAGGTCCGTCACGCTGTTATTGCCGTGAATCCGTCGAATCGCATCGGCCAGTAAAGGAGCAATGGATAAAACCGTGATTGGCAAACCGCGTGTGTCTACAGGCACCGAATTGGTTGTAATAACTTCATCAATAAAACCCTTACGTAAACGTTCGTAAGCAATTTCTTGAATCATACAGTGCGAGACCATTGCCCGTACTGTGCGTGCTCCGTTTTTCTTCAATAATTCAGCAGCCGCCACCAGCGTTCCAGCAGTTTCAGTCATATCATCAACCAAAATGACGTCGCGGTCTTCCACTTCGCCAACCAAACTTGTCGCTTGCACGGTCGTAGCACTGGTTCGGCGCTTAGCTACAAAACCATAAGGCAAGTTCAACATATCAGCCACAGCCGAAGCGTACTTTAATCCACCCACGTCGGGCGAGAAGACCGTGGCGTCTTTCAGCCAGGGTTTACTCTTGATGTGAGCGTAAAATACGGGCGAGGCGTAGAGATGGTCGACGGGGATATCGAAAAATCCCTGAATTTGCTGAGCGTGCAAATCAACCGTCAAAACGCGGTTTGCACCAGCAGCGGTTAGAAGATTAGCCACTAATTTAGCCGTGATGGGCACGCGTGGACGATCTTTGCGATCCTGTCGTGCATACCCGAAAAAAGGAATAACCGCGGTGATGCGTGCGGCCGAAGCTCGGCGAAGCGCGTCAATCATGATGAGCAATTCCATGATACGATCATTCGCGGGAGCACAAGTTGGCTGAATCACGAAGACATCGCAGCCTCGAATATTCTCGTTAATCTGAACAAAGGTCTCGCCGTCAGGAAAACAATTTACTGTGGCCGAACCTAATGGCTCGCCGAGATGCGTACAAATCTCGCGAGCCAGTTCGGGGTTTGCGTTACCTGAGAAAATTTTGATGGCTGGCAGATTCATGATTTCGAACGAGTAACAGCGTCCAATGATGCGGCCAGCGAATCAACCTTTTTGAATAAATCTGGCAACTTTCTGGAAAGAACCACGAGTCGCCGCTCTAATCCAATCGGGACTGCAGGAGTTCCGTTATAGAAACCATCCTTAGGAATGTCCTCAAATAGGCCCGCTTGGGCGCCGAGATGAACGCGGTCTCCCAAATGAAGGTGGCCAGCCACCCCAGCTTGACCGCCTAGGACACAGTAATCGCCCAAGGTCGTGCTACCCGCAATCCCCACTTGGGCAGTGATAAGGCACTGACGACCAATCCGAACATTATGAGCAATTTGAACGAGATTATCGATTTTAGTTCCTCGACCGATGACGGTTTGGCTAAAGCGAGCTCGATCGATGGTGGTATTAGCTCCCACATCAACATCGTCTTCCAACACCACATTACCAATTTGGGGAATGCGATGTATTTCTTTTTCGATGGGCTCGTAGCCAAATCCATCCGACCCAATCACGACTCCGGATTGCAAACGGCAACGTGCTCCAACAACACAGTAATCAGCAACGGTTACTCCCGACTTTATCCAAGAACCCTCGCCAACCACCGATTGAGTGCCAATCACACAATGTGATTCGATGACAACCCTAGGACCGATGACGGCTCCTGCGCCGATGACAGAAAGCGGACCAATCGAAACTGAACGGTCTATTTGCGCCGTGGCATCAACCACGGCTGTGGGATGAATGCCTGGTTTGGGCTTAGGCCAAAGTTGCGCCTCAATCGCTGCACAAACAAGAGCGAGGGCAAAAGAAGGCTTCTCCACCCTGAGGAAAACCTGATTCTGAGCAGGCTTTCCGACATAATCGCGTGGAACAAGAATAACTCCCGCTTTCGAACGAGCCACTTCAGCGGTATACTTGGCATTACCTAAAAAAGAGAGATCATCGGGACCCGCTTCACTCAAAGCGGCAATCGCTTTAATCACTCCTTCACGCTCTCCCTCAATTGCCACAGCACCGGCTATCGAGGCTAATTGAGGGGTTGAAAGTGAAAGCATGATGACCGTAAAGAAAAAGCCCCTGGATAACAGGGGCGATGTTGGTTTTATTTCTTCTCGGCGGGCTGATCACCCGAACCAGCAGGGTTGGTCGATTTGTAACTAGCGTTTAAATTCGAGATAACTGCATCCGTGATATCCAGCGAAGAATCGGAGACAAAGGTCATCGACTTAGGCAGAACGACTTGGATGTTTTTTTCTTTAGAAATTTTTTCTGCTTCTTGGCGAATATCAGCAATAACGTTTTGCTCTAATTCGGTAGCTCGCTGCTGAATTTGTCCCTGAGCGTTTTTAACGAATTGCTCAAAGTCGTTCACACGCTGTTGAAAATTTTGTGCCTTCGTCTGTGCTTCAGCTTGTGCACTCTTCTTGCCCGACTCATTTAAGAGAGGATCTTGGGTGCGCTTAATGGAAGAGTCTAAATCGGTTTTAAGTTGGTCTAACTCAGTTCGACGATCGTTGATTGCCGCACGGCTAACTTCGACTGATTTATCGATGCTGGCCTTAATCTCGATGGCCTTATTGTATTTGTTCATTACCTGTGCCACATCCACAATCCCTACGCTAGTGGGGGCAGCCAGAAGAGGAGCACAAACTAAGAGAAAAAGAGCACTGAGAGATTTCATAGTACCCTCATAAAGGCCTAGCCAACAGGCCTTGGCAATCAAAAGACAGTGCCGAAACTGAAGTTAAACTTCATACCACCATCGTTGAGTTTTTCCCCTGTGACGGGATTTTTTGTCGTTTTCAAAGGGAAACCAAAATCGAGACGCATCACAGCACCACCCAATAAAATTCGTGCACCGACCCCCCAGTCGGAATTGGCTTCGCCAAGATTAAACTTGGCGGCTCCGCGATTCACGAATCCATGATCATAGAAAAGCGCAAAGCGTAGATTCTCCGCCGCTCGAATGGTGTATTCGCCAGATAGATAGCCATAGGTTTGTCCACCCATCGGCTGATTGCCACTTGTGGTATCCCAAGTATCGTAAGCACCGACATCGTTATATCCGAAGCCGCGCATATCATAGGCACCACCTAAATAAAATCGCTCATAAAAGGGAAGCGTCGAACCCGCTCCCGTAATCATTCCCACGCGACCAAGGAGAGCTAAAGTTTGCTCAGAGGTTGGTGATACTAAGATCCACTTGCCCGCACGAAACTCGGAGCGCAAATAATTCACATCACCCCCGAGACCAGCCAGTTCTTCGGTTAGAGAAAGACGGACGCCTTTTGTGGGGAAATTGTATTCGTCTCGCGTATCCTTGGTTAGCGAAGCAGAAATCGCCGAGATTACTTTCGGATTACCATCTTCAATTTTAACATCACTGGGAGCAGCTGCTTGAACATTTTTAACACTGACTCGGCGAATATCATAAGCCAAACGACCTTCTACAGCACCCCATAAACGACGGCGTGCATAAACGCCAAAAGCCTCATTAATGACGTTATAATTAGATGAAAGATAACCAGTAAATCGGCGTTCAATTTTATAGCCGACGGCTAAATCACGCTCCCACAAGGAAGGTTCTTCGAAGGAGTGCTCGATAGAGTTTGTCGAACTTCCCAAAGAAGCACGAACGCGGAATTTCTGACCACCACCGCGGTACCATCCTTCGGGATTACTCGCATCAAAATTGCCCTCTGAATACTCAACAAAGCCAACTAATTTTTCGACCGTGCTGTAACCCGCTCCAAAACTCACACTACCTGTATTACCTTCTTTAACGTTCACGCGTAAATCACTTTGTCCCGGAATGGGTGTAGGCACAGGAGTCACCTGAACTTCCTCAAAGAACTGCGTGTTGCGCAAACGAGCCTCGGAAACTCGCGCACGAGCAAGGTCAAAAACCTCGCCTGGCGATAAAGCTAATTCGCGAGCAATAACCGTAGAGCGCGTCTTCGTGTTACCTTGAATATCGATTGCACGTACCGTGTGACGAACTCCCTCCCGAACGGTAAAAAGCACATCGATAGTGCCATTCTGTAAATTAGGTTTTCGTAAAATCTCTACTTGGGTGTTCAAGTAACCCATTTGGCCGTAATACTCTCTCAACTTCTCAGCGGCGACATCCAGCGCTGCGGTGGAAAAAGGCTCACCTTTGACAAAACGATCAACCTCAGGCTTATGAGCCCCACGACGCAACGACGGTTCGTTTACCACTTTGAGAAGGGATTCATTGCTGAAGGTAGGACTAGTGGATGCCAAACGATTACCAGCAACGGATAGATTACCAATGAAGTAGCGACGGCCTTCCTTGAGCGAGTAAACCAAATCAATCCAACCACTCGCTTCAGGTGTGTTAGGCTTCGTTAAATCTTTAACCACACAGATTTTTTCTGGGTCAAACTCGAGAATCTCTGCATCTAAAAATCCCTGCGAGCGATAATATTCCAAAATCGCATTACAGTCTTTTTTATATTCTTCGTGATTCAAACGACCGCTACTTCTTAACCAAGAAAACTTCCACCAGCGCCAATTCGTGGCTTTTAAATCAGCTCCCTCAATCACTTCGTCGGCTGATAACTGTTCAGCGCCTTTGATAATAATATTATCCACCCGCAAGTTAGCACCTTCGCGAATTACGTAGGAGACAACAACACCACCACCGGGAGCCGTGTAAGTTTGGGCACTGACCGAAGTGAATGGATGCTCCTTACGAATGTCGTCCTGCAATTTTACTTCTGCTCGACGCAACGCCGCCATGTCGAGCGGCTCGCCTACCCTTAATCCATCGGCAAAACGATCCTCGCTTTCTTTGTCAAAAAGCCCTTCGCCACCGATATATTCAAATTTAGTAATAATAGGACGAGGCTCGACTAAGATAACCAAATCAACCTCTCCAGTTTTAGCATCAAGTTGAGGTATAACACTGGCCTGATTGAAACGTCCGGTAGCATAAAGCGCCTTCACCGTGCTAGTACTTTTTTCCTGAGTAAATGGCTCTCCCGCACGCAACGAAACGAAACCTAAGACAAATTGCTCAGAGGCCAAACCACCCTCGGACTTTACTTTGACCGAGCGAACCATGGGAACTTTTTCCTGCGAACTCGCCTCTTGGGCAAAACTCGCCAAAGGGTTCAAAGCGAGGGCAAAAGCAGCCATTTGCAAAAGGCTACGGCGAAGTTTAAGTTGACTCATGGCGATTATCTTTGGCGGGAGTTTCGAAGCGTGTAAGCCCTGGATTCCAGAGCACATCCAGCTCCCTTGTAGGGCCGTTTCGGTTTTTAGCGACAATTAATTGACGAGAATAAAACCCATCTTGCCCTGCTAATTCAGCCTCAGCCTCGGCTGCTTTACTCTGGCTAGCCGAAGGTCGCGAAATCAAGAGTACAATGTCGGCATCTTGTTCGATGGAGCCCGACTCACGCAAATCCGACATCCTTGGCTGGCGACCTTCATCCTCGGATTTTCGATTCAACTGGGCCAAGGCAACGATTGGAACCTTAAACTCCTTAGCCATGGCTTTGATACTTCGTGAAACCTCGGCAATTTGCTGTTCTCGGGGAAGACTAGAATCCAAACCATTAATCAACTGAATATAATCGATAACAATCAGATCGAGGGGACGTTGCGAATGAACTCGACGGCACTTAGCTCGAATCTCCAAAATATTTTGTCCCCCGTTATCATCGATGATAAGTGATTTTCCTTTGTATTCTTGAGCGGCTTGCGCCAAATCCATTTGCTCTTGAGGCGTCGGGCGAGCGGAACGGATTTTTTGGATGTTAACCCGAGCCCGAGCACCCAGTAAACGCAAGGCGAGTTCACGGGCTGGCATTTCCAAAGAGAAAAGTAAAATATGGGCGGACTCTCGATGCTTAGGGAAAACAGCCGCTTCAATAAAGTTAAGTCCGATGGAAGTCTTCCCCATACCAGGACGTGCCGCCACAATGATCATTTGCCCAGGCTGAAAACCAAAAGTCAGACGATCGAGTTCAATTAAGCCAGAAGGAATGCCTTGAATGCTATCACCTTCTTGAATCATTTTTTGCACCAGCTCCATTGCCTCCTCCACTGGTTTATCAATCTTCACCGCCGAATCGCCCACACGATTTTCGCTGATTTTGAAAAATGACTGCTCCACTTCTTCCAGCAGCCTTTCAATGCCTTCAGTATGAGCATGAGCTCGCTCAACGGTATTAACCGAGGTAGAGATTAAACAACGAAGAAAATGTTTCTCGCGAACAATCGCAATCCAGTGTGGCGCATGAGCGGTCGAAGCGACTAAACCAGTTAACTCATTAACATAAGCCACTCCGCCCGCCGACTCGAGGCGCTCCTCTCGACGCAATCTTTCGGTTATAGTAATTTCATCAATTCCTGTACTCTCCTGCGAAAGAGCGACGGCCGTGCGGTAAATATCTTGGTGCTTGGGATCAAAAAAATAGTCAGGGGTAATCTTCTCCGCCAAACACCGCTGCAAGGTTTCGCCACCATCGATAATGATACTCGCAATTAATCCTCTCTCGGCATCAAGATTATGTGGGGGTACGCGATCACCGTAATTGGGTTTTTCCTCGCGACGAGTACGCTTCATTTTTTCAGCCATAGAGAGAAGAAGGGGTTGTAGATAAAACTGAACCAAGGACGGAGCCTGAACTGACACCAAGTTACCCCCAGCCAACTGTGAATAACTTTACTTAGGTTAAGAAGTTTTAGGGAATTAATGAAGGGAAAAATGGCAGAATCAAAGCGTGTCTATGCGATTCATGAAGAAATGATCTTGGACTTGCTATGTTTGCCCTCAGCACCCTCCTCCTCGGCTTGGCCTTAACCCCGCACTCTAGCCCGAGCATTAAGATTAAAGCCCTGTATTTTGGAACAAATCCTAAACAAATCGGCATCAAAGACCACCATGGAGAAATCACACAACATTCCGTTTATACCCATTCATTCACTCCCTTCTTTGCGGTGCATTGCCCTGAAAATAAACTAACTCTCTACCGCATTCAGCCTCACCCATCAAAGTCGGTCGAATGGTTGCCCTGGGTTTCGGCTACCGTTCCCAGTTCAGGAGAAAATTTTTTGGCAATTATTTCCGAAACACCGTCACCGAAATTGTACCTATTATCGGATTCCAATTACCAGCAAGAGGGCGGAATTTTTCATGTATTCAATTTATCATCTGCACCCGTAGCGATTGATTTTCCTGGCCAGAAAAAAGTTCTAACTCGCGGACAATCCATCCAGTTTCGACCCCAAGTTAAAAATGCCACTTATGGTCAGGGACGATTTTCGATGGTAGGAGAAATCGATTCGGAAGCCCGACAAAATGGAGTCCGTTGGCTTCAGATGGAGGACATTCGCTCATTCTGGTTTATTCTTCCGCCTTCTTTTGATGGACCCTCTTTTGTTTTAAAAAATATCGAAGACCGAATTTTGGTGCCATGAAACGGGCGGGCTTTGCTTTATTGCTATCGCTCATCGTCGTTTCTTTTTTAATTTTAAGTTTTTTAACCCTGTCAGCGTTTCTGACATTAGAAACAAGAAGTTTGGTCACCGCAAAGAATGTAGCCCAAGCCAAACTCCATGCTTTCATGGCCGCACGGCTAGCTCTGGGTCATTTACAACAAACGGCCGGTCCAGACCAGCGAAGCACGGCCACAGGTGATTTCGCAGGGATTGCCAACCCATCGTCACCAGAAAACATCTCCGAAAATTTCCCCTCTAATGATTTCATTGGCCAATCTTATTGGACTGGAGTTTGGCGAACCGATAAACCCAATGAACCGCCAGCTTGGCTTATTAGTGGAAAAAATATTTCCGCTACCCTTTCTTCAAACAATTCTGGTGGAATCTTAGCACAATCTTACAGCCTCGCCGACACGCAGGACTATTTACCGAGCCAATGGGCACCTTGGCAAAACAACCCTGAAGATTGGGGTTCATGGATTCTATTAGTCAGGGCACGCGCCACAAAATCAGATTTAAAATCTTCGATGGAATCGGCTGGTAGTGTAAATAGTGAAGGACAAGTCCTTCTCCCCAAAAGACCTTTTTCAGATGATAAGAATCAAAGTTTAGGCTTTTTTGCTTACTGGATTGGCGATGAAGGAGTCAAAGCACGCCTTTCTTCCCAAGAATCAATACTCACCACGCCCGATGATAACCCTGTACCTCTTTTTCAGTTTCACCACCACACGCTTTGGGCATCGGGTGTTCTCGCTGACAGTTACCGTGGCGGTCTTCGCCGCGATCTATCACTGGCCTTTGAAATGGATGACGAAGATTTTGATCGATCGGGATTTGGTTCGGGTGCCAGCGATGTTATTGAAATATACACGGGTCCTAACTCACTAGAGCAAGATCCGCAGAAGAAAACGAGGGGCTCGCGTTTTCCATTATTCCCCGCGGGCAAAATTGGCACCCTTGAGTCCCCTGATCCTCGTCCACGCGTCTGGGTGCCTATGCACGAAAAAAATCCTGATAACCCAGGACGATTTCTGGGAACCACGGGAACGCACTATTTACCATGGTCTCCCGTTTATCTGCGAGAAGATGAAATGGGACAACCGCTTGCCGAATCCCCTCTTGTTTTACCTCAGGTGAGCCTAGCCACTAGTCCTCAAGGAACACGGCGCCGATTACTCGGACCGCTCTGGCATCTAGTTCGCGACTACTATCGCCTCTATAAAGAAATCGAATGGGCGGGCAATCAACCCACTCTGGAAGCTCGATCCTTTTATCCCAATACCGATCAATTTCTTCAAGGAGGCTATCGTCCCTCTCTGAGCGTAAATCCTAACTCCAATTACAATCTTGATTATGGTTATTGGCCCAATGGTGGAAGCACTTCGAGTTCAGCTCACTATCTCGATAATGAAGGTAGTACGCCCGATCCACTGGGATGGGTTAATGGACGAAAAGAAAATCGATTTATGGCTCGAGCCGTTCGCGGTGCATACCTGCCTGCTCTGCATCGCTTGAGTTTGGTTTTTTCTGTGCAAAAACAAACTATTGATGCGGATTATGCCCTGAAAATTTTGGCCACACCCGTCATTGTTTTACACAATCCCTTCGACCTTAGATTAAAGCTTAAGGCATCTACCACAGTCGAACCCGATGCTCGGGTGCAAGGCTGTGGCGCACGCGTGGGTTTTTCTTTGCTCGATGGATTATGCATCTACCTCAAATCCCACTTGAGCAACAATACCAATAACTCGCTCTGGGAAACAACGGGCGCTGCGATTGATGATATTTTTCAAATGCAAAAAAATGAAGATGCAAAAAAAGCTGAAAATTTTTCCTGCGTCATTCCTGAAACAGTTCTCGAACCTGGAGAATTTGCTGTTTTCTCCGCCAAAGAAGCCCTTGCCCTCTCCTCCCCTTCTCTTGTGCCCATCATCGTTAAACTCGAAAGAGGGCTCTACTTCACGGGCGGATTACGGGCGGATTTAAGAACTTATCAGTGCGTGGAAAGTACAGGAAACCCCGATGGGCGAACACGGTTTCTTTTAAGAAGGTTCACGGCGCAAGATACCATACAAACATGGCTAAGAATTCGTCCGAATACTTACTGGCATCATTGGCTCTACCTTAATTCAGGATGGAAACAGAATCGGGCGCAGGATCGGGTTGGATCTCTCATAGACACTGAAGAGTTTCTGGGCACCGAGCGCAAAAATTCACGAGCCAGCTATGGCCTTATGATTAATGTCGGCACAGCGTTTGCTCAACAGCCCAGCGACTTCTTTGGCGATCCAGGGAACGAAACAAACCCCGTGGTCATCGGCCCAGTTTACAGTCTACGCGATGCCCTATTCGAAAAAGAAAAACCTGGAGCAGTCATCGCCGTGGTTGATACGCAAATGCGGGTGGCTGATTCTGTTCGCCAAACTACGTATGATCGAGGCTTACGTCCATGGATTGTCGCCCAAAATCAGCCCACTCCTGCTTGTCATCCACCTTGGTTATTCAGTAATCCGCTAGCCCAGTGTTCGACAGCTGCGGCACAAAACGGAATGCCTGGCATCGGTGGTGCGAGTTTACGCACGCAAATTTACGGGGGAGATGAATTACTGTTAAGTGGATCAACGTCTTCTTGGAGTAACTTTTTCCAAGTTGATTTAACCCTTCACCCTGAAGGCGGGAATGCATGGGGCGGATATTCTCATCAAGCAAATAGCGTTTCCCGCTTTTCGCCTGTAAGTATTCCACGTCAACCCCTCGTCTCCTTGGGGCAACTCATGTATGCTAACTTAAGCGTTTGGGATTGGTTTCCTTACTACAATGTAGGCAATTCATTTCCAAATCTGGCCTGCCCGCTGGACAAATCCTGGACCTATGGAATCCCCGCGTATCAAGGCGGTCACACCTTCTCGGATAATAGTTTTTTGCTGAATCACGCACTTTGGGATAGTTTCTTTTTTTCTGGGGCTGCTCCCCAACTTCAGGAATTAAAAAACGGAAATTATAATTCGGTTAGAAGGAAAACGACTCAAGAAACACTGGAAAGTTTCGCGCAAGGGAGTCGCTCTTTCATTAATCAACACCTTCGTCTTTATCAACCCAGTCAAGTTGAAGCGGCGAGTGCTATTTTTAGTCGACCAGGTTTTAGTCAACGCCATCTCAATGGAGACCCTCCTGATGGTTACCGACGTCTAGCTGGCTATATGCTCAGTGAGGGGACTTTTAATGTTAACTCCACCTCGCCAGAGGCTTGGCGAGTTTTTCTTTTAGCCCAGTTAAAAAGTCCTCTATCACGCAGTGAGATATGGGAGGGGCAAAAGCCAGCGATCTGGGATATCCGACAATCCAGTTATTGGAATGGATTTAACTCCCTGACGGAAAAAGAAATCACTTCGCTGTCTCAAGCAATTGTCGCAGAGATTAAAGCCCGCGGGCAATTCCACCAGCGCACCGAACGGGATCAAGAGTACCCACCGAACCAAAGAAGATTTTTAGATTTTCCTAAAAACCAAAATCCACGGACTCCTTTTTTAGGGTTAAATGAGTTTATCAATCGCTTTCTCGGCCCCACCAAAAAGTTAGGTGCACGCTACACAAATTCATTTTACCCTCTTAACCCAACAGCAAGCGAAACGCCGACCCCTTACCCTGCAACCTCCGCAGCTTCGAACAATGCCAATGACTATCGCTGGCTATTCCGGTCGGGCACTCTAGAGAGCAGTTTAGCTCGATCTGATAAAACATTTGGCACGCGATTCACGACGCCACCTCCAGGTTCATTAATCATTAATCCCTCTTTGTCACATCATTGGCACTACGGCGCTGGTAGCGGACGCCAATCGGGGATGCCGCCTGGATCTTATTTTGGAAATATTCAGATTTTGGATCACGAGAATCGCCCACGTACCCATAATGGATTCGGTGCGGCGGGTTGTCTTTTCCAAGGAGATTTACTCCGCAATCTCGGACCTAAAATTGCCACACGCTCGGACACGTTCACCATTCGTGCTTATGGTGAAAGTTTCGCAGAAGGAAGACAAAGAGCTTCAGCTGTTTTAGAAATGATTGTTCAGCGAACGCCTGAATACGTGGATTCAACTCAACTCCCATGGATTCAATTTTCATCCACTGAACACTCACCCATCAATCGCTTACTCGGTCGAAGATTTATTGTTTTATCCTGCCGTTGGTTAGGCACCCAGGATCTTTAATCACCAAACAATAAACCCGCCGGGGTTGGCGGGTTTACGTTTTGAAATCGAAGAAGAATTTACTTCTTAGATTTTTCGGACTTTTCCTTGCGGGGTTTACGAGGTTTCTTCTCGCGCTCAGGGCGTTCAGCCTCTTCGGCTACCTCTGCGACTGGCTCGATCGGATTTTCCGAAACGACTTCAAACTCTTGTTCCACCGTTACATTGCTGTGGAGACGGATGGTGGTGATGTGTTTGCCTAAAAGTTTAACAGGTCCTTGGCCAAGGTGGATACGTTTACGTTCTAATTCAACGCCATGCTCGGCTAATTTAGCAGCAATTTCTGCTGTGCTAATCGCACCAAACATTTTTCCTCCTTCACCTGTCTTCACGGCGAAGACCAATTTAATGCCAGCGAGTTTCGCTGCGATAGCGTTGGCCGCTTCAAGGTCGCGAGCTTCGCGAACTTCGCGAGCCTTCTTCAAAGACTCAATGTACTTAGCGTTGGCACGGTTGACAGGTAAAGCGATGCCCTGCAGGAGGAGGTAGTTGCGAGCGTAGCCAGAGCGTACGCGCACTTGTTCGCCCTCGGCGCCGAGGCCGTCAACGGGTTTGATGAGTAAAACTTCAGTGTAGGACATGTTTGTCGTGGGTTTATAGAATGGTTAGTAAAATGAATTAAAAGGGAACGTCGTCGCTCGAATCGGAGGTGGAGGAAGCAGAGTGATCTTGACCGCCGCGGGCACGGGAACTGCCACCTTCGTCGCCACCCTGTGGCTTGCTACCGAGGAAAGTAAAGTTTTCTAAAACAACGCCAAGACGGGAGCGTTTTTCGCCAGTCTTTTTATCGTCCCATTGATCAAGCTTGAGACGACCTTCGACCAAAATGCCGGAGCCCTTACTGCAATACTTGGCAATAATCTCGGCCTGTTTGCCGTAGCTCTCGACATCGACGTAGGTCACTTCTTCGCGCTTCTCTCCCTCTTTCGTGGTGTAGGCACGATTGATGGCCAAGGAAAACTTCGTCAGTGCCTGCCCAGAAGGTAAGGCACGCGCTTCGGGGTCGCGGGTCATATTGCCAGCGAGAATCACGCGATTGAATGACGAAGCCATGGGGAAGAAAATCGGGAATTAGCGCTTCGAAACTTGCACCATGATACGGTCAACGGTGCGATCGAGGCGGAGTTTTTCGGCGAAGGCAGCAGGAGCATTAACGGGGCCTTCAAAATGGAATTGCACGTAGAGTCCGTTGAGGAAGTTGCGGTCGACTGCACGACTGAAGTCGCGCTGACCAAGATTTTCCACTTCGGTAACTTTACAGTCAATCGACTGTAAAATCTCTTTGAGTCGCTCGATTGCGGCTTCAGGAGACTCGGCAGATCCGCGCAGGTCGAGAATCAAACTGACGCGATAGGGGCGACGACGGGTGGTGGCGGAGGTCATGATGGTAATTTTTTGTGATGAATAAAGTTTTGGGCGGCGGGTAGGCCTTGGGTGATTAAAAGTTCAAATCCTTTGAGAAAGTCATGGCTGCCATCGTAGATTTTATAGAGGTCGGCCTCGGGCAATTTACCGAGGACGTGATCAGCAAGATCTTGTTTGGGGTTTGTTTTAGGCCCGATTCCAATGCGTGCCCGAACAAATTCAGAACCCAAGTGCTCAATACAACTGCCGACTCCATTATGACCGCCTTCGGAACCTCCGAAGGTTAATCGCATTTGGCCAGGGGCAAAAGCGATGTCATCATGAATAACGACTAATTCACTGAGGGGAATTTTGTGATAACGAAGAAACTTCGCTATCGGTTCTCCTGATTCATTCATCAACGTTTGTGGCTTGATCAAATAAAAGGAATGGTTGCCCAGAGTCGCTTGCGCTAATGAGACAGGGAAACGACTTTCCTCGGTCCATTTTACCTTATATTTATCTGCCATGATATCGATGATAAACCAACCGACGTTATGTCGTGTGGTGATGTATTGTCGCCCATAGTTGCCTAGGGCAGCGAAAACCGTGAATGGCATTTTGACTTTAAAGAACAGTAACCAGGAAAACCTGGCTTAAAAATTATTTCTTCGCAGCGGGAGCGGCGGCAGCAGCAGGAGCAGCGGCGGCAGCAGCAGGAGCGCCAGCGGCAGGAGCAGCGGCAGCACCTTCAGCAGGAGCAGCCGTAGTCGCAGCAGCTGTGGTGGCTTCAGGAGCAGCTTCTTCTTCAGCCATCTCAGAGCAAACGACCACAACTCGGGCAGGATCGCCTGGGAAACTGATGCCTTCAGGAGCTTTGATTTCGCCAACGTGAATGGACTGATTAACCTTCAAGGCGGCTACATCGACTTCAATAAACTCAGGCAAGTTCTTCGGTAAACAACGAACATTGATGGTTTGAGAAACAACCGCCAAGGTACCGCCCTCAGTCTTAACACCATAGGCTTCGCCCACGACTCGCACGGGAATTGCTGCGGTCATTGGAGCATTAGGATCGATTTGTTGGATATCGATATGAAGGAACTTCTGCGTAATGGGATGGCGCTGAAACTCCTTAATGATGGAAAGCATTTTTTTGCCGTCTAACTCGAGTTCAATGAGAGCGGCGGCGTTACCTTTCGAACGCATTAAGTCGCGGAACTTTTCTTGGTTCACAGAAACACTGTGGATTCCAGCTGGACCATAAATAACGGCAGGAATAGAACCGCTAATACGGAGGCGGCGAGAATGGCCACGACCATGGTTCTGTCGACTGGTGACGGAGAGACTGAGCTGCTTCATAGGTGTAAAGGTGCTTGGTGTCTTAGTAAGTCGCGGACCCGCGTTATGCAGCCGTGCCTTGACTAAGGAAAGGAAGGTCGAAATTGGGAACCCCAGCACAAGAAGCAAGCGGTAAATTCGACTTTTTACCCAAGAAAACCCCCATTAAATCTTATTTTAAGCTACCATCATCCATTCCCAGTAGGTTAGCCGGCCAGTTTTACTTTCTGAACCACCACAACCTTGAATGAAAAATTCTCCAAGCCAAGGGGCTAAGGAGACTTTTGGAGGATACGCTTAACTTGGCCGCTGGAAAAACTAACAAAAAGAACATCGCCATTGGCAGGATCGACGCCGAACCCCGTAACAAAATCATCTTTCAAAAGGGTCTCAGCGCTCCAACGGCCTCCCTCTTCGCGTAATGCCTTAATCCAACCAGAAGAGTAATCGGCAAAAAGGTAGGCGCCATTGAGTGATGGTGAACGATTGCCAAAGTAAAAGACTCCACCCGTCACAGAATAACCTTCTGGATGTGGATATTCATAAATGGGACTCACAAACCCGTTTGCTGATTGAGTTGACTGAACCCTCTTTGATTCCGCTGTGGCTGATTTATGGAAAGGATGAAAGCCTTCTCGTTCACTCCAGGCATAGTCTCCCCCGGGGGTAATAATGTTTATCTCCTCAAAAAGGTTCTGCCCAACATCCCCCGTAAAAAGTCGTCCATCCCGGGGGTGAAAGCAGAACCTCCAGGGGTTTCTTAGGCCAAATGCCCATGTCTCAGTTCTGACCTTGTCGGAAGAGGCCAAGTTCACCCCACGAACCTTTTGTACCCCCAAAAAGGGATTATCCGCGGGTATTGAGTAGTACGCCCTACCCTGTGAGTCTCGATGGACGGCTGGGTGAGAATTAGGCTCCAAATTTTTAGGGCGCTTGTCCACATCGATACGATAGATGGCTCCAAAAAAACCTTTATCAATATGTCCCGCATAATCAAAATAATCATCAGCCCAACCCCCATCGCCGGTGCTGATGTAGAGGTAGCCATCAGGGCCGAAATGCAAGTCACCTCCGTTGTGGTTATCGGCTGGGTCTTCCTGGCTTATCAATGGCACTTCTGATGTCTTATCCACCAACATTGTGCTTTGATCGGGAATGATGAATCGGGAGACTCGCTGGTGTAATTTACTTTTTATCTTAAGACTATAATAAACAAAGACTTGTCCATTGGATTTGAAATCAGGATGGAAGGCAAAACCGAGCAATCCGCATTCACTTTTATGGTAAAATTCTCCATCTTTTGGCTGTGTAATATCAAAGATTGGCTGGGGAGACTTATTGGAGGAATTTTTGCGGACAAACTGAATACGTCCGACCTTTTCGATGACGAAAAACTGAACGGGCAGATTGGGGTCTCCACCCCCCAGGGACACAATTCCGACGGGCTGCTTAAAAATTGGGTTACCGGGGAAAGCTGGCTCGGCGATATAACCCTCTGCTTTGACCTTAGGACCTAAGAAAAAACCCATCACCAAAAGGATGTAAGAAAAAGGTAGCTTCATGTCCTTCTGGGTGATTCTGACCCTCACCCTAGGTCACAATTTTTTTTCGGCAAGCAGACGAGGCAAGAATGTTAAAAAATCCTACCAAATAAAAAGTTTAAAAAACCTCTATTTTTCGCTGGTTCTCACGCAAATCTTCGCTACTAAATAAAACCGCATTACTGCACCCTAACCAAATCAACAACATGTCCAAAGCACTCACTAAATCACAAATCGCCGCCGCCATTGCCGAAAAAGCTGAAATCAGCAAAAAGCAAGCTGTCGCGATTCTCGAAATCATCGCGCAACTTGCTTACAAGAACGCGAAGAATTCTTTCACTCTTCCTGGTCTCGGCAAACTCGTGCTCGTGCACCGCAAGGCTCGCATCGGTCGCAACCCTGCTACTGGCGAAACGATTCAAATCAAAGCCAAGAAGGTTGTTAAGTTCCGTGTAGCTAAAGCTGCTAAGGACGCGATCCTCGGGTAATTATTTCGATTATCTTTTCCCAAGGCGCCTCTTCACTGAGGCGCCTTTTTTATTTTTAAGAATTAATCATAATGCCTTAGCAGGTTTTACTTGCAGGACTTATCAGACGCAGAATTAATAGTAGCTACGCAAGGCAGCCCGGGTGGCGAAATGGCAGCCGCAGCGGATTCAAAATCCGCCGCCCTCTAAAGGCGTGAAGGTTCGAGTCCTTTCCCGGGCACTTGCGTGAAAAGTTTTAAAAGTCGGCTTAGCCAAATCGAGAAGAGATTAAATCGCATCGATTTCCATTTTTTACCTGACCATGAGGTTAAGATGGTTCCCTTTGTCTCATTTTATGACACAGTAAACGACGGAGAGTCCTTGCTTTTTTATTCGACTACACCAAAGTTAACACTGTTCCTTAAAAACACATCACGAGCAAAGTCAGGCTTCCAGCCTTCATTGCACCAACCGAGTCTTTAACAAGACCGCGGTGGTTTTCAGAAAAAATCTGAGATGCGGACCGAAAGGTCACAAATAAACCCTAACGGGTAGATCGTGGTGTGTGAAATTTTCACTCAACCCACACACAACATGATCCAAACCCAAGAAAACCTAGTCCATCCGAGCACTCGCCTATCCTTGCGAGTCAAAGGAGACAATCCACTCCACCATCTCTGGAATAACAACGGAACCTGGTGGATTCATTATACAATACACCTGTCCGACTACACGGCAAAACGCGTTCGCCAATCTCTGGCCACCCAAGAAGTCAGCGAAGCTATCCGTCGGCGCGATGAATTGCTGAGCCAGCAAAAGACGAAAGTGTCGGTTGCTTAAACTTTTAGATTTGAAGAGGCACTCGATTAGAAACGAGCACCGATGCGCAAGTTCGTGGCCCAAGCCGGACGGGTTTGGAATACACCTTGAGTTTCACTATCGTGTTTAAAAGTGTAGCGACTGAAGTTGATGTATTCACCAGAGAAACGCACAAACCAAGTACCCGTGGGCTCGAGGAATTGAGTGATTCCGATGCGTGTCACCACATCACCAATAGCAACCGCACGACTCCCGTAAGAGGCATCTTCTAAACGGAAAGTCAGCGTCTCATAAGCCACAACTAAATCCACCATGGTTGCTTTATCTTCCGTGAGAAAACCGCGGATGATAAATCCGTTTTGCAGGCCCGTTGCCCGAAACTCTACTTCAGCAAAACGACAAGGAGTCCAAATGAGTTTCACATAAGGTATAGGTAGAACAGAATTCTCGAAACGATCCTGTAAAAGAATACCCAAAGCTAAATCAGTGTCGGTCGCAGGACGCCACCGAGCAGCCATTCCTAATCCCCAGCGAAATCCATCGGTTAAGGACAGCGAGTCTTCAGCCGCCAATTCGGCAGCGTAAATAAACTGCACGGCACAATCTGGATTCCATTGCCACTGCCGAAATCCCGTGAGCATTAAATCCGTTGTATCACCAAAGGATGTTTCCGTTCCAGCAATGGATCCTTTGAAAACGTTATTATATCGATAATATTCGAAATCCGTGATGCCACCTTCATCCTGCTTGATTAACTCAAAACCAACACGCGATTTTCCGTAACTGCCCGTAGATGTATTGTGCGTTATGTTGGACGGAAAACGATTCTGCCAATCCAACATCGCCGACCAATCTTTGCTAACTGGTTGCTCCGACTTAACCTCAGCCAAAAGCGGAAGAGCTATTGCGCATAAAAAAGCATTTTGTGTAAATTTAACCATTTTTAATATCGTTAGTATTTTTGTTTAAGCAATTTTCGTGGAGAAATGCAATAGTACGACTGTTTGAGCAAAAAGTGGCACAAAATTTGCTCATAAATCATCATCATGATTAATTTTATATCCACAGTAAACACCGCGGACAATGTCTGGGTTCTTTTCAGCGCCGCATTGGTCTTAATGATGTGCATACCAGGACTCTTTCTTTTCTACGGAGGTCTTGTTCGTACCAAAAATGTTCTATCGATTGCTGCTCAATGTATTTTCCTGACGGCCTTAGGGTTAATCTTATGGTGGGCAGTTGGGTACAGTTTGGTTTTTGGAAAATCGTTTCATGGATCGTTACTCGGACATCTATTTGGGGGAACGGAACACTTCGGGTTTGCTGGTCTCGATTTTTCGCCAAGCCCCTATGACGGACGCATTTCATCTGCCACTTTCGCCCTTTTCCAAGCGATGTTCGCCTCCATCACTCCTGCTTTGATCATTGGCGCAGTCGCAGAACGAATGAAGTTTTCGGCCGTCATCATTTTTTCGGCGCTTTGGACATTATTTGTTTATTATCCCATCGCGCACGCTGTC
>Ga0228702_1001008_pt1 | contig 19379 bp, 24 predicted proteins | sample McNCre217_Aug_MG_2_FD_178018 | JGI IMG/M metagenome (GOLD analysis project Ga0228702, IMG submission 178018) | Freshwater microbial communities from McNutts Creek, Athens, Georgia, United States - 20-17_Aug_MG | ecosystem: Environmental > Aquatic > Freshwater > Creek | place: USA: Georgia... | reverse complement strand
CGCCGGTGGTGGTCCAGCCCAACCCGTTTTCGGAAGGCCAAACGATTGTTGTGCCGCGCTCTGCGGTTGATATTCAAAACGAACCGGGCACCGGTTTGGCCGAAGTGTCGGGCGGAACAAACCTGTCCGAGGTTGTCGCTGGTCTAAACGCGCTTGGCGTGGCACCGAATGACATGATCGATATTTTGAAAAGCATCAACGCCGCCGGGGCGCTGCACGCCGAGTTCTTGGTGAACTGACCCGGCCGTTAGGAAAACCGTCTGAAAATCTGCCAGCCAGAGCGGCGTCTATTCGCCCCTCTGGCAGACCCGTTTTTACATATAGCTGCGAACCAAGGCGCTTGAAATCAGGCTCCATCCGTCGGCGACGACGAAGAAGGCAAGTTTGAACGGCAGCGACACAACCCCGGGCGGCACCATCATCATACCCATCGACATCAGCACAGCAGCGACGACCAGATCGATGATCAGGAACGGCAGAAACACCAGAAAGCCGATTTCGAAGGCGCGCTGAATTTCTGACAAAATGAACGACGGCACCAGCAGCGACAGGGGCGCATCCACGGCGGCGACGGGCGATGAAACAGGCCGCAGGTTTTGCAGCGCAGTGAACGTATCGCCATCCAGCCGCGCCGCCATGAACCCCCGAAACGGACCCAAGATCAGCGGGATTGCCTGCTGAATGTCGATGCTGCCAGCGTTCAGCGGCTGTACGCCTTTGACCCATGCCTCGGTGAACACCGGGTCCATCACGAACCATGTCAAGAACAACGCAAGGCTGACAATCAGCATGTTCGGCGGTGCCTGCTGTAAGCCGATTGCTTGGCGCAGAATTGATAAAACTGTGACGATGAAGGGAAAACAGGTGATCATGATCGCCAAGCCGGGAACAAGGCTTAGCACGGTCATCATCACCAGCAGGTGCACCGACTTGGCCGATAGCGATCCGCTGTCACCAAAGTTGATCGCAACATCCTGTGCCAAGGCGGGCGCCGCCATGATAAGCAACAGCCCGCCCGCAAGCGCCAAGCGTTTCAAAGCCCGCCCCGTAGATTGGCCACTTCGGTCAGCCGAACCGCCAATTGTCCGGTATTGTCGCCATCCATTTCCTGTAGCTCGCCGCGGGCAATCAATCTGTCGCCCACATAAAGCTCTACGGGGTCGTCAACGCGGCGATCCAACGCCAGCACCGCGTCGCGCGTTAACCGCAAAAGATCCCGCACCAGCGGGCGCGCTTTGCCGACAGAGATTGTCACCTCGATCGGCACCTGGCCGAATGGGTTGCCTTCGGGCATGTCATCCATGATTGCTATCCCTTTCTGGAAGTTCAAAAAATCCGCGTACTGCGGCTGTTATTTCTGCCGTCGCCCGATCAAGATTTACCTGTGTTTCGGTGGTGCCCAGCTTGAGGTAGACTTGGCCTTCGCTCAGGCTGGGTTCTTCAACAATGGTGATCGGTAGCCCTGTGGCCTGTTCCAAAAGCGTTTCCACCGCCGCGCGGGAGGCCGGGTTAAGCACCAATGTCACCGGCGCATCGGCCAGCTTTTCGGCCAAGGGCATCAGCACATCCAGAACCACAGGCGCCAGCGTTTCCCGCGCCAGCTCTGGCAAAAGCCGCCCGACCATCTGGTTCAGCAGCGGTTGCAGGGCGTGCAAAACATGCGTCCGCGCCTCGTGAAAGGTGAAGGAAAGGCCTTGCAGGTTATTTGCAAGTTCGGCGGCAATGCGGGTTTGGTCGCCCGATTGTGCCGTTGCGGCATCTTCCCAGCCCGCAGCATAGCCGGCGTCGTAAGAGGCAAGCTTGGTTTCTTCCAGGTGAATCGTGTCCAGAACAATCGTTGTTCCATCGCGCCCCGATGTGTCGGTTTCAAAGACTTCAAGTTTCAGCGCCATCAGCGGCTTTCCTCTTCAACTTCCATCCAACCTCGCAGAATTTCGACAGATTCCGACTGACGCTCTTCGATCAATTTGCGCAGACGCGCGACCGGGTCGGCAGACTCTTCGTCGTTATTTGCAATGTCAGACACCATCGGGAACTGTGGCAGTTCGCCGTCGTCGATTTCGCCGTTCAGCACATTTGCCATTTCAAATCCGCCGAAAGCAGGCAGCCCCAAGGGTGGCTGATCTGGCGCTGGCAATGCTTGACGGGCACCCGCCGACATCAGCATAGGGCGAAGAACAAACAGGCCCAGCACCAGCGCAACCAAGGCCAGGACGCCGGTTTGAATAAGCGTCATCAGGTTGATAGGGCCAAAGCTGAACAGGCTGGTTTCTGTCGGGTCCGTGCCTTGCGGAAGCGGTTCAAATACCAGCGATTTCAGGGTTAAGACATCGCCTCGCGTGCTGTCCAACCCCGCCGCCGAAGTCACCAACTCGCGCAGCACGGCAAGCTCTTCTTCGGGCCGCGGCTGTTGGGTGACGGTGCCGTCGGCTGCCGTCACCGGCGCGCCATCGACAAGCACCGCAAGGGAAATCTTGCGCACCGAGCCCGGTGACTTCACCACCTGCCGGTTGGTTTCGGAAACTTCGTAATTCACCCGTTCGCGCGTATCAGACGATTCGCTTTTACCGGCGCTGCCACCTGCCCCGCCGTTGTTTGGCAGGTTAGAGGCCACAGTAACATCGCTGCCACCCTGCGTGTTGGTGCCGGTTGTCGTGGTGTTGTCGGTTGAAATCGCCACCCGACCTTGGGGATCAAAGGTGCGCTGCGTGATCGATTCGGCATCCGTCACGACATCAACCGCCACTTCGACCACCGCATTGCCGGGGCCAACGCGCGCCGCCAACAGACGTTCGACGTTTTGCTTAATCTCTGCCGCGCGACTGTCGGCAGCGGCCGAAGGGGCGCCTTCATCGCTGTCAGAAGCGATCAGGCCCGCCACGGCATCAATAACGGCAACTTCATCCGGGGTCATTCCGGGCACCGAGGCAGCCACCAGATGGCGCAGCGCCCGCGCTTGCACCGCCGACAGCGCACCACTGACCGAGGTAATCGTCACCGAAGCACTGGGTTTTACATCCCGCTGGAACGGCTGTGATGGCGCCTGAGCAATATGCACACGCGCCGCTTTTATTTGTGGATTCGACAGAATCGTTCGCGCCAACTCACCTTCTTTTGCGCGCCAATAGGCGGCGTCGAACATTTGCGCGGTGGTGCCAAAGCCAGAAAGCGAATCAAGAAGTTCGTATCCTGTGCCAGAATTTGCCGGCAAACCTTCGGCCGCCAGCGTCATTCGCAGCGTGTCGCGCTGGCTGTCATCGACGTAAATTGCGGCCCCGCGCACTTCGTAGGGGACCCCGCGTTGATCCAGTGCGGCCACAACCTTACCGGCGGCAGATTCGTCTAACCCTGCATAAAGTAACGACATTCCCGGTGTGCCCGCGATGCGTGACATCGCCATGACGGCAAGGAACATCGCCACCGTCGCGCCAATAACGACAAGGCGTTTGCGATTATCCAGGCCTTGCCAAATTTGCATCAGGTTCTGCACGCTCAGTCTCCGGTAATGGGCTTCTGCCCGATAACGTCAGCTTTGGCGGATCGGCCTTAACAATCGGTTAGTGACCATGGGTCTATGTTTGTTCTGCAAGCAAAGACGGAGAGCCAGGTGGCCGACGCTGAACAGCCGCAAGATGCGGACCCCAAAAAGAAGTCAAAAAAGCCTTTGTTTATTGGGCTTTTGTTGGCGTTGCTGCTGGGTGGCGGCGGTTTTTACGCAACCTGGTCCGGGCTGATTCTGGGCGGCGGTGCCGAGCCTGAGTCGGCGCATGAAGGCGAAGCCCCCTCTGCGCTGCCCGATATTGCCTTTGTTCCTGTCGAAACGCTGATCATCTCGGTCGGCAACGGCGAAGATGGGCGGCACCTGCGCTTCACCTCGCAGCTAGAGGTGGCGGGTGCCTATAGTGCCGACGTGACGTTGTTGCTGCCGCGCATCGCAGACGTGATGAACGGCTATTTGCGTGCGCTTGATATGAAAGAATTCGACGACCCGACAGCCTTGGTGCGGATGCGCGCCCAGTTGTTACGCCGAATTCAGATTGTCACCGGTGAAGGTCGCGTGCGCGATCTTCTGGTGACCGAATTTGTTCTGAACTGATGGAGACGGCTATGATCCTGATTGCAGATATTCTGATGGCGGCAGGCTCTTTCGGGGCAGCGATTTATTGCTATGTGCTGTCGGGGCGGCTGAAGAAATTTACCACGCTTGAAACCGGGATGGGCGGTGCGATTGCGGTACTTTCGGCGCAGGTCGACGATATGACCCGGGCGTTGGAAAAAGCGCACACGGCGGCAAGCGGCTCTGCCGATGGGCTAACGGCGCTGACGCTGCGGGCAGAGCAAGTGGCATCGCGGTTAGAGCTTATGGTGGCCGCTATGCATGATCTGCCAGAGCCCGCGCGCAAAACCTCTGCGGTTGAAGTGGTGCCGACAGAGCCAGAACGCCGGCTGCGGTTTGTCCGTCGCCGCGCCGCGCGTGCTGAACTGGAGGCGGCAGAATGAAAAAGCCACGAAAACGCGGCGGGCAAGGCGCGCTGCTTATTCTGACGTTGTTCCTAAGCGCCTCGGGGGCGTTGCGGGTGGGGTCGGGGTTGGGCGTGGCCTTGGCAAATTCGCCGGCCCAGCCCAGCCCGACAGAACCACAAGCCTGCGCGGAAACGCCTGCCGCCCTTGCCGAAGCCTTCAATACCCGCGAGGCCGGTCTGGTCGCGCGGGAAGCAGCGTTAAACGATCGCACGGCCGCACTCGCTTTGGCAAACGAGGCAATCAACAAGCGTCTGGACGAACTTGCTGCGGCCGAGGCCGAGCTTAAGAAAACGCTGCAAATCGCCGATGGCGCGGCCGAGGCTGACTTGGCCCGCCTGACCGCAGTCTACGAGGCGATGAAACCGGCCGACGCGACAAAGCTTTTCACCGAAATGGACCCGGAATTTGCCGCAGGTTTTCTGGCCCGAATGAACGCCGGTTCTGCGGCGGCAGTTTTGACAGGCATGGACCCTGGGAAAGCCTATTCGATTTCGGTTCTCGTCGCTGGCCGCAATGCGCTGGCGCCAAAGAACTAGCGTCAGTCTTTCTTAACCCGTCTCTGCGACAGTGCAGAACAGGAATTTGGTTGGGGTTACTTTATGTTCGGTATCGTCGGTATCGTCGTCATTTTGGTGATGGTGTTTGGTGGCTTTGTCATCCACGGCGGCCATATGGCCCCTATTCTTGAAGCATTGCCGTTCGAACTTATCATGATCGGCGGCGCCGCCGTGGGGTCATTTCTTGTGTCCAACGATCTGGCAGCGGTGAAGCACACCGCAAAAGATATCGGCAAGGTTTTCAAAGGTCCCAAATGGAAGCCCTCAGATTTTCGCGATCTGCTGTGCCTTCTGTTCGAACTGATCCGCATTGCCCGGGCCAATCCTGTTGGTCTGGAAGAGCATATTGAAAACCCCGATGCGTCTTCAATTTTCGGCAAATATCCCCGCATTCAGCACGACCATGAAGCGGTGGAATTGATCGCCGATACATTCCGCGCGGCTTCTATGAATTACGATGACCCGCATCAGGTGGAAGAGGTTTTGGACAAACGGGTCGAAGCCGCGTTGGCGCATGCTTTGCACTCAAGTCACGCGCTGCAATCAATGGCAGATGCGCTGCCCGCGCTTGGAATTGTGGCTGCGGTGTTGGGCGTGATCAAGACCATGGGGTCGCTTGACCAACCACCTGAAATTCTGGGGGAAATGATTGGCTCTGCCTTGGTCGGCACGTTTTTGGGCGTGTTTCTGGCCTATGGAATCATGGGGCCGTTCGCGGCGCGGGTCAAAACCGTGGTCGAAGATGACGGGCATTTTTACCAATTGGTCCGTGAGGTTTTGGTCGCAAACCTACACCGCCATGCGCCGAATATCTGCATTGAGGTTGGTCGGCAAAACACGCCACACCACGTTCGGCCAAGCTTTGCAGCAGTTGAAGAATCACTGCGGGCTCTGAAGCAGGAGGCCGCATGATCCGCCTTGCCATCGCGCTGCTCGTGCTAATCGCCACGGGCGCGTCAGCGTCACCTATCCTCGTGCGGTCGGGCGAGCATGACGGATTCACGCGCTTGGTGATGGAGTATGGTGCCGCAATTGACTGGCAGGTTGGGCGCACCGATGATGGCTATGAATTACGCATTGCCAAGCAAACCCCCGATTATGACTTCACTGAAGCGTTCAAGTTGATTGGCAAAAGCCGGTTGGCTGGAATTTGGATCGACCCGGCGACAAAGGCACTGCGGTTGGGTGTCGCCTGCGCCTGCCACGCAATTCCGTTCGAATTTCGTCCCGGTATCATCGTGATAGACCTACGCGATGGCCCGCCGCCAAAGGGATCTTCCTTTGAGCTTCCGATCAGTGGCGAAACCTCATCCAAGCCGTCACCAAGCCCTGCTGCCTCCGGCTATGATTGGACGCAACTTGCTGTTGCGGCAGTGAAATCTAGCAATCAACCGCAATCATCGTCTGCTGCCACTTTGGCGCCGATGCCAAGCAGCGAACCCGACCTGCAAAATCTGCGACAAACGCTGCTGCAACAGCTAAGCCGTGGCGCGGCGCAGGGCGTTGTCGACATGGTCGAAATTGCGCCAAAAGGCAAAACAGAGCCAGAGCAGGGTCGGGCCGATTTGCCCACAGCCCGTATCTCATTAGGAGAGATGGCGGGGTTGGATGTGCGGTCTGAGACGTCGGCATCGCCCCCGTTGGACGACGACGGCCAAGCCTGCATCCCGGCAGACTCGCTTGCTTTGGCAACTTGGGGCGATGAAACCCCGGTGTCCGAACAATTGGCGGCTGCCACCGCCGGGCTTATTGGAGAGTTCGACAAACCCGTTCCTGCGGCGCTAGAACGCGCGATTAAGCTTTACCTTTACATTGGTTTTGGCGCCGAAGCGCGCCAGCTTATGCAAGCATTCCCAACCGCATCGCCCGACAAAGCTATTTGGGAAAGTCTGGCAAAGTTGGTTGATGGCGAATCCGATCCAAACTCTGCCTTCAACGGGCAGCTCTCATGTGACACTCCTGCGGCGCTGTGGGCGATTTTGGCTATGTCAAACCTGCCAAAAGGTGATGCTATAAATGGCGACGCCGCCTATTTGGCGTTTTCGGCATTGCCCGTTGCGTTACGGCGGCAGCTCGGCCCAGTTTTGGCTGATAAGTTTTTGGCAATTGATGAAGCCGGGCTTGCGGCCAAGGTGCAAAGTGCGATTCTGCGTGCGCCCGGCGATGCGGGGCCAGACGCGTCTCTGCTGGCCGCAGAAATTGCGATGTCCGAAGGGCAGCCATCCACCGCTGAAGCACAGCTACAAAATATGGTCGACGACCCAGGGCCTGGCACCCCAGCAGCCGTTATTGGCATTGTTGAAGCGCGCGCGGCGCAAAACCTTCCGGTCACCCCCGACATGGTGACCGCTCTAGAGGCGATCGTGCAAGAACGCAGCGGCGGGCAAGATGAGCATTCGGCGCTTCGCGCCCTTGTATTGGCCAAGGCGGCCGCCTCTGATTTTGGTGGTGCGCTTGCTGATATTCCGAAGGCACCACTGGTTGAGCCGGATGTGTGGCGAATTTTATCCTTGCTTGGCACCGATGATGCCTTGTTGACCTATGCCGTGACGTTACCCAAGCAGAACAAACCGCAGACAGATGCCGCAACAAGATCGCGTCTGGCAAAGCGTTTGCTTGATTTGGGCATGGCAGATAGCGCGCTGATGTGGCTGCCAGACGAAAGTCAGGCCGACCCCAATCTATTGGCCCGCATTCACTTGCAGCGCCATGATGGGCGCAGTGCATTGCGTGTCCTGACTGGGTTGAAAACGCCTGATGCTATGGCCTTGCAAGCCTCGGCACTGCAACAACTTGGCGACGAAGCCGCCGCCGCGCGGGTCTTTGCGACCATGGGCGATTCGGCGTCCGAATTGCGCAGTTTGGGTCATGCAGAGGCATGGGACGAAATCAGCAAACGCGGTGATGATTCGTGGAAATCGGTGGCGTCAGTCCTTGAAAATGCGCCGGAAAATTTGCCAGCCGCTGAAGGCACGCTTGCTGGTCCTTTGGCAAAAGGCAAGCAATTGGTGGATGACAGCGCCAACACGCGCGCCGCAGTCGCGGCACTTTTGGCGACCGTTGCAGGGCCATGAGCGGCTATTTTCGAACCATAGTTACGGTTTGGAAAGGTTAGGCACGTAGTCTGGCAGCAGAAGCAAGCAGAATGCTTGTCCGAATCCTGGTGAAACCTATGCTTTCCAAGTCTGTGCGCCCTTATCTTCTCATGCTGATTTGTGCAGCCGTTGCAGCTGCCGGGGGGCAGGGCACCGCGCGTGCGGTCGCTTATGGGCAGATCTGCGATCAAGCCGCCATCCGCGCTGCGCAAAACAGCGATGTCCCACTTGAAATATTGATGGCAATTTCGCGGGTAGAAACCGGCCGGTCAGAGCTTGGTGTCGTAACGCCCTGGCCTTGGGCGATAAATCAAGAGGGGCAGGGCAGTTGGTTTGATGATCAGCAACAGGCCATTGATCATGCAAACGACTTGTTGGCGCAGGGTGTCGAGAATTTTGACGTTGGCTGTTTTCAGATAAACCTGCACTGGCACGGCGAAAATTTTGGCTCGATTGAAGACGCATTCGACCCAGATACCAACGCGGGCTACGCGGCCCAAATGTTGACAGAACTGCTGCAGTCCGAAGGCAGTTGGGCCAAGGCCGTGGCCGCCTATCATTCGCGCACCCCCGATTTGGCGCAGGCTTATCTTGTCAAGGTGGACGCGGCCCTTACGGAATTGCGCGCCCAAGGTGGCGCACCGGCTATGCCCGATGCCACCTTTGCGATGGCCGATGTTGCGATGCCGCGGGAAAACAAGTTTCCGCTGCTGCGGGCCGGGGCGCAGGGCTCTGGCGCCTCGCTGGTGCCAATGACCGATGGCGGCATTCCCCTATTCGCGGCGACGCCGTAAGATGCCAAAACTTACCCTCGCATCCCTTTACCAACCCACCATCTTGCTTGCGCTGGCCCTGATGGCGGTGATCATGATGATGGTCTTGCCGATGCCGGCTTGGGTGCTGGACCTTGGGCTTGCACTTTCGTTCGCCTTGGCGATCTTGATGCTGACCGTTACACTTTTCATCGAACGACCGTTGGATTTTTCGGCCTTCCCAACGATTCTGTTGGCCTCGCTGATGCTCAGGCTGTCGCTTAACATCTCATCAACCAAGCTGATCATCGGGCAGGGCCACACTGGAACCGCCGCAGCGGGCCACGTGATCGAAGGCTTTGCCGAATTTATCATGGGCGGCAACCTATTGCTGGGACTGGTTATTTTCACGGTTTTGCTGATCGTGAACTTTGTTGTAATCACCAAAGGTGCGGGCCGCATGGCCGAAGTGGGCGCCCGCTTTGCCCTTGATGGCATGCCCGGCAAGCAGCTTGCGATTGATGCCGACATGGCCGCCGGAGCCATCGACCATGCCGAAGCAAAGCGTCGACGCGAGGTAGAACTTGCGGAAACGACGTTCTTTGGGTCGCTGGATGGCGCGTCGAAATTTGTCAAAGGCGACGCCGTTGCAGGTCTGTTGATCACCGGCCTTAACCTTGTGATGGGTCTTGTGATGGGCACTGTGATGCACGGTATGCCGATCGGCCAGGCATTTGAAACCTACTCGATCCTTACAGTGGGCGATGGCTTGGTAAGCCAAATTCCGGCGGTGATCATCTCCGTTGCTGCGGCACTTTTGCTGTCGCGCGGTGGGGCAAAAGGCGCGGCAGACGTGTCATTTTTTGCGCAACTCGGCCGCTATCCGGGGGCGCTTGGCACTGTGGCGGTGCTGATGGTACTTTTCGGCCTTGTTCCCGGCATGCCCTTTATTCCCTTTGTTGCGGGCGGCGGTTTGATGGGCTGGGCGTCATGGTCTGCCTATCGCCAGCAGCATTTGCCACCGGCAGAAGTGCAGGTCGAGGCAGAGCCGCCAAAGCGCAAGCAGATGGGCGATGTGCTTGATTTTGATGAAATTCATATTGAATTTGCGCCAAATCTTGTGGGCATGGTGCTTGATCCAGCCACTGGTCTTGATGTGCGCATCACCAATATGCGCAACCATGTCGCATCGGCGTTTGGCCTGATTTTGCCCGAAATGCGTCTGACAGATGAGGCCGGTCTGCCACCGGGCACCTACCGGATTCGCATGCAAGGCGTCGAACGGGTTCGTGACCGGCTGTTTCCTGACCGTGTTCTGGTGTTGCTGGCCGACGGAGTGGTGGCGCCAGAGGGGCAGGATGTAAAAGAGCCGGTTTATGGTGCCCCGGCGCGCTGGGTTCGCCCCGATTTGCAGGAAGATGCCGCTTTGGCCGGGTTAACCGTGGTGTCGCCCGCAGAGGTGCTTGCCACCCATCTGCTAGAGGTTATTCGCGGAAATCTTGCCCGTCTTTTGTCGTTGCGTGGGTTGCGCAAGCTGTTGGATGAATTCGTAAATCTGTCCGATGCCACGCGCGCAGAGTCCAACCGGCGGCTTCTGGACGAACTGGTGCCAGATAAAGTGCCGGTCGATCTGTTACTGACGGTGCTGCGTCTGCTTTTGGAAGAACGGGTGTCCATTCGCAACCTGCCGATGATCCTTGAAGCCATCGCAGAGGCGCGCAGTTTGGGGTCGCCAGAAGCGATTTGCGAACATGTTCGGCAACGGCTGGGCTTCCAGCTGGTGGCCGAGTTGAAGCGCGAAGATGGCACCATCCCGCTAATTCAACTGGCCGCCGATTGGGAAAAGACCTTTACCGCCTTTCAGATCGAGGGAGAGCGTGGCCAGCGTGATGTCGCCTTGCCGCCCGACCAATTCAGCCGTCTGGCAAACTCGATTGCAGATCGGTTGAACAAAGCCGCTGAAATGGGGGCCTATCCGGCGCTGGTAACATCAACGCTGCGCCGCCGTTTCTTGCGCACGGTTTTGGGCGCCAAAGGCCTGACCGCCCCGGTGTTGTCCTACGAAGAAATCGGGATGGAGGCGCGGCCAGCCATGGTTGGCGTGGTGCCGCCATGAATGATCTGATCAGCCAACTCACCGCCCTTAGCGGTGTCGGCCAAGACATGCTGTGGCAGGGGCTGATGGTTTTCATGCGGGTAGGCGCGGTGATGTCGCTGCTGCCCGCTTTTGGCGAACAGGTGATTCCACAGCGGGTGCGCTTGGTGTTGGCGCTGGCATTTACCGCCGTGGTCGCGCCTTCGGTTCTGCATCTTCCAAACTTTGCCGATGGGGCAATTACGCCGCTGTTGATCGAAACGGTTAATGGGTTGCTGCTGGGCATGGCGCTACGGCTGTTCGTGATGGCGTTGCAGATCGCCGGAACGATGGCAGCGCAGGCAAGCACCCTGTCGCAGATGTTTGGCGATGCCGGGCCAGAACCGCAGCCTGCAATTTCCAACCTTCTGGTTATGGCAGGCTTGGCCTTGGCGGTGACGACCGGATTTCACGTCCGGGTTGCGCAATATTTGATCCTTTCGTACGAAATGCTTCCGGCCGGAATGCTGCCATCGGCGTCTGATGCGACCACATGGGGAATCGCCCAGATTTCGCGGGCCTTCGTATTGGCCTTTTCGCTTGCAGCACCCTTCACCATCGCGGCGCTGCTTTACAACATTGCGTTGGGCGTCGTTAACCGTGCGATGCCGGCGCTGATGGTGTCATTTATCGGGGCGCCGGCCCTGACATTGGGCGGCTTGGCGTTGATGGCGGTGACGTTACCGCTTGCCTTGGCACTTTGGTCACGCGCGCTTCAGGGCTTTTTCGCGGCACCGTTTCAGGCCCTGCCATGAGCGAGGAAGACGACGACAAGCAGCACGAGGCGTCACAAAAACGGCTGGATGACGCGCGAAAACGCGGCGAGATTCCAAAATCAACAGATTTAACCACGGCTGCTGCCTATGCGGGGCTCGTGTTAATTCTTGCAGTGGGCGGCAGCGCTTTGTTGCAGCAATTCGGTCAGGCTGCGATGGTTTTACTGGATCAGCCGGATCGGCTTGCGCCAGTGCTGTTTGCCAATGCGCCGCCGCCCGCCGCAGGTATTGCGATTGCTTTCCTTAAACCTATTCTGCCGCTGTTTGGTCTGCCGTTGGTCTTGGTTCTGCTTGCGCTGGCTGCGCAGCGGGCAATACATTTTTCGCCCGAAAAGCTGTCGATGAAATGGTCGCGCCTGTCGCCTTTGGCCACAGCCAAGCAGAAATTCGGGCGCGAAGGGCTGTTCGAGTTTGCCAAAAGCGTCGCCAAGCTGATCGTTGTATCGACAGTTCTGGGAATGCAGCTTGCCAGTCATGCCCCTGAAATTATTGCAAGTATGCAATTGTCGCCCGCGCAAAGCATGGGGTTGATGGCCGATCTATTGATGCGGTTCATGTTTTTGGTGGTGATTATCACGCTTGCCTTTGGCGGGGGCGATTATATGTGGCAACGCGCCCAACATTTGCGCCGCAACCGGATGTCCCGCAAAGACATGATGGATGAAATGAAGGACTCCGACGGCGATCCGCATGTAAAGCAACAGCGGCGGCAGCGTGGCCAGGAAATCGCGACGAACCGTATGTTGCAAGATGTTGGCACTGCCGATGTCGTTGTGGTGAACCCGACGCATTATGCGGTTGCGTTGAAGTGGAATCGCAAGGCTCGCGGTGCGCCGATCTGTGTTGCCAAAGGCGTGGATGACGTTGCGGCCCGCATCCGCGAGAAAGCCGCCGAGGCTGGGGTGCCGATTCATTCTGATCCGCCCATCGCCCGTGCCATTCATGCCAATGTCGAAATTGGCCAACAAATTCAGCCAGAGCAATATCGTGCCGTGGCTGCCGCCATTCGTTTTGCCGAAACCATGCGCAAACGCCGGAAGGGTTTTCTGAAATGAAGCAGAAGGATCAGTTGCACAAACTGCGGCAAGTCACTGAACTGCTGTTGGATACGCGGCTTGCTGCGTTGCGGACCGCCGCGCGCGCGAAGATGGAAAGCGAATCGCAATTGGCGGGGTTGACGGTGCCCGCGCCGCCACCAGGCGCGTTGCCAGAAGTTTCAGCAGAGTTGGCCAGCCTCACCTATCAACGCTGGGCCGATGCACGACGGGCAGAAATTAACCTAGTTCTGGCGCGTCAAACGGTTGAATGGATGGAGGCGCGGGACGAGGCGCGTTTGGCCTTTGGCAAAAAGCAAGCGCTTGGCGGCATTACCACCAAGCTTGCAGAACAGGCGCGCAAGTCCAACTAATCAGCTGTCTTGCCGGGCAATATCGGTGATCAACACGTCGGTCACGCTGGCCCCGATGGTGGATTGCGCCACCTCTAGCAACGCGCGGCGCAGCAGAACAAGGTTTGAACCATCGGTGAACGACCCTTTGAAACCGCCCGAATTCGCATGATCGAACAGTACTTGCAGGAAGGCATCACGCAGCTTGGGTTCGCGGGCATAGGTGGCTTCGGCGGTGCCATGCTCTACCTCTAGGCTAAGTGCCAAGATCACCATCGAATTGACCTGGCCTTTTTCCAGCACCGGAATCACGAATTGGTTGCTAAGCTTGATGTATTCCGGCCCGGATTCCGGATCGCTTTCAGCGGCGGCGTCTTCGGCCGGTTTTGCGTGGCCAGCGGCTTCGCCTTCGGCAGGGGCTGCCTCTGCCCCATGTTCTTTGGTGGCAGATTCGCCTTCAGCCGGGGTGGCTTCGGCAGCCGGGGCGGGGCGCAAGTAAAACCCTGCTCCGCTGCCAAGACCAAGGCCGACAAGCGCCAGCAGAATGGGTAGAATTTTGCGGATCATGGTGAAACCTCAAAACGGCAGAATGACATCTGCAACCTGCTGCCCATAGCGGGGTTGCTGAACGTCGGTGATTTGGCCGCGACCGCCGTAAGAAATCCGCGCGCCAGCGATCTTGTCATAGGTGATCTCGTTTTGCCGCGAGATGTCGATCGGCCGCACATAGCCGGTGACCAAAAGCTCGCGAAGTTCAAAATTCACCCGCACTTCTTGTTGGCCTTCAATGCGCAGCACGCCGTTCGGCAGCTCTTCAACCACGGTCGCCGCCACCCGCAACGTCAGCTTTTCGTTGCGCTTTACCGATCCATCGCCTTTGTAGCTGGACGAAGAAGAGGTATCGACGGCGCTGTCCATGGTGGCCCCGCCTTTCATGTCGCGATTCAGGCTTTCAGGAATGCCAAACAGCGATGGCACCCCCATTTTTTCCGACCCGCTGCGGCTGCGACCGGTGGAGTTTTTGATTTCGGCGCTGTCGTCGATTTCGATCACAACCGTCAAAATATCACCCCGCCGGGTCGCCCGCCGATCACCGAAAAGCGAACTGCGCCCCGCAGTCCACAGCGAGGAGGCGTCGGTCGGCCCATCGGGTGCAGTGTTTTCCGGCATCGGATTGGAATACATCGCGTGGTGCTGATAGCTGCCTTCAAGCGGCGAAAAATCCGGCGCGCGGCCAACTTGATCCATCCGGGCGCAGGCCGTCAGCAGCAACAGGGAAACAAGCAAAAAACGCATGGGAAGTCCTTTAGGAAGAGGGGCCAACATGCACCACGCCATCAGGGCCAATCTGGCCAAGGACCTTGGTGCGCGAGCTGAGGTTCATAACTTCAATCATTTCGCCGGCACCGCCGCGGGCAAGCGCGCGGCCTTCGGTCAGAATCGAAAGCGCGCCAACGCTGTAAGACAGCGGAATGATCTGATTGCGTTCGATGATGGCCGTGGGGCCAAGATCTTCAGCGTGAATCGGTTTCCCGGCGTAAACAATCACCCGGGTTTCTTGCCCGACCGCGGTGGCGGAATCGCTTAACGCGCCGGGAATATCCATCGCCACCATGGTCATATCATCGGCCGAAAGCGCGACATGGGCGCGGATTGTCCGGGTTGCGACCACGCTGTCAGCCAGCGCGGGCAGGGGCAGAAGAATCAGCGCAAACCGCCACATCAGCGCACCTGCGTGGTGGCAGACAGCATTTGGTCGGCGGCGGTAATCACCTTGGCATTCAGTTCATAGCCACGTTGCGCCTTGATCAGCTCTGTTACTTCTCGTACGGAATCGACTGTGCTTTCCTCAAGATAGCCCTGCCGCACGGTGCCCAAACCATCCAGGCCCGGGGTGCTGACAATCGCCGCACCCGAGGCCGGGCTTTCGACAAAGGCGTTAGAGCCAATCGCCTCTAGCCCCTTGTCATTGGTAAAACCAACGATTGAAAGTTGCCCCAAAAGCTGCGGCTGCACCTGATTGGCGAACGAGGCGTAAACCTCGCCGTTGGCATTTATCGACACGTCGCGTGCATCCGAAGGAATGGTGATGCCGGGCGAAACCTGAAAGCCGTCTGAAGTCACGATCAGCCCATCGGCAGACCGTTTCAGCGCGCCATCGCGGGTGTAGGCGGGGCTGCCAGAGGGCAGGGTAATTTCAAGATAGCCTTTGCCTTCGATGGCAACATCCAGATCGCCGCCGGTTTGCGACAGCGTACCCTGGCCCAGAACCACAGAAACCGAAGATGGTCGCACGCCAAGGCCCATTTGCACGCCGGTCGGCAACACCGATCCGTCTTGGGCCGAAACCGTGCCGGGGCGGGCAAGCTGTTGATAATGCAGGTCAGCAAAGTCTGCGCGGCGCGGGTTGTAGCCGGTGGTGGACATGTTGGCGAGGTTGTTTGCAACTACATCAACGCGCATTTGTTGCGCGCTCATCCCCGAGGCTGCGATCTGAAGGGCGTTCATTCTGATCTCCTATCGGCCCAGCGTGTCAACGACGCCGCGCATCCGTTTATCTTCTTGATCCATAAAGCTTTGGCCGAGTTCATAGGCGCGCTGAACTTCGATCATCCGGGCGATTTCCTGCACCGGCTCGACGTTGCTGTCCTCCAGATAGCCTTGCATGATCACGCCGCCGGTTGCTGGCTGCACCGAGTCTGCCGAAAACATCGTGCCGGCCTGATGCTGCAGGCTAAGCGGATCACCGGGCTGCCACAGACCAATATGCGCAACCGGCGCGCCATCTGCCGACAGGGTTCCATCCTGCGCGACGGCAATCTTGGTGGCGCCGGGAGGCAGCACAATTGCAGCGCCGCCATCATCCATCAGCCGATAGCCGTCATTGGTCACCAGTTCACCCGTCGGCGACGGGGTGAAATTTCCCGCACGGGTCAGGCGCGGGCCATCCGGGGTTTGCACCTGAAAAAAGCCGTCGCCCTGAATGGCAAGATCAAACGCACCGCCGGTCTGTGAGATTCCAGCCTGCGTCAGGTCAATCACCCGGCCATCGCCGCTGGCCATCGACAGCGAGGGACCGTCGGGCGTTTTGGCAATATATTCTTCAAAAACAACGCCCTCACGGCGAAATCCGGTGGTCGAGATGTTGGCGATGTTGTTCGCCACCACCTGCATTTCCCGCATCAGCCCCGATTGGCGGGTCAGCGTGGTATAGCCAGCTGCGTCCATGTCATCCTCCGGCGATAAGTGGAATGATGCGGTCAGTGAAAAAGGCCACGAGCGTGGCCGTCATGAAGCTCATCGAGGCCCAGAACACGACCAGCATGGCGCCAACTTTCGGCACGAACGTAAGGGTGTTTTCCTGAATCGAGGTCAGGGCTTGAAACAGGCCGATCACGACCCCCGCCACCAACGCCACCGTCAGCAACGGCGCTGACATCAGCACTGCTGTCCACAGGCTTTGGCGCAGAATGTCGTAGATCGTCTGGTCGGTCATACCGGCATCCTCAGGATTTCCTGATACGCCTCGACCACTTTGTCACGCACCGTCGTTACCGTTTCTACGGCAAGCTGAGTGCTGGCCAAAGCCTGCACCAAAGCGTGCGGATCGGCGCTGCCGGTCATTGCGGCACGGGCGGTTTGTTCTCCCTGCGCCAGCGTGTCGGCGAAACTGCCCACCATTTGCCCAATGGTTTCTTCGGCACTGCGGCTGCTGGCATCGGGGGCTGCGTTGCTGCGGGTTTGGGCATAAGATTGGGCGGCAAGGGACGTTCTGACATCCATTCTGGATCTCCTTATCTGCGCAAAAGATCGAACAGGCTTTGCGTCATCTGCCGCGCCTGATCGAACAATTTGAGGTTGGCGTCGTAACTGCGCTGGGCTTCGCGCGCGTCGGCGATTTCGATCACCAGATCGACGTTTGATCCGTCATAGTGCCCGCTGGTATCGGCAAGCGGGTTGCCCGGATCGTAAATGCTGGTCAGCGGACTTTGGTCCAGATGCACCGGCGTGGTTTCAACCAGACCCGTGGCCATGGCTTCTTGAAAGCCGACTACCTTGCGCCGGTAACCGGGGGTGTCTGCGTTTGCAATGTTTTCAGAGACATGCCGCAAGCGTTGCGCCTGTGCCTCCATCCCCGATGCTGCGAAAGACAGCGATGTTGAAAGATCAACCATCATCGCCCCCAATCAAGTCCGGCCAAGGCTGGCGCGCAGGATGTCGGTCGAGGCGCGATAGATCGAAAGCGCCATGTCATGGTCTTGTCGGATGGTCGCCGTTTTAACCATTTCCTGTTCAAGCGAGACAGTATTGCCGTTGGGCGCCGCCGCGCCCTTTGCCCGCCGTGCGCTGGGTTCTGCCGCACCTGCGTCGGCCGTGATATGGCCCGTTCTGGTTGCGCGCATCGCCGCGCCGCTTTCGTCGTAGGTTTCGGCAAAAGATGGCAGATCCATCGCCTTGAAGCCGGGGGTGTCGGCATTCGCGATGTTCTGCGCCACCACGCTCATCCGGGCGCCAGCCCGTTGTGACATTGCGCCGGCCATTTTCAGTAGCTCAAGATTTTCAAACATCGGGATTCTCCCTTGATCGCTTCACCAAGGCTTAAGGGTGATTCCTTTAGAAAGGGTAAGCGGTGAACAAAGGGAGAATCCCATGGGCCATATTTTTGATGCGCTTTGTGCAGAAATTTCGATGGTATCGGTGTCAAATGCTTTGGGGCGGGTGGCGACGGTATCGCAAGGCACGGTGCGCGTGACCGGCTTGGACACAACGGCGCGGCAAGGCGACAGGGTGCTGATCGCCGGTGCGCTCGGGGGGGAGGTTTTGACGCTTGCCCCCGAAGGCGTGACGGTGTTGACCGAAGGCCCGCCAGAGGGGCTAGCGATGGGCGCCGAGGTAGAGCTGCTTGGCGCCACCGGGCTTGCCCCCGACAACAGCTGGATTGGCCGCATTGTCGATCCTTACGGTCGCCCGATGGATGGTAAGCCTTTGTTTCGGGGCGCAATTTCACGCCCCCTGCGCGCCGCCGCGCCGCCTGCTGCGGATCGCCGCCGTCTGGGCGAACGGCTTTCAACCAGCGTTGCAATCTTTGACACCTTGCTGCCGTTGGTGCGGGGGCAGCGGATCGGCCTGTTTGCTGGGTCTGGGGTTGGCAAGTCTTCGTTACTGGCGAAATTTGCCCGCGGTGTTGATGCCGATGTGGTCGTGATCGCGCTTGTTGGCGAACGTGGGCGCGAATTGCGCGAATTTGTTGAACGGGTGCTGGGGCCAGAGGGGATGAAACGCTCGGTCTTGGTGACGGCAACTTCGGATCAATCGGCGCTTGCCCGCCGTCGCTGTGCGATGGCCGCGATGACGGTTGCCGAACATTTCCGCGCGCAGGGGTTGCACGTGCTTTATCTGGCCGATTCGATCACCCGCTTTGCCGAAGCCCATCGCGAAGTTGCCTTGGCGGCGGGGGAAACGGCGGCTTTGAAAGGCTATCCGCCGTCGGTTGCGCAAGCGATTATGTCATTGGCCGAACGGGCCGGCCCCGGCCCAGAGGGTGAAGGCGACATTACCGCTGTGTTTTCGGTGCTAGTCGCCGGGTCTGATATGGAAGAAACCATTGCCGATATCTTGCGCGGTGTGCTGGACGGCCATGTGGTGATGGATCGCAAAATTGCCGAACGGGGCCGCTATCCGGCGATCGACCTGCTGCGGTCTGTGTCGCGGTCTTTGCCCGAAGCGGCAACTGGCGAAGAAAACCTGCTTATCACGCAGGCTCGCCAACTGCTTGGCGCGTGGGACAGGGCAGAAATGATGATCCAAGCGGGGCTTTACGCCAAAGGGTCTGACCCGATGGTCGATGCCGCCATCAAGATCTGGCCCGCGTTGGATGGGTTTTTGGCAGAAGACGCGCCAGAAGATGGCATTGCGGGCAGTTTTGTCCGTCTAGCTAAGGTGCTTGGCCCTAGGTAAAGCGCGATCTGGCGTTTGCAGAAATCTGCTGCAGCATTTGCAAAGCCGAATTGCCGTTGCCCGATGCCGCAAAGCTAGCGGCTTCGGACCGCACCAGAAACCGGCGCACCAGGTTTTCAACCTTGGTCGGGTCAGAAAACTGTGACACCATGTTGCTGCCAAGCTGCGCGTTTGCCTTGTCTTTGAAGGTCTTAAG
>Ga0228702_1001006_pt1 | contig 19384 bp, 18 predicted proteins | sample McNCre217_Aug_MG_2_FD_178018 | JGI IMG/M metagenome (GOLD analysis project Ga0228702, IMG submission 178018) | Freshwater microbial communities from McNutts Creek, Athens, Georgia, United States - 20-17_Aug_MG | ecosystem: Environmental > Aquatic > Freshwater > Creek | place: USA: Georgia... | reverse complement strand
GAGTTCACCCAAGATGCGCGAGGCGTAGCTTTGCAAAATGGTGCCTTCGGGCGTGAGCGATAGGCCGTGTGTGGTGCGCAACACGAGTTGCGTGCCATAAGTGGCTTCGATGCGTTGCAGCCCGCGTGAAATTTGGCTCACAGGTGCGTTGCGCTCGCGCGCCACAGCCGACAGCGAGCCGAGCGCGGCGACGCGTGCAAACAGTCGTAAATCATCAAAGCTCAAATCGGCCATGGCTGCATGGTAATGGAGTGGGCGTGCGCTGGGGTTTGCGCTGACTGCAAAACCGATTTGCTGTGCGTGGCGTTTCGCAGAGGGGGCTTGAAAAATAAAGTTGCGTCACTGATTGACTTCGATAGGAGAGCCGTGATGTTGAATTTTCCGTATACCCCTGCAGCCCCTGAGTTGCGTTCGCTCAAACGTTATCAAACCCGGTTGTTGCGCCATCGCAAATTACGTGCGGTCACGCTTTTGCAAGAGGGCGCTTGAAATGCCCATTTTGACTTTGAAACTTTCAGCGCAAGCACGTATCCAAAACACATCCGTGTTGGCGCAAGCCTTGACGGCGTTGAGCCACCGCGTGTTGCACAAGCGGTCGGATGTCACGTCGGTGGTGTTGCAACGCATCGCACAAGAGGATTGGTGGGTGGGCGGCGAGGTGTCTGCGCAAGTGTTTGCTCAGTTGGATATTCGCATCACACAAGGCACCAACACCGAGGAGGAGAAAGCAGCCTTTATTGCACAGGCGTATGCGTTGTTGTCTGAGCACTTAGACAAAGGGCAGGTGTTGCACGCCACCAGCTACATCAGCGTGCAAGAGTTGCCTGCGATCGATTGGGGCTATGGCGGGCTCACGCAACAGCAGCGTCGCGTGCAGCAGACTACGCTTTAAGCAAAGTGGTCAAACGACGCAAAGCGTTTGGCAATCGGCTGACCTTGCGGGTCGAGCACCACCAAGCCTTGTTCGGCGGTGATGCGGCCAATGCGTGTGACAGGCGTGTGGGTTTCCCACGCTGCGGCGTGCACCAGTTCGCGTTGGTTCACCGGGGCGGTGAAGCACAGCTCGTAGTCGTCGCCGCCGGACAGGGCAAATTCGAGGCGTTTGTTCCAAGGCAACTCGGCCAGCACGGGGGTGATGCCTGCGGCCAAACGCGCTTCTCCAAAAGCACCGGCGGCTTGTAACCAACCCGTGTCAATTTGTGCGCCCACGCCCGAGCGTTTGAGGATGTGGCCCAAGTCGCCCAGCAAGCCATCGCTCACGTCAATCGCGGCGTTGGCTACGGCGCGCAATGCTGTGCCTAGTGCCACGCGTGGTGTGGGTTGTTCCATGCGTGCACGGGCTTGCTCAAACGCATCGCCCGACAAGGTGTGCGTGCCACGAAACACCTCAAGCGCCAAGCGGGCATCGCCCACGGTGCCGCTGATGTAAATGTCGTCACCCACTTGCGCGTTTTGGCGCAGCAGGGCATCGCCCGGCGGCACTTCGCCAAAGACGGTGATGCAAATGTTGAGCGGGCCTTGTGTGGTGTCGCCGCCCACCAGTTCGCAGCCGTGCGCATCAGCCAGCGCCAACAGGCCGCGAGAAAAACCAGCGAGCCACGCTTCGTCGACGCGTGGCAATGCGAGCGCGAGGGTGAAGCCCAAAGGCTCTGCACCCACTGCCGCCAAATCGCTCAGGTTCACGGCCAGGGCTTTGTGGCCCAAACGCGCGGGGTCAACGGTGCTCAAGAAGTGACGGCCCTCGACCAGCATGTCGCTCGAGACGGCCAGTTGCATGCCCGGCGTGGTCTTGAGCAAGGCGCAGTCGTCACCCACGCCCAAGGCGGCTTTGTGTGTGGGGCGCTTGAAGTAGCGCTCGATCAAATCAAATTCACCCATGGTGGTCCGTCAGTGCAGGTTGCGTTTGCCGGGCTCGTCGCTGAGCGCGTCGAGCACAAACATGGGAATGTCGACATCAAACTTTTCACCGTCTTCGGCCACGCAAAAGTAGCTGCCGTGCATGGTGCCTGTGGGCGTGCGCAGGCGTGTGCCACTGGTGTATTCAAACTGTTCGCCGGGTTTTAAGAAAGGCTGATGCCCGACCACGCCCAAGCCTTTGATTTTTTCGTGCGTGCCTTGCGAGTCGTTCACATTCCAGGTGCGTGAAATCAACTGCGCCGCCACGTTGCCCACATTGGTGATGGTGATCGTGTAGGCGAACATGTACAAACCACCGTCTGGGTCGGACTGCTCAGACAGGTATTGCGGATGGACTTCGACTTGAAATTTGTAGCGTGGCATGGGGTGATTTTGGCCTAAGCCAGAAAGCCCGCCGAAGGGGTGAAATAATCACCCCATGACCAGCCCACGCCCCCCATTCAACATCGCCCCCTCCATCTTGTCTGCCGACTTCGCCCGCTTGGGCGACGAGGTGAAAAACGTCATCGCCGCTGGCGCAGACTGGATTCACTTTGACGTGATGGACAACCACTACGTGCCCAACCTCACGTTCGGCCCCATGATTTGCCAAGCCTTGAAACCGCACGCCAAAACGCCAGCGGGCGTGGCCGTGCCGATTGATGTGCACTTGATGATTTCGCCCGTCGACGCCTTGGCTGCTTCGTTTGCCGACGCAGGCGCGGACTACATCAGCTTTCACCCCGACGCGAGCGGCCATGTGCACCGCAGCATCCAAGCCATCAAGAGCAAGGGCGTGAAAGCGGGCTTGGTGTTCAACCCCGCTGAGCCATTGGATGTGCTGGAGTGGACGATTGACGAGATTGACCTCATCCTCATCATGAGCGTCAACCCAGGCTTTGGTGGTCAAAGCTTCATCGACTCGGCGTTACGCAAAATCGAGCAAGCCCGCAAGTTGATTGACGCCAGCGGCAAAGACATTCGCCTCGAAGTCGACGGCGGCATCAAGGCCGACAACATCCGCCGCGTGGCCGATGCAGGTGCCGACACCTTCGTGGCCGGCAGCGCAATTTTTGGCAAACCCGACTACAAAGCCGTGATTGACCAAATGCGCGTGGCGCTGGCCTGACCCTCATGCTGGCGCGCTTGAAAGGCTGGGCGCGTGGCATTAAGCGCGATGTGGTCACGGTCTACTTTGCCGCGCGTGACCCGCATGCGCCAAAGCTCGCACGCTTTGTGGCCTTGGTGGTGGCCGCGTATGCGTTGAGCCCCATCGACTTGATTCCAGACTTCATCCCCGTGCTTGGCTACCTGGATGACTTGCTCCTCGTGCCCTTGGGCTTGTTGCTGGTCATGCGTTTGATGCCCGATGAAGTGCTGGCTCAAGCCCGCCTCAAAGCCGACGCGGTGTTGGCCAAGCCGCGTAGCTGGTTGGCGGCGATGTGCTTTGTGACGATTTGGTTGGCACTCGGGTTTTACCTAGCCTTTTGGCTGTGGTGAGCGGGATTTATTCCCTGTCTCTTTTTCGGCAAAACACCTAAATTCATTGCCATGCAACCAAGGCGGTTTGCCAGGTTTGCGCGTCAATGTTTTGGGTTGTTTGGAATGAATGTGTTTCGTCCTTCTTGGGGTGCCATGGCTGCCGTGGCTGCATGTGTAGGCTCTAGCGTTTATGCGCAAGATGCTGGGGTCGACATGCCCGTCATCACCATCGTTGGCACGACACCTATTCCGAGTTTGTCTCAGCCTTTGAATGAAATACCCTCAGCCGTGCAAACCGCCAACAGCACGGACTTGGCCAACAGCCAAGCGTTGGATTTGTCGAGCTTCATCAGTGAGCACATGGGCGGCGTCTACGTGAATGAGGTGCAAGGCAACCCGCACCAAATGGATGTGAACTACCGAGGGTTCACGGCCTCGCCTTTGTTGGGCACGCCACAAGGCTTGTCGGTGTACGTGGATGGCGTTCGCATGAACCAACCATTTGGCGATGTGGTGAGTTGGGACTTGATTCCCCGTTCGGCCATTCACACCATGACGCTCATGTCCGGCTCAAACCCTTTGTTTGGTTTGAACACCTTGGGCGGAGCGCTTGCGGTGCAAACCAAATCGGGCCTCAATAGCCCCGGCACATCGGTGCAAACCACCTTGGGCTCACACCAGCGTCGTTCGGTAGAGCTCACGCATGGGGGGCGCAATGACAGTGGCTTGCACTGGTTCATGACGGGTCACGTGTTCAATGAAAACGGCTGGCGTGACGCATCGCCATCGCAAGTGAGGCAAGCCTTCGGCAAGTTGGGTTGGAAAAATGGCGCAACCGATGTGGCCTTGTCTCTGAGTCACGCCAACAACGCACTCACGGGCAATGGCATACAAGAGGAACGCATGCTGGCGAATGATTACCGCAGCGTGTACACCAAGCCGGATGAAACAAGCAACCGTTCGACGATGGTGAACCTTGTGGGCAAACATGCCTTGGATGACAGCACGCTGTTTGCTGGCAACGTGTATTACCGAACTATTCGCACAGGCACGTTGAATGGCGATGTGAATGAAGGCGCATTGGCCACGAGTTTTGTGGATGCGTTTCCAAATGCCGAATGTCTACAGCAAGTGCAGCTGTCGGGTGCGGGGCAAGCAGACGAGGTGTGCACAGGAAAAATCAATCGCAGCCACAGCCAACAACGTAACTACGGCTTTGCGGGCCAATTCACTTGGTTGGATGCGTTGGCAGGGCACAAAAACCAACTCACATCAGGACTTGCCTACGACACCAATCGCACAGATTTCCAGCAATCCAGCGAGTTTGGCTATATCAATGCAGATCGCAGTGTGACGGGAGCGCAAGTGCTAGATGATGCTGCAAGTGTTCATTTGAAAGGGCATGCCAGCACGTGGAGCATGTTTGCCACAGATACGGTGTCTATTCACGATCGCTGGCATGTGACGCTGTCTGGGCGTTACAGCCGCACACACATCGTCAATGCCGATCAGCGTGTGCTTGGCGGCGGTGCGGGGTCGTTGGATGGCAACTATGTGTTTCAACGGTTCAACCCCGCCATCGGCAGCACATATGTGTTGTCACCGACCTTGAGTGCGTACATGGGCTACAACGAGGGCACGCGTACGCCGACCTCTATTGAGCTCGGTTGCGCAGACCCTGCGAACCCATGCAAATTGCCCAATGCCATGGCGGGCGACCCGCCTTTGAAACAGGTTGTTACCCAAACTTGGGAGGCAGGTTTACGAGGCGCGCTGTCGGCGCAAACGCAATGGTCGGCGGGTGTTTTTCATGCCCAAAGCTCGGATGACATTTTGTTTGTTGCCGCTCCCAATTCGAATTCGTTTGGGTACTTTAAAAATTTCGGCAAAACCCAGCGTCAAGGTTTAGAGCTGGGGCTGAACAGCCAACAAGGCGCGTGGAAATGGGCCTCGCACTACACCTGGCTGCAAGCCACGTATCAAAGTAGCGAAGTGTTGGGCGGTGGGTCGAACAGCACCAATGACGCTGGACACATCACGATTCAACCGGGCAACACCATCCCTTTAACACCGAAGCACATTCTGAAGTTGCATGCCGACTACGCATGGACATCCGCATGGCATACCGGCCTAGGCATGACGGCGTTCAGTGGCATGTATGCCCGTGGCAATGAAAACAACCAGCACCAAGCGGATGGTGATCAATATTTGGGCTCGGGGCGCACGTTTGGCTATGCCGTTTTGAATGCCAATGCACGCTATGTCGCCAGCAAAGATACACAGTGGTTGTTGAATGTGACGAACATCTTTAACCGTCAATATGCTTCTGCGGCGCAATTGGGCCCAGCCGCATTCAGTGCAAACGGTCAGCAATTTGTGTCAAGCGCTGTGCGCGAACAACATGCCATGTTTGTCGCACCAGGCGCCCCGCGCAGCATGTGGCTGAGTATGCGCCACACCTTTAACTAAGAGGTGTGTCGATCAGCTGGTGGCGTTGCGCCATGTGAACCAAACCTGCGCTGTTGTGAACGGCTAGCTTTTCTTTGATTTGGGTTTGATTGTTGGCCACAGTTTTCAGGCTGATGTTCAATCGTTCGGCACATTCGGCCGCTGTGCAGCCTTGTGCCAAGAGTCGCCAAATTTCCAACTCGCGCAGCGTGAGTTGCGAGATGCGATGGGCTTCATCGTCGGTGCTTGGATGGTGTGGCGCACACGACAAGTCGTCGCTCAAATAGCGTTGCCCGCGGTAGGCTGTTTTCACGCCTGTGACCAAATTTTCAGGCGGCGCATTTTTCGTGACAAAACCAATCGCCCCGCCTTCAAGGGCGCTGCGTACCAAGCTGTGTCCGTCATACATGCTGCACATCAAGACTTTCGCGTTGCGTTGCCGTTGTTTGATTTTGCGTAGCAACTCTAGACCGCCCGCTGATGGCATGGAAATATCAGAGATGGTGACATCGGGTTCATGCTGAATGTAGGCGTCGTAGCCAGAGTTGGCGCAGGCGGCTTCAGCCACCACGGTGATGCCGCCTTCTTGTTCTAAGAAGCGTGCATAGCCTGCGCGCACAGCGGGGTGGTCATCTACCAATAAAACACGAATCATGCGGGAGCCTCATGACGTGGGATTTGCACATGAATGCGAAGACCGGGTTGTGCATCTTCAAAGTGAAGATGGCCGTTCAGACTCGCAATGCGTTCTCGCATGCCCACCAACCCCAATCCTTGCGCACCGTTGTGTTGAGGGTGCAAACCTTGACCGTTGTCGGTGATAGACAGGGTGACGGCATCTGATTGCGCATTGAGACTGACCCACACCCGCGTGGCTTGCGCATGCTTGGCGATGTTGGTCAATGCTTCTTGTGTGACGCGATACAACGCGGTGCCTTGCGCATCAGGGAGGGGGTGCGGCAAGGTGTCGATCAAGGTGTGACAGGGGATGCGACAGTGCTGTTGCCAACTGTGGCATAGCTCGTTCAGGCTGGCCTCAAATCCGAGGCTGTCGAGGTTGGGCGGGCGCAGGCGTTTGAGCATGTTGCGCGCAAGGCTGTGCATGCGCAGCGACGACTGATCCATGCGCTGCGCCGCTGCGAGAGCTGCCTTGGGGTCGCTGTGAATGGTTTTGGCAATGTAGGCGGCTTCAATGCGAAGCGCGGTGCATGCTTGTCCGACTTCATCATGGAGTTCTTGGGCCAGCACGCGGCGCTCGTCTTCTTGGGCCGTTAACAATTGTTGTGTCAAGTGACGGTTTACGTTCAAGAGCTTGGATGTCTCGTGCGTGCGCTGAAATGCAACCCAAGCCAAACCGATGGAGAGAATCAACAGGGTCAACGGCATTTCATCTAGTTGAAACCTCTCGTAGTGTTGTAACCAATGCGCCATTTTTTCAGACAGCTCCCACTGCATGGCCAACATCCAAAATAAGGCGACGACCACAAACACGCGAACCAAGTCACGCCACGCCGGTGATGTGGCCTTCTGGTGTGTCATGGCAGCATCCGTTGGGCGACACCGTCGCGACGCACCATGTGCCATAGCGCAGCCAATACGTGAATCGCAATCGTGAGCATGAAGACATAGCTACAGGCGCTGTGTAGGGCACTGAAAATTTCTTTCAAATCGGCAGAGGCCTCCCACAAGCGTGGCAGTGGTGCGCCAAAGAACTTGATGGGGTAAGCGGTGAAGCTTGAGCCTAAAAAACCAGTCAACGGCATGAGCACCATGCAGCCGTACAGCAGTGCATGGCTGGTGCGCGCTGCCCAGGCTTGCCAAAGTGGCATGTGCTCGGGCAGTGCGGGTGGGCGATGTGTGAGCCGCCATAACCCACGCAACACAATCAACAAGCCCAGCACGATGCCGATGGACTTGTGCCAGTTGAACCACTCTGCACGTAGCCCTGGGGGTGTTTTAGGAATGTCACCCATCCACACGCCTAACCACAGTTGGTAAATCAAGCCAATCGCGAGCAACCAGTGCAATGCGATGGCGATGCGTGTGTAGCGTGTTGCCGGTTCGGGAACTTGGGTGGTAGGGGTCATGTCTTCCATGCGTTCTCTTCGGGTCAGTTGGCGGCAGTGCCCCAAGGCAATTTGCCGACGGGGATGGTGCTTATGGGGGTGAGGTTGTTGGCATCGATCACAGTCACGGCGTGGCTGCGGCCAGCGGCCACATACAACTTGCTGCCATCGGGCGTGAGGGTCATGTTCCAGGGGCGCTGACCGACTGGAATATGGGAATGCACGGCAAAGCTTTGTGTGTCGATCACGGCCACATTGGCGTCACCCCCGTTGCTGGCAAATAGCCATTTGCCATTGGGGTGCATGGCCAAACCATTGGTGCGCGTGCCCACGGACAACGTGGCTTTGACCGTGCGTGTTGGAACATCAATGGCCACCAACAAGCTATCCGTTTCAACCGCCACATAAGCAGTCGTTCCGTCAGGGCTGAAGGCAATGCCACGGGGTCGATTGCCGACGCGAATGCTCTTGATTTGTTTGCGTTGCTTGACATCAATCACATCGACTTGGTCAGCCTCTTCGGCAGAGACCAGCATGAGCTTGCCATTGGGGCTGAAGACGGCATGCTCTGGATTTTTGCCATGAACCGGAATGGAAAACTGCACCTTCCAACGTGCGGTGGAGATGAAACTCACGCTGTTGCTGCCTTCGTTGGCAACGGCCACCCACTGCCCATCGGGTGAGCAGTACACCGCCTCGGGGGAGTCGCCCAAGGTCAATGTCTTGTCAATCGACAAAGTTTGGGTATGGATGGCTTGCAGTTGTGAGCCGTTTTGATTGCTCACATACAAATAAGGCGTGTTCTTGCAAACCGCCAACCCGCGGGGCTTGCCGCCGGTGGCGATGGTTTGCACCACGGCATCCGTCTGACTGTCGATGATGGATACATCACCGGAGCCTTCGTTGGTGACAAAAACTTGACCGACAGCAAAGGCCGTGCTGCTCAAGGCAGTCAAGACGTATGCGATGGCGAGGCGTTGATGAAGCTTCATGTGGGATGACATCACAGAGGGATTTGACTTTGTACGCCGACAACCCATGAGCGGGGTAGACCGGGCTCGAAATATTGTTTGGATGATTGGTTAACGATGACGGAGCTGACTGTGTCTTTGTTGGTCAGGTTGTCGATGCCGACAAATGCCTCGACGCGAGCTGAGCCTACTTGGTATCGCTGGCGCACACGTGCGTTCAATTGGCTATAGCCGGAGGCGAGAGCGTAATCGGCACTTGTGCTGGAGTTGGTGTCGTTGGCCCACATGCGTGAACGAGAGATCATCTCGAGGCCCGTCTCCAATCCGAGCGCTGGTTTGTACCCCGCTTGCGCAAATCCTTTTTCTGACCATTGCAAAGCGGCGAAGAGCTGTCGCTTAGGGATGGCAGGCAAACTGTTCCCGTTGGTGGGGCTGTAGCTGGCAGAGCCTGCTTGGTATGTGGCGTTCATGACCGTGGCCGACGCTTGCGTGCGCCAGTGGGCAGAGTGCTGGTTGCGCAGTGCCAATTCAAAACCATCGCGCTTGGTTTGTGCGGCGTTGGCATACGCTGTTTTTCCATTGGACGAGAGTGCCGCCACGATTTCGTTGTCGGTGTCGATTTGGAACCATGCCGCATCTAGGCGCGTGCTGGGGGATGGCAGCCACTTGGCGCCAAGTTCCAAATGCTTGCTGGTGGAGGCCAGCAAGTTCGGGTTGAACTTTTCAACGAAATTGTTGTTGGCATCGCGGGAGTACGCAGCCTCAGCCATCGTGGGCGTTTCAAAACCTTTGCCTTGGTTGATATAAAGATTCAAATTGTTTTGTGCATGCCAAGTGAGCCCAACCACAGGGCTTGTGGCTTTGTAGGTGACAGACCCTGAGCCATCTACGCCTGTTGTCATGTCGTCACGGCTTTTGAGGGTGACGTTGCTTTGACGTGCGCCTGTGGTCAACGTGTAACGTTCTCCCAGCAACCAGTTCGCTTGCGCAAAGTAGTCGCGGTTGGTGGCTTCATTCAATTCGTTCCGTGTGAGTGCGCCACTTTTTTCACCAACCGCAGCAGCACCGCCTTGTCGCTGTTCTTGAGCATGGTCAAAGTCCACACCCATCACCCAATTCATGCGTTGACCATCGAACACATGGGCTTTGCCGTTGGCTTGAAATCCCACGCCCTCATACCGGCGTTCAAGTCCCGTCCACATGTTGGTGGCTTGGTATTGCAAGTTGGTCCGTGTGCCGCCGTAGATGCGCGCTTGCAGTTGCAAGTCGCTGTCAACACGGTGTTCAGCGACTGCGCCGACTTGCTCTTGTTTGACGGTCTTGCGTGTTCGTCGCGCCACAGCATTGGTGCCGGCTTGTGAGGGATCTGCGGCCAGTTGAGCAGCAGTCAACCCGAGCGCATCATTGGCATAGGGCATATCAAAAACATTCGCGATGAATTTGAAACGTGTATCGGGCTTGGCATCCACGGTGATGACGCTGTTGAGTTGCTGTCGTTTTGCATCGCTGTTGGTGCGATAGCCGTCAATGGCGAAGGTGCTGTAGTCGGCCACCAAGCCGACGTTGCCACTGCGTTGGCTGAATTGCCAGTCGGTGCGTGTCATGCCGAACGAGCCGGCATACATGCTGACTTGCGCCTCTGGGTTCTCTCCTGCCTCACGTGTGAACGTTTGAATCACGCCGCCTGAGGCGTTGCCATACAACTGCGCCAGTGGGCCTGTGAGCACTTCCATGCGATCGGTGGAGGTCATGCTGACGGTTGAGGCTTGGCCTTGACCATCCGGCATCGAAGCCGGAATGCCATCGGTGATGAGGCGGATGCCGCGCAAACCAAAGGCTGAGCGTGCGCCAAATCCGCGAATTGAAATTTGTATGTCTTGCGCATAGTTGTTGCGGTTGAGCGCCACCACGCCCGGGGCACGGTTGAGCACATCGGAGATGTTCACTTGCGCGCCTGAGTTGCGCAGGGTGTCGGCATCGACGGTGAACACCGATGCGGGCGCATCAAATTGCTTTTGCTCTAGGCGACCACTTTGAACCAGTATTTCATTGATCCCGTTTCCCGTTGCTTGTGCGAAGGTGGGGGCGCTAGGGAAAACGCTAAGGCACAAAAGTGCACCAAGCGCCAATGGGTGATGTGGCATGTAGCGTTTGTTGTTTTTGTTGAATTTCATGGCGAGTGCATTGGCCAGTGTGTGTGTTCTGAAAGGGTTGTCTCGCCAAGTGGCTAGCAAAACCCATTCCACCTCAAAGTGTTCCATCGGCGATGGCATCGTTCGTGCTTCTTGGTTGTCATTTGTAAATTGCTGTGACAAGGCTGATCAATTGATGTCTCGTGTGGTGATGCATCTTCTAACGAGTGTGGTCGTGTTCCTCTCAGGGTTGTTCCTGATGAGCGCGCATGCGGGTGTGATGACGCATGAAACGATGGTGCAGGCGTTTCCTGCGCCGTTGGTTGTGGGTGAGAAAGACCGCGATTTGCCTGTGTGGCCTATCTTTCGCCAAGAGCTCACCTCGACCACCATTGCTGCCTACGCTTTTGAGTCCCAAGACTTCGCGGCGATTCCTGGGTTTTCTGGGACGCCCTTTAACTTGCTGATTGCGTTAGACCCCAACGGGCAGTTCATGGATGTGCGCGTGTTGTCACATCACGAGCCCGTATTTTTAGAGGGCTTGGGCGAGCGGCCGTTGTTTGCATTTGTCGAGCAATACAAAGATTTGTCTCTGACTCAGAGCATCAAAATCGGCACAGGCCAAAGTAAGAGCGGTAAAGAAAATGGGGCCAACGTTTACATCGACGGTGTGTCCAAAGCTACGGCGTCGGTGCGCATCTTGAACCAAAGTTTGCTGGCGGCATCGCTGAAAGTTGCTCGGGCCAAGCTCGGTTATAGCGAGGGGCGAGATCCAGATTTGATCGCCAAAATCCGTCCCGATGTGTTCAAGCCATTGGATTGGTACGGGCTGCAAAAAGCAGGCTTGATTCAACGAGCCACCTTCAAGAACAGCGACGTTGAAAAAGCCTTCAAAGACTCGGCGGGCGAAGGTGTGGACGTCGAGGCTGACCAGCAGCCCAACGCGTTGTTTGCCGATGTGTATGTGGCGCATTTGAGTGTGCCCACGGTTGGCAAAAATTTGTTGTCACCCGAAAAGTGGGCGTATTTGCAGCAGCGCCTCGACCCTGGCGATCAGGCCTTGTTGGTGCTTGCCAGAGGGCGCTATCCCTTGATGGGAGAGGATTTTGTGCGGGGGACGGTGCCTGACCGCATCTCTTTGACGCAGCAAAATTTACCGATCGAAATTCGCGATTTGGATTTGGATGCGTCGTTGAATCTGCCGTCTGAATTGATGGATGCCCAGTGGCTGGCGGTGCGGGTGATTGCACCGGCGGGCCTCGACCCCGCGCAGCCTTTGAGCTATGCCTTGCATGTCACACGCAGCAAAGGCATGGTGTACCCCGAGTTGGTGACTCGACATTTCTCGCTGGCCACGCAACTACCGCATGACTATCTAGAACTTGCAGACGCAGATCAAAAAACATGGCACAGCATTTGGCTGGATCGCTGGCTTGAATTGATGGTCTTGCTGTGCGCGCTCGCCGTGTTGGTGTGGGCGTTGCGCGAGCCGTCTTGGCTGGTGCATCACCCGCATCGTTTGGTCTGGTTCAGGCGAGGCTATTTGTTGTTTACCGTGTGTTTTATTGGGTGGTACGCGCAAGGGCAGCTGTCCATCGTCAACCTCACGGCGGTAGTTCAAGCGGTGGCGGCTGGGCGTGGTGTGGGTTTTTTCATGTACGACCCCATGACCGTTTTGTTGTGGACGTTTGTGGCGGTGACATTTTTCGTATGGGGGCGTGGCACGTTTTGCGGTTGGCTGTGTCCATTCGGGGCGTTGCAAGAGTTGATCAGTTCGGTCACGCGAGGCCTGGGTTTTCAGTGGCGTCGTGTGCCGCAGCGCTGGGATGATCGGCTGAAAAAACTCAAATACCTTGTGCTTGTCGTGTTGTTGGTGTGCGCGGCTGTGTCGGTTACGTGGACTGACCGGTTGGTCGAGGTTGAGCCCTTTAAAACCAGTATCACGCTGAACTTTGTGCGTGCTTGGCCGTTTGTGGTGTGGGCAGTGGCGATGGTGTTGCTCAGTGCCTTTGTCTACAAGGGCTATTGCCGTTACCTATGCCCGCTGGGGGCTGGCATGGGCGTGCTGGGTAAATTGCGCCGCTGGGACTGGATTGCACGTCGCAGCGAATGTGGCCAACCCTGTCAGCGTTGCCATGCCGATTGCGCGTATCAAGCGATCGACAAGCAAGGCAAGGTGGATTACGACGAGTGCTTTCAGTGCTTGGATTGCGTGGTGATTTTTGAGAGTGACGCCTTGTGCGTGCCGCGCATTTTGGATCAACGCGCGCACCACGATGTGATTCCGATTCATGCGGTGGCCAATGCCGTTTCAGACAAGGAGCCGCGATGAAACGGCGCAACTTCATACAAGCGGGCTTGAGCTTCGGTGCCTCATCTATGGCGCATGCCGCCGCGACAACGCGCGCCTTGATTTGGCGTGACAGCACGTTTACGGGGCTAGGAACCGTGATGACGATTCGTGCTGCCCACAAAGACGCACAGGCACTCAATGACGCCTTGTGGCGTGCTCGGCAAGTGGTTGCACGCGTCGAGGATGAGATGAGTTTGTTTCGCCCCACGAGTGCCCTGAGTCGGCTCAATGCGACGGGGGTGTTGGCGCAGCCTTCATCAGAGATGTTGCATGTGCTGGACATGAGTCGGCGCATTGCGCAACGCAGTCAAGGTGCTTTTGATGTCACGGTTCAGCCCCTATGGCAGTTGTATGCGCAGACACAGAAAGAGGGGCGTTTACCAACGGCTGATGAAGTTGCGCACACTCAAAAAAGCGTCGGTTGGCAGCACCTACACATCGAGCCAACGCAAATTGCGTTGAGCCAACCCGCGATGGGCGTGTCATTGAATGGCATTGCACAGGGCTATGCGGCAGATGCCGTGCGTGCCAGCCTTCAGCGCGATGGGGTGTTGCATGCGTTGATCAACACGGGGGAGTGGTCAGCCATTGGCTTGGCCGATGGTGAACGGCCGTGGCGTTTGGGTATTGCGGACCCTCGTCGTGCCGATCATTGGTTGGCGCAGGTCATGTTGAATGGCTTGAGCCTTGCCACTTCGGCGGACGATCAGTGTGCGTTCAGCGAAGACCGCAAGCACCATCACATTTTCAATCCGCATACGGGCTATTCGCCGCAAGACGTTGCCAGCGTCACGGTCGCTGCTTCCACATGCACGATGGCCGATGCTTTGACCAAGGTGTTGTTTGTGGGCGGGTATGCGCGAGCCCTACCTTTGGCGAAGGCCTGGGGCGTGTCTGCCTTGGTGGTGAACAAGCGCGGCGAATGGAAAGCCTCGGCCTCATTTCCACGTGTTGCAACTTGATCGGAGCGACGGCACAAAGTGTTCCAAATGTGAACACCTGTCACAGTGGGTGTGACACACCTTCGCGCGTGAGTCTTGCGCAACCAAGGGTTAACGATGGGTTTGTGATGTGTTCTGTTGGCGCGAATCGCGCCGTCGCTCAGGTGACGATCTGGCATGTGTATTGCAAACCCGTTCGGTACGGATAAGTGGGGTTGCAAAAGTCTGCGTCATCCGCACCCAATGAACAAACGTCGCGCACGTTTATTTTTAACTGGAAAAAATACAGGAGATATGCTGTGAAAAGAAAACTTCTAAGCGTGCTGGTCATGCTCGCCACGGCCCACGTGTCGGCGCAAGTCACCGATGCCATGATTGCCAAAGATGCCGCTGATACAGATTCAGTTCTGAGCTGGGGTATGGGTACACAAGGTCAGCGTTTTTCGCCGCTGACCACCATCAACACCAAAAACGTGAGCAAGCTGACACCTGCATGGTCGATGTCTTTCGGGGGTGAGAAGCAACGTGGCCAAGAGTCGCAACCCTTGGTTTACAAGGGCAAGATGTTTGTCACGGCGTCTTATTCACGCATCTTCGCGATTGATGTGAAGACGGGTGAGAAGGTTTGGAAATATGAACACCGCTTGCCAGAAGGCATCATGCCTTGCTGTGACGTGGTCAACCGTGGCGCTGCGTTGTTTGACAACCTGGTGATCTTTGGAACGTTGGATGCCCAGTTGGTGGCCTTGGATCAAAACACCGGCAAGGTGGTGTGGCGCGAAAAGATTGACGACTACACCGCAGGCTACAGCTACACCGCTGCACCGTTGATTGCCGATGGCTTGTTGTTGACGGGTGTCTCTGGTGGTGAGTTTGGTGTGGTGGGTCGTGTCGATGCACGCGATCCTAAGACCGGTAAATTGGTGTGGTCTCGCCCCACAGTTGAAGGTCACATGGGCTACAAAGATGGCAAAGAAAATGGCATCAGTGGCACAACCAATGCCACATGGCCAGGCGAAACATGGAAGACCGGTGGTGCATCCACTTGGTTGGGTGGTTCGTACGATGCGTCCACAGGCTTGGCTTACTTCGGTACGGGCAACCCTGGCCCATGGAACAGCCACGTGCGTAAGGGCGACAACTTGTATTCATCGTCTACTGTGGCGATTGATGTCAAGACCGGCAAGATCGCATGGAGCTATCAAAACACGCCCAACGATGCGTGGGACTTTGATGGTGTCAACGAGTTCGTGACGTTTGACATGGATGGCAAACGCGTGGGTGGCAAAGCGGACCGCAACGGTTTCTTCTACGTGAACGATGCCAAGACGGGCAAGCTCATCAACGCCTTCCCCTTCGTGAAGAAAGTTACATGGGCTTCTAGCATTGATCTGAAGACTGGTCGTCCGGTGTTTGATCCTGCCAACCGTCCTGGTGATCCAACAGCCAGTGGCGATGGCAAGAAGGGCTCATCTGTGTTTGCGGCGCCTGGCTTCTTAGGTGGCAAAAACCAAATGCCCATGGCCTACAGCCCCAAAACGAATTTGTTCTACGTGCCCACGAACGAATGGGGCATGGACATTTGGAACGAACCGATCAGCTACAAAAAAGGTGCTGCGTATTTGGGCGCAGGCTTCACCATGAAGCCATTGTTTGACGATCACATTGGCTCCTTGCGTGCCATTGATCCGAAGACCGGCAAAGTGGCTTGGGAAGTTAAGAACAACGCGCCTTTGTGGGGTGGTGTGCTGACAACAGCGGGTGACTTGGTGTTCTGGGGTACCCCAGAGGGCTACCTCAAAGCGGCCGATGCCAAAACAGGCAAAGTGTTGTGGCAATTCCAAACCGGCTCTGGCGTGGTGGCTCCTCCCATCACATGGAGCGACGGTGCTGACCAATACGTGAGCGTTGTCTCGGGTTGGGGTGGCGCTGTGCCGCTGTGGGGTGGTGAAGTGGCCAAGAAGGTCAACTTCCTTGAGCAAGGCGGCTCTGTTTGGACATTCAAGCTGCCTAAATAAACGCTTGACTGTTTGATCCTGGAAGGGGTTTTGGATGGCGCAAGCCTTCTAAAACCCCTTTTTAAATCAAGATGAAATTTATGAAAAAAATCACACTCGTATTGACGTTGGCAGCGATTCAAGCTGTCCATGCCGGCCCGACATTGAGCGCCAAAGAATCAGCGGCAGCGCTTGATCTGGCCAAGGCCAATGGCTGCTTGAGTTGCCATGCGTTGGATGAAAAAATTGTTGGTCCTGCCTACTCCAAAGTGGCAGCCAAGTACAGCGATGACGCAGATGCCGCTGCCTCTCTTGCGCAGTCCATTCGCAATGGCTCACAAGGTAAGTGGGGGCGCATTCCCATGCCGTCACACGGCACGATGAATCAAGAGGACATCAACCTGTTGGCGCGCTGGGTGTTGACCATCAAAGCCAACTGAGCGTCAAGTCACACAGAGACATCTTGTTGCGACAAGTTGGAGCAGGTGTCACGTCGCGGGACAACGCGGTGTGACATTACGGCGCGCAAATCACCCAAGGAGCATGGCACAACGTTTGCGAAATCAGAAACACCCGAGAGGGAAATTCTTGATAGTCAAAAAATGGAGATGACATGATTTACGCAAACCCTGGTGCAGCCGGCGCCAAAGTTCAATACAAAGCACAGTACGACAATTTCATCGGTGGCAAATTTGTGGCCCCCGTGAAAGGTCAATACATTGATGTGATCACGCCGATCACTGGCAAGGTGTACACCAAGGCGGCCCGCTCAGGTGCAGAGGACATTGAGTTGGCATTGGACGCTGCGCATCAAGCCGCGGATGCGTGGGGCAAAACATCGCCGACAGAGCGTGCCAACATTCTGTTGAAAATCGCTGACCGTATTGAAGCCAATCTCGAAGTCTTGGCCTATGCCGAAACCGTGGACAACGGCAAAGCCATTCGCGAGACGCTCAATGCAGACATTCCATTGACGGTCGACCACTTCCGTTACTTTGCTGGTTGTGTGCGTGCGCAAGAAGGCGCGTTGTCAGACATTGATGAAAACACCGTGGCGTATCACTACCACGAGCCTCTGGGGGTGGTCGGTCAAATCATTCCTTGGAATTTTCCGATTTTGATGGCGGCATGGAAATTGGCACCTGCCTTGGGTGCTGGCAATTGCGTGGTGTTGAAGCCAGCCGAGTCCACGCCAATTTCTATTTTGGTGTTGGTTGAGTTGATCGCTGATTTGTTGCCACCTGGTGTGTTGAACATCGTCAACGGTTTTGGCCGCGAGGCGGGTATGCCACTCGCCACCAGCACGCGCATTGCCAAAATTGCGTTCACAGGCTCCACCACCACCGGTCGTGTGATTGCGCAAGCAGCGGCTAACAACTTGATTCCAGCCACTTTGGAATTGGGTGGCAAGTCACCCAACATCTTCTTTGCCGACGTGATGGACAAAGACGATGGTTTCCTCGACAAAGCCATCGAAGGCATGGTGTTGTTTGCATTCAATCAAGGCGAGGTGTGCACTTGCCCATCGCGTGCGTTGATTCAAGAAAGCATTTACGACAAGTTCATGGAGCGCGTGTTGAAACGTGTGGCTGCCATCAAGCACGCCAACCCACTCGACACCGACAGCATGATGGGCGCGCAAGCTTCGAAAGAGCAGCTCACCAAAATCATGTCGTACCTCGACTTGGGTAAGCAAGAAGGTGCTGAAGTGCTGGCGGGTGGCGAACAGGCTCATTTGGGTGGTGACCTCGAAGGGGGTTACTACGTGCAACCGACCTTGTTCAAAGGGCATAACAAGATGCGCATCTTCCAAGAGGAAATTTTTGGCCCCGTCTTGGCGGTGACCACTTTTAAGGATGAAGCTGAAGCCTTGGCGATTGCCAACGACACGCTCTACGGTTTGGGCGCGGGTGTGTGGAGCCGCAACGGCAATGTGGCCTATCGCATGGGGCGAGCCATTAAAGCCGGTCGCGTGTGGACCAATTGCTACCACGCTTACCCAGCACATGCGGCGTTTGGCGGTTACAAAGAGTCGGGTATTGGGCGTGAGACACACAAGGTCATGCTCGACCATTACCAACAAACTAAAAACTTGCTGGTGAGTTACAGCGAAAGCAAATTGGGTTTCTTCTAAGCCTGAGTGCTGAATGTCTGGGTTGCGCGTGGCGAGCAATTGCCACGCGCTTTTTTCGCATAGGAGTTGACCATGGTGGAAAAAGTTATTGCCACACCTGCCGCATTGGAATTGGTGGCGTTTCTAAAAGAAAAGCATGGCACGTTGATGTTTCATCAGTCTGGCGGATGTTGTGACAACAGTGCGGCCAATTGCTATTTGCCCGGTGAGATCACCATGGGCGCGGGCGATGTGTTGCTCGGGAGAATAGGCGATTGCGAGTTTTACATCGGGCGCAACCAATACCAGTATTGGAAACACACACAGCTGATCATTGACGTGATTGAGGGAACGGGCGGAACCTTCTCTCTGGAAGGTCCAGAAGGTAAGGCATTTCACACACGTTCAAGGGTTTTCACACAGGAAGAGCTGGATGAGTTGGCCGTGCAGGATGCGCAGAGTTAAAAAGCCGAGGGAGGCTTAACTCAAGGCGCCCTCGGGGAGCAAATGTTTTTTGCGGTAAATCGTGTTGCGTGAGACGCCCAAGAGTTTGGCCGCAGCCGAGACATTGCCTTTGCAAGACCGCAAGGCTTGAGCGATGGCATCAATCGCGACGTTCTCTAAATTGAAGGCTTCGGAGTTGTTGCGTGGCTCGGCGATGGCAACCGTGCTTTGGATCGGCAGGTGCGGTGCAAACACCAATGCTTCGCTTGAGGGCGTAGGCACAGGGGCCAAGTCTTGAATTTCAGACACAAAGTCGTCTGGCAGGTGATGCAATTGAATGTCATGCTCGCATTCAGCCATGACCACGGCGGTGCGTAACAAGTTGTAAAGCTGTCGGAAGTTGCCGGGCCATGCGTAACGGTGAAATATGGCCATCACCTCAGGTGCAATGCCAATTCGTTTTTCGGCGGGGCAAACGCTGGCCAAAATTTTCTTGGCGACAACCTCTAAATCTTTGCGGTCACGTAGCGCTGGAAGTTTC
>Ga0228702_1001003_pt1 | contig 19413 bp, 20 predicted proteins | sample McNCre217_Aug_MG_2_FD_178018 | JGI IMG/M metagenome (GOLD analysis project Ga0228702, IMG submission 178018) | Freshwater microbial communities from McNutts Creek, Athens, Georgia, United States - 20-17_Aug_MG | ecosystem: Environmental > Aquatic > Freshwater > Creek | place: USA: Georgia... | reverse complement strand
ACGTTTTCAAGGCGATTCAGATTGGTCCGGTTTGGAGAGCGGAAAGACCACAGAAGGGTCGTTACCGCCAGTTTGTTCAGTGCGACATCGACATCATTGGCGATTCTTCGCTGTTGGCTGAGATTGATCTTTTGACTTCGTCTTTGGCGGCTTTGGACAAGTTGGGTTTAACTGATGCCGTTATTCGCGTGAACCACAGATCGTTGCTGGTTGCACTGTTGGATTCGCTTGGTGTGCCGGCAGAATCGCACGGTTCTGCCATGATTTCCATCGACAAGTTGGACAAGATTGGCGCCGATGGTGTTGCCGCCGAACTTGAGGAGCGCTTCGGAGTTGGCGCAGCTTTTAGCGCGTGGATTTCGGCACTGGATGTCTCGGTGATTCCATCAGAATTAGCGGAAATCTTCTCGGTTGTCGATGCGTCTCGCTTGAAGTATGACCCAACGCTGGTTCGTGGAATGGGTTACTACACCGGTCCGATCTTTGAGATTGAACACCCTGGATCCGGTTCGTCGATTGGTGGCGGTGGTCGCTACGACGGCATGGTTGGTAAGTGGCTGGGAACCGATGTTCCAGCGGTTGGAATTTCTTTAGGTTTTGAACGTGTGGTTGATCTGGTTGATCCTTCGATGTTCGACAGTGAGCGTAAGTCGGTTGTCTTAGTCCTCGAGGGCGATGTGCTGGCCAAGGCAGTTGAGATTCGTGATTCTTTGATTGCGCAAGGGTATACGGTTCGTTTCGAAGCAAGGCCGAAAAAGCTCAATAGCTTGCTGGAGCAAATGGCGGCAAATGGTTACACTCACTTCGCCACGCTGGACACCGCAACTCAAGAACTCGAACTGCGCCCAATCGCATAAACTAGACGCATTACAAAGGTGTGAGTTTGACGCTAGTCGTCTGTTTTACGTAATCCCCACAAATAAGGAGAACCCCTTGTCCATCATTCAAGCAGTAGGCGCTCGCGAAATCCTAGACAGCCGCGGAAACCCAACCATCGAGGTTGACGTTCTTCTATCGGACGACTCGGTTGGTCGCGCTGCCGTTCCTTCAGGTGCTTCTACCGGTGCTTTCGAGGCTCACGAGTCTCGTGACGGCGACAAGGCTCGTTACAACGGCAAGGGTGTTCTAAACGCTGTTTCTGCAGTTCTTGAGACCATCGACGACGAACTAGCCGGTTTCGATTCAACCGACCAGCGACTAATCGACGCAGCTCTTATCTCGATCGACGGCACCGACAACAAGTCGAACCTCGGCGCCAACGCCATCCTCGGTGTTTCGCTAGCAAACGCTCGTGCAGCGGCTGAATCGACCGGCCAGCAGTTGTTCCGTTACCTTGGTGGCCCAAACGCCCACGTTCTTCCAGTTCCACTAATGAACATCATCAACGGTGGAGCTCACGCAGACACCGGCGTTGACATCCAGGAATTCATGATCGTTCCTCTAGGTGCTCCAACTTTCAGCGAGGCAGTTCGCTGGGGTGCTGAGGTTTACCACGCGCTAAAGAGCCTTTTGGCTTCGAAGGGTCTTGCCACCGGTCTTGGTGACGAGGGTGGTTTTGCTCCTGAGCTAGAGCACAATGCAGCCGCGCTTGACCTAATCTCCGAGGCAATCGCCAAGGCTGGTTACAAGCTAGGCACCGACATCGCTCTTGCACTTGACGTTGCAGCGACCGAGTTCTACGACGAGAAGACCCAGAAGTACACCTTCGAGGGCAAGGAGCGCACCTCAGACGAGATGATCGCTTACTATGCAGACCTCGTTGCCAAGTACCCTCTGGTTTCGATCGAAGACCCACTGGCAGAAGACGACTGGGCTGCCTGGACCAAGATCACTGCCGAACTTGGAAGCAAGGTTCAGTTGGTTGGAGACGACCTATACGTAACCAACCCTGCTCGTCTGCAGAAGGGAATCGACCTAGCCGCCGGAAACGCCATCCTCGTGAAGGTAAACCAGATCGGTACCCTAACCGAGACCCTAGACGCGGTGTCGCTTGCTCAGACTCACGGAATGAAGGCAATCATCTCTCACCGCTCTGGCGAGACCGAGGATGCATTCATCGCCGACCTAGCTGTGGCAACCAACGCTGGTCAGATCAAGACCGGTGCTCCAGCACGTTCTGAGCGCGTTGCCAAGTACAACCAGTTGCTTCGTATCGAGGAAGAACTTCAGGACGCTGCCGTTTACGCAGGTCGTCTAGCGTTCCCTCGCTTCAAGAACTAATAGTTTCAACGAGGTAATGAATTGAAGTCGGCCCGCAGTCAACTGTTGGGTCGACTCAATTTAAATGCCCAAATCTTCACCATGATTGGTGTGGCAATCTTCGCCGTATTTGCCCTAGCTCCACAGGTGAAGTTGCTTTACGATCAGCAGGTTCAGATCTCTGATCTGCAAAAACAGAATGCGGCTACCAAGGCAAGCATCGACAAAATGAGTCAAGACCTAAAGCGCTGGGACGACCCTGCATACGTTAGGGCTCAGGCTCGTGATCGTCTGTACTACGTGATGCCTGGCGAGATCTCGTTCCTCGTCATGGATGCCGGTTCTGTGAACAAGAACGACACCAGCAATACCGTTGGTTCTGCATTGGCTGCCGCCAAAAACTCGTCGACGATTTCAGCCAAAGTAACAACTACCAAGACCAACTGGGCTTCGAACCTAACCTCGAGCATCATTGGTGCCGGATTGGTTCAACCGAAATAAACATGCCTATTACCGAAGCAACAGAAGCAGATCTGCGTTCACTACAACACCAACTGGGTCGCCCGATGCGCGATGTCATTGGTATCGGAGCTCGCTGTGTTTGTGGCAATCCAATCGTTGTCGTGACCAAACCTCGCCTCAGTGATGGCACTCCGTTTCCAACCTTCTATTACCTGAGTCTTCCCGCCGCGACGGCAGCGCTCTCGGCTCTTGAGGCATCCGGGTTCATGGCCGAGCTTCAGGAACGCCTTGCCGAGGAACCTGATTTGAAGGCCGCTTACGTGAAGGCTCACGAAACCTATCTAAGCGATCGCCAAGCTTATGGCGAAATCCCTGAGATTGAAGGCATCTCTGCAGGAGGCATGCCGGTTCGCGTTAAGTGTTTGCACGCCCTTGCCGGACACTCGCTCGCGGCCGGTCCTGGAGTGAACCCGATTGGTGATTTGGCGCTTGAAGCATGCACCTGGTCTCAGAATAAATGCGCCTGCGATCCGACTTTGTCAGTTACTTTGTAACATTCATCTCTTCGTAGCCTTTACACTTAACTAGAACCCTTTCCCCAATTTTTCGAAGAAGACATCCATGCCAAAGATTCTTATTGTCGGTGGTGGCTACGCCGGTTTTTACACTGCACGCAAGCTAGAGAAGTTCCTGCGTAACGGCGAGGCCGAGGTCACTCTAATCGACCCACTTCCATACATGACTTACCAGCCATTCCTTCCTGAGGTTGTTGCCGGTTCCATCGAAGCTCGTCACGCTGTGGTTTCACACCGCCGTCACCTTCGCAAGACCAACATCGTTGCCGGTCGCGTTACTAACGTTGACCACGCCAAGAAGGTTGCAACCGTTGAGTACGCAGGCGTTGCCAAGCCTCAGAAGTTTGAATACGATCACATCGTGGTCACCGCTGGTGCCGTAAGCCGCACCTTCCCAATTCCTGGTGTTGCAGACAACGCAATTGGTCTTAAGAACATCGAAGAGGCAATTGAGGTTCGTAACCGCATTCTTGGCAACTTCGACAAGGCTGCAAACCTTCCTGCGGGTGCCGAGCGCGACCGCCTACTAACCTTCGTGGTTGTCGGTGGAGGTTTCGCCGGTATCGAAGCTTTCGCTGAAATGCGTTCGCTAGCTTCTTACCTTCTTCGCTACTACCCAACCATCACCTTCGATGACGTGCACTTCCACCTCATCGAGGCAATGGGCCGCATCATGCCTGAAGTTTCGCAGAAGACCTCTGAGTGGGTTATTGCTAACCTTGACCGCCGTGGAGCCAAGATTCACCTAAACACCCAGCTGCAGTCTGCCGAGAAGGGCAAGATCCAGCTTTCAACCGGCGAGAGCTTCGAGTCTGACGTAATCGTTTGGACCGCAGGTGTTATGGCTCACCCATACGTTCGCAACACCGACCTACCTCTAGACGAGCGCGGTCGCATCACCGCCAAGGCAACCCTTCAGATTGTCAACGGTGAAGAGATCGTTAAGGGCGCATGGACCGCTGGCGACGTTTCTGCAGTTCCTGACCTTTCCGGTTTCGGTGTCGGTGGTTTCTGTGTTCCTAACGCTCAGCACGCTGTTCGCCAGGCCAAGCTTCTTGGGAAGAACATCGTTGCCGACCTTCGTGGCGAAGGCGTGAAGGAATACTTCCACAAGCCGCTAGGTGCAGTTGCCGGCCTCGGAATTGGCGTTGGTGTTTATCAGTGGAAGAACCTTTCAATCAAGGGTGTAATCGCTTGGTTCATGCACCGCGGCTACCACGGTCTAGCAATCCCAATGTGGGAGCGCAAGATCCGTGTATTCGCTGGCTGGGTATGGAACTTCCTACTTCGCCGCGACATCGTTGGCATCTCGGCCATCAAGTCGCCTCGCGTTCAGTTCGAAACCTACGCGTCGAAGCCTGCCAAGAAGTAACACCAAATAAACTTGAAAAGGCTCAGAGTAATCTGGGCCTTTTCACTTGCTCCTTTAGCCCAATGGCAGAGGCAGACGACTTAAAATCGTCACAGTGTGGGTTCGAGTCCCACAAGGAGCACTTTGCAATTTCGCTAACAGCGTTAGACCTTACTTGGTTTGTTTGGCGGCTCATCTCTTAGCATTAGAGCGTGACGAGAATCTCGTCAAAAGGAGAAACATGGAAATCGTTTGGATTCTGCTAGGCCTCGCAGTAGTCGTTGGTCTTTACCTCTGGGCTACCTACAACGGCCTGATTACCCTCAACACTCGTGTTGATGAGGCGTGGAGCGACATCACCATTCAGTTGAAGCGTCGAGCAGATTTGATTCCTAACCTGGTTGAGACCGTGAAGGGCTATGCCTCACACGAGAAGAGCGTTTTCGAGAACGTAACCAAGGCTCGTGCGGCTACTGTTTCGCCAGAGGTGCTATCTCACCCGGCAGCTGCTGCCAAGGCTGAAGGCGACTTCCAGAACACCCTGAAGAGCCTGTTCGCCGTTGCGGAAGCCTACCCGCAGCTTCAGGCCAACCAGAACTTCCTTTCGCTTCAAACCGAGATCTCAGACACCGAAGACAAGATCATGGCTGCTCGTCGTTTCTACAACGGCGGCGTTCGTGAGCTAAACATCAAGATCAAGCAGTTCCCTCAGGTGCTGTTCGTTGGTGGTTTGGGTTTCAAGGCTCGCGAGTTCTTTGAGGTTGCCGATGCCGCCTCGATTCAGGAACCACCTCAGGTCAAGTTCTAGGGCTTCACTTTATGTATCGTGCGATAGCCGCGAATAAACGCAATACCATAATCATCATCCTGGGCTTTGTTGGCCTTCTCGGTGGTTTGGCATATGCCTGGGGTTATTACTCGGGCAATGGTTCTGGTGTTATTCCGATCATTCTGTTCGTGCTGGGGTACACGGTGTTTCAGTACTTTGCTGCGAGCTCAATTGCGGTTGCCATGAGCGGTGCTGTTCCAATCGAGAAGAAGGACAACCCTCGACTCTGGAACACGGTTGAGAATATCTCGATTGCTCAAGGGCTCCCGATGCCTAAGGTTTACATCATCCCGGATGAAGCCCCGAATGCGTTTGCTACCGGGCGAAACCCGCAGAAGGCAGTTGTGGCTGCTACTAGCGGATTGCTCGCCATCATGGACGACAAGGAACTTGAAGGCGTAATGGCTCACGAAATGGGCCACGTGAAGAACTACGACATCCTGGTTTCTACCATCGTGTTCGGTTTGGTTTCGGCCATCGGTATTCTTGCCGACTTCGCGATGCGTATGGCCTTTTGGTCGAACATGGGTAGACGCAACGATCGTGACAACAACGATGCCGGTGCCTTGCTACTGCTAATCGGAATCGTTGGAAGCATCATCGCGTTTTTGATCGGCCCGCTGATTAGCGCTGCTGTATCTCGCCAGCGTGAGTACTTGGCCGATGCAACTAGTGCCGAAATCACGCGCTACCCAGAGGGCTTGGCTTCGGCATTGAAGAAGCTGGGTGAATATGGCCGCCCGATGCGTAGGGCAAGTTCGTCGATGGCTCACATGTATATCGCAGACCCAATGAAACCTGGAATGGTTGAGCGTTTGTTCTCGACTCACCCACCGATCCCTAGCCGCATCAAGCGTCTACGCGAAATCGGCTCAAAGTTCTAGGCGTACGTTTCCCTTTTCGAAAACTTCAACCTGCTGAAGCCCCTGCCATTTGACAACCTGCTTTAGATGCTTTGAAACTGCTTGGGCTGGGAAGGTTTTCACCTTTGACTCTTCTGCCCAGGTTGACTTTACTTCGAGCACCCCGCGCTGGCGGTTGCTCTTGAGGTCGATTCTTGCGATGAGCTCGCCGTTGTGAAGTAGTGGCAGGCTGTAATAGCCGTAGATGCGCTTAGGTTCGGGAACGTAGATCTCGATCTTGTAGTCGAAATTGAACAGGCGGCTGGCTCTCGGCCGACACCAGCACAGCGGGTCGAACGGGCTCAAGATCGTGGTTCCTTGATGTTTCGGGGCATTGAGGTTTGTTGCCCTGTTAACGTAGGCGGTGGTGTTCCAACCATCAATTTTGGTTGCTACAAGTTCGCCTTCTTCAACGAGTTCGTTAAGCAGGGGAGTGAGTTTCGCCGGTTGCCAGATGCGAAAGTAATCGGCCAATTCTTTTTGATCTGCAACTCCAAGAGCCTTCGAAGCCTTTACCAGCAATTGCTTCTTGGCTTCAAGTTCGGTTGGCGGGTTTTCCAGTAGCTTGCTAGGAAGAATTTGTTCCGGCAGCGCGTAGATGCGTTTGAACTTGTCTCGGCCACCTGAAACCAACTGGCCGCAGTAGAACATACGCTCTAACGTTCGCTTGACATCGCTCCAGCCCCACCAAGCACCCTTGCGCGAGTGGTCTGGGTGATCGAAGTCGCTGGTGGTTAGAGGGCCCCGGGTTCTGAGTTCGTTCACAATCCAGGCACCGAGTTTAAGGTCCCAGTTTTGGTAGCGGTTTTCGCTCATTCTGAAGTGGAACAGCGGAAGGTCAGCGGTTTCGATGATGCAGGCTTCGTGAGCCCAGTATTCGATGAGGTGAGGGTTTGAGCCACCCAAAAGTGAATCGAGTTCAGACTTTTGGTAGTTTCCAAGCCTTGAGAAAAGCGGCATGTAGTGTGCCCGTTCGAAAACGTTTACCGAGTCAACCTGTAAAAGGTGAAGGTGTTTGAAGACGTCGGAAACGTTAGCAGGTTTCGGGTTTGTGAAACCGAGAGTTTGAATGGCGATGTTCTTGGCTTCTACTGCCGATAACTCTAGCGCGGGAATCACAAACTAAACTCTATACAAAGCCAAACCTTAGGATGCCATGTCTGCCAGCAAGAAAATCGAAGCGCCAACTCTAAGCGAGTTCGAGGCTGCAGAGATTATTGTGCGGAATGTGGCAAACGAGACCCCGGTTCTTCGAAGCAATGCGTTGAGCGAACTCACCGGTGTCGAGGTAATCCTGAAGGCAGAGAATCTGCAACGAACCGGCGCCTATAAGCTTCGTGGTGCTTACCACCTGATGAGCAAACTAACTCCTGCTCAAAGACGCAAGGGAGTGGTTGCGGCATCGGCTGGAAATCACGCGCAGGGTGTGGCGCTCGCCGCCAAGAAACTTGGTATCAAGGCAACCATCTTCATGCCGGTTGGTGCCAGCCTTCCAAAGTTTGAGGCAACGAAACACTACGGCGCCGAGGTAGTTTTGGTTGGTTCAGTCTTCGCCGAAACCCTCGAGGCAGCGCAAGCCTATGCAGCGAAAAAGGGTGCAAACTTCATTCCTCCATACGATCACCGCGACGTGATTCTCGGTCAGGGAACTCTCGCGCTGGAGGTTCTTCGCCAGGTTCCTGACGTTGAGAACATCATCGTAGCCATTGGTGGTGGCGGTTTGGCCGCGGGTGTATCTGCTGCAGTGAAAGCCTTCGCCAAACAGAACAAGCGCAAGATCAAGGTCTTCGGAGTGCAGGCGGCAAACTCTGCGCCTTACATCCCATCGCTCAAGGCAGGCAAGCCGGTAGAGGTTGCTGCCAAGCGAACAATCGCCGACGGAATCGCCGTTGCGAAACCTGGAAAATTGCCTTTCGAGATCATTTCGCAAAACATCGACAAGGTTGTTGCGGTGAGCGAAGACGATTTGGCTAGAGCCATCGTTCTACTCCTTGAGCGAGCAAAGCTCGTGGTCGAGCCTGCGGGTGCTGCTTCGGTTGCTGCCCTGATGTCTGGTGCCATCAAGCCAAGGGGTAAGACCGTTGTTGTGCTCTCCGGTGGAAACATCGACCCGCTGCTTTTGCAGAAGGTAATCGGCCACGGCCTCATGGCAGCCGAACGCTACACCGACGTTTCGGTTATGCTTCCAGATCGTCCAGGTCAGCTTGTAAAGACAGCCCAGGCCGTTGCGTCTGTTCAGGGAAATGTGGTTGAGGTTCTGCACACCAGAAACGGCAAGGACCTCGACATTAGCGAAGTTGAACTTCAGCTCTCAATCGAAACCTCCGGCCACGAACACCGCGAACAGGTATTCAAGGCGCTTAGGGATGCAGGTTTGAATCCGAAGGTACCTCGCTAGCCGCGGAAGGTTTCTACCTTCAAAACCTTTACAACGCGTTCCTTGCCCATTGGTGTAAGGAAGCTACCGCTTTCGCCAACCTTGAGTCCGAGGATGGCTTTTCCAACAGGGGAGTCCGGCGAATAAACGGTGGTGTTTTCGTCTGCGATTTCGGCTGAGCCCAGCAGGAAACTAGTCTCATCGCCGTTTAGGTCAACGGTGATCCACTGACCCTGCTCAACTACGCCGTGCGAAACTGGCGGTTCGCCGACAACAGCGGAGGATAGGATGCTTTCGAGGCGGTAGATACGAGCCTCAATCTTTCCCTGTTCCTCTTTGGCAGCATGGTATCCGCCGTTTTCTTTGAGGTCGCCTTCTTCACGTGCTTCACCGATTCGCTTGGCGATGTCGGCGCGGGCAAAGGTCAGCAGGTGCTGCAGTTCGGCCGCAAGGCGGTCAAATGCTTCCTGCGTTAGCCAGGTTAGTTCTTCAGACATTCGACAATTCTATTTGACGATGCAACGGTCTGACTTGATGGTGACCGCTGGAATTACGGTCTTCACTACGGTTTGAAGCTTCTGACTGTCGGTGGTGTTTGCCGGAACTTCAACCTCGCTATAGCCAACCACAACGCCGTTTGCGTTGTATGCCTTGAACACGCAGGTCGCGGCCTTGCTTCCGGTAAAAGCTGTGAAGTTTGCACTCATGTGACTCGCATCCACGATGTTGTAGCTCGTAACCTCGACACTGGCCTGGCTCTCGGCAAGGAAGTTTGAGTATATTGCGAATCCCAAGAAACCCGCCAGAAGGCTAATGCCAACGATAAGTGAAGTTCGCCCATAGCGTTTCTTGGGAGAGCCGTAGCGATTCTCGATCGTCGATGTTTCAGGCATACTTAATTTTATGTTTTATGCAGCAGCAGTTGACCCGCTAGACGATCCGAGCAAGATTTACTACAGCCCTGGCGTTGTTGGATTCTTCGCGGTTTTCTTCATGATGCTTGCCGCAACCTTCCTGATTATCGACATGGTTCGCCGTGTCCGTAAGGTTCGCTACCGCGAGGAGATTCGCGAAAAGCTAGCCGGCGAAGCTGCCGGCAAGCGGACTAAGACAGATAAGTAGAGCCGCCGCCCAGTGGCATCCGAAAGCCACTACTGTTAGCGAGTGAAAAATCTCGTGGAAGCCGAAGTGTTTCCTAGACGGATTTGGCCATTTGAAGCCGTAGACCAGCGCACCAATTGTGTAGGCCAAGCCTCCAGACAGAATCAAAACCATCATTGGTAAGTTTGCCGCCATGAAGTCTTGCACGTAAACGATGGCACCCCAGCCCATTGCTACATACATTGGAACGTATAGCCAACGCGGAGCGCCAATCCAGAACACCCTGAAGCCGATACCAACCAGGGTGAGCGCCCAGATGGCCACGAATAGCCACAGCCCCTTATTGAACGGCAGGGCAAGCATCGTGATTGGCGTGTAACTTCCGGCAATCAGAAGGAAGATGTTCGCGTGATCGATGCGCTTGAGGAGAAGCTTGGTCTTCGGCTTCCAATTGAAGCGGTGATAGAGGGCCGAGTTGCCGAAAAGCAGAAATGATGAAGCGAAGAACAGAGAGGCTGCAACCTTGGCGGCAGCACCATTTGCAAGAACAATCAACACCACTCCGCCGGCGATGACGATTGGCAAAATTCCGGCGTGAAGCCAGCCGCGCATAGTTGGCTTTTCTTCCTGAATCACAGGAAAGCCAGAAGAGACGGGAAGATAAATCGTCTGAGTGTCGTCTGGCTTAGGTTTGCTCATGTCTCAACACTAGTAGCCTTGAAACGTGCGGAACCTAATTTATCGACTATACGAGGGCAGGCTGGCTGCTTCGCTAGGAAAGTCAGATCTACCGCAGCACGTTGCAGTGATTCTCGATGGCAATCGTCGCTGGGCTGCTCAAAAAGATGGTCATTCAACCAAAGACGGTCACACCGCAGGGGCAATCAAGACCCGAGAATTCTTAAGCTGGTGCGACGACCTCGGCATTCAGACAGTGACTCTTTACCTGCTGTCGACAGACAACCTTTCGAATCGAAAATCCGAAGAACTGGCCGACCTTGTCGCTGTTATCGAAGACCTAATAAAGACTCTCAGCGAGGCTCGGTGTTGGAAACTTCAGTTGGTAGGAGATCGGTCTCTACTGCCGCAAGCACTGGCAAAAACCATAGAAACCGCTGAAGCGAAGACTTCGAAGGTCAAAGGTGTCCACGTAAACCTGGCAATTGCTTACGGCGGGCGTCACGAAATCACCGATGCCGTGAAGAGCATCTTGGTGTCAAATCCCAAGAGTAGTGCGGAAGAGTTGGCGAGGTTGCTCACCCCAGAACTCATTACCCAGCACCTGTACACCTCTGGGCAACCGGACCCAGACCTGGTGATTCGCACCTCCGGGGAACAGCGACTTTCTGGATTCCTACTCTGGCAGAGCGCCAATTCTGAGTTCTACTTTGAGGAAGCCCTTTGGCCAGATTTCCGCCACGTCGACTTCCTTCGCGCCCTTCGCGCCTTTGCCAGAAGACACCGTCGTTTCGGTGCCTAAACATTTAGTTAACGAAACCTTACTTCGCGCGTGTCGCGACCGATGCTGCTAAATCTCGGACATAAAGTCACATCAAGAACAGCAGCGAGGAGTTTTCGAATTGCCAAGAAGCAGCGAAGCCAAAGCAATGTCCACCGCAACGACTGATCAGGGTTTACGAACCTATGTTCTCGATACCTCGGTTTTGCTTTCAGACCCTAAGGCTTTGTTCAGGTTCAAGGAACAGTCGGTAGTGATTCCGATTGTTGTCATCAATGAGCTCGAAAAGAAAAGGCATGATCCCGAGATCGGATACTTTGCCAGACAGACGCTGCGTCACCTCGACGACCTTCGCCAGCAGCATGAGCGCCTAGATTTCCCAATTGAGGTAGGCGACGGGGGAACGCTTCGTGTTGAACTAAACCACATCGACCAGTCGGTGCTTCCTGTCGGTTTCCAGCTTGGCGACAATGACAGCAGAATCCTTGCCGTCGCTTTCAACCTGGCCAGCGAGGGCAACGACGTCACCGTGGTTTCCCAAGACCTCCCGATGCGCGTAAAGGTGGCGGCCCTGGGTATGCGCGCTGAGGAGTACCGCAACAACTTAGCAGTTGATTCCGGCTGGACCGGCCAGGCCGAAATCACACTCGGTGCCAACGACATGAACGACCTCTATGAAAATGAGTCGATTCGAGTGACGGAAACCAAGGGAATGCCGGTAAACACCGGTCTGGTGATTTCTTCGGATCGCGGACACGCTCTAGGCAGAGTCAACCGTGCCGGAGAGATTCAGCTGGTCCGCGGAGACCGTGACGTATTTGGCGTTCACGGCAGAAGCGCCGAACAACGCCTAGCCATCGACCTACTGCTGGACCCTGAGGTTGGCATTGTGAGCCTCGGAGGTCGTGCCGGTACCGGAAAGTCGGCACTGGCACTCTGTGCCGCGCTAGAGGCTGTTCTGGAACGCCGTGCCCACAAGAAGATTATGGTCTTCCGCCCAATCTTCGCTGTGGGAGGCCAGGAACTCGGCTACCTACCAGGTTCAGAAGCCGAAAAGATGAACCCATGGGGTCAGGCCATCTTCGATACACTCAGTGCTCTGGTTTCAAAGGAGGTCATCGAGCACGTCGTTGACCGAGGAATCCTCGAGGTCTTGCCACTTACACACATCCGCGGACGTTCACTGCACGATGCTTTCGTTATAGTCGACGAAGCTCAGTCACTGGAACGTAACGTCCTACTCACCATACTGAGTCGCATCGGCCAGAACTCTAAGGTGGTACTAACCCACGACGTTGCTCAGCGCGATAACTTGCGCGTTGGGCGCCACGACGGCATCGCCGCGGTTATCGAGGCGCTGAAGGGTCAAGACCTGTTCGGCCACGTAACACTGATGCGATCTGAACGTTCGGCTATTGCCGCTCTAGTAACTGACTTGCTCGATAATTGAACAATGTCAATAAATCCTGAAATTCAAGACTTCATTAACAATTACTTCGAGGTAATCCACAAACAGGATATGAACCTGTTTGACCAGGTTTTCCACAAGGACTGCGTGCTCTACAGCGGTCAAAATGGAGACCTTGTCGTTAGGCCTTACGCCCTCTATCGCGAGCAGGTTGCAAACCGTAAGTCACCGTTCGAGTTGGGTAACACGAGACGTGATCAAGTTTTGATGGTTGACGAGCTAAGCCCAACCACTGCCTTGGTAAAACTTCAGCTCGAAATGTTTGGCGGGGTCATGCAGGATTACCTGAACATCTTGAAGCTCGACGGCAAGTGGATCATCATCGCCAAAATCTACGAGCAGGTCGGCGACGCGGAATAGGTCTAAATAGAATTGGCCCGGAAGTTTTCTTCCGGGCCAATTTCTATGTCTGCTAGTTACGAACTCTTCTGCGAACTGCAGCCAAGGTCATGCCGATACCCAGAACAATTGCTCCAGCGGCAACGCCTGTCACGAAGCTAGAGTCGGTTCCAGTTGCAGCTAGTGCAGCGGCGGGAGTCCAGCGGAACACAAGCAGTCCGTCTGCACCATTTGTGGTGCTAACGAGTGTTGTGTTCTGGGTGTCCATGTCAACAGAGCCACCCTGGCCGGCTAGGGCAGTAGGAATTGCAGTGTTGTCAGTTAAGTCTCCACCCTTACCAAGCTCAAAGTTGTAGTTGGTGAAGTGAGTAGGAACCGCTGAGGAATTGTTATCAACGTTCCCTAACGATGGGTTCACTCCAGGTCCAGTGGTGCCACAGGTCTCACCATTGTTGGTGCTTGAGTTACCGAACGCGCCGCTTCCAAAACCAACATAGGTTGAGCCGCTACCGTTGAGTGCACAGTATCCGGTTCCTCCGGAAATTCCACCATCGGCAACCAAGGTGGTGCTGCCGTAGCTAATAGATGTGCTTGTGCCGGCGTCTCCGTTTACAGCGCTAGCACCACCCTGACCAACGGTAAGTGTGAGGGTCGTGCCAGAAGCGACTGTTGAAAGGTCAGAGTAAGTCACGCGTCCACCAGTGCCGGCATAACCGGTTGAATCGTGTGCATCTGCACCACCGCCACCGCCTACGAGGATTGCCTGTAGATCGCTTACAACACTTGGCGTAAAGCTGTAGCTTCCGGTTGAGTCAAAGGTAAGTGTGCAAACGTTAGTTGCGCTATCCCATTCGAGGGTTCCACCGGTTGGGGCGGTGCCACAGTCGGTTAGTGCTGCGTTTGCAGGGGATGCAAAAAGGGTGCTTCCAAGGCTGATAAGCCCGAGTCCTGCTGCTCCCAAGATCTTCTTGGACATAATCTCTTCTCTCAATGTGAATTACACAACTCATTGAATTCTACTAACGATGGCCCAAGGCGGGCTGAGTCTATTTAAGCGTTGTGGCTAATTCTTGGATAGCCTTGCGGTCAACCTTGTCCAACTTGTTTCTAGGAAGTTCTTTTAGGCGAAGTATGAGCGCAGGATTTAGATTTGGTAGAAAATCTTGGATTCGTTTAGTGAGAATCTCGGGAATTGGCGGTTGATTCGACACAAAAGCAATACCAATGGCTTGCTCACCACCGTCGTTGAGGAAGGTAAAGGTGGCAACGTCGTCGAAGAGATTTGCGTCACGAAGCCACATGTCGAGTTCCAGCAGGTTGAATTTCGCGCCACCGGCATTCACCAGGTCGTCAGCTCTTCCAGACAGGTGAAGGTTTCCCTCATCATCCAGACGTCCGAGGTCGCCGGGATAGAACCAACCATCGTGAAAACCTGAGGAACCAGTGTTGGGATTTAGCCAGTAATCCTTGGGCATATTTGCCTTGCGGTATCGAATCCTGCCTTCGATTACCTCAAAATCAACGTCGTCAACCTTCCGACCGACGTTCTCTGGTTCGCTCGCGTTGAAGTAGCCCTTGGTGACGGTGCCAACTTCCGTTGAGCCATAAAGATACAACGGCGTTATACCGGTCACCTTTTGGCAGCGTTCGCCAATTCTTCTGGAGAGCAGGCTTCCGGCAACTTCTATGAATTCGAGTACAAGTGGCAGTGGATTTGCTTCAGCAGCACCCAAAAGATCATCAAGCTTTGCCGGGCTGGTTTTTATGGCCTTAACCAGGTATTTCGAAATGAGTTCTAGGTTGCCTTCAGGGCTAGTCGGTGAGAGCCAGGTTTTGCCGTTGAATACCGACCAGTAAAAGGTCTGCATCCCGGTAACCGTGTCAAGCCCGAGCAGTGACATGAATGGATCTGCCGGCATCCAGTTGGTTCTGGCTGATTGAGTCCTGGTTACGAGGTTTTCTTTGGTGAACTCGACACCCTTAGGGGTGCCTGTCGTGCCGCTAGAGAACACCAGACGAACCACATCTTCATCTTGAAGTTCGGTTGCGATTTCTAGAGGAGAGACCATTCCGAGGCTTTGAAGAAAATCCTGGTTCACCAAAATCTGTCGGTCTAGTGGAAATCCAATGACGGTTTCGGTGACCACGAGAAAGTCAATCTGATCACGGTAAGAGCGAACCACAGAAGGTGACGCAGTGAGAGAGATGGCCCCGATTTGCAGGAGTGAAAGGGCAACAACGGTGTCGAGCTCTGCCCTTGCCGAAACGCCGACAATGCTTCCCTTGCGAACCCCCAACTGTTGAAATTTGCCGCTGAATCTCTGAACAGAGGCAACCAGGTTGCCGAAAGTCATTTCAAAGTTTGGTGCCGCAATCGCAACATCTTCTGGTGTATTGGCAGCGTGGTCAAAAACCCACTCGATCGGATTCACATACTTAGCGTAATGTGCTGTGGAAAACTTCCTGCAGTAATTCGCGCGGACGGCTAGTTTTGGCGAATGTTTGCATTGCTCGGGGTTGGCTATTTCGCTGTGACAACCATTCCACTGGCCATAATCGATTTCAAAGAACATCGGTTACCGAATCGAATCACACTTCCTGGCATTGCCGTGACTTTACTTGGGTTAGTTCTCGTGTTTGATTGGACAAGACTTGGCATTGCTTTGCTGGTGGCGGTCGCCGCCTTCGGAGTGGGGCTTGGTTTGTCTCTCAAAGGATGGATCGGAATGGGAGATGTGAAGTTAGTAGCATCGCTAAGTCTCATCCTTGCCTGGTTTCAACCGCTACTGCTTGTTAATTTCTTCGCTTACTCATTTGCCATCGCTGGTCTAGTTGTATCGGTTCTGATGTTGCGGAAAAAGATAACGGCCAGAAGTGCAATTGCCCTCGGGCCGTATCTACTAATTGGTTTTTGGTTAGCTGTTGCTCCGCAGGTTAGCGGGCAACTCGGCGGCGGGTTTTAGCCACCATCATTGAGGCTACGCCAGTAGTGACCAATGCTCCTCCAAAGACGCTGACCATGCTCGAGTCACTACCTGTAGCAGCAAGTTCGGCCGGCTGCTTCCAGCGGAAGATCACTGCGCCATCTTTGCCATTGCTAACGTTGCTGAACGTTCCATCGGTTGAACTAATGCTCATGCTTCCACCGGCTCCAAAGCCGTTCGAAGCCGTGGTTCCGTCGATTGACATTGCGCCACCGGCTCCAAGGTAGTGGTTGTAATTAGCAAAAATGGCCGGTACTGGGTTTCCATCGTTGTCGGTGTCGCCAAGCGATGGATTGATTCCTAGGCCGTTGGCCGTGTCGCACGATTGCCCCGTTGCTGTCACTCGACTTCTGCCCTTGCCATCCATTCCATAGAAGAGAAGGTAGTTTGAAAGTCCAGAGGTGTAGTTGGGGACAATGCACTGTTCAACGATGTCGCGTGGGTAGTTCCCCGTGTACGCGCTTGCCCCGGTTGATGAGTAAGTAAGGGTGGTGTCGGTGCCTGATGGCGACAGGTAATTGTCTGAAACAACTCCACCTGCACCAACGTTTACGGAGATCGGGGTATCTATCTGATCGGTGAGGTTTAAGTACTTCACCTGACCGCCAGTTCCGGCATAGGCAATGGCGCCATTTGTGTCGACGATTACACCTGCGCCTTCGCCAGAACCAACGACGATCGCGTAAAGCTCGGTTGCCGCGGCTGGGATGGTGACGTTGTAGCTACCGGCCGTGCTGAAGGTTAGCTGGCAGTAATCGTTCGTGCTGGTTATAGTTCCGCCGGTAGGTGCTGTTCCGCAGGAAAGCGCAGCGTTTGCAGGGCTGGCTAATAGGGTGCTTCCTAGGCCAACGAGGCCAAGGCCAACCGCCCCGAGTTTCGATTTAGTCATTGCCTATCCTTTGCCATCAGTTGAAGCTCCTTACGGATAACCTTATCCATCTTGTTTCTAGGAATTGCATCGATTTGCATCAAGATCTTGATTTCGAGGTTAGGTAAGAATTCGCGAATTCGTTTCACGAGAATCTCCGGGATGGGTGGCTGCTTAGCAACGAATGCAATACCAATCTCGGTTTCTCCTGCGACATCGCTGGTTGTGAAACTTGCAACATCGACAAACATATCTGAAGCCTGTAACCAAAGATCCAGCTGAACCAGATTGAACTTGTTGCCAGCAGCATTTACTAGGTCATCATTTCTCCCTAAAAGGAGCAACTCGTTGTTTCTGGTTAATTGACCCTGATCGCCTGGGTAGAACCAACCTTCGAAGATTCCATTTCCGCGCGAACTGATCGATTTCCAGTATTCGCTCGGCATCGATGGCTTGCGATAGCGAATATTGCCAATCTCGCCGACAGGCAATGGAACGAGGTTATCGTCGACTATTTCGAATTCAACGTCCGAGACCAGTTTTCCAACCTGGTTTGGAGTGGCCTCGACGTATGGCCCGAAGGAGGCTGAACCTACTTCTGTTGAGCCGTAAACGTAGCCCATCTTGGCGCCAAGAATGCTTAAGGTTCTGGCTGCCAAGCTCGGAGTGATCATGCTTCCTGCCGTAAGAACGAACTTGAGGCCTAGCTCAAGTTGCCTTTTTTCTTGTTCATCGAGCAGGTTTTCTAGGCGTGCCGGCGACACCGAAATCATTTGAATTCCGAATCGACTTATAACTTCCAGGTTTTCACTAGGAGTGCCTGGAATGAAATAGGTGTCACCGTTGAAGATTGCCCAGGTCAAACTGAGAAAACCCGTGACGGTGTCTAGTCCGAGAAGCGACATGAACGGCTCTTCGATTACTAGCTCTCGGAAGTCTTCGGTTCTTGGGTTTAGCGCGGCCGCGGTGAATGGGATTCCTTTTGGAGTTCCTGTGGTGCCGCTAGAAAAACTGATTCGAACGATATCTTCGGCTTCTAGAAACTGCGGTTCTAGAAGCGGAGCAACCGTGCCAAGTTCCAGCATCATGTTTTGATCAACCCTGATTAGGTGGTCAATGTCTGATCGAAACGCATCCAAAACGGTCTTGTAAACCGATAGTGAAGTTGCCCCGAGTTGAAGACAGGCAAGCACCAATACCGCTTCGAGTTCGGCAGGCGCTTCAATCCCAACGACGTCGCCATGCTTCACTCCTCGTTTTAGCAAGACGGCAGCAAACCTCGCAACGTTGTCGCCTAGGTCTCGGTAGTTCATTTTGAGCTTAGAACTCGCCAAAGCCAAAGAGTCTGGCTGCGATGCAACCAGACTCCATAGCTTGGAAATTGGATTCATTACTCGGCAGGCTTGGTCATCGACAAAACGTTGAGTGCCTTGTCCAGCTGCTCCATGGTTAGCTTCTCTCCATCAACATAACCCAGCTCGATGGTCGCCTCACGAACCGCGATGCTCTTGGCAACCGAGTGCTTGGCGATCTTTGCAGCAGCTTCGTAACCAATGTACTTGTTCAGCGGGGTAACGATGCTCGGGCTAGATTCGGCAAGTGCCAGCGAACGCTCGACGTTAGCCTCGAGGCCATCAACTGTCTTGTCGGCTAGAAGTCGCATTGAGTTTGATAGCAGGCGGATCGACTCGAGCAGTGCGTTACCCATTACCGGGATTGCAACGTTCAGTTCGAAGTTACCGGTTGCTCCAGCCCAGGCAACGGTGGCATCGTTACCGATGACTCTGGCGCAAACCATCATCACGGCTTCTGGGATAACCGGGTTTACCTTGCCAGGCATGATCGACGAGCCAGGCTGAAGATCAGGGATGTGGATCTCACCGAGACCCGCGTTAGGGCCAGAACCCATCCAGCGAAGGTCATTGTTGATCTTGGTTAGGCTAACGGCCAAAACGCGAAGAGCACCCATTGCCTCAACGAGTGCATCGCGGGCGCCTTGAGCCTCGAAGTGGTTGCGAGCCTCGGTAACCGGAAGCTTAGTTTCTGCTGCGAGCAGACGGATTACTTCCTGCGGGAAACCCTTTGGGGTGTTGATTCCGGTGCCAACCGCGGTTCCGCCCAGAGGAACTTCGGCAACACGGCCGATGGTTGATTCAACTCGCTCGATAGCGTAGCGAATCTGGGCGGCGTATCCACCAAACTCCTGACCAAGGGTCACCGGGGTGGCATCCATCAGGTGGGTGCGGCCTGCCTTCACAACTGTTGCCCAAGCGCTTGCCTTGACCTCAAGAGCCTTGGCAAGGTGGTCAAGTGAAGGAAGGAGGTCGTGAATCAGTGCAGAGGTAACTGCAACGTGAACGCTGGTAGGGAACACGTCGTTCGAGGACTGCGAAGCGTTTACGTGGTCGTTTGGGTGAACATCGCTGCCGAGGATCGCGGTGGCAAGGGTTGCCAACACCTCGTTCATGTTCATGTTCGAAGACGTTCCGGAACCGGTCT
>Ga0228702_1001002_pt1 | contig 19423 bp, 7 predicted proteins | sample McNCre217_Aug_MG_2_FD_178018 | JGI IMG/M metagenome (GOLD analysis project Ga0228702, IMG submission 178018) | Freshwater microbial communities from McNutts Creek, Athens, Georgia, United States - 20-17_Aug_MG | ecosystem: Environmental > Aquatic > Freshwater > Creek | place: USA: Georgia... | reverse complement strand
CTTGCACGATCACAGCCAGTTGGTACTGCTGCCCATCTGTGGTTTTCAGCCCTTTGACTTGGCGTTCGTATTCAGCCTTCAACTCTTCTTCGGTGATGGGGTTTCTGCCCATCTCCTCTTGCATCAGTAAATCAATCAGATAGTTTTGGCGCATCACGTACACCACGTCGTCGGTCTCGCCCTTTTTCTCCAAGCCACGCTTGATGGCTTCTTGCACCATCAACTCACGGGCAATCAGCTCTTCTCTCAGCGCATTGCGCAGTTGGGGCGAATCCGCTTGGCCTTGCGCCACATTGGCTTTGATGTTGCGCTCCATCAAACGAGCGGGAATTGAATTGCCATTCACCACCGCCACAGAAGGCTCCGCTGCCAATGCCGTGCAGAGCGTGGTGGCCAGTGCGGCACTCAAAGCTGCCTGTGCCCAAATTTTTCTTGTCATCATCTTCATCTTCCTTCAAAGTTTTCCATTCATCACCGTGACAAACGCAATCTTGCTCACGCCTGCTGCGCGTGCCATGGCCAGCACCTCTGCCACGCGCCCGTAGCGCACATTGTCGTCTGCCTCTATCGACAAGGCGTAGTCCTCGTCTTGTGCCTTGTCTGCCAAATGCTTCGAGAGCAGCTCATTGGCAATCGGCTGGTTGTCCATTCGCAGTTGACCGTTTTCATCAATCGACAAACGCCCTTTGTTGGGGTGCTGTGGCGACTTGATGGCAGCTGTTTTGGGTAAGTTGATGCCAATGCTCTGCGGAATCAGCAGCGGTGCTGTGACCATAAAAATCACCAGCAACACCATCATCACATCCACCAGCGGTGTGATGTTGATGTCGGCCATCATCCCGCCCGCATGCTCGTCTTGCGCGCCAATCATGCGCCGCTCCACTGCTTGCGGTGCTTTAAAGCCAAGCGTAAAAATCGCTCGGCAAACGCTTCGAGCTGCGTCACATGCAAGCGCGTGTTGCGCATCAGCACGTTATAAAAAATCAAAGCCGGCACTGCTGTGGCAATGCCAATGGCTGTGGCAATCAAAGCCTCGCCAATCGGGCCGGCCACCACGGCAATCGTGGCTTGGCCTGTTTCGCCAATCACCACCAGCGCGTGCATGATGCCCCACACCGTGCCAAACAAACCCACAAACGGCGCCACCGAACTCACGCTGGCCAACACGCCCAACCAACTCTCACGCGTGCGTGTGAGCTGCTTGATCTCTTGGCCCAAACCCGCAGACACCATGGCATACAACTCCTCGGTCGTGTGCGCGTCATCGGCGCACTCATGGCAGATGGCCAAACCGGCATAGGTCAGTTGAGCCAGGTCACTCTCGGGTGTGTTCGCTGCGCGATGCAATGCTTGCCAATTCGGCGTTTGCCACTGCGCTGCCAAATAATCTGCCGTGGCACGTTGGCTGCGCCAAGCGGCCAACGTCTTCGCCAAGAAAATACTCCAGCTCAAAAACGACATGAACGTAAGCAAATACAAAGTGGTGTCGATGACCCAAGACGAATTCATGGTGGTTTACTTTTTAAGGACGCGAAAGTGAATCGGAATCTCAATCCATTGGTCAATTGGCTCGCCATGCTTGCGTGCAGGCTGTAGCTCCCATTTGGCCAAGGTATCAAGTGCTGACTTGTCGAGTTGTACTGAACCGCTGGTTTGCAGCAGCTGAATCTCTGCCGGTTTGCCATCGGCCATGACGTGCACTTTCACAATCACGCGCCCTTCAATGCGTGCGGCAAAAGCAGCTGGTGGGTAGGGTGGGCGTGGGTTTTTGGTGCTGCCGACCTCGTAACTCACGTTGGTGCTGGGCACGTCAGCGCCTTGTGTGGCGCCTTGCGTGCTCGCTTGTGCGGCACTGCGCATGGTGGGTTCGGGCGCAGCATCCTCGGCACGATCACGCTTGCTAGGGCGGGGTGGTGGTGTCACTGCAGCAGCGGCCGTGGTCGATGGGGTGCGCATGCTCGCCATGGGGCGATTGGCCGCCACCTCAATCTGCACCTCTACTTCATCCTCTTGGGCTGCATCGTCACGTGTCCACGCAAAAGGGTTCAACGCCACAATATGCAAAATTGCCACCCCCACAATGAGGGTGGCGGTGAGTTGATCAATTTTTTTATGATCCTGAACCATTGGCGAACACAAGTCGCACACGTGTCGTCGCCCGTGCGCCTTGACGGTCAGTTGCCATCACTTTCACATCCAAGGACTTCACCCACTTCGGTGGCTTGCCACTCAGCGTGCGGTCTTTGGCCGAGAACTTCACCCAACGCGGCAAATTAGCGCCATTGCCCGTTGTGGCTGAGAGCTTGATACGCTCTTTTTCACTGCTGTGCACAAACGTGTCTGCAGGCAACTGATAGATGAAAGGCTTCTGCGCATCCAATGTTTCTGGCGCAAACTCACGCACCTGCACATACATGCCTTGGCTGGTTGGCGTTTTAGGCAACACAGACTCGTTGCCCACCTGCACATCCGCAACCACGCGCTCAGGCGGGTTGTTCATCGCGTCGATGGCTGCGTTATCGGCCACCACCTTGGCTGCATGTGCGTGCGTGCGGTGCGCCATCTCCCACTGACGTCCGGCCTCGCCCGTATCCTCAGTCGTGCTGGTGCTTGCGCTGCTGCTACCACCATTGCTGCTGCCACCGTTGTTGGTTTGGCCCCATTGCACCAACTGCAAATTGCTAGGAATGGTGCTGGTGTTGCCAAGTGCTGGCAGTCTGAGCCTGAAGTCTGGCGTGCCGGTGTACCACGTCAACGTCTGTGAGGCATTGGGCACCAACAACTGCTCTGCAATCATCAGCGGCGCATCGCCAACGGTCAGATCACCCTTCAGAATGATGTCACCCTTGTAATGCACATCGCGGCGCGATGCGTCATCCGTCTTCACCTCGGTCACCAGTGCGCCTGTGGCTGAGTTTTGAATACCCGTTGCAAGTCGCAACGTGGCCAAGGGCGACACACCGCCCACATCACTCTCAAACGTGATGGTTGGCACAGCCGCATTGCTTGCAATTTGCGCCAAGCTGATCGCACGCACATCCAAGCCGTTCACTTTGCCCGTTGGGTCTGCATCATCTACCGTGCCTTTGAACGTGATGGTGGGGTCCATCGACACCAACAAACGTGTATGACCGTTGCTTGAGTTGGTACCCACGCGCACAGCGCCATCGTAGGTTTGTGAATCAAAGGTGGTCACATCGCCAAACAGCTTGATCATCTGGGCTGACACACTCAAAGCGTAAGGGCTCGTGTCATTCACACCCGAGGTCAAGTACTGCGTGTTGTAGTCCAAGCCCTGCACCATGCGGCCCACTTGGTCGTTGAACAACACCGTGCCATTGGGCGCCGACACAAACAGCGCACGTTGCGCCGTCATCGCGCCCAAACCTGCACTCACGGTGCTCTCAAAACTCACATTGCCTGAGTCAGACACAAAGTTGGGCGCTTGTGCTGTGCCCGAGCTGAGGAACGTCAACGCGCCGTTGTAGGTTTGGTCGCCTGTCGTCTTGATGGCCGTGTCCAAGATCACCGCGCCATCCACACGCAACGAAGGCAAAGTCAACCCTGCATTCACCGACAAGTGGCCACCATTGGCCACCACGTGGCCCGTGCCGAGCGCTTGCGCATTGCTGATCGTGGCTGAATACGCATCGATGTCTAAGTTGCCACTGAAGTTGGTGTTGCTACCACTCACTGTCAACATGCCGGTGCCGCGTTGCTGCAAGTCACCTGTGCCCGACACGGTGTTGGCCAGTGTGAACGCGTTGCTTGACGAGAAGCGAATCGCGCCATTCACCGCCAAGGTGCTGCCAATCGTGCCCACTTGGTCGCTGTAATACACCACGGTTTTTCCTGTGGGAATCACCACCTGTGCCACGTTGTTGCGGTCAGGCAAAGCACCGCCGGCCCAGTTGTTGGCATCTGACCAATTGCCATTGGTCGCGCCGGTGTAGGTGACCGATGCCAGTTGGGTGATTTGGCCAATATTGGCACTCAAGCTCGGTGACGCCAACGCGTAGTTGGCTGCATCTGCACCACTCAAGCCCAAGCTCAAGCTCACGGATTTGTTGTTGCCCACATGGCGGTCATCAAAACTACCCGAGCCCAACAAAGTCACCGTGTCGTGTGTTTCCACACCAGCCGTCGGCTGATTGAAAGTCAACCCGAAGTTGCTGATGCTGGCACTGCCGTCATACACCTTGGTGATGGCTTGCACGTTCAAGTTGTTGCTCAAAATTTTGGGCGTCACCGTCAGGCCACCGCTCATCACAAAGTTTGTGAAGTTGTCGCCCGTTTTGTTCAAGCTGCCCGCTTCCAAGTTGTAGCCACCCGCGCGAATATTGCCCGAACCACTCAACGTGGCATTGGCTGCATTGATGTTGAACGTGGCTAGACCACCCACACCATCATTGACTGTCACCGCATTGCCATTCACCGTGGGGTTTAACGTGACAATCTGAAAGTGGCCGGGGGTATCTTCTAGTAGGTATTTCGCTGTGGGCGCGTAGGTTGCCGTCGTGCCGTAGGTGGTGCTAGCCGTTGGCACCTGCACCAACAACGTGTGTGCGCCAGCGATCGTGTAGTTACCCGCTGCATAGCTGATGTCGTAGTTGTTCGACGACCAGTTGGTCGCATGCAAAACGCCGTTGTACTGGCCTGCGCTGCCCACACCCGCATTGCTGCGGGTGATCGTGCCTGGCGTCAACACTGCGGCAGTTTCACCACCCACAAGGCCGTTGTACACCACGCCTGCATAGCCCGCCGTGTCTGTTTGTGTGACAAAACGCGCATCGCTCACCACGGACACCGTCAACGACGCTTTGTTGATCGTGCCGTTGTTCACATCCAGCTTGCCCACGGTGTAGTTGCGGCCATCGTTGTCATCGCTGATGGTGACTGTGTTCAGCGTCACGCGCTTGTTGCCAACACCTGCGTCCTTGTTGCCGTACACCACTTCTGCGGCCGTCACGCGGTCGCCACCCACCAGTTGGTTGGACAGCGTGGCCAAGTCACTGCTGCTGGCTTGGTACAAGGTGGTGCCGTCGTAGGTTTTGCTGGCAGAGGGGGCGCTCAAGTTCACCGCACGTGGCGTGACCGACACCTGCGTGTCAGCCGTGCTCAACGCCACATAGTTGTCTAGACCGTTGCCTGTCAAACTCAAACCCGCAATGCTCGACAGCGTTTGGTTGGTTTGCACGTTCTTGCTGCTCATCGTGCCCGAGCCAGTGGCTGCAAATGTTTCGCCATGCACACCCGCCACCGTCAGTGCTGTGCCATCAAAGTTGATAGAGCCGTCATAGGTTTTGGTGCCCGTGGCGCTCAAGTGTGCGGGCGTGATGCTGCCGGTGCTGCTGGCTGTCGTTGGCAACACATAGTTGTTCAGCGATGTGCCTGCGTTCGCCGCAAAATTGCCCGCTGCCAAGCTGGTGGTGACTGTGCTTGCGTTCAACACATTGGCACTGTTGTAGGTGCCCAGTGTTTGTGTCACGGCGGCACCTTCACCATTCACAAAACCTGTCAACGTGAAGTTGTTGCTGGTCAGGCTCGCATTGGTGGTGCCGTCATACACCTTGGTCTGGCTACCCAGCACCACACTCAAGGGCGCTTTGGTAATGGTCAACGCGCCATTCACAAACGTGAAGTCATAGTTGGTTGCGGCCAGCGTGCCGATGGCGGCCACGGTGGGAACCGAACCCACACCCGTCGTGGCCGTTGCCGCTGTCGTGACAGCGGCCGCGCCTGTGATACCGGCGGTGTTGGCCGATACACCCACACTCCACGTGGTGCCAAAGCCCGAACCCGACATGCTCGCGCTCTCACCATTCACGAAACCACTCAGCGTCGCGCTGAGGGTGGGGTTGGTGTCGCCATAGACTCTGGTGTCGCTGCTCGCCGTCACCGTGAGGTGGGCTTTGTTGATCGTCAACGCGCCATTCACAAACGTGAGGTTGTAGTTTCTGTCGGTACCACTGGCTGTCGATGTGTAGGTGCCTGCGTCGGTGCCACTGCCGCCTGCTGTGACCCCCGTCAACACAGATGCCGTTTCGCCGTGGACCAAGCCCGAGGCGGTGAACCCGCTGACGGATTGAGTCAAACCGTTATAGGTGGTCGTGCCACTGCTGGCCGTGACGGTGGCATTGGCCTTGCCAATCACCAAACTACCGGGCACGAAAGTGAGGTTGTAGTTGGCAGCCGTACCGCTGACACTGGTTAAGTAAGTGTCAGCATTGGTGCCACTGGCACCGGTGGCGGTCACGCTGGTCAACACTGCGGCAGTTTCACCATTCACCAAACCCGAAGCTGTGAAGCCGCTCACCGACTGTGACACACCGTTGTACGTCACGTTGCTGCTGTTGGCGGTCACCGTCGCGTTAGCTTTGTTGATCGTCAACGTGCCGTTGACCAAGTTGGTGTTGAAGTCGTAGTTGCTGGCCGCCAATGTGCCCACACCTGCGGTGATGGTGGCTGTGCCTGCACCTGTCAGTGCCGTGGCAGCGGTCGTCGCTGCACCTGCGCCTGTGACGTTGGCACTCAGCAATGTTTCGTTATTCACAAAACCACTCACTGTGGTGCTCAGTGCGGGGTTGGCATCGCCGTAGGTCTTGATGGCGTTGTTGGCCGTCACGGTGAGGTGGGCTTTGCCAATGACCAAGCTACCGTTCACAAACGTGAGGTTGTAGTTGCCATCGGTACCGCTGGCGATGGAGGCGTAAGTGCCTGCGTTGGTGCCGCTCGCACCTGCTGTGACACCTGTCAACACAGATGCTGTTTCACCGGGCACCAAACCAGTGGCGGTGAACCCGCTGACGGATTGCGACAAGCCTGTGTAAGTGGTTGTGCCACTGCTGGCCGTGACGGTGGCACTGGCTTTGCCAATCACCAAGCTACCGGGCACGAAGGTGAGGTTGTAGTTGCTATCGGTACCACTGGCGGTCGAGGCGTAAGTGCCTGCGTTGGTGCCACTGGCGCCCGTAGCGCTCACGCCGGTCAACACCGCTGTGGTTTCACCGGGCACCAACCCCGAGGCAGTGAAGCCGCTCACCGACTGTGACGCACCGTTGTACGTCACGTTGCTGCTGCTGGCGGTGACGGTGGCATTGGCTTTGCCAATGACCAAGTTGCCGGGCACGAAGGTGAGGTTGTAGTTGTTGGCGTTACCGGTGGCTGTTAAAGGGTAGGTGCCTGCATTGGTCCCTGTACCGCCGCTGGTGCTTACACCGGTCAGCACACTGGCTAATTCACCATTCACCAAACCCGAAGCCGTGAAGCCACTCACCGACTGTGACACACCGTTGTACGTCACGTTGCTGCTGTTGGCCGTCACAGTGGCGTTGGCTTTGCCAATCGTCAACGTGCCGTTGAGCAAGTTGGTGTTGAAGTCGTAGTTGCTGGCTGCCAATGTGCCCACACCTGCGGTGATGGTGGCCGTGCCTGCACCTGTCAGTGCCGTGGCAGTGGTCGTCGCTGCGCCTGCGCCGCTGACGCCAGAGGTGGCCAAACTTTCACCGTTCACAAAACCACTGACCGTGGCGCTCAGTGTGGGGTTGGTATCGCCGTAGGTCTTGATGGCGTTGTTGGCCGTCACGGTGAGGTGGGCTTTGCCAATCGTCAACGTGCCGTTGGCCAAGTTGGTGAAGTCGTAGTTGCTGGCCGTCAATGTGCCTGCGCCTGCCGTGATGGTGGCCGTGCCTGCACCTGTCAGTGCCGTGGCAGTGGTGGTCGCTGTGCCGGAGCCTGTCACGCCTGAAGTGGCCAAGCTTTCGCCGTTCGCAAAACCACTCACCGTGGTGCTCAGTGTGGGGTTGGCATCGCCGTAGGTCTTGATGGCGTTGTTGGCCGTCACGGTGAGGTGGGCCTTGTTGATCGTCAACGTGCCATCCACCAAGTTGGTGAAGTCGTAGTTGGTGGCCGCCAATGTGCCCGCGCTTGCGGTGATGGTGGCCGTGCCTGCACCTGTCGAAGCCGAGGCTGTCGTAGAGGCTGCGCCTGCACCCGTCACACCCGAAGTGCCCAAGGTTTCACCCGCAACAAAACCACTCACGGTTGTACTGAGTGCGGGGTTGGTGTCGCCGTAGGTTTTGCTGGCGTTGTTGGCCGTCACCGTGAGGTGGGCTTTGTTGATGGTCGCCGTCAAACCCGTCGGCTGCGTGAGTACGTAATTGCTAGCCGCTGCGCCACCTAGTGTGTCAGCCGCAGTGACAGGGACATTCGCGCCTGCATCCACAGAATTAAACGTACCGGCTGGTATGAGCGTGAGCGAGTCGCCAGCGTAGATGGTGCCCGACAAGGTGCCACCACTGAGAGTTGCCGTGTTGCTTCGGTCATAGGTTTTGTCAGCCACGGTGGTACCCGTGACCGTGAGTGGCGCTTTCGCCACATTCACCGTGAGGGCGCTGTAGCTAAAGAGGTAGTTGCTGGCCGATCCGCCGCCGCCTACCGTCGCCGCACTAGGTGTGATGGTGAAGTTGCCCGCTTGCGCGATGCCTGTGACCGATGGTATTGAGGTGGCGCTGGCAATCGTGTCAGACCCCACCAACGGTGTGTTGGTTGTGAAGGTCGTCAAGTTTCCTGCAATCGTTTCGTAGGTGAGCGACTTGTCGTAGGTGTAGGTGCCAACAGGTGCTGCCACACTGATTGTCACTGGCTTGGGAGTGATGTACCAGTTCGTTGCATTAGTTGCACCCAGCAAGTAATAACGCGAGCTCAAAGTGACACCACTGGCATACGTCAGTGAATACGTTCCCACATTGCTAGTTGTTGTCGGCGCGCCAGTCCACACGGCCGTGCCACTGAAGTCGGTGCCAGCTGTCAGGGTTTGCTTAGTTCCATTAGAAGCAGCGTTATAAAACGCTACGGTGTAATCGAATGGACCACCATATTGATTGCTGTAGTCTGTACCCGTTGGATCGTACAAGCCTGCGTACACCCCAATCACAGACGCAAGTGTTGAACCCGCGCCAATGCTCAAATTTCCACTGCCAATTTTCAAATACGTCGAATTGGCATCTGCACCGCTCAATGCTTTTGTAATTGTTAAATCGCCATAGGTGTTGAACGTCAGTCGTTTGCCTGCTGCAACCACTAAGGGGTTAGGAGCTGCTGTGGCAGTGAAGTTCAACCTTGTACCCGTGTCGATCGTGATGGTGGCGTTGCCTTGGAGCGTCATCGCGCCCGCGTAGGTGTTGTAACCCGCGACGTTATGAATCGCACCTCCATCTGCCACCGTGAGTGCTTCAGCGCCAATAGCAAGCACGCCTGGAGAAGCTGGGCCACCCAACTCCAGCGTTGCCCCACTGGCCACGGTGACACCGCCAGCAGTTGTGCCGAGTGCCAACGCACTGGCTGCACGCAGTGCGCCTGCATTGATCGTGACTGCGCCTGTGAAGTTACTGCTGGCACCACTCAATATCCAAGTGCCAGCCCCTTCTTTGGTGACGGTGCCTCCCGTACCTGTGCCAATGTTGGTGGTGATTGAACCACCCGCAGCACCACCTAGCGTTAAGGAAAAACCAGTCCCGGTGATGTTTCCCGTGTTGGTCAAAGCAATCGTGCCCGTGTCACCCACAATGGAACTGCCTGTGCTACCCAAAATCAACGGGCCTGCGTAGGTGGCGGCTGTGGCACTGCTGTTCATCAATGCACCGCCACTGCTGATGCCTGTGCCATTCAAGGTCAAAGTGCCTGTGCTGGTCATGGTCTGGCCATTTAAGTCCAGTGCTGAACCCGCCGTCACTGAGATAGCGCCCGTACCAAATGCTGTGGCGCTACCTGCTTTCAAAGTGCCAACACTGATGGCTGTAGCGCCACTGTACGTGTTCGCGCCGCTCAAGGTCCAAGTACCTGCACCTAGTTTGGTCACAGTTCCTGTACCTGAAATGATGCCGGTGATTGAGCCACCTGTAGCACCATCGAGCGTCAAAGGAACAGACCCACTGATAGCGCCTAGAGTAATAGTGCCTGCGTCACTTTTGATGGTGTTTCCAGTAGCGGTACTTATGACGATAGGACCCGCATAAGAAGCCGGTGAGGCACTGCTGTTGATCAACGCACCGTTGTTGCTAATGCCTGTTCCTCGGATGGTAAAAGTAGCCAGACTGGTCATCGTCTGGCCATTCAAGTCCACGGCTTGGGATGTACCCATCTCCATGAGTGCTGTGCTGCTGAATGCAGTTGAGCTACCTGCTTTCAACGTGCCGGCATAAATGGTGGTTGTTCCGTTGTACGTATTGGCACCGCTTAGAGTCCAAGTTCCTGTGCCGTTCTTAGCCAACGTGCTTAGCGTGGTGATGTTGGAAGCAATCGAACCACCCGCCGCACCGTCCAAAGTGAGCCCCCAAGTGCCGGCGCCGGTACTGACCATATTGCCCGTATTCGTCAGTGCAATGGTGCCTGTACCACCGGTGATAGTTGCAGCGCCAGAGAGCGAAACTAAGCCAGCATACGTGGCGGGTGTGGCACTGGTGTTGATCAATGCCCCGCTGGTGAGGACGCCCGTACCGTTGAGGCTCAAATTGCCGTTGCTGGTCATGGTTTGACCATTCAAATCTAGGACGCCGCCACTGTTGACGGTGATGTTGCCCGTGCCGAACGCCCTGGAATTTCCGGCTTTCAAATAGCCAGCGCTCATCGATGTGCCACCTGTGTAGGTGTTCACACCACTCAAGGTCCAAGTGCCATTACCTATTTTGGTCACGGTGCCAGCGCCTGTGCCAATGATGCTGGTGATCGAGGAGCCACTCGCTGCACCATCCAAAGTCAAGCCAAATGCGCCAGTGATCGAACCGGAATTGGTCAATGAAATTGAACCCGTGCCAGCGATGATCGTGGTCGCCGAACCCAACACCACCAAGCCCGCATAGCTGGCTGCTGTGGCGCTGGTGTTCCTGACAGCACCGTAGGTGCCAGCCGCACCCGTGCCGTTCACAGTCAATGTGCCTAGGCTGGTCATGGTCTGGCCATTCAAGTCGAGCGTTGCCCCACTTGTTTCGGTGATGTTGCCTGTGCCAAATGCCGTGGCGCTTCCAGCTTTCAAGTAGCCAGCGCTGAGCGTTGTTCCGCCGCTGTAAGTGTTGGCGCCACTGAGCGTCCAAGTGCCCTGGCTATTCAACTTGGTCACGGTGCCTGTACCCGTGTCAAGGCTACTCGCGATAGAGCCACCCGCAGCACCATCGAGCGTCAAGGCGTAACCAGAGCCAGTGATGCTCCCTGTGTTGGTCAGCGCAATGCTGCCAGGGCTTGAGCCACTGACGATGGTGGTCGGCCCTGCCAGCGTAAGCAAGCCTGCGTAGCTTGCAGCCGTTGCGGCGCCGTTCATCAAAGCGCCGCTGCTGCTGATGCCTGTGCCATTCAGTGTCAATCCACCTGTGCTGGTCATGGTCTGGCCATTCAAGTCAATCACTGTGCCACTGGCCACGCTGATGTCACCCGTGCCAAACGCGGTGGCACTGGCGGCCTTCAACTTGCCGGATATGAGTTGCGTTCCTCCGCCATAAGAGTTCAAGCCTTGCAGGGTCAACGAACCACCCGCCGTGCCTGAGCTGGCATCGACCACCAAGGCACCCGTACCTGAAAGCACACCCGTGGAGACCGCAGCTTGCCCGTAATAAACGGTGGCCGTGGCTGTGCCCGTGAGTGTGTAGTTGGCGTTGCTGTTGCTGGTGCCCATGTAGTAGGTGGTACCTGCATTGGTCAAGGTCCAAAACGCGCCGGGGCCAATCGTCACATCACCTGCATTGAGGGTCAACATACCCCCCAACACCGGAGAGCCTGAAGTCACCGAGGCACCGTTCATTTTGAGAAGCGGCGTGCCATTGGCTGTGCCGCTCCAAGTAATGATTTGGGTGGGTGTCAATGCCACCTGAAAACCCGTGGTGTTGATGTTGAAGGTGCTGTGTGTGAAATCGGGTGAACTGGGTAGTGTGATCTTGCCAATGGATGGCGTGACAGTTGCCTCGTTGACGACAGCCGAATAGCTTCCGGTGTATCCGCTCAGATTCGCACCAGTCAAATTGACAACCGTGGTAGCGCTAATGTTCGAAATGGTGCCATCGCCTGGCGTGGCACTGCTGATGCCGTTGTTTGCCGTGAGCGTGACCATGCCGCTGAGGCCAAAAGCCAAAGTGGCACCCGTGCCAAGCGTGAACGCAGTTGAAGCAGGCCAAGCTGCCGTGGTATTGATCTTCAGCGTGGCGCCTGTGATGTTGGTACTACCAGCATAGGCGTTGTTTGTACCGCTCAAGGTCCAAGTGCCCGCATCTTGAAGCGTGAGCGAGGTTCCGGCTGCGGTGAAGTTGTTCGCAATGGTGCCGCCACCATTGCCTGCTAGGGTGAGACGATATGCCCCTGTGACGGAGTTGGCCGCACCTGACGTCGTGAAGTTGATGGCACCCGATGCGGCATTGATGGTGGCATCAGAGGTCAGCACGATCGAGGAAGGAACCGTCGCAGCGGTCGAACTGCTGTTGGTCAACGCACCGACGCCATTCACACCCGTGCCACTCAAGTTGAACTTGGTGCCCATACTGGTATTTAGGCTTTGTCCGTTGAGGTCGATCGTGGCACCACTGGCAACTGTAAATACCCCCAGACCTCCTTGAGAAGGGTCCAATGCAGTTGCTGAGTTGAGTTTGAGGGTACCAGCATTGACATAGAGGTTCGATCCAAAATTAGTATTGGTGAACACCCACGTTCCTGTGTCTACTTTATTGAGTGTTTGTATCCCAGAAGTAGTAGACGACGACGATATCGTTCCATTGATGGAGCCGCCTGTTGCACCACCTAGGGTAACGATCGACGTCGTAGCGCCTCCCAATGAGCCAGTGATGTTAATCGCGCCGTTATCAGCCAAAATTGAAGTGCTTGTAGCTGCGGAGATGCCTGAACCCGTGAAGTTGATATTCGCAGCGGTAGCGCTGCTGTTCGTCACCGCGCCAACGTTGACCCCTGCTACAGATACGCCTGATCCGTTCACACTCCAGTATTTCGCAGATACAGTTTGTCCATTCAAATCGATAGAAGCGCCATTGAGTAAATAAACCGTTAGCGAATTCGGACCTATGGCGGTGCTGGACCCAAGTCTCCAAACACCTGCGTTGATGCTCGTATAACCTGTATTAGTAATGGCACCAGTGAAGGTCAGGGTGCCCGCACCTCCCTTGGATATATTGCCATTGGCACTGTTTGCAGAAATGTTTCCAGAATATGTAGAGTCACCCCCTTGGTTGAAAGCCACAGGACCACCGATATTGCCTGTGCCGCTGATACCGCCTGCCGCATTCAATGTCAGCGCATATGCTGTAGTCCAAGTCAGATTGCTTGAAACAGTGATGTTGCCTACATCGGTTCCCGCAGAGCCAGCCGCCCCCGTTGAAACGGTGACAGTGCCTGAACCAAGTGCAGTTTGCAATGCAGTTGCATTCACAACACTGGTACCACCAGACGCCGTACCGGTGTAGGTGTTTGCAGAAAATGCTGTGTTTGCACTGGCGGCCGATGAAATGGTGATGTCGTAGGGGTCAAGCAGCCATTCGCCATCTTTGCCGTTCACCGCTTTGGCGCTGACGGCCAAGTCGCCCACTTGCAAGGTGTGGCCCGATGTTTCTATCTGCCCACCGCTGCCACCATTGGGGCCCGCTTCGGCTTTGATGCTGCCTTCAACTTGGGTCAGGCTGTTGGCGTTGTGCACATCGCTCCACAGCACCACTTTGCCACCATCGCCTTGGTCGGTGGCACTGGCGTCAATGCTGGCGCCTTGTTCCATGGTTACCTTGGTGGCTTGGCGCATGTCGCCGCTGCCTTGCCAGTCGCCGCCCACCAGCACCGTGCCACCGCCGGTGCGGCCTTTGGCTTCGATCTTGCTGTTGCGGTCCATGACGATGTGGTCGCCCTCTAAAACAATCTTGCCGCCTTTGTTGACCAAGCTGTTGGCTTCTAGGCTGCCGCTGTTTTTCACCACGCCGGCTTGCAGTTTGTCGAGCGCGATGGCCGACAAAATAATTTGCCCATCGGGGGCCAGCACGGCCAGTTTGTTTTCTACCAGCGCGGCAATGGCGCTGGCAGTGGTGGTCATGCCCGCCAAGCTGCCTGCACCGTCCACGGTGAGGGTGATGACTTCACCTGCGGCCATGGCCACGGTGCCTGCACGGGCCACCACTACACCGGCGTTTTGCACCTCGGGGGCGAGCAAGGCCACATAGCCGCCAAGCGCGGCGGTGATGTTGCCTTCGTTGACGATCTTGCCCGTTGCACCATTGCGCTCAAACACATACCTGCCCGACATGAAGTTGTCGTCGGTGATGCTGTGTGTGGTGGCCGTGATAGCGCCCACGTCCACCGATGAGGTGGGCGAGAAGTACACGCCATTGGCGTTGGTGAGAAACACCTGCCCATTGGCGGTGATGCGCCCAAAGATTTGGCTAGGGTTGCTGTCGTTCACGCGGTTGAGCGTGACGGCTTGTGCGTTGGGTTGCACAAAGTTGATGCTGGCTGCGCTGCCTAGGTTAAACGTGTTCCAGTTAATCACAGCACGTTGGCTGCTTTGGTTCACCACCATAGCCGCCGCTTGTGCGGTGGCAGTTTGTGAGATGGTGGCTGTGCCACGGGCCATGGTGCCGCCGGTGGGCAACTGGTTGATAGCCGGCGGAGCTTGGGCATGTGCCACACCGTTGAGCGTGAAGCCCAAGGCTACAGAGGCCACCACACCACCCGCAGACGATTTGCTTTTTTTGCCTGCGGTTTTGGCGGTCTCGGGTACGGCTTGCCACGACTGCGTGACAACAGACCAAAGGGTGCGGTAGATGCGGTTCATGTGTTTGTTGTTGTTCTTTTAGTTAAAACGCGATGCCTGAACTGAGCCAGAGGCGAGTGAATTTATAGGTGCCGTCGCCGTCCATGCCTGTGGTGGTGTTGGCCGCTGGGTTGGTGCCCATGCGTTGCGCCAAGGTGGCTTTCAGGTCAAACGCTGGTGTGACTTGCCATGCCAGCGAGACACCGTAGCCTTCAAGGATGTAGCCATTGGGTTGGGCGGGTGAGGCGATGTCGTTGTTGTGGTTGGGCTTGACCCAGCCATAGTCGTAAAAGCCGGTGAGTGTGACGTTGTAGGCCAAGCGTTGGCGAAGCTCTAGCGAGAGGATGTTGCCGTCGCTGCCGCCGCCTTCACTGCTGGGGTAGGCGCGCACGCCGCTGACACCGCCGAGGTACAGCTTCTCGCTGGAGTCGAGGTTGCGGTTGGTGGTTTGTTCGTTGAGGGCGGCGTAGGCGCTGAGTGTGTCGCTGAGGGTTTGCAGGCGGCTCAGGCTGAGGTTGAGTTTGCTGTAGCGGCCTTCTGTGCTTTTGTCGCCCGAGGTGAGGGCTGCGCTTGCGTTGGTGATGCCGCCACCACTCCATTGGTCGGTTTGGTTGGCGCTGAGTGTGGCGTTGTACACCTTGATGCCATAGGCGGTGGTGACGCCGTTGGAGATGTTTTCAAATTTTTTGTCGTCGTAGGTGAAGGCCACGTTGACGTTTTGCAATTGGCTGCGCACGAGCGGGTAGCTGACGTCCCACCCGCGTGTGGTGGCGGTACCGTTGGGGTTGAGCGACGCAAATTCAGGTGTGATGACTTTGTAGTTGAGGTTAGACGCATGCACGCCCGCACGCCAACCGGTGTAGCCCACGGGCAAGGTGTAGCCCATGCGTTGGTAGTCGCTGCCTTGTGTTTTGAGGCCGTTGAGCACCAGTGCATCGCCCATGCGCGCAGGGCTGTTGAGGCTGAGGTTGACGCTCAGTCGGTCGGTGCCTGTGGCGCGTGAGCCTTGGTTGTCTACGCTGGTGTTGCCGGTGAGGAGGTCGTCGTCCATGGCCGAGATGGCGAGGTTGGTTTCGCCATCGCGCTGGCCTTCTACCAAGTTGCCAGCCACGCTGACGCCGGGCAGGTCGTCGAGCAACAACAGCGCACGGTCAATGTCGTTGGCATGAATGGGTTGGCCTTGGGTCAGGATGGCTTGGGCCATGTCGATCAAGCGCGAGGCTTCGATGCGTTCTGGTTCTTGGCCTTGCACAGAGGCGCTACCAAACACGGCTTCCACAATTTGCAGGGTGACGACACCGTTGCTGATTTCTTGCTTGGGCACATACGCACGCACGGTCCAACCGGCTTCGCGGTAGGTGTTGGTGATGGCGTCTGCGGCTTCTTTGAGTTGTGCGAGGGTGAGGGGGCGATGGGTGAAGCTCTCCAGCGCGCTGCTGAGGTCTTCGCTCTTGATCAAGGTGTTGCCCGCAAACGCAAAGCGGTTGATTTGCACGGTCGCTTCGGTGGGCTTGGCGGCCACGATGGGCACGGCTTTGCGGCGTGCGCGTTTGGCGGCGGGTTTGGTGGTTTTGAGTTCTTGTTCGGCTTGACGGAGTAACGAACCTGCATCGACGTTGGGGCCTGCCGCGTAGGCGGTGGCGGCGCAGAGTGCAAAGACTGCACTAGAGAGAAGGGTGATGCGTGGGCGTGTGGCGAGTGTCATTCAGCTGGGTATGTGGGGATAACCAGCATGGATTGTTGAAAACTACCAATTAGTTTTATTACGGCAAATTACAAAACGTAACTTTTGTTTTAGAGAATTTGGATGCGCGTTGTTAATTGGTAACCGATGTTGCGCAAAGACTCAATGACCAAGCCTTCTGCGCCTGCATCGATGAGTTTTTTGCGCAGACGCACCATGCGCACGGCCAAGCTGGCTTTGAAGGATTCATCGACATCTGCGTCTAACAAATCGGCAATTTGCCAGGTCTCTAAACGGCCCGCCGGTGCGCGTGCCATGGCGGTGAGTACGACGGCTTCTTGCGGGGTGAGTTTGGCGGTGGCTTGTGGGCCTTGGAGTTCGAGTTTGTTGAGGGTGAAGCCTTCGGGGGTGAGCTGCTTGAAGGTGGCGGCACGGCGGCGTGCAAAGCTGCGCAGTGCGGCAGAGAGCTCGGGCAGTGACACAGGTTTGGTGAGGTAGATGTCGGCACCACAGTCGTAGCCGTTGAGCTTGTCGTCAAGCGCAGAGCGGGCCGACAAGATGATGATGCCCACAAGCGGATGCGCGTGTCGTATGCGTGTGGCCAAGCTGAGGCCGTCTTCGCCGGGGAGGTTGATGTCGATCAAAAACGCATCGGCGTGGTCGCTGCCAGATTGGTCTTCGAGTTCTTCGGCGCAGGTGAGGGCGGTGACGTGGTGGCCTTCTTTGCGCAGCGCGTTGCTGAGCAGGGTGCGCAGGTCGTTGTTGTCTTCTACGACGACGAGGTTCAGATGGGTAGCCATACTTTGAATTTCACATGTGTGTCGTCAGGCGCGTAGGTGCAGTTGCCGCCCATGAGGGTGCAAAGGCTGCGCACCAGGAATAAGCCCAAGCCTGTGCCCGAGATGGTTTTGGCGCCGATGCTGCGATAGTATTTTTGAAACACTTTGTCAGGGTCTGGCCATGAGGCGATGCCGGGTAGGTTGGCCACGGTGATGGCGATGCCTTCGGTGCCTGCGGCGTTGCGCTCTGGTGCCACAGCGATGCCAATGGCTTGCGATGGGTCGCCGTAGCGCAGGGCGTTGTCGATGAGGTTGGTCAACACCGTGCGCACGCATTGGTAATCGGTGTGGAACGCGTGCAAAGGCTGAGTGTTTGGCGGAAAGCTGAGTTGGAAGGGGTGGGGGTGGTGTGGCTCAATCACGTCATCGATGAGTTCGACCAAGTCGATGGGGCTTTTGTCGATTGAGATTTTTCCGTCAGACAAACGGTCGGTGTTGAGGCACTGGTCGAGCACGTTGCGAATGATGGCGACGTTGCGCGTCACGTAGTCTTTGGCTTTGGGGTCTTCAGAGGCGTGCTGTGCCAGGTCAATGACGGCGAGCGGGTTTTTGAGCTCGTGCATGAGCATGGTGAGCATTTGGCTTTGCTCTTCTCGGCGAATTTTTTCGAAGGCAATTTGTTGTTCTGAGAGCGCTAACTCTTGTTCGGTGCGAAGGTTAGATTTGCGACGCTGGTGCGCACGCAGTTGCATGAGCAGCGTCATGTTGAAGCCAGAGATGAGTGCGTAGTACACCAAGCCATTGGCCGAAAACTCGTTGCCTGCCAGTCGCCCCATGTAGGGCAAGATGCTGAACAAAAGCAGACTCGCAACGATCAGGTAGTAGCTGACGACATATTTCTTTTTCAAGAGGTTGGGGTTGGCTTTTTGGAGCGTTTCTTTGTCATCGATGAAGATGCTCGACATCACAAGCATGGCCACGACCACGACCCCATTGAGTGTCATGTTGAGATGGAGCGCGGTGTGGGTGAAGCCCAGGGCAAGTAAAGCCATGGTGAGCAAAGACCAAAGTTTCAACGCCCAAAAAATGGCCCGCGCCCAGCGGGGTGGGGCGTATTCGCTGACGAAAAGGATTTCAAACCAAATGGAAAATCCGGTGGCGAATACGACAAACCATGAGTAACTTAAATCAAGCGCGTGGCCTGACATCCAGTCGCCGAGCAAGTAACGGTGGAATCCAAAAAACGCAGCGGTGTAAAAAAAGTAGACCACGTTGCGAACGATGAAGGCCGCATACAAAAACTCTTGGTAGTTGAACCAATTGATGAGCGTGACCACAGTGAACACCACGATGAGCGCGAGTGCAAGGTTGTACAAGAAAAGCAAACGATGTTCGTCTGCTTGTATGTCGGCCATGGCGATGGCTTCAACGTGCATGAATGCGGTGCTGGTGGTTTTGAGTCGAAGCCAAATGAAACGTGGCTCCGTGCCCGCTGGAATGACGAATGTGTGCGTGAGCGATTTGTATTCTTCGTCGTTGTAGTCGGTTTGGTCGCCTGCGACACGCACGCGACCGCTGGTGTCGAGTGGGTCGTGGAGCGTGATTTGGTCGAGGTAGATGGGGCGAATGCGCAGGACGAGTTTGTCGTCTGGGGTTGCGTTTTGAGGCGGAGTGATTTGAAGCCGAACCCACAGCGCAGAGTTGGTGTAGCCCTTGCCTAAGACGCCGTCGTAAACGGCGAAGTCTTGTTGCTCGGCTTGCGCAAATGTGGCTTGCGCCGTTGTGTCTGCCCAATAGGCGCGTTGGCTGATGTGGTCATGTGCGCCTGCCCATGCAGGCAGGCTGGCGCCGATGAGCAGGCTCAGCAGGACGAGGCAACGCAACAGTGGGCGAATGAACAGCAGCATCAAATGATTCAAAAAATTTGCGCGAGCCTAGCACTGTCATGACTGTGTTTTATTTCCAAACATTACATAAACATGAATTACTTTTGGGTGTGATAACTCGTCACACGGTCCACTTCATTCTTCGAACCCAAGATCACGCTCACACGTTGGTGCAGTTGCGTGGGTTGAATGTCCAAGATGCGTTGTTGGCCGTTGGTGGCGGCGCCACCGGCTTGTTCGATCAACCAGCTCATGGGGTTGGCTTCGTACATGAGGCGCAGCTTGCCGG
>Ga0228702_1000996_pt1 | contig 19458 bp, 20 predicted proteins | sample McNCre217_Aug_MG_2_FD_178018 | JGI IMG/M metagenome (GOLD analysis project Ga0228702, IMG submission 178018) | Freshwater microbial communities from McNutts Creek, Athens, Georgia, United States - 20-17_Aug_MG | ecosystem: Environmental > Aquatic > Freshwater > Creek | place: USA: Georgia... | reverse complement strand
CCACTTCGCCGGAATACAGCTTTTTGGTGGCTTGGGCCAAGGCGGCTTCCACGGCACCAAACACCACGTCGCGCTCCACGTTCTTTTCACGTGAGATGGCATCGACCAACATCAACATTTCGCGATTCATGACTCGACTCTCCTAATCCAGTGGGACTGCTGTGCAGCCCCGATTCACATATTCAACAGCCGACACAAGGTCAGGCTTGCGCCTTGGGCTTGCGCCCTTTGAAATCCACAACAGGTGCCAAACGGGCTTCACGCAGTTCATCCAGCGTGAACCCCAGTGCATGCAAGGGGGCTGGCACGCGTTTTTTACTGATCCTTTGGCCAGGCTTAACGGCGGGCTCGTCGCTCCAGACGATTTGCCAGCCTGTGCCTGCGGCGTCACGCTCGAGCGTGCCGCGGAATTTTTTGCGGTTGGCACTGACCATGCCTTGGGCGCTTTCACCCATGGGGGCTTTGAGCGTCAGGTCGATCAACTCGCCTGCAAAACGTTCAAAGTCTTTTTCGTGGCGCAGTGGCCGGTCAATGCCTGGGGATGAGATTTCGAGGCGGTTGTAGGTCACGCCGTCGACTTCGAGGGCGAACTGCAACTGCCGATTGACTTTTTCGCAGTCTTCTACCGTGATGAAGGCATCAGAGCCGGGCTGCCATGGCCAATCGATCGTGATGCGCAGCAAGCCGCCCGCAGAGCGTTCAATTTCGACCAGGTCATAGCCCAGGCCGATCACGGTTTCTTCAACGATTTGTTGCAGTGCCACAGAACTTCGAAATGTCAAACTTAAAAATGAAAGACCAAAAAAAACGGGCGGTGAAAACCCGCCCGTTTGGTCGTGAAGCCAGTATTCTATCTGAAAAACGCGCTAAGTGTGTGATTTTTAAGAGAAATAAGCGAGACAAAGTGAATCAGGTCTGGCTTGGACTTGCCGAGGGGCGCTGCAAGGCACAATGGGCCCTCTTGTGCATTCGAAGGGGCATGATTTGAACACGGTATCACGTTGGGTGGACGAAAATGTCCGGTCTTTGGGTCGCGAGATGCGTTGGTCTTACCTGCCGCCACTCATGGTCTACATGGCTGCTGGCGTGCAAGGCCTCACAGGCATTGTGGGTACGTTTTTTGTCAAAGAGCACCTTGGATTGTCGGCCGAGTTCTTGGCTGCACTGGCCTTCTGGGCCGGACTGCCTTGGGCACTCAAGATGCCCATTGGACATTTGGTGGACATTTTTTGGCGACACAAATCCGGTTTTATTCTTTTAGGTGCCAGCCTGATTGCTGTCAGCCTGCTCATCATGGCCGGCCTGGTGGGGCAGCGCGATGCCATGGCATCGGTGTGGAGTGTCAATGCCTGGTTCGTGCTAGCGGCCCTGCTCAGTCCAGTGGGCTATGTGTTGCAAGACGCCACCGCAGATGCCATGACGGTTGAGGCCGTGCCCAGGCGTCACGCTGATGGGACGCCCCTCGATGCCACAACGCTCAAACACATGCACACCACCATGCAAACGCTGGGCCGGGTCGCCATTGTCGGCGGCACCATCATCGTAGCCTTGATCAATCTGGGCATGTTTGCCGACGTGCAAACCCTGAGCACACATGAAAAAAACGAAACCTACCGCAACCTGTACCTGATGGCCTTGATCATCCCTTTGATGTCGGTGGCCGGACTGGCGGTGGCCCGCGTGCAACGCAAAGCCAAACTCAAGCAACACATGGCTAGGGGCCTGGACGAGGCGCAGGCCATGACCTTGCTACAACCTGAAGATGGAGACGCCGCACCCAATCCGGTACTGCTCGGTGGCAGTCTGGTTTTTGTAGCTCTGACCATCACCCTGGGACTGTCAGGTTGGCGTTACAGCCAGGAACTGATTTTTACGACTTCAATGCTCATCATCGGCGCTCTCATGGTCCGCTTGGTGCGTGAACTTGAACCTTCGGCGCGCCGCACGCTTTTAGGCACGGCCTTGGTGATCTTCATGTTCCGCGCCGTCCCGAATCCTGGGGCTGGGGTTTCTTGGTGGATGATCGATCAACTGGGCTTTGATCAACCTTTTTTCTCGGTGCTGTCTCTCATTGGCAGTATTCTGGCGCTCGCAGGCATGTTCGTCTTTCGTCGTTTCATGTCAGACCGCTCGATTTTCTATGTGGTGGGCGCCCTCACGGTGCTGGGCACCTTGTTGAGTCTACCCACCTTAGGCATGAGCTTAGGTCTGCACGAATGGACAGCGGCACACACGGGCGGCATGGTCGATGCGCGCTTCATCGCCATCGTCGACACCGCACTGGAGTCACCGCTGGGTCAAATCAGCATGATTCCGATGCTGGCCTGGATTGCCAACTCCGCCCCGCCCCACCTCAAAGCCACCTACTTTGCAGTCATGGCCAGCTTCACCAACCTTGCGCTGTCGGCCGCGCAACTGGGCTCCAAATACCTCAATCAGGTGTTCACGTTGACACGCCAGGTGCGTGATGCCAGCGGGTCTGTGACCGTACCGGCCAATTACGCCGACTTGAGTGGCTTGCTGCTCTGTGCCTTGCTAATCGGTTTGCTGATGCCGCTGGCGGCGATTGCCCTGGCCCGCTGGCGCGGCTGGGGCAGTGCCTGAAATCGCCAAGTGGCGCATGCGACAATCGCACCCAGATTTTTTTCCGAAAGAAGACTTCCATGACCACCCCAACAGGTTTCCTCGCAGGCAAAAAACTGCTGATCACCGGCGTTTTGTCCAACCGTTCCATTGCTTATGGCATTGCCAAGGCCTGCCACGCCCAGGGCGCCGAACTGGCCTTCAGCTACGTGGGTGAGCGTTTCAAGGACCGCATCACCGAATTTGCTGCCGACTTTGGCTCCAATCTGGTGTTCGACTGCGATGTAGGCAGCGACGAGCAAATTGAAAAGCTGTTCACCGACCTGTCGGCCCACTGGCCCAAGTTCGACGGTTTCGTGCACGCCATCGGCTACGCCCCCCGCGAAGCGATTGCGGGCGACTTCCTCGACGGCTTGTCGCGCGAAGGCTTCAAGATCGCCCATGACATCAGCGCCTACAGCTTCCCCGGCATGGCCAAAGCAGCCCTGCCCTACCTGAACGACAAATCGGCCGTGCTGACCCTGACCTATTTGGGCGCCATCCGCAACGTGCCCAACTACAACACCATGGGCTTGGCCAAAGCCAGCCTGGAGGCATCGGTGCGCTACCTTGCCGAATCTTTGGGCAGCCAAGGACGTGGCCTGCGTGCCAACGGCATCTCGGCAGGCCCCATCAAAACCCTGGCCGCCAGCGGCATCAAGGGCTTTGGCAAGATCCTGTCTGTCGTGGCCGAGGCCTCGCCCATCCGCCGCAACGTGACCATCGAGGACGTGGGCAACGTGGCCGCCTTTTTGCTGAGCGATCTGGCCGCTGGCGTGACCGCTGAAATCACGTATGTGGACGGTGGCTTCAGCCAGGTCGTGGGTGGCATTGCAGAACCCGTTGACGCTGCCTGATCCGCGTCATCCTCAACAAAAAAGCGGCCGAGGCCGCTTTTTTGTTGTCTGTACAGAGGCACCAGATGGCCTGGCACCTCCTTGATCAGGACTCCTTGACGCAATCGGCAAAGTAGCGCTTTTTGCCGTCCTCGTCCTTGATTTCCACCAGACCGTGGATGTCGGTCTCAAAGCCGGGGCATTCCTGGTTGAATTGGCGGGCGAACTTGAGGTAATCCACGATCTTCTTGTTGAAGACTTCGCCGGGAATGAGCAAAGGAATGCCCGGTGGGTAAGGCGTCACCAGGCCCACGGTAATGCGGCCTTCCAGATGGTCGATTTCTACGCGCTCCGTCTTGCGCTGGGCAATGTGCGCATAGGCATCCGAAGGCTTCATGGCCGGAGCCAGATCCGACAGGTACATCTCGGTCGTCAAGCGTGCGATGTCGTAGCGGGCGTACATCTCATGCACGTGCTGGCACAGGTCGCGCAAGCCCATGCGCTCGTAGCGTGGGTGCTTCTGGCAGAACTCCGGCAGGATTTTCCACATGGGCTGGTTCTTGGCGTAATCGTCCTTGAACTGCTGCAAAGCGGTCAGCAGCGTGTTCCAGCGGCCCTTGGTGATGCCGATGGTGAACATGATGAAGAAGCTGTACAGGCCGGTCTTCTCGACCACCACGCCGTGCTCAGTCAGAAATTTGCTGACGATCGAGGCCGGGATACCGGTTTTGTCAAACTTGCCGTCCAGGTCCAAACCAGGCGTGACGATGGTCGACTTGATCGGGTCGAGCATGTTGAAGCCATCGGCCAGTTGTTGGCCAAAGCCGTGCCACTTGCTGGCTTTCTTGCGCGGGTCGTTACGCAAGATCCAGTCGTCGGCGCGGCCAATGCCTTCCTCGCCAAACTTCTCAGGGCCCCAGACCTTGAACCACCAGTCCTTGCCGTATTCGGCGTCCACCTTGCGCATGGCACGGCGGAAGTCCAGCGCTTCGGCAATGCTTTCTTCCACCAGCGCGGTGCCGCCAGGCGGCTCCATCATGGCCGCAGCCACATCGCAGCTGGCGATGATGCTGTACTGCGGGCTGGTCGAGGTGTGCATCAGGTACGCCTCGTTGAACAACGGGCGGTCCAGCTTGGTGTTCTGCGCGTCCTGCACCAGCACATGGCTGGCCTGGCTGATGCCGGCCAGCAGCTTGTGGATGGACTGCGTGGCATAGACCATGCTGTGCTGCGGGCGTGCGCGCTTTTTGCCCATCGCGTGGTATGGGCCATAAAACGGGTGGAACGCCGCGTGCGGCAACCAGGCCTCGTCAAAGTGCAGGTTCTCTACATAACCGTCGAGCATGCCTTTGATGGTCTCGGTGTTGTAGAGCACGCCGTCGTACGTTGACTGTGTCAGCGTCAGGATGCGTGGCTTGACCTTTTTGGCGTCCACCCCTTTGAGCAGCGGGTTCTTTTTGATCTTGGCCTGGATCGCCGCTGGCTCGAACTCGCTCTTGGGGATCGGGCCGATGATGCCGAAGTGGTTGCGCGTGGGCTTCAAGAACACGGGAATCGCCCCGGTCATGATGATCGAGTGCAGGATGGACTTGTGGCAGTTGCGGTCCACCACCACCACATCGCCCGGCGCCACGGCATGGTGCCAAACCATCTTATTGGAAGTGCTGGTGCCATTGGTCACAAAGAAGCAGTGGTCGGCATTGAAAATACGGGCCGCGTTGCGCTCGCTCTCGCCAATGGCGCCGTTGTGGTCCAGCAGCTGGCCAAGTTCTTCCACAGCGTTGCACACGTCCGCGCGCAGCATGTTCTCGCCATAAAACTGGTGGTACATCTGGCCTACCGGGCTTTTCAGGAAAGCCACGCCGCCTGAATGGCCAGGGCAATGCCAAGAATACGAGCCATCTTCGGCATAGTCGAGCAAGGCCTTGAAAAACGGTGGCTGCACACCTTCCAAATAACTCTTGGCTTCGCGAATGATGTGTCGCGCCATGAATTCCGGCGTGTCTTCGTACATGTGGATGAAGCCGTGCAACTCGCGCAGGATATCGTTGGGCAAGTGCTGGCTGGTCTTGGTCTCGCCGTAGATGTAGATCGGCACATCGGCGTTCTTGCGGCGCACTTCGTCGATGAAGGCGCGTAAATTGATGACCGCAGGGTCCAGATCCGGGCCCGGAGAAAACTCTTCATCGTCAATCGACAAGATGAAAGCACTGGCCCGGCTTTGCTGCTGGGCAAACTGAGACAGATCACCATAACTGGTCACACCCAAAACCTCAAAGCCCTCACTGACGATGGCGTCCGCCAAAGCGCGGATACCCAATCCTGAAGTGTTTTCAGAACGGTAATCTTCGTCAATGATGACGATGGGAAAGCGGAATTTCATGGCTGAGTTGGGCACAGGCCCTAAAGAGGGAGAAACAGGCGCGAAGTTTAAGGATAAAAAGTGACTTCCACGCGACAAAAAGCAGAATTACGCAAAAAACCTCATGCGCAGGTGTGCGACGAATTGTCTGCTGGCACTCAGAACGCACTTTTCCACTGCTACAATAAGAGGCTCTGGAACGGTGGATGAGTGGTTTAAGTCGCACGCCTGGAAAGCGTGTGTGGGTTAATAGCCCACCGCGGGTTCGAATCCCGCCTGTTCCGCCAGAAACCTTGAAACAACGCGCCTTCGGGCGCGTTTTTCATTTCTGTATGCCATCTGGTATGCCATAAGTGTGTTGATAGGATTGCTCAAATCAACCCCTGCTCGGCAAAGCTCAGGCACCCGCCACGCGTGACGATCATGTGATCGAGAACGCGCACATCCACCAAAGCCAGTGCAGCCTTGAGTGTCTGAGTTAAGGTCTCATCTGCTCTTGAAGGGTTGCATGACCCGCTTGGGTGGTTATGACAAAGAATCACCGCTGCAGCATTCTGCTTCAACGCCTCAAGGACAACTTCCCTTGGATAGACCGAGGTTTGATTCAGCGTGCCCCTGAACATCTCTTCAAAACTGATGACCCGGTTCTGTGAATCTAGTAGCAGCAATGCGAAAACCTCATGGGGCCTGCCACCAAGTTTCAAACGCAAAAAATCTTTGACCGCCTCCGGGGAGTGGAAGGCATCAGCTTGACGGATTTCACAGGCCAGCAGCGCAAGGGCCTGCTGAACTACAGGATGAGGCTGATATATGTGCACGTGATACTCCACTTTCGAACATATATATAGCCGGGCAGGTGCACAAACACCTGCCCTAGGGGGTGGAGGGGTGGACCAACGCAAAGGGACCCCTAGGGGGTTAGGACCTATGCCTCACAGCGCAAGGATCAAAAAGTGATAGGTGTGTACGTGTGCGTATACCTTGCCAGCCAATGCCAGCCAATGCCAGCCAATGCCAGCCAATGCCAGCCAATGCCAGCCAATATTAGGAGAGCCTGCGGCAGTCACCAATCAGGTCGGTCAGATTTAGCTCAAGAGCATCGGCCACCCTGCACAGGACCGTGAGGGACGGGTTTGCAATGGCCCGCTCAAGCTGGCTAGCGTAGGTCCGATCAATACCAGCAAGGTCCGCCAGTTCTTCTTGCGTAATGCCCATGGCCTTACGCTGCACCTTGATGGTGCTGGCGATGTTTTGAGCGATTCGGGCGGCAGTTGAAGACACCCGGCGAGAGTGCTAGCATAGAGACTGCTGGTCCACAGACTATTTTCTACATTTTGCTCATTGACGAACTTAAAAATGAAATGAATAAAAAACTCTATCGATCTTGATTTCCCTTGCCTCACAGCAAACTGTCACTCCTACTTTTGCGACCATTTGGAAATCTCTGGGTGATGGATGGTTCGTTGAAAGGGATTGCACAAAATATATGTGAGATTTGATCAATAAAAGAAATTTCAAAAATAATAAGGTAGCTCGCAATGAGAAATGCAAAATCTCTAGCTCAATTCATTAGTGCATCAATCCTAATATTCTCGCAATTCAATGCATATGCAGCAAAGTCAGAAGGATTTACTCCCCTTAGGGAAGTACAACTATCCCCACCTACATCAGATAGCCATTTCGATAATACCGAATATTCAAAGTGCATAATAGAAAATGGCCAAAAATCAATTTCATATGAAGTAAAAATGGCTTGCAAGGTACTTGCAACACCAAAAATTTGCAGGGAAAAATCTGGCGATCATTTTTTGAAATGTCTGGAATATTGCAAAAATGAAAATTTCATATCTAGGACATTTGGAGATTGCAAGTTTAATTAACCATATAAACAGATCATGAAAAAATCCCTGCTTCTTGGATTGTTGGTCTTAATGCCATTAGTGACATGGTCTTACGATTCATTTGAGATAAGCAATGCAGCCGGGATGTATCTAACTTCCGCAGATATACAGCAGAAGTTAAGTACCTCACAGTGTGGTTATGTAATAAAAAAAGCCCCTCCTACTGTTGAAGGGAGATTGCAGGAAATTCTAGGCTACTTGAACTATGCAGATAAGATTGAACTTGAAAAATTCGTTCGTTCATCTGAATTCAATCAGAAGATGAAGAATAATGATGTTATTATAAATGATATTAAAAAGGCATTTATTGCAGAAGGCTATGATGAAAAAACGACATGCGGACTTTTATTGGGTACGTTGTCTCAAATGATAGCCAAGGGGGACTCGGCATGGAGAAATGTCATTAAATTTAGATAATCTAAGGTGCCGAATTAATTACTGCGACCTGCGCGACAAGTTTCCAAGTATTTATTGCCATGGCAGAAGGATGTTAGATGTCAATTCAGCGGTTTGTCGAAGCCCAGCAGCCTGTCTGGGTACGGTGCTTCAAGAACTGTCAACAGGCAAAAAACTGACGCACTAGTCATGGTTTATCTTCCCTCAAATCCGAGGCCTTGGCGAGAGCGCCATGTCAAAGAGGTATGCCATTGAGTCTGTTCAAGAGGCCGTTGCCTATTGGCAGCATCCTGTCCTTGGTCTACGACTTAAAGAGTGTATCGAACTGATGTTGAAACACGAAGGCCGATTCACGCCAAAGGAAGTTCTAGGCTCCATTGATCGCTTAAACTGCGGTCATGCCTGACGCTGTTTGAATGGGCTATTCCTGCAGAACCTTTCTTCAGTGAAGCTCTTGAGAGCCTGTAACATGGTGAACGGGACGTACACACATTATTAGTTTTCGAGCATAGCACTCATATGCTCCGTGAGGAAATGATTAAGAAAAGAGTTGCTAAACTGAAAAAATATAAGCGTACTAAGGGCAATGAACCACCACGGACCATGGTGGAACCACGAGGGGCAATGATTCCACTTGATCTCGTTCGTGAATCTGCTTCAGCGAACTCATGTGATAGATCGCTTTAATGCCCAAAATAATCACGCCGTGCATTTGGCCGGATATGTTGCAGTAACGTTGCGATTTCATTTCAACTCGTTGAGGATCAAAATGGACAAACCCAAGAAGCCCAAGCTGCCACTGGTGCCCAAGATGTCTCCGCAGACCAAAGCCTCGGTAGACCGGGGGTACCAGGTGCTGGCGGCGGAGTTGCTCAAGCGGCTCCCCAAGAATGCAACCTACTCACCTGCGGAGCTACAAAAACAAAGACAGGTTGATGCACTCAAGGAACGGGCTTTGGAGCATCACAAGAGAAACGCAGGCAAGCGGCCACTCTCCGTGATAGAAGCACGCGGTACCTTGGTCCCTCCAGAAATGCCAAACAAAAATCCTGAAGGCATCTGAAATATTTTCAGCTATTGAATTGAGATCGATTTATTGGACTAAATACACAGCTTGATAATCTCATATCGTTGCTGCATGACCTCCTCTACGATTTATTACCTCCCCGGCTATGGTGGCCAACTGAACACGGGGCTTGGGCAAGGCTTAATGGATCGCGGCTTTGGAGTCGCCGGACGAGAAACACGAGGAGAATTTCGCTCTCTCACATTCAATGAGCAAGTCCAGACAATCAGACAAGATCTGCGAGACCATTTCTGGCACGAACATGCGCTGGCAGTGTGCAACTCCTTCGGGGCCTATCTGTTTTTGCATGCACAGGCCGAAATGCCCGCTTTCCCGGGCCGAGTCCTGTTGTTGTCGCCCATAGTGGGCGAGTTCACAAATACCCAGTTGCGGACCAGTTTCTCTCCTCCACGCCCAACGCGGCTTAAAGAATTGGCCGAGGAAGGGCAATTTTCAGCACCTGCCCGCTGTGAAATTCACGTCGGTGAAGAAGACTGGCAAAGCATCCCCGCGAACGTCCAAGCATTCGGCCATTTAACGGGCATCTCGGTCACCGTAGTGCCCAAGGGTGGGCACAATCTGGGTAAAGACTACGTGGGCTCGCTTCTAGATCGGTGGCTTGTGCGTTCACAGTAATGCTCTACCTTGGTCTTTGCGTATTCAGGCTCTCCTGATCAGTCAGTCCGGCGATGTGGCCAGCGAGCTGTTCTCGTGATCAGGCCACGGTCTGGATACGGCCAGGAACGGACGGTAAACGCAAATGAAAGCGGACGTTCAACGCCCAGGTTAACCGGCGCTGGAGTGCGAAGCGCTTGGGACGCCAACACTGGCCAATGCCAGTGTTGGCGTCCGCGTTGAGCCGACCGTTAGACCTATGAAATTATCGCTTGAACCTAGTTTTGAAAATTATCTATAACCGGCTGGTTGACTCCATTTAACGAATGAAGTGTTTTTTGAAAATCAGGACAAATAAGACCTTGGCTGATATTAAGAACATCATCAGGATTTTTCTTGTTATCCTGAAGGAATTTTTTGGCTTTCCCCAGAAGCTCTTTTCCTGGCGTAAAAAAATCTTTGTTGTCAACGAGCCACTCAGCAACTTGGGCGTTAATTTGCTTAATGTCGGCTCTACCATCCTTGTTCTTCCCCAATGCAGGCCGATCCCTAAGTATAAAATTAGTTAGCTTGGCTTTAGTTGCTTCTTCGAGTTCCATTATCCATTTTTGATAATTATCTTGCGCCTCTGCGATCGGTATGCCGCAAGCAAGATTCAAGTGCTGTGGCAAACAGAAATATGACTCGATTTCTTGATATTTCGTAATAAAGAGGGCGATGCCATCGCGAATGCAGTCGTCTCTCAATTTTACAAACTCATTGTCTGAGTCAGTTTTTTGATCTCGGTCGATATGCAAGATCACGCGAGCACCTGGGATGTGCTTTGCTACAAATCCTTCCAGTATCTTGGCGAAGTGAACTTTAGTGCATCCTTCGTATGAGTGGAGTATGAACTCATCTTCAACGAGTCCGTTTGCCAGAAGGAATTTCTTAAGAAACTCCTTTTTTTCCTTGATGTCATCGACTCTATCTTCAGTGGCAATAATGTATTTGAGATTTTTTTTGCCAAAAAGATAGTCAGAGTCTGCCGCCCCAATATCAATTAAAATACTACTGCTCCTTACATTGTCAAATGCTTTGCCTTCTTGAAAGTGAACAACATTTGCTTGCCCCTCAAGTGCGTCAAGAATGTAGCGTGAATGAGTGGAAAAAACGATTTTTAGTTCGGGATTTTCGCCTGTTTTCTTTGCCAATTCAGAGGCTAGGTATTTTTGTTTTGTTGGGTGAATGTGTGCATCTGGCTCGTCCAGCAGAACGATTCTTGGCGAGAAGTACTCTATATAAGCAAATATCTGAATAACTTGCAATAGACCCGTTCCAATTGTGTCTAATGGGACCTCTATTGATTGTGTTTTAACGTTTACGGATATGTATTCGGATCTGTTCTCGTCGAAATCAACAGATATATCAGTGGTTCCATACACGGCTTTTACCGATGACAAGAATGCATCCCACTTGTTGGCCTGTTTACTTATACTGTAAAGAATGTTTCGAAGAAAATTATTGCTATCACCGCGAGTGGCTGATTTTCTGACGGAAATTGCCACCTCATATTTTTCTTGAGTTGGTATTCCTGCAATTCCGGGCACATAAACACAAAATGGTTTTGAGATGTCGCTTAGTAGCGATCCAATTTTTTTGCCATGTAGCGAGGTGGTGAATCCACCATTCTTCCCCTTGGAAATTGTGACTATCGATGTGTCTTTGCCGTCTTTGAATGTAAATTCAATTTTACTTCGATCAATGCGGTTTCTGGCGCCTGTTAGTTTTTTTCCATGATAAAGTGATTCAACATTTTTTGTTGGGGTGTATAGAAAATCGCTAGAATCCAAGGATAGTGTCCTAGTGCCATTTTTTGTCCAACTGCATCGTTCAAGCTCCAGGGTCTGGCATGCGGATATTGCGAACTGGATGCCTTGGATGAAACTGCTTTTTCCTGTGTTGTTTGAGCCGATAAATATATTCAGTGGCCCAAGATTGACCAACGTATTGTCTATTTTTTTAAATTTACCGACTTCAATTTCCATAATTTTTTTGCCTCTAGATTCTTGCTGAATTTCTGGAGTTTAACTCCCCCCTGGAATTGGTTTGTAGCTGGGGTCTTTGATCAGCATTTCATAAGTATAAAATTTTCGAAAAACCCGGCAGGCATTGACTCAGCTAGCTATAGCTTGGCAGTAGGTTGGCATCGAACACTCAGGCAGCAAGTTTTTAACTGTTGGGCAGCGGTTGGTGGCTGAACGGCAGCTTCGCGGTAGTGTTGCTGGGGGGCTGCTCAGGGTCGTCGAGCGACGGTCAAGGACTAACGGCTCATTTCGGCAAAAACAGATATTAGAGTTATCAGTCGTGCAGTTGCACCACGTTCTCTGGATTCACGTACGGAGGATTCGCAATCACTTTCAACTGCAAAAGCGGCAGCGAGCTTAGCCTGGACATGAGCAGTAACTTGTCAAGTTCCGGGCCATGCAAAGCTTTGAGGGGATTTGTTAGCGCGAATCGAGTGCCGCACCCAAGCAGGTATTCATCTTCTTCCGTGCCTGCAAAAAGATCGATCGGCGCAAATGTCGTTCCCGGTGGACACTCGATTTTCAGTAGTAGGGCTTGTTCACTCTTGGACGGCAAGAAGTCTGCGAGCTTCATCGATTCACTGGCAGTGGACATAAAAGCGCGATACTGGAACGGACCACTGAGAACCTCGGTGACGGATGCAGAAAAACTTTCAACGGAAGTCATTCGGTACAAGGTAATCGGACGATCTAACTTGGCACAGATCAGGCGCTTGAGGAAAGCAACTTCCCGTATGTACGGTTCGATGGCACCGCCCCCCTTTAGCCGACCATTTAAATCGAATGCGAAGCTGTCGGTGGCAGTCTTGTACTTCCTGCAGACCGCGAGGAGCTGTTCGGCGTCGGGCAATCCGTCCAAGTGCTTACGGAACTGCTGGTGGTGATTCATGTGACTCATGTGATTCATACGCTGGGAGCAAACTACTCTTGACAATCAGATATCTACGCTGGGTAGCGTCAGCATTGGTTCGGTTGGATGCGCTCGATGGCATGACCTGCCATCATTGTTGGAAGAAAAATCGTTGCGACTGCGTCACATTGAAAAGCTTCAGCAGAAATTGCCGATCCACCTCCCTTCGCACCAAAAGGCTGACATCGGACCGCCAATCCCCGAACATGGCGAAGTGAACCTTCGCCGGATCTACAGCAGCGAAGGCATTGTCGATTTCAATGCGATTCTGCATGATGTGCGTTGTGATCCACGCGCCCTGAAGTTGAATAGCCGGATCGGCGGCGTTGAACTTACCCTCAATACTTTTGAACATCAATTTATGATCATGCTCAGGCGCAGGCATTTCACCTTTTTGGCCAGCGTTGCAAGCTTGCTGGATGAAATCCGTTGTGCGACTCTTCGCATCTAGCAGGATACGTCGACCTCCCGCTTGCAAGGCCCAATCGACCGTCCTGTTGCCCGGCCCATAGCCGCTCACCTCGTAGTCGACAGCCAAAGTGAACGGCAGGCGACACACCGGCATCATCTCTGCCAAAGCGGCAGGGTGCTTACTAGGATCATTCAAGGCTGCTAGGTAGGCCGCGCGTTTCCCTACCTGCACCCATCTCGCAAACGCTCCGGTTGCCAAAAGTAGTTCGTTGACTGGTAGGAACATGTGAGTGCCAAAAATCATCTGGTCATTGAGAATGAACGGCTTGCCAAACTCGTATCGCCAGAGCCCCGTGGACATGTCCAGAAAGCCAGGTGCGTCGATTAACGGGCGGGGCAGCAACTGGACCAATATTTGGGCTTCCTGCGCTGCCATTTCAAATGAAGTGGCCGCGTCCAGCAGCAACTGCCTGAGCGGCGCCTTGCCGCCAACGCATTGAGGGAACAGTCTATCAATGAGCATGTTGTTTTCGGAGTCTGTTACGCCACGCCAAGTTTTCAAACATCATGTTACCTGCCCTTTTTTGATTGATTTGGGTCACGGCACCTGAGCATCTTTAGCAACCCGCGCGGTGAACGCCCATGGGCGTCGCTCCCGTCCTAGACTGCGTATGTCAGCTTTCCCCAAATTTGAAGCTGGGGCCGCAATCTGGAAGACGGCTATGGGTCGTCAGCTGACCACGACACAGGTTTGAGTGATCAACACTTGCCGGACTGACTAATCAAGCGATACTGGAACACTCACTCTTGATCGGTCATATTCCATGGAAACGCAACAAATTCCACGGATCACGTCCCGTAATTCGCGCCATGTCAAAGTAGATGTTCTCAAGTTTGGAAGAGGCTGCCAGTAAATCAGCTTGACTAGGGGGCCAACCGTTAAGTGGGTCACCATCACTGTTCCAGTCACTTTCGCACGCAAGAGCAATGCTCTGATCCATCAAGGCCGACATCAACTTTTCAAGCTGTAGCAGCATATCGCTAATGTTGGCGGCGCCACGCTCAGTTTGTTGCTTCGACATGGTCATTCCCCTTTCACCCAAAATCGTTTATTGCGACCGGCTGTGGTCCAGTCGCGTTTGGTCACGAAGCCGCAGCGTCTGAGGGCTTCTCCAGAGTACTGCGCCGATGCATGCTCTCGGTACCGGCCTTTAAGCCCTGCCAGTGCCATGATTTCTTCGATGGCGTACTTGCGGGCCAGTTGCGCTGGTGTCAATCGCTCTGCCCAGTTTTTGATCTGCATGACGTAAATGTCTGAGATGGAGCCATGGGCAGCGTGTGCCGTTGAGTGGGACGTCACAGTTAAAGATGCCTCTTGAGACAGGCGATTGACCGCATCGCGGATAAAAGGTCGAATGAGCGGTGGCTGCATCGACATTTGATCTTTGACATTGACCGGGGTGGCTCTGCCCTGCAGGACACCTGTTGGTCCCTGCAGGGACCGTGGATGTCCAAACACCACGTAAGTTGTTGATTTCATTGAGAAAAATCCTAAATTTAAGGCCCAATATTCGAAACCACACCAAAGTTCGTAAGTTGTTGATTTATATGAATTTCTTCGGTGTGTGGTGTGGTGCGGGTTTCCCCACACCACTTAATCAAGGCTGAATCGGCGCTACAAAAAGCACTTCTCTGCCTTTCTGCAAACGATGCTTCATGGCCTCGGACTGCGTAGGTTTTCGCTGTTCGAGATACCCCTCCTCAAGCAACGCATCCACTGCTGCCATGACGTTCTTTTCAGAAGCCCCCAGCGGTTGCTTTCGCCCAGATTGGTCTCGCAGCTGCCGCTTAGATTGCCCAGGCTTGCCCGACAGAACCGAAAGTATTTGCTGACGCAGTTGTTGCTTTGCCTGTCCCGGGACAAACATCGATTTGATCAGCGACACCGGTTTCAGTATCTGAACTTGCCAGTCCTCAAGCGTCTCCCGCTCAAACCACCAAACGGCACCTTGCGGGCCGTAATTGGCCTTAGCACATTCCAGCTTCACGTACTTATGACGATCACCGTCACTGATCTGATGCACTTTTGCATCGTCTGCGCGCATCCCGTACATGATGAAACCTGAACGAGCGTTGTCCGAAAATGCACTAGATCCAGCAACATCGGCAACGCTCATTTCGTTGGCCTGCTGTTTGTGTACGGCTTTAGGACTGTGCGCCAATAACAAAACGGCAGCACCAGAGATCTGAGCAATCCGCGTCAAAGCCCGGGTCAGTTGTGTCACATGTGCCGCATCATTCGGATCACCATCCATGACCAGCCTTGCATGGTCAAAGACAATCAGACGAACCGGTTCACCGCATACCTGTGCATGCTGACCTGCCAAATCAATAACGTTTTGTACAAGATGACTGGAATCGAGTGATCCACTCAAACTTCGAGTCAGACGCAAGTCCAGCCCCGCTGCAGGGAAAACTTTCGTGAGGTTGCTCACCACAAACGGGTTGTAATTACCGTTGTTGCAAATAGCGCTTAATCTACGGCTGACCTCGGGCTGATCCTCCTCACCTAAGAACAGCAGTGATGCACCTTGCGCGACCTGCAAGTCGCCGATGGCTTTCCCTTCAGCCATGGCGATAGCAAGCATCAATACAAACATGGTTTTTGAGACCCCTCCAGCACCAGCCAAGACATTTAATGTCCCTGCAGTCACAGTCTTGGCAAACATGTATTCCCGCTTTGCTGGAGGTGCATTCAATATCTGAACATCACCGTCTGCCAACTTGAAAACTGAAGCATTCGGGACAAGTTGACCCAACGGATCTACTGCTTGTATCTGGTTGGCACCGCTTGAGACATGCTGCGGGTTAATCCATCCATTATCAGTCGCCATCTTGAACAAAGATGCTACGGTCACACGATCAGGATGATCAGGGTCGTACGATTGCCAGATCTGTTCAACACTTGGAAGGCCTGAGTAGTTTTTGGGCGTGTAGAAATTAGGCATTAATGGCCCCCTTAGACCACTGATCCGCCAATTCAAGCGCCTCAGGTGTGTCGCCCAAACCATGACGGACTGCCCAAACCACGTTACGCCACTGATCACGGGACATGCTCGGATCAAGCTGGCACAGCGCAGACCGCACGAGGTCAATAGATTCCTGCCCTTCGGCTCGCTTTAGGTGCGCGATCAAGTCTGAATTGAGGTCATGGTCTGTGATGATGATTCGCTTAGTAGCTCCCTTAAGGCGGCAGACCAGTTCATCCACGCTTTCAATTTCGGTGACGGGCATCTCAGCGGCAATGCCGAAACCATGAGATCCAGTTAGGGCCAGAAAATTCTTGTTCCCAAACAGTTCAAGCGTTCCATCCACTTTGTTGGTCGCAGCATCACCGAGTGCAATGGCATGTAGACCGGTCCCAGACTGCGAACGCTCTATGAAAGCGAACTGTTTGAAGGCATTGAATGCCTCTTGCTGCTCTTGGGTTCCTATAAATTGGTCATCGACGATACAGTGATCGAGGTCTAAACCAACAACACCACAATCAGGCATGAACACAAGCCCAACTCCCGCGTGTCCATGCTGATTGACAGCATGAATCGCCTCATCGAGTGACATCAACTTGAATGAAAGGTCCGGATCTTTAAAACCGCCAGTCAACCACTGACCACCACGGACGCAAGGAACCTTGCTTGGCTTTTCAGGCTTGCCATGGTTCGGGACAAGCGTCCAGGTACAAAACAAAGGTTTGCCTGCGATGGCTGAAAGACCCACTTTCAGGGCCTCGGGATGGAAGGGAACGGTGCTCATGACTGCACCCCATTGAATTTTTGTGCCAGCCAGGCATCAAGCACCGCCTCATCCCACGCAACGACACGCATAGAGAGTTTTTTAGGTTTAGGAAACTGTCCGGCATTCATGAGCCGATAAACGTGAGTTTTGCTCATGCCAGTCTTGCTGATCACTTGGGCTAATCTGAGGGCTCTGAAGCTGCCGACAGAAGGGTTGGAATTCATGGAAATCACCTTAAAAGTTGAGGTGTTCCCATGGTTCCCCAAGAATGAATGGCCAACACAATTATTCGATCTTTGCTGGGTCTTTTTAGCGGCTATGAATTAGCCTGAACCAATATCTGCGTCCAACTGAATCACGATCCGCTTAAAAATGCGGTCCATTTTTTTTCCGAGTGCTCGCTTTGCAACCATATCATTGCAAAGTTCCCAATCTGAGAGATTGGTGCAGCCTAGTTCACGCAACACTTGTCCCAAGCCATGAGCAATCATTTCGCGAGAAATGTTACCGCCTCGTGGCAACTGGACGCCCGTATTCTGAAGGTGCTTAAAGTGAGCAAGTAATTCACCATAAAGCTTGATAGAGCCTCTTCGCTTGTTACCTCTAGCCTTGGGGCCAATCACAAATTCAAATTGGTCCAACAAACGTTTTACGTCGGACTCTGAGTTCCCAACAAAGAGGGTCGGTGGCTTGTATACAGCAGGTGTTCGAGGTGCTCCACGAACAGAGCGACGGTCTGCATCAGCCTCGGCCTGTCTTGATAACTGATCTGCCTCATAGGCTTTCTGAAAAATGACCACAGGAAGGTTTTGAATCAACATTGATTGGTTGCTTTCTTTAAAAAACGATGCATGTCAAACTTGCTGTTGCAACGGCACGATTTGCGTAGTAGTCAAGAGGGTTAAGCAGTAATTAGCCCAGTCGTTCATCATGCTGAATCGCTTTTGCAGCAGATCGCCACGTCGGTAAGCAGCTTCCACTTTGTTGCCCACTCTGTGAGCCAAGGCCATTTCAGCCATCTCATTTGGGAAGTGGGTCGCTTCTGCTGCCCAGTCCCTAAAAGTTGACCGGAATCCGTGTACGGTAACGTCATCACGCCCCATCCGCTTCAGGACAGCCGTGAGCGTCATGTCAGACATACATGCTGTCAATTTCGTACCTGAAAAAATGAAATCACACCCCTCTATCCTCGGTAAATCTTTTAGCAAAGCTAGAGCCGCATCAGACAACGCGACGCGATGTTCTCGCTCGGCCTTCATCCGTCCAGCTGAAATGATCCAAATCTTCTGCTCTAGGTCTATTTCTCGCCATGTAGCCCCACGCACTTCACCAGAACGCGCAGCCGTGAGTATCAGGAACTCCAAAGCCCTAGCGCCATAACCCTTCTGAGCGCGCAATCCGGTCATGAATTCCGCCATTTCTAGATACGGCAGAGCTGGGTGATGCACAACCTTCGAGACCCTGCTCGGTTTCGCCAGCGAGTGTTCGAGGTGTCCCTTCCAGCGAGCTGGGTTTTCTCCTTGACGATACTTGTTGAACGTAGCCCAATCCAGCACAGATTCGATCCGACCTCGCAGACGTTTAGCAGTCTCGGTCTTGTCATTCCAGATCGGCAGCAAGGCCTTCAAAACCAGCGCTTCGTCTACAGCTTCAACAGGTAAATCGCCAAAGACAGGATACGCGTATGTTGAGAGGGTTTTGCCCCACTGCTGGGCATGCTTTGAGTTCTTCCACTCACTCTCATGCGCCATGATGTAAGCATCACCACACCCCTTAAACGTCATCTGTCTACGCTTCGCCGTATTTAGGGCAAGTCGTTGCTGTTGACGAGCGGTCAGAGGGTCAATTGGTGAGGTTGGATGCTTTAGTTGCTCCCGAAGTGCTGCGGCTTGCTTTCGTGCCTCTGCAAGAGACACGGATTGCATTGAGCCAAGCCCCATATTTCTACGACGGCCATCTGGTCCGACGTACCGAAGCACCCATGATCTGCTGTGCGCTCTGACAAATAAATAAAGGTTACCGCCGTCTGCATGCCAGCCGTCGTGAAGTTTTTTTAAAGAGACCGCAGCCAGTCTGCCCGGAAATCGTTTGTTAATAGCCATCCACGCCCGCCTATTTTGTATGACACCCTGTATGCCAATTTTGAGGTGATTGCATGGAACTTCAAGGGACGTCTTGAAATTTATTTAAAATACAAATATGCGCATAACTTGTATTATGAGTTCTTTTTAATTTATTTGATATTGCATGGAACCATATCTGGGAAGACGCCTGTTCCGCCAGAAATGAAAAAGCCTGCACTTTGGTGCAGGCTTTTTTTATGACTCAAACACCCCGCGGTTCGGGGCGAATGGCATCAGCGAACCACGGCCAGCTGGGCGCGCTCGCCACCTTTGTAGGTGTACAGGGTCAAAGCGCCATTCTTGATGTCGCCTTTTTCGTCGAACACAATGTCACCGGTCACACCTTTGTACTTGA
>Ga0228702_1000995_pt1 | contig 19463 bp, 2 predicted proteins | sample McNCre217_Aug_MG_2_FD_178018 | JGI IMG/M metagenome (GOLD analysis project Ga0228702, IMG submission 178018) | Freshwater microbial communities from McNutts Creek, Athens, Georgia, United States - 20-17_Aug_MG | ecosystem: Environmental > Aquatic > Freshwater > Creek | place: USA: Georgia... | reverse complement strand
ACACCGATGCCAGCGTCAGAATGTTCGCGACGACCGTTGCGATCATCGACTCCACATAAAAATGGCGGAAGCGCCACAAAGTGTCCCAAAACCAGCTGAAAGCCTTGCCATGCATGGGTGCCAGCGTTTGGTCATGGCGCTTGGGTGCTACCTTCAGTGCGAGCACTTCGGGCCGTGCCAGTGCCTGCAACTGCGCAATGGGAATGCGTTGGTTCTCCATACCCGTGTGAGCCCACAACACAATGGCATCTTGGCTCTCGAACCCTCGCAGCACACAAGCACGACCATCCATCAATGGCATCAATACCGGAAAAACATAGGCGGGTATTTCCGCAACCTTGATGCGGGACCAGGCGGCCATGAGGCCATGTTTGTGCGCTAGATCGGGGTAGGCCGACAACGGTACCCGACCGCGGTCATCCAAAGCAAAACCTGCACGCAGCACTTGCATGTGCACCGGACGGTCCAGCAATTTGGCCGCCATGGTCAAGCACATCAGAAATGGGTCAGTCATGCCATCCTGGCCAATGGGCTTAGGCGCAACTTCATTGGCCTGTGCGCTGGGTGAAGAAGAGATCAAATCTGCCATGTGAATCAGTTGTTCTTGGAGTCAGGTGTTGCACTGGAGTCAGTCAGCGAAATGCTGCCGGGCTCGTAAGAAAAGCGTCGAGCCAAATCGCCGGTAGCCGCCAACAGGCGCACACGTGCGAGACGTTCATCGTGGAACGCCGCTCTGGCTGCGCTGCGGTAATTGAAAGAATCGGCCTGGATGTTCAACAGATCCAGCAGGGATCGCCTGGCGACGCGAAATTGCTGTCGGTACCCATCGACCACTTTGTCACCCACATCCGATTGGGCGTTGCCAACGGTGGCGCGAGAACGCGCAGAAGCCCATTCTTGCCAAGCCAATGCGGCTTTTTCCTTGGCAATTAAGCGGGCTTCGTCCAGGGAAAACTGCGCAGCCTTCAACTGTCCTTGAGCGGCCTCAATCAAGGCCGATGTGGCGCCCCCTGTGTACAGTGGTGCATTGAGTTGGATCTGAGAAAAAGTTTCAAAGCGCAGTGTGTTGGTATTGAACTGTCGCGACATCGCAGCATCCACAGACGGCCAGTATTGACCCTCTGCCATCTTGACTGCCGCTTGTGCAGCTTCGACCTGTGCGCGATATTGGGCAATGCCAGGCAAATCATCGGTGACCCGCTCCATGGCGGCCGCCAAGCTCATGGGAATTTTCCCCAGCACGCCGTTCTCAGCGACCACCGCATCCAAACCGACCGGGCGCGCATCCATCTCGCCGGGCCAAAAGCGATGCAATCTTTGCATGGCTTGTGCCAAATCGGCTTTGCGTTGCTGCAAAGCCAAAGCCGCATTTTCCGTACGAACCAAGGCTTGCTCATAGTCAATACGGCGACCTGTATCAACTTGGGCGATCTTCTGGATATCGTCGAGTGTTTCCCGGTGCGAATTCAGGTTCCGGACAGCCAGGCTGTACAAGTCGGCCGTTTTATCCCAATTCAGATAAGCCTCTGATGCCTGCTGAGCGACATCATCCAGTGTCAGGTCGCGCTGAAATTCGGCTGCGCGGGTCAAGGCTTCGGCGCGCGTGGCCTCCGCTTCGATTCGGCCGCCAGACCACAAATTCAATTTGGCAGTTGGTGAGACGCTGGTGCGCCCTACGGAAGACGGGACTGAGCCTGACGCGTATTGGTTGCCGGCCGCAGTGACCCCGATTTGAGGTTGATGCGCGCTTCTGGCCTTGTCAATGTCAGCACGCGTTGCTTGTGCTTTGGCATTGGCAGACTGAATTGATGGGTAAGCCTGCAATGCACGCTCTACGACTTGAGGCAAGGTTTGCGCATGCAAGGACGTTGTTGCACCGAACAGGGTCAGTGTCAAAGCTGTGGCATGCCTTGGCACGCGTTCTGCGGACTTTAGAAAGTACAAAAACAGACAAATCGGTTTTTGTAGAACAATTTGGTACATATACCCGTAATTACCAAGGACATTAAAAGTGAAATTTTCGAGAAGAAAAGACTCTTGTAAATCCGCCAATTGGCGTACGCCATGACGGTGGATCGACACGTTGCCGCTTCAGGTGTGGGCGCAACATTGCGCAACCGGGCGGTGCAACCCGCAGTGATGGATGAACATTTCCGGACAATGAAGTGACTTCAAAATCATTGCTTTTCATTCTTGCTTGTGAAAAGCCTTTCTGCCCAATGCAGGACATTTTTTCGTATCTAAAAGTACTTAAAAAGCTGAAATGCAAATAATTTGAAACTTTAGTACTTATATTGAATTTAGCGGTGTACGCCATTTGGCGTATATGAATTTAGTATTTTTCTTGGATACTTTTGTCATAAAAGACAAATTCGTCATTTTTTTGGCAAATCGAGCATTTGTCAAAGATGTTGTAGCCCAAGGAATCTCATGACTTTTAAGGCACCCGCCCCCTCATATCGTCAAACCTGGTTTGTGCACTGCACTCGTTGGGCTGTTGCACTTTGCGCGTTCTGGCTCACAACGTTATCCCCGCATGCGCAGGCTCAAACCGATGGCTTGGGCAATGGCCCCAATAGCCCCATTCACGCTTTTGGTCAGGCCTTCTCGCCACGGGCTGCTAGCGTCGAACAGCAACTGCGCATGATTTTTTACCGTACCGCTGATTCTTCTTCTGTACCTGGAGCCGCCAGCATCTATGTCAACGGCGCATATCACGCCTCCCTGGTGACTGGAGGCTACAGCGAGCTTTGTTTGCCTGCAGGCGGTGTCGAGCTTGGTGTCAAGTCCGTCGAAATCGATCGCACAGTCAAAGACAACCTGGACACGATCACGGTCTTGCCAAAAACCGCTGGGCAAAGCATTTACTTGCGAGTGCAAGACATTGGTAATGGCCGTCAATTGCTCCAGCCCATACCCGTCGTTGAGGCGCTCAAGGAGCTGCAAGGCGCTCGCGAGCAAACCCACACGATCTCTAGGGTTCCTACCGCGACAGAATGCATTGCAAGCACTGCACCTGCACCTGCACCTGCACCTGCACCTGCACCCGTCAGCCCCTCGGGCCAGAACTTTACCTTAGCCGCAGATGCCTTGTTTTCCTTTGCACGCTCTGACCTGCAGGCAATCTCTCCTGCTGGCCGCGCTTCTCTGGATGCCTTGGCTTTGCGCTTGCGCAGCGAGTACAGCCAATTCGACCGGCTGAACATCATCGGTCACGCAGACCCCTTGGGCCAGCCCGAGCCCAACGAGCGATTGGCATGGGAGCGGGCACGCACCGTTCGCGAGTATTTGATTCGCGCAGATCTTGGCCTCGGGGCTCAGGACTCAGTGGTTTCTCGCGTCACCAGCGAGGGGCGGGGCTCTCGGGAGCCAGTGGTATTGAACTGCGGCCTGCTGGCCACACCCACCGCCATCGATTGTCATGCGCCCAACCGCCGCGTGGTGATCCAAGTCAATGGGGTGCGCCGCTAACGCGCCGCCCAGCCCCCGGAACTTGTCCCGGATCACCAGTTCCGCATTATCCAAAAACCGCCCTTTGAGGCACATCGAAAAAATTTAGGGAAACACATCATGGCCCAGCAATTCAAAGTCATCGTCAACACTGGCAAAGATCAATCCACCCAGAGCTTTGGCGCTCAGCAAGGCGCTGGCCAGCGCGGCCAACCCCTGGTCATCCAAGCCCAAGCGGGCGCCAAGTACCAACTGGTGGAGCTGGGCAAGGGCAAGGGCAACGGCAACGGCAAACCCGCCGATCTCGCCCCCGACAACATCAAAACCAAGCGTGTGGGCAAACACCTGCACATCATGTTTGAAACCGACACCCTCGCCGATGTCATCATCGAAGACTACTACGACGTCATGCCCCAGGACTACAACGGCGTCATCGGCAAGGCCGAGAACGGCAACTTCTACGAGTACCTCACCGAAGACCCCCGCGACCCCGGCCTCATCCCCTTGCTCACCGACAACGCCACCGCCGTCACCCAGGCACTGGGCGGCGCTGAAGTCTCCCCCGCTGGCGCTGCCGTGGCCGTCATCGGCTTGCCCATCCTGGGCGCTTTGGGCTTGCTCGGTGGCGTTGCCGCCTTGGCCTCTGCTGACCATCAAACCAATGGCCCAACCTTCACCTCCCCAACCACCGGCAAGCTCGATCCCCTCAGCGACACCGGCGTGCCAGGCGACAACAAAACCAACGACAACACCCCCGCATTGAGCGGCACTGCCCCCACAGGCTCCACCGCCTCCGTCACCCTGGGCGGCATCACTTACCCCGTTACCGTCAACCCCGACGGCTCCTGGAAGTTCACCCACCCCTCCAACTTGCCCGACGGCACCTACTACCCCGTCTTGCACGTCACTCAAAACGGCGTCACCTCCAACACCAACATCACGCCTTTCACCATCGACACCACCGCCCCCACCGTGGCCATCACCACCAACGCCACCGTCCTGGGCTCCGGCCAAAGCGCCACCATCTCCTTCTCCTTCTCCGAGATCACCTCCGACTTCTCCAGCGATGACATCGCCATCACCGGCGGCACCCTGAGCAACCTCCAGCAAAGCCCCTCCGACCCCAAGGTCTACACCGCCACCTTCTCCCCCTCCAGCACCGGCACTCAAGCGACCATCAGCATCGCCAGCGGTAAATTCACCGACGCCGCCGCCAACCTCAACACCGACGGCCAAGACGCCAACAACGCCGTTACCCTCAAAACCAATGCCTCCACCTACGGCGCCTTGGCCCCAGCTTCTGACAGTGGCACCCAAGGCGATAACGTCACCACCGACACCACCCCCACCCTCAGCGGTAAAGTGCCCTCCGGCTCCACCGCCAGCGTCACCATTAACGGCCAACAATTTCCCGTCACCGTCAACTCCGATGGCTCCTGGTCCTTCACCCAGCCGACCAATCTGCCCGACGGCACCTACACCCCCGTTTTGGATGTCACCACCAACGGTGTCACCACCTCCAGCCCCATCACCCCCTTCACCATCGACACCACACCCCCCACCGTGGTCGTCACCACCAACTCCAGCGTCCTGGCCAGCGGCCAAGTCGCCAACATCTCCTTCACCCTGAGCGAGCCCGTCAGCGACTTCACCTTAGCCGACATCACCACCACCGGCGGCACCCTCAGCAATTTCCAAAAGAGCCCCACCGACCCCAAGCTCTACACCGCCACCTTCACCCCCTCCAGCACCACCACGCTCGCGAGCATCAGCATCCCCAGTGGCAAGTTTTCTGACTCGGCAGGCAACACCAACACCGATGGCCAAGAAACCAACAACGCCATCACCCTCACCACCAACGCCTCCTCCAGCGGCCAGCTCAGCCCCACCAGCGATAACGCCACCGGCACCCCCAACGACAGCAAAACCAATGACGTGACACCTGAGCTCACCGGTCATGTCCCCGCCGGCGCCACCGCCACCGTCACCATCAACTCTCAAACCTACCCCGTCACCGTTGCCCCCGACGGCTCTTGGTCCTTCACCCAGCCCACCAATTTGCCCGACGGCACCTACACCCCTGAGCTGAACGTCACCACCAACGGCCAAACCGTCACCACCCCCATCAGCCCCTTCACGATCGACACCACCGCCCCCACAGTGGCCATCACCGGCCCCAGCACCTTGCCCGCCGGCCAGAGCACCACGCTCACCTTCACCCTGTCGGAGACCTCCACCGATTTGACCGACGCCGACTTGCACGTCACCGGCGGCTCCCTGGGCCCCCTGCAGCAAAGCGCCACCGACCCCAAGCTCTACACCGCCACCTTCACCAGCGCTGCCTCCTCCTCCAGTGCAAGCATCGCCAGCGTGAGCATCGACAGCAACAAGTTCGCAGACGCCGCCGGCAACCTCAACCAAGACGGCACCGACGCCAACAACACCTGGTCCATCAACACCAGCGCCCCCAACCCCGGCAGCTCCAGCACCCCCACCGTGCTCCCCTCGAGCACCACCACGCTGATCTTGGACCCCATAGCCACCGACAACTTCATCACCAGCGCCGAACGCACCCCCGCCAACACACTCTTGAGCGGACAGGTCAACGGCACCTTTGCTCAGGGCGATGTGGTCACCCTGGTCGTCAACGGCCAGAACTACACCGCCGTCGTGGACGCCTCCGGCACCTACAGCGTCTTCGTTCCCACCGCTCAGCTGCTGGCCGACCCCGACACCAAGGTCGACGCCTCCATCGCCGCCACCGGCGCCACCGGCACCCCCACCGCCAGCCAGGACTACACCCTGGCCAGCACCACCGGCCAGCCCGCCGTGGCCCTCGTGCTCGATACCGTCACCGCCGACAACATCATCAACATCGCCGAATCCCAAGCCACAGCCGTCCCCCTGACCGGCACCGCCACTGGCAACTTCACCGCCGGCGATGTCGTCACCCTCAACGTCAACGGCAAGTCCTTCTCGGGCACCGTCAACGCCTCCGGCACCTACAGCATCAATGTCCCCGGCTCCGACTTGCTCGCCGACCCCGACAGCACCGTGCAAGCGAGCATCGCCGCCACCAGCACCTTGGGCCACACCTCGGCCAGCGCCATGCAGGACTACGCCAGCGACACCGCCATCTCGCCCGCGTCCAAGTTCATGAACTTTTCTGACTTCACGGCCCCCAGCGCTCCCGCCGCAGACTTCGCCGTGCTTGACAACGTCGGCCCCGTCACCGGCCAAGTCGCCAACAACAGCACCATCGATGACACCCTGCCCGCCATCACCGGGCGCGGCGCCAACCCCGGCGATGTCGTCTCTGTGTTTGACACCTACATCCTCAACGGCCAAACCATCACCCAAGAGATCGGCACCGCCATCGTCGCCGCTGATGGCTCCTGGAGCGTCGTGCCCACCACCCCCTTGCTCACCGGAGACCACCTCTTTAACGTCGGCTTTACCGACGATGTCGGCAACTCCAGCGTGGGCGATGGCACCGCCAATTTCACCGTCGCAGGCGATGGCGCTCCCTCCGTGACCATCGAGCGCACCAGCGCCGCAGCCACCACGGGCGCTGCGCTCACCACCACCGAGACCATCGTCTTTACCCTGAGCAAAGCCAGCACCAACTTCGCCTTGAGCGACGTGGACGTCACAGGCGGCTCCCTCTCCAACTTCACCCCCGTGCCCAGCAGCGGCACCCCAGGGGCCGGCTACACCCAGTACACCGCCGTCTTTACCCCCACCGCCAACACCTCCGGCACCGCCAGCATCGGCGTCTTGGCCACCAAGTTCACCGACACGCTGGGCAACAACAACGTTGACACCTACCTCAGCTCCTCGCCCAACTACGAGACCAACAACCAAGTCAGCATCCCCTACAACACCAGCGCCAACCCGCTGCAAGACACCACCGCCCCCAGCGTCATCGTCTCTCGCGCAGGCTCCAACACCTTGGCCAGCGGCAACACCGACACCATCAGCTTCATCCTCAGCGAGCCCAGCTCCAGCTTCAGCCTCACTGACATCGATGTCACCGGCGGCTCCCTCTCCAACTTCACCCCCGTCGCCGGCAGCGGCAGCGCCTCCAGCGGCTACGTGCAGTACACCGCCACCTTCACCCCCACCGCCTCCAGCCAAGGCACCGCCACCATCGGCGTGGCCTCCAGCAAATTCGCTGACGCAGCCGGCAACCTCAACACCGACACCTACACCGTCGGCGCCTCTGGCTACGAGTCCAACAATCTGGTGAACATCGCCTACAACACCACCGCTGCCGACACCACCGCCCCCTCGGTCGCCGTCAGCCGCACAGGCTTTGGCGCCGTCACCAGCACCGAGACGATTTACTTCACCCTCAGCGAGCCTTCAACCTCCTTCACTCAAACCGACATCACCGTCTCCGGCGGCTCCTTGAGCGGCTTTGCCCCCGTGCCCACCAGCGGCAACGCCACCTCCGGCTTCACCCAATACACCGCCGTCTTTACCCCCACCGCCAACACCACCGGCACCGCCAGCATCGGCGTCTTGGCCAACAAGTTCTCAGACGCCGCAGGCAACCCTAACCAAGACACCTACCTCAGCGGCACCCACTTTGAGGACAACAACCAAGTCTCCTTTGACTACGGCACCACCGCCGACGCCGTGGACATCCTCGCGCCCACCATCGCCATCACCGCAGACAAAGCCGCTTTGACCACAGGCCAAACCGCCACCGTCAGCTTCACCTTGTCTGAGCCCAGCTCCACCTTCACCGCAGCCGATGTGGCCGTCACCGGCGGCACCCTGAGCAACTTTGCAGGCAGCGGCACCTCCTACACCGCCACCTTCACCCCCACCGCAGGCCAGCCCAGCACCGGCTCCGTGTCCGTGGCCAGCGCCAAGTTCTCCGACGCCGCTGGCAACCTCAACCAAGACGGCAACGAAGTCAACAACACCTTCAGCTTCATCACCAACAGCAACAGCAACACCCCCCTCGCTGACACCACCCCGCCCACGATCGCGCTCACGCGCACCAACCCCTCCGCCGCACTGGATGCCGTAGGCACCGAGACCATCGTCTTCACACTGTCCGAAGCCAGCACCACGTTTGAGCCCAGCGACATCTCCGTCACCGGCGGCTCACTCAGCAGCTTCACCCCCGTCGCCTCCAGCGGCACCCCCGCCAGCGGCTTCACCCAATACACCGCCGTCTTCACCCCCACCGCAGGCACCAGCGGCACCGCCTCCATCGCCGTGGCCTCCGCCAAGTTCGCCGACATGGCCGGCAACCTCAACCAAGACACCTACCTCAGCCCCGCCCCCACAGGCGCCACCTCTGAGAGCAACAACCAAGTCAGCATCACCTACGACACCCGCAGCACCAACCCCGCCGACAACGACAAGCCCACGGTCCAAATCAGCGCTGACAAAACCACCCTGGCCAGCGGCCAAAGCGCCACGCTCACCTTCATCCTCAGCGAGCCCTGCGCAGACTTCACCGCCTCCGACATCGACGTCATCAGCGGCGGCGGCACCGTCACCAATTTGCTGCCCGTGGCCGCCAGCAACGGCGTTCAATACACCGCCACCTACACCGCTGGCAGCACCGCTGGCACCGTGCAAATTGGCGTGGACTCCAGCAAATTCACAGACGCCTCTGGCAACACCAACGCCGACACCTACAAAGGCAGCGCCGCAGGCACCACCGCCGTGGCCAACACCACCGCCGAGTCCAACAACTGGGTCAGCCTGACCAACACCGGTGCGAGCGACACCACCGCCCCCACCGTTGCCCTCACCCGCACCGGCAGCGCCACCGTGGGCAGCACCGGCGAGACCATCGTCTTTACCTTCAGCGAAGGCATCTCCACCAGCAGCTTCACCAGCGCCGACATCGACGTCACCGGCGGCACCATCGGCAGCCTCACCCCACTCCAGAGCAGCCAAACCGCCACCGGCGTGTACACCCAATACACCGCCACCTACACCCCAACGGCCAACAGCACCGGCACCGCCACCATCAGCGTGGCCGCAGGCAAATTTGCCGACGCCGCAGGCAACAACAACCTGGACACCTACAGCTCCAGCGCCGACACCGTCACCGGCCACGTGCTCGAGGCAAACAACCAAGTCGTGCTCAGCTACAACACCAGCACCAGCGCTCCCACTGCCGACACCACCGCGCCCACCATCGCCATCAGCGCAGACACGTCCACGCTCGCTGCCGGCCAAAGCGCCACCATCACCTTCACCCTGAGCGAAGCCAGCGGCGACTTCACATCGGCTGATGTACTCGTCACCGGCGGCACCCTGAGCAACTTTGCAGGCAGCGGCACCTCCTACACCGCCACCTTCACCCCCACCTCAGGCAGCCAAGGCACAGGCTCCATCCACGTGGACAGCAACGCCTTGCGCGACGCCGCCAGCAACTACAACCAAGACGGCGCTGACGCCAACAACACCGTCAACTTCATCACCAACAACGGCGTGCTGCCCGCAGACACCACCGCGCCCACCATCGTGGTCGCCCGCTCCAACGCCTTGGCCACCTTGGCCGCCAACGCCAACGAGACCATCACCTTCACCCTCTCGGAGGCCTCCACCACCTTCAGTGCAGCCGATGTCGACGTCACCGGCGGCACACTTTCCAACTTCTCCGCCTTGCCCTCCAGCGGCACCCCAGGCACCGGTTACACCCAGTACACCGCCACCTTCACCCCCAACGCCAACAGCACCGGCACCGCCACCGTCGGCGTGGCTGCAGGCAAGTTCTCGGACAACGCGGGCAACCTCAACACCGACACCTACGTCAGCGGCGCAAGCTTCCAGGCTGACAACCAAGTGAGCCTGGCCTACAACACCGCGCCAGCCGACACCACCCCCCCCACCGTGGCGCTCAGCCGCGCGGGCTCAGGCAATTTGGCCGCTGGCGGCTCAGACACCATCACCTTCGTGCTCAGCGAAGCATCGACCACCTTCAGCCTGGCCGATGTGGATGTCTCCGGCGGCACGCTGGCCAATTTCTCACCCGTGACGACCAGCGGCAACGCCACCTCCGGCTACACCGACTACACCGCCACTTTCACCCCCAACGCCAACGCGCTGGGCACCGCTGCCATTGGCGTGGCTTCGGGCAAATTCACCGACGCCAGCAACAACGCCAACTTGGATACCTACCTCAGCGCCGTCGCAGGCACCAGCCTTGAGGCCAACAACCTCATCAACATCGTCTACAACACCCAGCTGCCCGACACCACCACGCCCACCATCGTCGTCTCCCGCGCAGGCGCAGGCACAGTCAACAACACCGAGACCGTCTACTTCACACTGTCCGAGGCCTCCACCACCTTCACACTGTCGGACATCGACGTCACCGGCGGCGCATTGAGCAACTTCGCCCCCGTGGCCTCCAGCGGCAACACCACTGACGGCTACACCCAGTACGCGGCCACCTTCACCCCCAGCGCCAACGCCCAAGGCACCGCCACCGTCGGCGTCGCTGCAGCCAAATTCTCCGACGCCGCAGGCAACAACAACCAAGACACCTACACCCCCGGCTCAGCCTTTGAGACCAACAACCAAGTCTCGCTGACCTTCAACACCTTGGTGCCCGACACCACCGCCCCCTCCATCGCCATCAGCCGCACCGCCACCGGCGTGGCCACCGGCAACGAGACCATCACCTTCACCCTGAGCGAAGCCTCCAGCAACTTCGTGCTGGCCGACATCGATGCCACAGGCGGCACCCTGAGCAACCTGCAACCCGTGGCCGCCAGCGGCAACAGCACCACCGGCTACACCGAATACACCGCCACCTTCACCCCCACCGCAGGCACCCTGGGCACGGCCACCGTTGGCGTGCTCTCGGGCAAGTTCACCGACGCCGCCAGCAACGCCAACACCGACACCTACCTCGCTGGCGTGACAGGCACCGCACAGGAGGCGAACAACCAAGTCAGCTTTGCCTTCAACACAGACGTGACGGCCCCCACCATCGTTGTCGCACGCACCAGCACCGGCACCGTCACCTCTCCCGAAGTCATCAATTTCACGCTGTCTGAGGCATCCACCGACTTCGCCCTGAGCGACATCACCGTCACCGGCGGCACCCTGAGCAATTTCAGCGGCTCAGGCACCACCTACAGCGCCACCTTCACCCCAACGGCCAACACCAGCGGAGCCGCCTCCATCGGCGTTCTCTCAGGCAAGTTTGCCGACGCAGCGGGCAACCTCAACAAAGACACCTTCACCAACCCCGCCACCGGCACGGACGTCTACGAGGCCAACAACCAAGTCAGCCTGGCGTTCAACACCGACAGCACCCCCCCCACCATCGCCGTGACCCGCAGCGGCTCGGGCACCTTGACCAGCACCGAGACCATCACCTTCACGCTCTCTGAAGCATCCACCAATTTCGTCCTGGGCGATGTGGATGTCACCGGCGGCACCCTGAGCAATTTCAGCGGCTCAGGCACCAACTACAGCGCCACCTTCACCCCAACGGCCAACACCAGCGGAGCCGCCTCCATCGGCGTGCTCGCCAGCAAATTCTCCGACGCCGCCGGCAACACCAACCAAGACACCTACTTGGGCACCGGTGCAGAGAACACCAACAACCAAGTCAGCATCGCCTTCAACACCACCGTCCCCGACACCACACCCCCCACCGTGGTGGTCAGCCGCAGCGCCTCCGGCCTGGTCAATGGCACCGAAGTCATCAACTTCGTCCTCTCAGAGGCCAGCACCACGTTCGATGTGAGCGACATCACCGTCACCGCCGGCTCGCTCAGCAGCTTTGCCCCCGTCACCTCCAGCGGCAACTCCACCAACGGCTACACCCAGTACAGCGTCACCTTCACCCCCACTGCCAACAGCGTGGGCACAGGCACCGTGGGCGTTTTGTCCAGCAAGTTTGCCGATGCAGCAGGCAACCTCAACAAAGACACCTTCACCAACCCCGCCACCGGCACAGACCTCTACGAGGCCAACAACCTGGTCAGCTTGCCCTACAACACCGACACCACCGCGCCCACCGTGATCGTCGCGCGCACCGGCTCGGGCACCGTCTCCAGCACCGGAGAGACCATCACCTTCACGCTCAGCGAAGCCTCCAGCAACTTCGCCATCACCGACATCGACGCCACCGGCGGCACGATGAGCAACTTTGCCCAAGACAGCACCAACCCGCTGGTCTATACAGCCACCTTCACGCCAACGGCCAACAGCACCGGGACTGCCACCATCGGCGTGCTGTCCGCTAAGTTCTCCGACACCGCCGGCAACAACAACCTGGACACCTACGTTGCAGGCAACTTGAACGGTACCGTCACCGAAAGCGACAACCAAGTCAGCCTCGCATACAACACCGACACCACCGCCCCCACGATCGCTGTCGGCCGCACAGGTGCAGGCACCGTCACCGGCACTGAAGTCATCAACTTCACGCTGTCTGAGGCCAGCACCACGTTCGATGTGACCGACATCACCGTCAGCGGCGGCACCCTGAGCAATTTCAGCGGCTCAGGCACCAGCTACAGCGCCACCTTCACCCCAACGGCCAACAGCTATGGCAACGCCACCGTGGGCGTTTTGTCCAGCAAGTTTGCCGATGCAGCAGGCAACCTCAACAAAGACACCTTCACCAACCCCGCCACTGGCACAGACCTCTACGAGGCCAACAACCAAGTCAGCTTTGCATACAACACTGACACCACAGCGCCCAAGATCGCCATCACCCGCAGCGGCTCAGGTACCGTGATCGGCACCGAGACCATCACCTTCACGCTGACAGAGGTGAGCAGCGATTTTGTGTGGAACGGCAGCACAGGTGACATCGCCATCACCGGTGGCACGCTCAGTGCCTTGGTGCCCACACCCGGTAACCCGCTGGCTTACACGGCCACCTTCACGCCCGCCTCAGGCAGCGGCTCGGCCACCATCAGCGTGACCAACAACAAGTTCACCGATGGCGCGGGCAACTTGAACCAAGACGGCGCAGAGGCTGACAACAACCTGGTGCTGCCCTACAGCACCGTCACTCCCACGGTGGCCATCACCCGCGCCACGGCCTACACCTTGGGCGGCTCGGGCAGCACACATCCGAGCGAGCAAATCACATTTACGCTGTCTGAGGCCAGCAGTGATTTTGTAAACGCGGACATCACTTTGTCGTCCGGCACTTTGAGCACGCTTGCCACCACCGATAACATCACCTACACGGCCACCTTCACGCCTGCAACGGGCACGGGCACGGCCACCATTGGCGTGGCCGCAGGCAAGTTCAGCAACGCGGCAGGCAACTTCAACGCCGACACGTATGCCGCAGGGCAGGGCAACAACACCCAGGCGGACAACCAGGTGAGTGTGGCCTATGACACGGTGGCCCCCACGCAGACGGTCAGTTACAGCTCCATGACCAAGGACAGTGGCACCACTGGGCTGAACCACGACTGGACGACCAACGACAGCAGCGCAGGGCGCTTGGTCTCGGGCGCGATCAGTGCGCCTCTGGGCGCAGGTGAGGCGGTCAATGTGTACGCCAACGGCACGCTCGTGGGCACGGCCAGTGTCGCCGCCGGTGGCACGACGTGGGAGATCACGGATGTGAACGGCTATGGCAGCAACGCCAGCTGGACGTACACGGCCAAGGTGGTGGATGCGGCTGGCAACGCAGGCACAACCCAAACGCAGGTGGTCAATGGGGACTACACGGAGGCGGCTCCAGTGATCACGGCGGTGACGGACTCGGCCAGCGCGAGCGTGGCCAACAACGGCACCACGACGAACACACTGTCCAGCGTGAGCGGCACGGGTGCCAATGGCGACACGATCTATCTATACGACAACACGGGTACCAACTTGGTGGGCTCGGCAACCGTGACCAACGGAACTTGGACTGTAAGTAACCTCATTGGCACATTCACGGGCTCCAATACCTTCAGCGCCAAGCAAGTCGATGTCAACGGCAATGAGAGCGTTTTGTCTAACTTGTGGACGGTAACTGCGCCCAGTGCCAATCTGCTGGTCAATGGTGACTTCAGCTTGGGCAATACCGGCTTTACCTCCTCGGGTGTTTATACCCCGACAGGCACATCTGCCCTGACTGGTGGCATCTACGATGATGCAACGCCTGACTACAACGTCAGTACCAGTTACCTCAGTTTTGACTCTGTTGTTGCGCCGAATGCAACTGCAACAGGGGTTGTTAGCGGTATCAATTGGACGGCGGATTACATCATCGGTCATGCACTGACCAACCCAGATGGCAACATGACCGGTAACGTCATGTATGGCGGCTTGGTGACCACTGCAGCGCATCAGGTCATCTGGAGTGAAAACGTCAACGTCGTTGCTGGAAAGACGTATGTCTTTACATTTGATTATTGGGATGTTGAGTCTCATCTTGAGGCGTCAATCGGCGGTGTTGTGATTCCGTTCTACCAAACAACAATAGCCCACGAAGGGGGGCACTTTACTGCTGAATTTACCGCCACGACTTCAGGCCCCTTAAGTCTGGCTGTCCAAGGACAGGGCAATGGCAATGGTGGAGCTCTCGGCAACTATGCATTGGATAACATGCACTTCGCCGAGACTGCTACGCCTTCGAGCAATACCCTTGTTGCTGGCTCCTCGGTTCTCGCTACATCAAATGCAGACACAAGCCTGACCTACACAGTCGGTAGCTTGGATGCATTGGCTGGCAACGACACCATCACCGTCAGCAGCACCGGCTTGCAATCCGTGCTTGCCGCTGGCGGCCTGATCAACGGCGGCGCAGGCATCGACACCCTCAAGCTGGCTGCAGGCACCACCCTCAACCTCGAGCAGTTGACCAACAACCAAACCGTCAAGTCCATCGAACAAATCGAGATCTTCCAGCTCCAAGGCAGCTCCAACCTGACCATGTCGGCCAACGACGTGCTCAGCCTGGGTGGCAGCAACGCCAGCACCATGAGCGCCTACACCTTCTCCAGCACGGTCCAGACCGCTGATGGCTCTGTGCAACCCACAGGCTCCACCACCAGCACCGGCAAAGTGCAGATGGTCGTTCACGGCCTGAACTCCGACACGCTGGACCTGGACGTGCTGGCCAACGACGGCGTGCTCAACGCAGCCGGTTTGTTGGGCAACACCGGTTTGGGCGGCAGCTGGTCCTACAAAGGCCAAGTGCTCATCAATTCGACCAGCTACAAAGTCTATGACCACAGCACCACCGGCGCTCAGGTCCTGGTCGACTTGCCCGTGACCGTGCACACCCTCTCGCCCGTGACCATCACCGCCATCAGCACCGACAGCGGCATCAGCACCGACTTCATCACCAATGACCAGACCCTGATTTTCTCGGGCGGTGTTCCCGCCGCCATTCTGGGCACCGAGCTTGTCAAAGTCGAGATCCTGGACAGCAACAACAACCCCGTCAAACAGGCTGACTACCCCACCCCCAACGGCACCAACTGGACGCTGGACCTGCAAGGGACCACCCTCAGCCCAGGCAACTACACCATCAAAGCCACCATCGTGGACAGCACCACCAGGGCGGCGGTGTCCTCCTACGGCGCCATGGGCGTGGCCACCCAGCCGATGGTGATCGACACCAGCGTGCCCACCATCGCCATCACCCGTGCGGGCAGCGCCACCTTGACCGCTGGCGGCACCGAGTCCATCACCTTCACCACCAGCGAAGCGGTGACGGACTTCACCTCTGCCGATGTGACGGTGAGCGGCGGCACGCTGAGCAACTTCAGCGGCTCGGGCACCACCTACACGGCCACCTTCACACCGGCTGCAGGCAGCGGCACGGCCACGGTGAGCGTGGCCAGCAACAAGTTCAGTGACACAGCGGGCAACTTCAACGTCGACGGGGCCGATGCCAACAACACCGTCAGCATTGCCTATGAGGCATTGCCCACGCAGGTGATCAGTTTCAGCAGCATGACCAAGGACACGGGTCTGGCCACAGGCAACCATGACTGGTTCACGGCTGACGGCAGTGCGGGCCGCCTGGTCTCGGGCACCTTGGATGCGCCGCTGACAGCAGGTCAGACGGTCAAGGTGTACAGCAATGGGACATTGATCGGCAATGCGGTGGTCAACAGCGCAGGCACGGCCTGGGAGATCACCGACACGACGGGTTACGGCGCGGGCTGGACCTACACGGCCAAGGTGGTGAGCTCAGCTGGCAGCGCAGGCCCGGTGGCCACGCAAGTGGTCAATGCGGACTTTGTGGAATCGGCGCCAGCGATCACGTCAGTGACTGATGCGGGTAATGTGAACGTGGGTGCGACAGGCACCAACGTGAGCAACCTCAACCCCAGCAGCAAAACGCTCAGCAGTGTCAGTGGTACGGGCAATCCCGGAGACACGATCTATTTGTACGACAACAGCAGCGCCAATTTGGTGGGCTCGGCCACGGTGTCGGGCTCGGGGGCCTGGACGGTGTCGCCACTGGCGGCTACCTATACGGGTGCAAATACTTTCAGCGCCAAGCAAGTGGATGCTTTAGGCAATGAGAGCGTGTTGTCCAATTTGTGGACTGTCTCAGCGTTGGGCAATATCAACAGTGTTGTCAATGGTGACTTTTCTTCTGGCAACACGGGTTTTGTTTCTACAACAAGCTATGGTTTGCAAGCCGATCGAATGGCCAACGCCAACCAATACACCATTGAAAACACAACGTTGGCAAACACCACGACCAACACTGTTCTGAGCAATCAAACCACCAGCTCATCTAACCTCACATGGGGTAAGACCTACGTCAGTACAACGAACACCAGCCTTTCAAGTTCTGCGGTCTTTAATCCAGATGGCGCGATTCAGGGGAATTATCTGGCCGGCTCCATTGTTGGTTCTGCAACGTTGTGGTCGGAAACGGTCAATGTGGTCGCGGGTCAAACATATGCCTTCAAGGTCGATTACTCCAACAACCGCTTTGGCACGTTGGGATATACCGCCACCATTGATGGGACCACATTCACTTTCCAGAATGCGCAGACTTATGAGTCAGGTCATTTGACAGCGACTTATGTGGCCACGGCAAGCAAGCAAATCACACTCCAGATTGATGCCAACAACACAGCTTATGGAACGGGTGGCGGTGATTATTGGTTGGACAATCTCAGCTTTACCACAGTTGCCACAGGCCCCAATTCCAATACCTTGTCAGCGGGAGTAACAGCACCTGCCACAATAAATGCTGATACGAGTCTGATATACGGCAGTGGCGAGCTCAGTGCACTGGCTGGCAACGACACCATCACCGCAGGCACCGATGTGCAGGCCAAGCTGGTCGCCGGTGGCTTCATCAATGGCGGTGCGGGTGTGGACACGCTCAAGCTGGCCGCAGGCACCACGCTGAACCTGGAAACCCTGACGGGCAACCAGACCGTCAAGCCGATCCAGGAGGTGGAAGTTCTGCAGATGCAAGGCAGCAGCTCGCTGACCTTGAGCGCCAACGATGTGCTCAGCCTGGGCGGCAGCAATGCCAGCACCATGAGCGCCTACACCTTCAGCAGCACCACCGGCGGTATGGCTTCGGCCAGCAGCACGGGCAAGGTGCAGTTTGTGGTGAACGCAACCAACACCGATGAACTGGTGCTCGACAGCCTCAAGACCGATGGCGTGACCACCAACGGTGTGGTGGGCAACACGGGTCTGGCAGGTATTTGGCAAGACATGGGCACAGCCGTCATTGGCGGAGTGACGTACCACGTCTACAACCACAGCACCACACAAGCTCAAGTGTTGACCACGGTCGGCGCAACCATCCATCAGGACGCGATCGCGTTCAGCAGCATGACCAAGGACGGCAGCCCATTGGGCACCAATGCCGATTGGCTGACGGCCGATGTGAGCGCGGGCCGACTGATCTCGGGTACGGTGGCCACGCCTTTGGCGAACGGTGACGTGGTCAATGTGTATGCCAACGGGACGTTGATCGGCACAGCCACGGTCAACGCAGCGGGCACGGCCTGGGAGATCACCGACCCGAACGGGTACACCGGCAACTGGACCTACAGCGCCAATGTGGTGAGCAACGGCGTGACCAGCGCAACGGCATATCAGCCTGTGCGCACTGACCTGAGTGAAGCTGCGCCAGTGATCACGGCCGTGACCGATTCGGCCAGTGCCAGCATTGTCAATGCGGGCACCACCACCAATGCCTTGAGCAGCGTGAGCGGCACGGGCAATGCGGGCGATACGATCTATCTGTACGACAACACCAGTACCAACTTGGCGGGTACTGCCATTGTGGCGGCCAACGGCACATGGACCGTGTCGTCATTGGTCGGAACAGGAACAGGCAGCAACACTTTCAGCGCTAAGCAGATGGATGCTTTGGGCAATCAGAGTGTGTTGTCTAATTTGTGGACCGTCACAGGCCAATCCATTGGCAACACCTTGGTCAATGGAGATTTTTCCGCAGGCAATTCTGGCTTTACAACTGCAGGCACCTACATGGGTGCAACCAACCCACTTTCGGTCACGCAAACGGCCTACACAGTCCAACCCTTGGCCAATACCTTTGCGGCCAGCACGGCTGCGACGACAGTTACCTATACAGGCACTTATGCAGCAGGCACGGTCACCAACAAGGTGTCAGCAGTTGGCAATCCGAACGGCGGCATGAGCGGTAATGTTTTGTACGGTCAAAACAGCTCAGGTGACCAAGTTGCATGGTCTCAAAGTGGGATCAGTGTTGAGGCAGGTAAAACCTACACCTTCAGCTTTGACTACGCCTTGCAGCAATATTACCTGTACGACATTGAGAAGCCCTATGTGATGATTGATGGCAACAAGATCATCATGAGCACTTGGCCCACATCGGGTGGGCAATGGAGTCAAGCAGGTAACTTCACCGCGACATACACAGCGGCCAGCACCAAAACAATCAACTTGGAAATTCATACCCTCTCTCAAGGCTATCAAGGGCGAGATTATGTTTTGGATAACTTGGTGTTTTCACCGGGCAGTGCTCCGGCGGATGGCAGCTTGGTCGCTGGTAATGCGGGTTCTGCCACACCAAACGCCGATACCGC
>Ga0228702_1000991_pt1 | contig 19519 bp, 16 predicted proteins | sample McNCre217_Aug_MG_2_FD_178018 | JGI IMG/M metagenome (GOLD analysis project Ga0228702, IMG submission 178018) | Freshwater microbial communities from McNutts Creek, Athens, Georgia, United States - 20-17_Aug_MG | ecosystem: Environmental > Aquatic > Freshwater > Creek | place: USA: Georgia... | reverse complement strand
ACCCGCTGTACGTCCGTGAAACGCTTTCGTAAATGCTACGACTTTCTTGCGACCCGTGTGAAAAGAGGCCAATTTCAGCGCATTTTCATTCGATTCCGCACCTGAATTGGTTAAGAATAATTGATAATCAGGATAACCCGAAATACGACCTAATTTTTCTGCCAACTCCTTTTGGCCCGAAATCACGATCGAATTCGAATAAAATCCGATGTTCGATAATTGCTCTGTCAGTTTAGACACATACGTCGGGTGCGAATGACCAATCGAGATCACCGCATGTCCGCCATATAAATCCAAATATTCCTGTCCATTCTTATCCCATACCGTACTTCCCTGGGCTTTCACCAGTTCAATGGGGTAGAGTGGGTATACGTCAAATAAATTCATATTCTTTATTTTTTATAGCCCTAGGCTTCAGCATAGGGGATTCCCCAGGTTAAAACCTGGGGTTATAAATAAATGATTTGTTAGATGCGATTTATCGCGTCTCTACAAAAAAATATCGTCTAATGTCTAACGTCCAACGTCCAACGTCTAAAACCCTATCGCCTTCAAACCCAATCCCGCCGTTTCTGGCCAGCCCAACATCAAATTCATGTTTTGTACGGCCTGACCCGAAGCGCCCTTGATTAAGTTATCAATCACCGAACTAATCAGTAATTGGCCATCATGAACTTCTAAGTGCAAAAAGCATTTGTTCGTATTCACCACCTGCTTCACATCCACGGCTTGTGGACTCACAAAGACAAATGGGGAATTCGCATAATAGTTCTCGTATAATTCAATCGCCTCCTCCTGTGTTCTAGTAAATGCGGTGTACACATTCGCCATAATCCCACGCGAGAAATTTCCGCGGTAAGGAATAAAATTCACTTTTGGTGCCGGGTTTTTAGCGCCCAACACCATTCCGATTTCCGTTAAATGCTGGTGCGTAAAGGCCTTGTAAATGCTGATGTTATTATTTCTCCACGAAAAATGACTCGTCGAAGAAAGCGATTGTCCCGCACCCGTCGAACCTGTTACCGCCGACACATGTACGTCCGAAGTCAATAATCCCGCTTGTGATAAAGGCAACAACGCTAATTCGATCGAGGTTGCGAAGCAGCCCGGGTTGGCGATTTTAGTGGCCGATTGGATTTTCTCCTTTTGGAATTCCGCCAAACCATACACAAAACCCTCGGACTCATCCCGAAAATCGGTACTTAAATCCACGATTTTGGTATGCCAAGGAATATCGTTTGCCGCTAGAAATTTCTTCGACTCACCATGTCCTGAACATAAAAATAGTACATCCACCGGACTCAAATCGGCACAAAAACGGGCATTCGTAGAGCCAAGCAAGTCGGTATGCACATCTGAAACCAATTTGCCCGCTTGTGAATTCGACATGATACATGTCAAATGCACATCCGGGTGATGCACCAAAATGCGCAATAATTCGCCACCTGTGTAGCCTGCCGCTCCTACGATTCCAATTTTAGCCATTAGTTCGATTGGTTTACTTTCCGGTGTATCATCGTTTGGTTCGATACGATTTTGGAGAATCCTCTTACATCATCGCCCGACCAAGCCTTGTTCATCTCGCCATAAGCCCCAAATGCCGACGACATCAAGTCGAAAGGCGACTCGATTCCCGTCACTTGGAATTGATAGGGTGATAAGACCACATGTACCGTTCCCGTTACATTGTCTTGCGTATCTGCCAAGAAGGTTTCAAAGTTCCGCATAATCGGATCTAAGAATTGTCCCTCGTGCAATAATGTACCATACATATCACCAATGTTCTGCTTCCAATACAATTGGTGTTTCGTCAATACATGCTTTTCTAATAAATGGTGTGCCTTGATAATAATTAAAGGCGCCGGCGCCTCAAAGCCCACACGGCCTTTAATACCAATGATCGTGTCACCTACGTGGATGTCCCGACCAATCGCATAAGCCCCCGCACGTGCCGTCAATTCGCGAATCGCGTCGACCGCACTTGGGTATTTTTTGCCATCCAGGCCTACTAATTGGCCATATTCGAATTGTAAGGAAATCTTCGATGGTTTCGTCTCGGTCAATTGCGTTGGCCACGCCTCTTCAGGTAAATAGCCGTCTGATGTCAAGGTTTCTTTTCCGCCCACCGACGTCCCCCAAAGACCTTTGTTGATCGAATAAGTTGATTTATGCCATTCCTGCACCACGCCTTTCGACTTCAAGAAGTCGATTTCCGCCTCGCGGGATAATTGCAAATCACGAATAGGCGTGATGACCTCACATTCAGGAGCCAAGATGCGGAAAACCACGTCGAAACGAACTTGGTCATTTCCTGCACCCGTACTACCATGTGCGATGGCTTTGGCGCCTAATTTTGCGGCGTATTTTGCAACGGCTGTGGCTTGGAAAACACGTTCTGCCGATACGGAAAGGGGATAGGTATTGTTTTTCAATACGTTACCAAAAACCAAATACTTGATGCAATCTTGGTAATATTCTTCGACAACATCTAGCGTTACGTGCGATGTTACTCCCAATGAGTAGGCTTTCTCCTCGATGGTTTTCAATTCTGCTGCTGAAAATCCACCCGTGTCAACCAAGGCAGAGTGCACTTCCATGCCGCGCTCTTCGGTTAAGTATTTGACACAGAATGACGTATCTAAACCCCCACTAAATGCTAAAATTACTTTCGGCTTGCTCATAATTTATTTGGATTTTCCTTTCTTGTGAAAAGGCATTAATAATTTCTCTTTAATTTTTTTCAATTGGGTGAAGTCGGCAATGTTCTTTAAAAAGATCCACTTCTCATCCGACTCCGGTTTCGGACTTGCCTGATTCGGATCGTAAATCATCCCAGTGCATAAGCAAATCTTACGTTCTGTTCTTGTTAATATATCGTAGTTGACGCATGACTGACATCCCTTCCAGAAATTATCGTCAACCGGCAATTCCGAAAAGGTGGTCGGCTCATAGCCCAAATCCGAGTTGATCTTCATCACCGCCAAAGAAGTCGTAATGCCAATAATCTTCGCATCTGGGAAACGAGTCCGTGATAATTCAAATGCCTTGGATTTGACGGCTTTGGCAACGCCATATTGTCGGTAGCTTGGTTTAACGATCAAACCCGAGTTGGCCACAAACTTTCCGTGCTGCCAGGTTTCGATGTAGCAGAAACCTACAAACTCACCAGTCACATCGTCTGTAGCGATGATAGCTTTTCCTTCCGACATCTTTTCTTGGAGGTATTCGGGCGTACGTTTCGCAATCCCGGTTCCGCGAGCTTTGGCAGATTCTGCCATCTCGTGGCAAATGGATTCCGCTAGGTCAAAATGGGCTTGACTAGCGATTTGAACAGTATATGAATTCATGAATGGAATCAAGTATAAATGAAACAAATAGGTAAATCAATCTTGCAGGGGACTATACCCTGAAGATGAATCTTCGTCGTCGAAGCGAGGAGATGACGTACCCAATTGAATTATTTATCTTCATGTTCTTGATAAACCGCGCGATTAAACGCTAATTTTGTCTCGATATAGGGGGCAAATTTCAGTAATTCAGCGGGGAAATCCCAATAATCAACGGATTATTTCATGGAAAATGATAATTCTTTAACAGCGGAAGCATTGATTTATGCCTATACCTCCGGCGTTTTTCCGATGGCCGAGCGGGATGGGACCATCTATTGGTACCGCCCAGATCCCCGAGCCATCATTCCCATTGATACGTATAAACCGGCAAAATCGCTAAAGCCAATTCTGAACCGTGGCCAATTTGAGATTCGAATAGATACGCAATTCGAGGCTGTCATACGGGCTTGTGCCGCTCCTCGCGTATATGAAGAGGAAACGTGGATTTCGGAAGAAATCATTCAGGCCTATGTCGAATTGTTTAACATGGGATTCGCGCATTCGGTGGAAACTTATGAAGATGGGGAATTGGTGGGTGGTTTGTATGGCGTACACATTGGGTCAGTATTTTTTGGGGAGTCCATGTTTATGTTGGTCTCCAATGCGTCGAAAGTCGCTTTTCATTACCTAATCGAAATTCTTCGGGCCAACGAATTTAATTTGTTGGACACCCAGTTTATGAACGACAATGTGCAGCGCTATGGCGCAATTGAGATCAAACGTGCGGAATACGAAAGACGCTTATCTCGGGCATTATTGCGCGCCAGTGAATTTAAATTACCGGTCAAATAGCCTAAATTTCAACAGAAAGGCCTAAATTGTGTAAATTTTCAGATTATGTCGAAGCCGATTCTCGTGATTAAGTTTGGTTCCTCTTCCATCACCCATACCAATGGGGAGGTGAATGAGCAGACGCTCGAGAAGATTGCGGCGCAGGTGGCTAGTCTCCAACATGATTATTCGATTGTCTTGGTTTCCAGTGGGGCAGTTGCGGCCGGCAAGGCATCCCTAAAACATTACAAGGGCAGTTTATCGGAACGCAAAGCTGCCGCTGCCGTGGGGAATCCATTATTGATTGCTAAATACAACCATTACTTTCAAAAGTATGGCATCTCGATTGCCCAAAGTCTTTGTGAACGTCAACACTTCTCGAAACGGGAGTCCTTCTTGCAATTAAAAGAAACCTATCAAGAACTTTGGCGCAATGACATCATTCCGATCGCGAATGAAAATGACGTGGTGAGTAATGTCGAGTTGAAGTTTTCAGATAACGATGAATTGGCTACATTGATTGCGACGGGATTTGGGGCAGAGAAATTGCTTATCTCAACTTCGGTGGGAGGCTTATTGGATTCGGAAGGTCAAATCATTCGACATGTGGCAGAAATCGATTCATCGATTTTGGGTGTGGTCAATACAGATACTTCAAGTACGGGATTGGGTGGTATGATATCCAAATTGACCTTTACGCGTTTGGCGACTCGAATGGGTATCAAGGTGGTGATTTTTGGATTGGATCAGGCGAATGGTATTTTAGATGCCTTGCATGAAAATATTGGTACGGTATTTGAGGCGCAGGCGGCCACGCTTTCTGCCCGACAAAAATGGTTGGCCTCCGGAAGTGTCATTACGGGGCGTATTGTTTTAGATAAGGGGGCCGTGAAGGCCATTCAAAATCGTAAGAGTTTATTGTCGGTAGGCGTCCTGGAATACATTGGCGAATTCGAAAAAGGGGAGGTTGTTGAAATTCTTGACCCAACGAAAAATTCGGTAGCGATCGCACGTACCCGTTATTCAAAATCTGAACTTATGGCATCAAAGGAGAGTAGGGAGGTGGCGAATGCGGATGATATCGTTATTTGGTAGGTAAGAGTTAAGAACTAAGAGTTGAGAATTAATTTATAATTTATTTTTTCTCAAAGTAACCAGACTAGAGCCAAGTAATCGCTGTAGTTCTTCTAAGTCCAATATTAGTGCATCAAATATATCTTTGTCAATTATATAACTTGCTTCTATATAGTTGAAGCCAATACGTTGTTTCCCTTGCCTCTTTGTAAGCAATTGAGATTTTGAATTCAAAATCTTTACGGGAAAATGCAGCCAAGCCTTCTGCTACATTTGCACCAATAGATGTGCCTGATCTTAGCAGCTGCTTGCTTAAAATGTATTCTTTCTGTGTTTGAATGATCATTCGATACGTCTTGATGATATTCAAAGCAAAAAGAAAGGATTTTACAGAAATAATACTTTCCGTTTTCATCAGTTAGGATTTATGTCACAAGCTTAGCAACATAAATCCGAATGATCTGAATCAGAAATTGATAATCTTGAAAATTATCAACAAAAAGAATATTTACCTCCTTAACTCTTAGTTCTTAACTCTTAGTTCTTTAACCTACCACCACCGCTCTCCCGCTCTCCACATCCGCTTCCACAGCCTTGTATTTAACGTTTTCCTTGATACTTCCGTCTTGGTACTGAACAGTTACGCGTTGATTACGGTCGGCGATTTTAATCGCTTGGCGAGGTGCTACGCGCTCCGCTTGGCCTGCGGATGGGTCATGGTAACCAGGATCCTCTTGGGCTCCTGCCAAGCCTCCCAATAAGGAAGACAAAGCCTCATCCTTGCTCATTTGCAATTTAGGAGCTTTTTCTTTCGGGGCTTTGGGTGCCGTTTGGTTAGTCGATTGTGCGGCTGGAATTTCAGCCTTGATCACAAAGCTGATGGTATCCGAGTTGACACGCGCCACGAAACGTTGGAATAAATTCACCGCCTCAAATTTGTAAATCAATAGCGGATCCTTCTGCTCGAATACCGCATTTTGTACGGATTGTTTCAAGTCATCCATCTCACGTAAATGCTCTTTCCACTCTTGGTCGATCAGCGTCAACGTGATGAATTTCTCCATCTCGGAAATCACTTCCTTGCCTTGGGTAGCAATCGTCTTATCCGCATCTACCACAACTCCCGTCACCATGTGACCATTGGAGATGGGAACTTGAATGCCTGAGAATCCTTGACGTTTCGCCTCCTCCGCGACTTGAATCACTTGCTGAGCAATGATTTCGTTTTTCGCTTTGTAATGCATTTCTGACGCCAAGAACAATTGCTCGGTACGCTTGTCGACCGGCAAACGATTAAATTCTTCCGCAGTGAATGGTGGTTCCATGCCCAACAATTCAATGACCTTTAATTCAAGTTCCTCGTAATTCGAGTAGCTTGTGGTAATGTCTTGGCAAACATCGAATAAAATATTGATGATGTCGAGTGATAAACGCTCGCCCAATAAGGCATTTTGGCGACGCTTGTAAATCGCATTACGCTGGTAGTTCATCACGTCATCGTATTCCAATAGACGCTTTCGGATTCCAAAGTTGTTTTCCTCCACTTTCTTTTGCGCGCGCTCAATCGAGTTGGTAATCATTGAATGCTGAATCACTTCACCCTCTTCCATGCCCAAACGATCCATCACCTTGGCGATACGATCCGAACCGAATAAACGCATCAAATTATCTTCCAAGGATACGAAGAATTGAGATGATCCCACATCTCCCTGACGACCCGCACGACCACGCAACTGGCGATCAACCCGACGGGATTCATGGCGCTCCGTACCGATAATCGCTAAACCACCTGCGGCTTTCGACTCAGGGCTTAATTTAATGTCGGTACCACGTCCTGCCATGTTGGTGGCAATGGTTACCTTGCCCGACTGTCCTGCTTCCGCAACGATGTCCGCTTCACGTGCGTGTTGCTTCGCGTTCAAGACATTGTGTTGAATCTTACGGATATTGAGCAGTCGGCTTAATAATTCTGAATTTTCCACGGAAGTTGTTCCGACAAGAACCGGACGGCCTGCGGCTACTAACTCCTGAATTTCTTCGGCAACGGCATTGTATTTCTCACGAACTGTGCGATATACTTTGTCCTCCTGATCTTTACGTTGGATCGGACGATTCGTTGGAATCGAAACCACATCCAATTTGTAAATCGTCCAGAATTCACCCGCCTCTGTTTCGGCAGTACCCGTCATACCACCCAACTTGTGGTACATACGGAAGTAATTCTGCAGGGTGATGGTCGCATAAGTCTGCGATGCATCTTCTACATTGACACCCTCTTTTGCCTCAATCGCTTGGTGTAAACCATCCGAGTAACGACGGCCTTCCATGACACGACCGGTTTGCTCGTCGACAATCTTCACTTTTCCCTCCACCAAGATGTATTCGGTATCTTTTTCGAAGAGGGTATAGGCCTTCAATAATTGGTTAACCGTATGGATGCGAGATGCTTTCTCGTTGTATTCCGTAATTAATTGTTCCTTTTGAGACAATCGCTCCGCATCACTTAATTCCTTGTTCTGCTCGATTTTGTTCAAATCAATGGAAAGGTGTGGCAACACGAAGAAGTCTGGATTTTCGGTGTTTCCACTCATAAATGCCAAACCTTTTTCAGTCAATTCCACTTGATTATTCTTCTCCTCAATGGTGAATAATAATGGCTCATCCGCCTGCGGCATCAATTTTTGGTTTTCAGCCAAATAGATGGATTCCGTCTCGTGCATGAGTTGCTTCATGCCGTTTTCCGACAAGAATTTGATCAATGGCTTCGATTTTGGTAAACCACGGTAGGCACGGAATAAGGCTAATCCACCTTCTTTTTTGTTGCCTGCTGCAATCTCTTTTTTGGCTTCCACCAAGAAGTTTTGAACGATTTGTTTTTGGGCTTCCACCAATTTATTCACACGCGGTTGGAAAGCCTCGAACTCCTGCTCATCTCCTTTCGGAATAGGTCCTGAAATGATTAATGGGGTACGGGCATCATCGATTAACACGGAGTCAACCTCATCGACCATCGCGAAATGATGTGGTCGCTGAACCTGATCTTCCAAGCTGCGCGCCATGTTGTCACGTAAGTAATCAAAACCAAACTCATTGTTGGTTCCGTAAGTAATATCCGCCAAATAAGCCTGACGACGCTCTTCGGTATTCGGTTCATGCTTGTCAATGCAATCCACTTTCAAGCCATGGAATTCAAACAAAGGCGCGTTCCATTCCGAGTCACGTTTCGCTAAGTAATCGTTCACGGTGACTAAGTGCACGCCACGACCGGCTAAGGCATTTAAGTAAGTAGGCAAGGTTGAAACCAAGGTTTTACCCTCACCCGTACCCATTTCGGAAATCTTTCCTTGGTGTAAGACGATACCACCGATCAACTGGACATCGTAGTGAATCATGTCCCAAGTGATTTGGTTGCCAGCTGCAAGCCACTGGTTATGCCAAATCGCTTTATCACCTTCGATGACCACGTTCGCCTTCTTAGCAGCGATGAATTTATCTTCAACTGTCGCTGTTACGACTAATTTTTTGTTCTCTGTAAAACGACGAGCCGTTTCTTTTACCACCGCAAAAGCTTCGGGAAGTAGCTCCAATAAAACGACTTCCAATTGCTTGTTACGCTCTTCGTTTAATTTATCAATTTGCGAGAAATAGGTTTCTTTTTCATCTACGTCCTCCGTCGCATTACCTTGTTCACGTAAGGAGCTGATTTGCGTATCGATATCCGCTAGAAAATCTTGGATGCGTTGCTTGAATTCGTACGATTTTGCGCGCAAAGCATCGTCCGAAAGTACATGCAAACGTGCATACTCCTCTTTGATCTTCTCCACGATCGGCATGATTGCCTTGATGTCACGTTCTGACTTCGTACCAAATATTTTTGTAACGGTTTTGCTTAGTATTGAAAACATGGTAAAATAGGGCCTACCTAGGCTTGGTCTTAATTTAATTGGCAATTTACCAATTTGAATTTTTATCCTTGCTATGTTCGAAGAATTAATCCAAAATTTTTACGGATTTCGGGATGAATTCATTTGTTTTGTAGCTCAATCTAGATTTACTATGGCTGATTATCCTACACCACCTCGTCGAGCTCCGCGCAAGAAACTCAAAATGCCCCTCTTTGGTGGGATGTTAGGGGAGGGCTCGGGTCAAGGAGGACCCAAAAATTTCTCTACTTACCTCTTTGTACTTGTAGGTCTCGGAATGTTGGGTCAAGCCATTTTACCCCAATTATGGGCAGAGAAGGTGTATGATTCGGAATCTGAGGTGCGAGAAATGGAAATTGACGGGGCCATTCGAAAGAAATATTTTGATGCAAGTGACCGATCTGAGATTCATTACATTTTGGTCGTCAAAGAAAAAGGGGGTAAGCGAAAGAAAATTGACCTTTATCAAGCAGATTCTACTTTTTTTGAGCAAGTGGCTGTTCCTCAGCGGCTTAAAAAGGAATCGGGTAGCCTTAGCGTTCGAGTGACTCGTTTTGCTAAACCCGATACGACCATCGAAATTAAATTTAAGAAATAAGTTTTATAAGTTTTTTGATAATTATTATTTACCATTTAAATTGGAGGAAATAATAGTTCTCTAATGCCCATACTCACCCTACCGAATGCTAAGCATTTATTAGCTCGTACGCTATTTGGTTACTCCAAAGACCAGTTACAACAAGCCATGGGTTATGGTTCCCTTGAAGAATTAATCGACAAGGCTTTATTGGCGGATGTCGCTATTCCAGCCCCTCCGAATTCCTGGGTGAGTACCTTGCCGGCGCAAGCCCAACAAGATTCAGGGGATGCGGGTAAATGGTACCGTGAGCTGACCTATTGGTGGAACGATCGTATGGTTAACCAGGGTTTGAATTTTCAAGAAAAGTTGGTCCTGTTTTGGCATAATCATTTTTCTTGTGAGCGAGATAAGGTCAACTATCCGCAGTACATGTACCAACAAAATCAATTGTTTCGAAAATTTGCCTTTGGCAACTTCAAGCAAATGGTCAAAGAGGTCAGTATTGATCCCACGATGTTGATTTATTTGGACGGGAATAACAGTCGGGGAACAGGGCCCAACGAGAATTACGGTCGCGAATTGATGGAGTTGTTTACGCTTGGCATTGGGAATTATACAGAAACAGATATCAAACAGGCCGCCAAAGTTTTGTCGGGCTGGCAAGTAAAAGGCCTAACTGCTGTTTTTGATCAAACCCGCTGGTATACGGAAGCCAATGTGACCGTGTTTGGGAAGAGTGCCAAGTTTACCTTGAATACACTGGTAGATTTGATTTTTGAGCAAAAGGCCTGTGCCGAATTTATTTGTCGGAAGTTGTACAAGACTTTCATCTACTACAAAGCGGATGAAGCATTTGTCGCTCAAATGGCCACTGTATTTCGAACCAACAATTATGAAATCAAGCCCCTGCTTCGATTTATGTTTCTTTCCGATCATTTCTATCAGACGAATTTTCAAGGAAGTCGGATCAAAGATCCGCAGGAATTGATGGTAGGTTCTTTAAAGGCCTTGCAGGTAAAAGCGCCTGATTTGGTCAATTTGTATGACATGGCTAAGATCTTGCAAATGCAATTATTCCAACCTCCGAATGTAGCGGGTTGGCCGGGGCAACGGGATTGGATCAGTTCGACGACCTATTCCTACCGCGGTGGTTTTACCGATTCACTTTTGACGGGGAAACGTTACAACGGGACAGCAGTAACCGGAAAATTGGATGCGATTGCTTATGCTCGGAGTTTTTCTTCCAGTGAGAAGGCGGTGAGTTTTGTGAATGATGTGATCGACTCGTTGATTTTGTTTCCGATTTCAGATGCCAAAAGACAATTTTTGCTGGATACACTCTTGGATGGGACGGTGGTGGCCAACTGGTCGACCTACACCCCTCAAGCCGATGCGCGGATCGTACGTTTATTGAAAGCTATCATGCGATTACCTGAATATCAATTAATCTAGGCCATGAAAAAACACATCAATCGGAAAGCATTTTTGCAACAAATGGCTGTCTTAAGTGGAGGCCTTAGTTTTGGTTTAGGTAGTGTGACGGGGAAAGCCTTTGGTCAGATACCATCAGCGTATGCCGCTCAGGCTCAGCCGGGTAAGGTATTGGTAATCATTCAATTGCAAGGAGGAAATGATGGTTTAAATACGGTCATACCTGCGGAAGATGATTTGTATTTTTCAGCCCGCCCTGCCATTGCGATTAAGAAGGAGGATGCGTTGAAATTAGATCAAGGCATGTATTTGCATCCTTCAGCGGTGGGATTAAAAAAGCTTTATGACAAGGGCCAAGTTAGTATTGCTCAAAATATTGGATACCCGAGTCCGAATCGATCGCACTTTCGGGCAACCGACATCTGGAACACAGGTTCCGATGCCGGTACCGTTTTGGAAGAAGGTTGGGCGGGCCGTTTTTTGAGGACTCGCTATCCTGATTTTCCAATGTCGTTAGCCAAGCATCCCATGGCAGTTCAATTAGGCTCCGTGGAATCGCTACTTTTTCAGTCGGACCAAGGAGGATTTAGTACCGTATTTGAGGATCCCAATTTGTTTTATCAGTTGGTGAGTGGTACGACTTCCGACAAAGATGTGCCCCCTGCTACCTTGGCCGGTGATGAATTAGGGTTTTTGAAACAGATCGCAGCAGCATCCATTCAATATGCTGGGGTGATTCAGGACGGAGCGACCAAAGGAAAAAATACGGTAAGCTATCCTACATCCAATTTAGGAAGGCAGTTTGGGATCGTTTCAAAATTGATTTCAGGTGGATTGGAGACCCCCGTTTATTTGTTGAATATTGGAGGTTTTGATACGCATGCGAATCAGTTAACCCAACATGCGAATTTGTGGAAAACCATTTCGGAGGCTGTGGCAACATTTCAAACCGATATGGACAATCAGAATTTGTCGGATTACATTAGCATCATGACCTATTCAGAATTCGGTCGGCGGGTGAACCAGAATGGTACAGCGGGTACGGATCACGGTACCGCCGCGCCGATGTTTTTCATTGGTAAGACGGTTCGAGGAGGTTTAATCGGACCCAATCCAAATTTAAAGTCCTTGGATAGTAATGGGGATTTGAAGTTTACCTACGATTATCGTCAGGTTTATAGCACGGTATTGCGGGATCATTTGGGATTAGACAATGTCCGAACTCAACAAATCTTTAAGACGACATTTGAGCGTTTACCGATTTACCGTAATTCGCCTGATGTGCTTCCAGAAGCGATTGTGATGGAATTAATTGCACCTTGGCCGAATCCAACGAGCGGTATCACGATGTTGCAATATGGTATTTTCGAAGAGATGACTATGCAATTAGCATTGTATGATTTGCAGGGCCAACAGTTGAAATTGATTGATTCGGGCCTTAAAAAGGTAGGTTCGTACAATGTGAATTTTGATGCGCAAGGATTCGCAGCAGGTCATTATTTGTTGAGTTTGACTTCAAATAAAGGAGGCCGCATCACGCGTCAATTGGTGATTCAATAGATTAATTGCTATCTTCGAAACTTGATTTACGTGCAACATTCGTGGATAATTTTCGTTGTTGCTAAAAAGCTAGGTTTTATTCTATGTTTCGACTGCTCGCTATCCTGATTATACTAATTGGTTTGGGTCTTCCTGAATCCAATGCTCAGATGTGGTTTTTAGGCCAAAAAGGTAAAAAGAAGTCGCCTTTCCCCGTGTTTAAAAAGCATAGTTCCCTTTCATTTGGGGCAGGCTCATCGCATTACATCGGAGACCTTTTGCCCGTTGGAGGGCTCATTACTGCAGGTGCTCAGGCAACCCGCTGGAACGTAGGTGCTACCATTACCCGGCACTTATCGCCTAATTTCTCCGCGAGTCTTGGCTTGAATTACATTCGCATTGCGGGGGATGATAACTATTTTCCGGCGGTGGGTTCCTGGGATGCTAATTATTTGCGAAATCTGCATTTTCGTAATGATATCAAAGAAATGTCCTTGGTGGGTATTTATGAAATTGGCGGTAATGCCGAAAATAATTTGAAGCGAAATACCGTTTCCCCCTATATCTATTTAGGAGTTAGTGGATTTTTGCATTCGCCTGATGCCCACGAGATAGCTAAAATTAATAGTGCGGGCAATCCCGTTAATGGGCCTTGGCTTTCTGATAAAGGAGAAAGTCTTCAAAACTATCAAAATGAAGGAGTAGCCTATTCCCTTTTTGGTGTCTCTATTCCTTTTGGAGTGGGTGTCCGCTACAAGTTAAGCAGTAGCATGGATGTAGGTTTTGATTTTGGCTATCGTGTCGCTTTAACGGATTATTTAGATGACGTATCGGATATTCGCAACAGCATCATACCCGGGTCAGTTTCGGGGGCTAGAATGTTATACACCGACAGATCTGGTGAAATTTATGCTGCACATACCTTGGCGAATCGCATCCCGCTTCCAGCTACTGTAAATGCACCTAAAATTTCGGTGGGTCCCGATCAATATTTCACTACTCAGGTGCGTATCATTTACCATTTGCGCAATAAAGTTGATTGCCCTCCCTTACCGAATTAATGAAAAAACTTATTTTTTTCTTGAGCTTGTTGGCCCTGGGATTTTCGGTTCAGGCGCAGCGATGGTCCATGTCGGTGGGCGCAGGTGGCAACATGTATAAGGGCGATTTGTCTGATTGGAATTTGCTACCTACGTTGGCGCAATTTAAAACCTTGAACACGGCAGTCGATTTTCAAGTAAGGTTTCAGCCCAAACAAGCTTTTGCTTATCGGGCCAAGTTAACCTTTACGGGTATCGATGGGGATGGGGCGAACAACCCGCTGCCGACGGTCTTATATTCTGCAAAATCGTTCTCAAGCCCATTAATTGAATTAGCTGGATTAGTTGATTACAACTTTAAGGATTATCAAGCGAATCGAAATATTCGAAATTGGACCCCCTTTATTTACGGAGGATTGGGATTTTTGTTCGTGAGTCCCGAGGGGCCAAATGGTCCGAATCGGATTCTTTTTCCGAAAACTTTTTTTACCTGGGCAATTCCATTTGGGGTAGGAGTGAAGGCGCAGCTGAGCAATCGGATCGGATTGCAATGGGAGTTTGGGACGAGTAAATCGTTGTCGAATATATTGGATGGAACGCCTGCTTGGGGTGATCAGCCTCAAACAATAACCTTGAATAAAACGGATCAATATCTTCACAGTTCTGTGTCGATAACCTATTCGCTGATTTCTGTTTATTGTCCAAGGGATTAATGTTTTGTTAAAGGGGCAGGATTAGCTATCTTTGTCTCTTGTATTTTGTAATTATTAGCTGTGAGCCAAAATCTGAAAGATGCTATTGATCTAAACAATCTGCCCGCGCACATTGCCGTTATTATGGATGGTAATGGTCGGTGGGCGAAACAGCAAGGATTCAAAGATCGGATTTTTGGCCATCGGCATGCCATTGCTGCGGTTCGGGAAACGATTGAAGCTTGCGGAGAATTGGGGGTGCAGTATTTAACACTGTACGCTTTTTCAACCGAAAATTGGAATCGTCCGCAGGCCGAGGTAAAGGCTCTAATGAGTTTGTTGGTCAGTGCAATTCACGACGAATTGCCGGGTATGATGAAGAATCAAATTCGTTTAAAGGCGATTGGGGATTTGGATTCTTTGCCCAAAAGTTCTCAAAAGGAATTAGTTTCCGCCATGGAGTTGACGGCTCAAAACAAGGGTTTAACCTTGGTTTTGGCACTGTCGTATTCGGGTAAATGGGATTTAACGCAAGCGACTAAGCAGATTGCCAACAAGGTGGCGACTGGCGAAATTACCGCTGAGGCAGTCAACGCGGAACTGATCAATGCCCATTTGTCGACCGCCGGAATGCCGGATCCCGATTTGATGATACGGACAGGTGGGGACCATCGGATTAGTAATTTTATGCTTTGGCAGTTAGCCTACGCGGAGTTGTATATTTTTGAAGAATTGTTTTGGCCAGATTTTAGAAAAGTTAATTTGCATCAAGCAATCATTGATTTTCAGATGCGGGAGCGTCGTTTTGGAAAAACGAGTGAACAAGTTAAACGTGAGGGGTAGACCCTAGAAATGAAAAAAGACATTTACATGAATTTCAGTAAAGAATCAAAAGGATTTTGGTCAGTACATTTTATCGTGCTGGCATTGGTTCTTTTTATGACACAAAGCATTCAAGGGCAAGTATTAGGCGGTCGGCGCTTTTCATCTGCGTCTACGTCCGAGTCGAGTTTTTCTTGGGCGGATCCCAAGGAATATGAAATTGTGGATATCGAGGTCAGCGGTTCGCAATTTTATGATGGAAATTCGATGATTAATATCTCGGGTCTTCAGCGGGGTGATAAAATTAAGGTTCCCGGTGATGCCATTGGGACAGCGATTCGTAAAATTATGGATCAGGGGATTTTGGAAGAGGTTGAAATTTATGCTTCCAAAGTGGAAGGAGAGAAAATTTGGCTGAAGATTGAGTTGAAGGAGCGTCCTCGTTTGTTTGCCATCAATTACATTGGAATTCGTAAAGGCGAGCAAGAAAGCTTGAGTGATAAGGTGAAAACCTACAAAGGAAAAATCATCACAGAAACGCTCAAAAAGAATTTGGAATTAGCCATTCGTCGTTATTACCAAGAAAAAGGCCGCTTGAATGTCAAGACGAAATCAACGATCCGTGTCGATACGCTTCGTGGGAATAATGCAACCTTGATTGTTACGATTGAAAAAGGAGAAAAGGTTAAGGTTCGTAAAATTGTCCTGGATGGAATCGACCAAAAATCACGCAGTCTGATACTTCGTAAAATTAAGAATACGAAGCAGATGCGATTCGGACGAATTTTCAAGCCATCTAAATTTGTACCGAAGAAATGGGATGAAGATAAGGTGAAATTGCTTGATGCCATGAATAAATTGGGTTTCCGAGATTTTCAAATTAAATCGGATTCCATTGGTAAGGTCAACAAAGATGCCGTTGATTTGTATATCAAACTTGTTCAAGGAAAGAAATATTATTACCGCTCCATTAATTTCGAAGGCAATTACATTTACCCGGATTCGGTCCTAAATATGGTACTTGGCATTAAGAAGGGGGATGTTTATAATACCGAGGAATTAGACAAGAAGATGCAGGGGAATCCAGGGGATGACTTGAGTTCCGTGTACATGGATAATGGGTATCTGTATTACAATGCGGAGCCAGTTGAATCCGCCATTGAGGGGGATTCCATTGACTTGACAATCCGTATTAGCGAAGGGAAGCAAGCGACGATCAACAAAGTGATTTTGAATGGGAATACGAAGACTTCTGACCACGTTGTCATGCGGGAGATTCGTACATTACCTGGACAGAAATTTAATAAGTCGGCGATTATTCGTACGGTCCGAGAATTATCCACCATCGGTTATTTTAACCCGGAGAAAATTACACCCAACCCGCAACCTCGTCCCGATGGAACGGTGGATATTGAATACAATGTAGAGGAAAAACCATCCGATCAAATTGAATTATCAGGTGGTTGGGGTGGTTACATCGGTTTTGTAGGAACCTTGGGAGTTGTGTTTAACAACTTTTCAGCGAAGAATATTACGAATTGGGGTGCCTGGCGTCCCTTGCCGGCCGGTGATGGTCAAAAGTTATCTGTTCGTTTTCAAGCAAATGGAGCGGCATATCAGAATTACAGTTTCACCTTTACAGAGCCTTGGTTAGGAGGTAAGAAGCCAAACTCTTTTTCAATCTCACTTAATCGAAGCGTTTCGTACCCTTATCAATTCAGAACGACTGGATATGGTGGATATGGAAGCGGCATGGGGGGATATGGCGGTGGATATGGTGGCGGCCTGGGCGGCTACGGTGGTTATGGAGGCTACGGCGGATATGGAGGCTATGGTGGGTATGGAATGAGTTCCTACTCCGTTCCGGATTCCTTATTGGATGCCCACTTTAACGTGAACTCGATTACCTTCAGTTTAGGCAAGCGATTGAAATGGCCAGATGATTATTTCTCTTTAAGCAATTCATTGGCATTCTCTCAATTTGATGTGGATCGTTATTACACATGGGCTTACCCACAAGGTAAATCTACGTCGATCACGTTGATGACTAATTTCTCCCGGAATAGTATTGATAACCCAACTTTCCCTCGGATGGGATCGAGTTTCTCATTAAATGCCTCATTAACCCCTCCGTATTCCTTGTTGGGTGGGAACAAGAGTGGAAATTTAATTGAGTATCATAAATGGATGTTAGATGCCAGTTGGTTTACCCCATTATTTGGCAAACTCATCTTACACACGAGAGCCCATTTAGGATTCTTGGGTTCCTATGGAGGAGCGCCAACCACCCGATTTGAACGATTTGATTTAGGAGGTTCGGGTATGGTTCAAGGATTCTCATTCAATAGAGATATCATTGGTTTACGTGGGTATAAAGATCGTGTGATTGGACCGTCGGGTTCTTATGGAAATGGGGGAGTGGCGTATAACAAGTTTGTGATGGAGGCGAGATATCCAGTGTCGTTGAATCCTTCCGCGACCATTTTCGTACTTGGATTTGCTGAGGGTGGAAACAACTTCTCATCCATGAGTGATTACAATCCATTTAACTTATATAAATCAGCTGGATTTGGAGCACGTATATTTATGCCTGCTTTCGGTATGATTGGTATTGACTATGGATTTGCCTTTGATAAGCCAAGACCTGGGGATTCAGATTTTGGGCGTCAAGCCTTTACCTTTTCAATTGGGCAACAAATCCGATAGATGTCAACACAATGAAAAAGTCAATTTTTTTCTTAATTTTGGGAATGCTGTTCATGGGTCAACGGACCTTTGCACAGAAATTTGGCTACATTGATACGGAGTTTATTACCTCGAAGATGCCTGAGTATCAAAAGGTACAAACGGCATTGGATGTTCAAACAAAAGCATGGTTGAAGGAAGTTGCCGACAAGCAAGCTGCGGTAGTTCAGATGGAAAAAGAGTATCATTTGGAAGAACTTTTGTTGACAGATGAATTGCGCCAACAACGATTAGCGGTATTAAAAGCCAAAGATCATGAGGCGAAAGCATTTCAAGAGAAGATTTTTGGTGAAGAGGGGGAACTGTTTAAAGCAAAACAGAATGCCATGAAGCCAATATTGGATGAGATATCCAAGGCTTTGGAGCGTGTGGTGCGACAAAAGCGTTTAGATTTTGTCTTTGATAAGGCAAATGACGGATTGGCTTTAATTTACACAAATCCCATTCATGATTATTCGGATTATGTATTAGAGGAGTTGGGTTTAGAACTTGATCCCAATTTGAAAAAATAATAAAGATTACCAAACAAAAAACAACTAGATTAAACTTTTATGAAAAACAAACTATTCTTAGCTATGAGCCTTGTGTTCGGAATGGCTATTTTACCAGCGAAAGCACAAGTTAAAATTGGATTCATTAATGCGGACTACATCTTAAGCCAAATGCCGGAAGCTAAGCAAGTGGAGGAAGATTTGAAAAACACGCAGAAGCAATATGAAACACTTTACCAAGGCAAAGTGAAAGATTTCCAAGATAAATTAGCGGCTTATGAAAAGTTGAATGCTGACCCAAAGACAGCTGATATCATCAAGCAAGACAAGGAAAAAGAATTGCAAAATTTGCAAACTTCAATCCAAGAGTTCCAACAAAACTCACAGTCGTCTTTGCAAAAGAAGCAAGCACAATTGTTACAACCATTATTGAAGAAGGTTGAAGAGAACATGCACGCGGTGGCTGCTGAAAATGCTTACACGTATGTGTTCAACTACGATGCAGGTATGGGAACGGCTCCAATCTTGTTACACTACCCAACAGATGCGAACATGTCTGATTTGGTATTGAAAAAGATGGGTATTACGCCAAAGCCAGTAACAGCTACAGCTGCTCCTGCAACAGCGACTCCTGCTACGGCAGCTCCGGCATCAGCTCCAGCTGCGAAGCCAAAGAAATAATCGATTTTAAATCGTTCGAAAAAGCCCCGACCAAAATCGGGGCTTTTTTTATGTTCAGGTTTACCAAAAATACTTGATTCCTTGAAGTAAGGAAGTTAGCAGAATAACTCCCAAGACGATGTACTGAAATACCTTTTCGGGTATGTATTGAAGGATGCGTTTCCCCGCATAAGACCCTGCGATGGAAATGATAATCAAGAAAGGAATGAGGATGATATGTTCTTGGTGAAAATAGCCACTGGCGATATAGACGATGGCTCTGCTCGAATCGACCCCCATGTCAATTAATGCGGAGGTGGCAATAAAAGCATCCTTTTCCAAATTAAAGGCCGCCAGGGTGA
>Ga0228702_1000987_pt1 | contig 19569 bp, 23 predicted proteins | sample McNCre217_Aug_MG_2_FD_178018 | JGI IMG/M metagenome (GOLD analysis project Ga0228702, IMG submission 178018) | Freshwater microbial communities from McNutts Creek, Athens, Georgia, United States - 20-17_Aug_MG | ecosystem: Environmental > Aquatic > Freshwater > Creek | place: USA: Georgia... | reverse complement strand
GCGGGGCGCCTGTCCCGTTTGCCAGGGGCGATGCGGACGGCCACGGGCCAGCGGCAGGACTTGGTCGAATGCGGAACTCCTAAAATCTCATTCCTAGAATGGAAGGAGCGGATCTTGTTTGGCGACATCCCCGAGCCGTACAAGTGGGACGACCTGCTCAATTTTAAAGAGACCGAAGATCCGACCCAACTGCTCGGCAAGCGGTGGATTTGCCGAGGCGGATCGGCTCTGTGGGTGGGATCCAGCGGGCTTGGAAAGTCCGTCCTGTGTACGCAGGCCGCAATCACCTGGGCGATCGGGCGAGCGTTCTTTGGCATAAACCCACACGGAAACGGGCTGAAGTCGCTGATCATTCAGGCCGAGAACGATGAGGGTGACGTGGCGGAAGCGATTCAGGGCGTTTTAAAGGCGATGAACCTTACGCCAGAGGAGATCGAGCTGGTGAAGGCGAACGTCATAATCGTCCGGGACTGCACGTCCACCGGCGAGAAGTTCGTCGATCGCGTCCGGCGCCTTGTCGAAAAGTACAAGGTGGATCTGGTATGGGTGGATCCGCTGCTGGCGTTTATCGGCGGAGATCTATCCAGCCAGGAGACGGCTAGCGAATTCCTTCGCACGATGCTGAATCCGCTGTCGCTGTCGGCCGGCTTTGCGTGGATGCTGATTCACCATACGCCAAAGCCCGTCCGGGAGGGCAACGGCTATCAGGGGCACGATAAGGCGTACAGCGGTTTCGGATCGTCCGAGCTGACCAACTGGGCTCGGAGCGTTTTAACCCTAGCGCCAAGCGGTCAGGATGCCGAACAGCGCAACGTTTACCGCCTGGAGGTGACCAAGCGCGGAAAGCGGTCAAATCTCAATTCTGGGGGCATTGTGGCGCAAACCGCCATACAGCCTTACGTGAACCTACGCCACAGCGATGTCGGTCTGGCGTGGATTGGTGCGGACGAACCAGAGCGGAAAACGGCAGGCCGGCCGGAGATTGTGGTCAACTTTGAGGATTATCGCAGTTCTGTCTCAAAAGGGATAAGCGCCGGCGATCTGCAAAGTCTAATTCGCAACAAATCGAAGATTGGTCACACAAAAAGCAGGGATCTGACAGCGGCATGGGAAATCGAAGGTTTGATCAAAAATATAGGCACAGAAAAGGCCAAAAAATACGTACTAAACGAGGATCAAAAATGACCCCAAAAAACCTATCACCACTTATTATTTTTCTATCACCGGAAATTGGTCGAACTCCTATGGATGGATATTCCCCCTTTAAGGGAATATCCATCGATAGGGTTCATAATTTCCATCCATTGACCATCCATAGGGGGTATTTCCGGTGATCATAAACAGCGCAGAAATCATCGAAAAAATACCCGCCAACTTTCAGCACCCGGCGATGGCCATGGATTCGCTGTCCGATTTAGTGTTTGAGGCCTATTCCGAGCTCAAGATCACGGTAACCACAAGCACGGCGTTCACCACGACCAAGGTGATTGAATACCTAATGGCGAAGGCCCCAGATCACCCGGCGATGGCTAATCGGACGGATACCTTGGGCCATGCCGTGCTGAACATAGCGCTGAACAAGTCGCCGGAGTCCATGACGGCCGTGGCCAAGCGGTACGGCGTGACCAAGCAGGCCATCAGTAAGCAGGTGACAGAGGTTTACGACCGGCTCGGGATTCGGTCGCGATCACAGAAAAGCGATAAGGCCAGAGAGTCCTATCGTAAGCGGGCGTACAGAGTGCACGCACAGCGGCGGCGTGAGGCTCCAAAATTCAACATGGCCGCACTAAAGAAAGGCATCAAAAAATGAAACTGAAAGCAATCGTCACTAAACTAAACGACACACGCGATAAGGCGCTGGAACTGGTGGGCAAGACCATCGGACTGGCGGCTGAGGCTGGCACGATTATCCAGCAAGCCCGGACAGACGGCGAGGACGTCCGGGATCTATGCGAGCAGGCGGGGATCACTGAGGAGGTGGGTCGGCGTTATGAGAAGGTGGCGGCCGCTCAGCATAAGATCACATCAGGCCAAGCTGACGCAGGCGAGATGCGGCAGACATATCTGCGGATCGGTATGCTGCCGGATCCAATTACAGCCAGCGTGCCGGCCGACCCTAAGCCGTTCCTATGGCCGGTGATCAAAGCCTGCCAGTGGCTAGGTAATCGCGGATCAAAGTACATCAGTCAGGATGCTGAGCTGCGTGAACAGTTTATACGCGAAGCTGAGCCCATTGTAAGGGCCTACAACGAGCTCAAGGGGGCGGAGTGATAGACCACAGCCACCCCCACCCAATACCCCCCACCACGGGGGGATATGGAGGAAATCTATTCCGCAAAAGTAACCAATCGGGGTGCTTGCATCTGCCACCCTTTTTTTGAGTGAAATTTAAAAACCATACTTTGACCTATGGGACGCCCTAAAAACACCGCCATCCATGCACAGGCCGCCGCTGCCGGCGTCGGTCTGCGCCAAGCTCGGCGCCAGCTTGAAAAACAAGCGGCCGCAAACCCGCCCAAAGCACTTGAGGCGATCGACGGCGTCGGTCTGGACGGAGAAATCGATCGGCTGGAATCACTAGCGGCCACCCTGGGCGAAGCTGCCAAGCAGGCGACCGGCCCGGAGCGGTCAGCGCTGATCAGCGATTACACCCGCGTCGTGGAGGCGCTGAGAAAAATGAAGGGCGACCGGCCGGACATCAACGAAGCTGAAGGCAAAATGGTTCCAGTGGATGAGGCCGACAAGCTGCTGGCCGCCCGGGATAACGCGCTGATCCCGCTGCTCAAAGGCATGGCGAAACGGCTGGCACCGATCTGCGCCAACCGGCCGGCCGCTGAGGTGCAGGCGGAGGTGGAGAACGAGGTGGGGCAGATCATGAGGCAGGTGGAAGCGGCACTGTGATGAATCCTTTAACAGAGCCGGAAATAAAAACAGAATTCAACATTCTGTCTTTAGGCGCAGGCGTTCAGTCGAGCTGCTTGGCGCTTATGTGCGCCAAAGGCGAGATCACACCAATTCCAGATTTTGCTATTTTTTCCGACACTCAAGACGAACCCGAAAGCGTGTACAGATGGCTGAATGAGTTGAAAACCATGCTTCCATTCCCTGTTCATATCGTCACAGCCGGATCCTTATCAGAGCAGTCACTGAAAATGAGGGTGACTAAAGACGGGCGAAAATTCAGCAGAACGAATATCCCATTCTTTACAAAAAGCTCAAAAGGCAAGCTTGGGAAGATCGTGTTTCGATCCTGCACGGCAGATTTCAAAATCAAACCAATCATGAAAGAGGCGAGACTAAGGTGCAAAATAAAGAGGGGGCAAAAGCACGTTTCGGTCACTCAATATATTGGAATTTCATGGGACGAGTGGCACAGATGCAAGCCGTCCCGGGATGCATGGGTGCAAAGTCGCTGGCCTTTAATTGAAAAAAGAATGACACGCCAAAACTGCTTGGATTGGATGCACAAAAACGGATATGCAAAACCGCCGCGCTCATCGTGCGTCTATTGCCCGTTTCATTCAAACAATGAATGGAAGCGACTGAAAGATGAAGAACCGGAGGCTTTTCAAAGGGCGGCGCAATTCGAGAAAGACATTCAACTGGCCAGAAAAAATAGCTCAAAATTTGACTCAACTCCGTTCCTTCATAAATCATGCACTCCAATCGATCAGGTGGACTTTAGGGACGATTATGACAAGGGCCAGATGGGAATCTTTGGTGAAGATCATCCTTACTGTGAGGAAGGTATGTGCGGCGTATGATTAGCCAGATTCCACTGACTATCGCATACGGAGGAGGCACAAACAGCGTCGCCATGCTGTGCGGATTTCTGGATCGAGGCATCAAACCGGATCTGATTATTTTTTCGGATACAGGTGGAGAACTTCCTAGGACTTACGACCATATTTCTATGATGAGCGAGCAAACAAAAAAATGGTGGGGGATTGGTATTGAAGTCGTGTTTGCAACCTACAAAAAAAACAAGACGACTTTGGAGGCTGATTGTTTGAGGAATAAAACTCTGCCTTCGTTGGCGTTCGGATCTAAGTCGTGTTCGGTGAAATATAAACTAGAGCCGAAATATAAGTTTCTAAAAAATTGGATGATGAATCGAGGAGTTGAGGTAGTTCGTTCGGCGGTTGGGTACGACATTCAGGAAGGCCACAGGTCAATCGGTATTAGGGAAAAAACATTCTGGAAAAACCTAAAGGAAATAAACTATTTCCCACTGATCGAATGGCGAATGCGAAGACCGGACTGCGTTGGTTTGATTTTGAAACATGGCCTCAAACTTCCTGGGAAATCCTCATGCTTTTTTTGTCCTTCGATGAAGTCACAGGAGATCATAAATCTGCGAGATAATTACAGGGAATTCTATGACCGGGCGACAAAACTCGAAGAAAACATGATTCCAAAAGGAAGAGTTGAAGGTCTTTCGTTTGGCGTAAAATGGAGCGAGATCGTTTCGGCTGACGACAATCAGGCAAAACTTTTCCAGTGGATTGACGAGAATGATCCAAAGAAAATCCCTTGTGGGTGCTACGACGGATGACCAAAGCACAGACCGAACTGCGCCGGCGGGAAAAGGCTCGCTGGCATTATGAGAAGCCGCCGTCCGTGATTGAGTGGGCAGAACGGAACATCCAACTGGACAGCCGGATCACGGCTCGGCCCGGGCTGTACTCCACGGCGAACTCGCCCTACGTCCGCGGAGTGCTCGAAGCGCTGGCGGATCCGGGCGTTCACACGGTCTGCCTATGCTGGGGATCGCAGACAGGAAAGACGCTGACGCTGGCGGTGTGGCTGGCGTATCGGATCGCCAACGATCCGGCGCCGTCTTTGCTGGTCATGCCCAACGCGGATCTGGCGCGGTCATATTCCAAGACTCGACTGGTGCCAATCTTTGAAAAATGCAAGCCGGTCAAAGCGCTGTTCCCTTACGACAGCGACGATTTCGCCAACTTGGAAATGCAATTCCTTAACTGCACGCTGACGCTGACTGGATCGAACAGTCCGGCCAATATTTCCAGTCGTCCTGTCTGCATCGCCGTGCTCGATGAGCTCGACAAGTTTGCGCCGCCTACCGACAAAGAAACTTCCGCCATGTCGCTATGCTTAGAACGCACCAAGGCGTTCCCGGCACGTAAACACGTTCTGACCAGCACACCCACACTCAGCACCGGCGACATATGGACGAACTATCTGGCCGGATCTCAGGAGACTTATCACGTGCCATGCCCGGCCTGCAACGAATCGCAGGCGATGGAATTCGGGCAGGTGCGATGGGACGACGCAGCCCGGGACGCGAACGGAAAGTGGGACATGAAAAAGGTGGGAGAGACGGCCCGGTATCACTGCACAAAATGCGATCACCCGTGGACTGAAGGCGAACGGCGTAAGGCAATCGAGCAGGGGAAGTGGGTGGCCAACAATCCAAACGCCGAGCCGGGCCGGCGTAGCTTCCGGCTGCCGTCGTACTATTCGCTGAGCGTCACGATCGCCGACTGCGCTAAAAAGTTCCTGACGGAAAAACATTATCTGCACGGCTTGCAGGGATTCGTGAACGGGTGGAGTGCCATGCCGTGGGAGGATCAATTCGACGACGACAAAACTGTGGACATTCCAGCGGGCGCCTTCGCAAAAAGGCAATCATGGGAAACGGAACATATAAAACTTGCGGCCATAGATCGACAGATCGACGAATACTGGTTCGTCGTGCGTGCGTTCGCCCGGGACGGATCCAGTCGGCTGATTGAGGAAGGTCGACGCAGAACGATCGAGGACGTGGCGCAAACACTTCACGAGCTCGGCGTGGATCCGAGGCATGTCTGCATTGACTCCGGGTTTGAAGCGCAAGACACATACCGGATCGCGGCCCGCTATAAGTTCACGGCGTTGAAAGGTGAAGAGCGCCCATTCTATTGGATTGAAACGCCCCGTGGTCGGATGAAGTCAGTCCACAGCGCAACTCAACCCACAGACGCCGGCTGCATGCTGATCCTGCTGAGCTCACCGGCCTGTCAGGATCTGCTGGCATGGTTGCGCCGCGGGCAGGGGCCGCTGTGGGAAGTGGCGCACGACGTTTCCCCACAATACAAAGAACACATGAGCTCCCACAAAAAGATCCACCGCATCAATCGAAAGACAGGAAAGGATCTATACGAATGGGTGCGAATCAAAAGCCGGCAGGATCATTTATACGACTGCGAGACCTATCTGGCCGGCTTTGCCGTGTATGGAAAAATCATCAGGCCGACTGCCGCGCTGGATGAGGAATCGTTGACACCTGAAGCGTCGTGATGGCCGTTTCCCGCAGACTCACACGCGCCGTCGCTACCAACTACCTGGCACAAGCCTCCGGGGTTACAGCGACAGCGCTGACCAATCTGGCAGCCGACAGAAACTCGGCCATGACCGGCGCAGCTTCCGGGCGTGCTTTGGTGGGAACGTCGGCGGGCGGACAATCCGCCAGTTTTCAAATCGACCTAAAACCCACCGAACGCGTTGAACTGTTTCAGGCTGCCATCGATTACCTGAACGGCGTGCAGGTCACACGCACCAGCGCCTCGTTCTCCTACATTCTGGACAGCTAATCATGGCGAAAAAAGTTTCACTCGTGGCTCGGATGGGTGCAGGGATCAAAGCGTTCGGCGCAGGATTTGGCGCTGGCATCAGCACGTTCCAACCTTACGAGGGCGCAGGCTTTTCACGGAAACGGCCTGTCATTTACGGAGCGCACGCCCGCGATTCGCGCCTCGATCTCAACGAAGCAACCCGGACGGAACTTCTCAAACTCGCCCGGCACATGTACCGCAACGTCGGTCTGATTAAAGGCGCAGTGGACTCGATTGCCACCTACTCAATCGGGCCCGGACTGCGCCCACAATATCGCGGAACCGATCAGGAATTCGGAAGACTCTGTGAGGAATACTGGCGGGACATGGTTGCGCCATCCCCGGAGGTCACCGGCCGGATGACTTGGACGGACATGCTGCTGGCCTTGTCACGATCGATCGACGTGGACGGCGACGTGTTCGTCGTCATGACTGAAAATGGGAAACTGCAAATTGTCGAAGGTCACCGGGTATGCGAAGGCGACGACTATGGAACCGCGGATGGCGTGTTTCTTGGAAAGCTGGGCGAGCCCACCGCCTACCTGATCCAGACCGGAGACATGTGGCGCAAACTTTCAGCAGATACCGTCATTCATCTCATGGAACTCGAACGGCCCGATCAGATCCGCGGAGGATCGTCACTTGCTCGTGCGTTGAATCACGTCCGGGATTTGAAGATGTTGGGAGAATTTGAAAAGGATGCTCTGAAACTTCAGGGCTCGATCGCGGCCGTCATCACCACCGATCAGGGCGACGAGCTGGCCGGGCAGGGCGGATTCTTTGGAACCGTGCAAGCGCAAGACACAGGCGAACCAACCATCGCCCGCGAGGAGATCACGTCATCGGCTACCATCCCGCGCCTTTCACCCGGTGAAAAGATTGAGATGATTGGGCCGAACCGTCCGCACGCCGGCTTTGAACCGTTCGCTAAGTTCCTGATCCGTGACGTTGCGATGGGGCTCGGCCTTCCGGTGGAATTCGTTTATGACCCGGCCAGTGTTGGCGGGGCAGGGATGCGGTTCATTGTGGCCAAAGCGCAGCGCCGTTTTGAACAACGCCAGCGCCTACTGATCGACAGATTCTGCAATCGGGCGTGGCGTTATTTCATTGGCGGAGCAATTGCCAACGGCGACCTGCCGGCTGTTGAAGATTACGCAAAGGTCACATGGCAGACTCCGAAGTCGCTGACCGTGGACGCCGGGCGTGAGGCACAGCAGGCGCGGGAAGACTACAAAGCCGGGCTGTCTTCGTTGCAGGATTATTTTGGAGAGCTCGGACAGGACTGGGAAGAACAGGTCAGACAGATTGCAAAGGAGCGGGAATTCATAGCATCGATTGGAACCGTAACACCGCAGACCGACGTGGCAGCTCCGGTCGAAGCAGTCAAAGAAGCTCCCGCCATCGACGAACCCACTCCGGTGAATCCTGAAAAGGATCCGAACGCAGGGCCGGACGCTGAACTGTCGGCCGTAGTCGAGCTGAACATGCCCGACCCCACCCCGGGTGAAAACGAATCCGCTTTCATGGATCGCTGCATGACCGAAACCAGCATGATCAAGGAATATCCCGATCAGGATAAACGGCAGACGGCATGCAAACTCCGCTTCACGTCCAAGACAGATCTGGAAGCGAAGGTTGAACTGGATCTTCCCACACAGAATCCGGGCGAAAGCGACGACAATTTCATGGGCAGGTGCATGGGAAATCCAACCATGAACAAGGAATTCCCTGACGCTGCACAACGCACGGCCGTGTGCGTTCGGCAGATGAAACTGTCAGCCAAGCCACAGACAGAATCCTTCACAATGAAGGACGACCCGGACTTCAATCTTTCAGCCAAGGAACTCGACATGGTGGCAAAGGCCGTAGGGCTTGGCGTAAAAAAAAAGAAAAAATTGAGTTAGCCAAACCCACCGCCGGCATGATTGCCGAGGCAAAACGCGGTCTGGAATGGCGTAAGAAATACAAACGCGGCGGAACACTTGTCGGCGTTGCAAGGGCCAGAGACATCATCAATAACGTTGACTTTCCCGATTCGACCATCGCTCGAATGCACAGCTATTTCTCAAGACATGAAGTCGATAAGAAGGGCAAAGGATTCAGTCCGGGTGAGCAGGGATTCCCGTCGGCCGGCAGAATAGCTTGGGCGCTATGGGGAGGGGATGCTGGTCAGACATGGGCGGCCGCACAAATGAGGAGAATCAACAAAAGCTGATTTGTATTGTCCGCCGTTTTTGACGGGTTAACATTTTGAAATGCGGCGGATTGATTTCGACGAATATGAACAGCAGGAACAACCGGCACCAGCTGGCCCGCATGTTTATTACAATGACGGCACACTGGTCGTCACATCTCAGGTCGTGCAATTTGGGAACAAGAAATTTGCCATCCCAGCCATCCACGGAGTTGAATGGGCGAAAAATCAAAACATTAACATAGTAACCGTCCTATGGACTTTTCTGTCTCTGTTTGGAATTCTCATGGGAATCACGCTTTTCATGCAAAAGGCATGGGGAACAGGTTTTGTATTCACGGCCGGAAGCATCGCAATTCTTTACAAGATGTACTTTGGGAAACCTCGCTGTTCTATTTTGCTTAAATTAGGTGGATTGAATAACGAGATTCTTTACATAAAAAGCGAGCAAGGCGCTCGGCATATCTGCGATTCAATCTTTCAAGCCATCAGCGATCATCATACGCCACCCGAAGGCGGCCAGCCTACGACTTTCACGCCTATTTTTCCAAGTCCAGTCCTGCTGAGAAACTAGGTTTTTGACACGCGTTGGCCTGCATGGCCAACAAACTCTCAAACGTTTCCATTCTTACGATCGGCGAGGCCAAGGGCCACAATCTGCTGATCGATCAAAAGTCGCTCGAGCAGGCGCTCGAAGTGGCAAATTCCATGAAGCGGATCAAGGTAACCATGGGCCACGGGGCCGAGGTCTCCGGGATCCTAGGATATATCGACGGATTCAGGATCGAAGGCGAACGCCTGATGGGCGATCTGACCCTGTTCAACACCAACGAAGCACAGTTCGTTCAGCACTTGGCGCAGGTACTCCCGGAGGGATTTGGCCTGTCCCTCACGTTCAGCGGCGTCCCAGAGGAAGTCGCTGGGAACCGGTTCGCCCGTGTAACTGAAATTTATGACATCAGCGTTGTAAGCACCCCGGCCGCCAACCCTGCCGGAATGTTTTCTGCGTTCACAGCGGTTGACATGAAAAAACTGCAAATGAACGAAGCGTCTGTCGAAGTGAAAAAAGAGGAGATCGCGCCGGCCGTCGTGGCCGAGGTCGCAGCTCCTGCCGTTGAAGCTCCCGTTGTCGAAGTGAAAGCAGAACTGGCCGAAATGCCTGCTGATAAACCCGCCGACAAGCCTGAGGAGAAAATGGCCGAACCTACTTTGACCGACATCGCTGGAATGCTTGCCGAACTGCTCGCGCTGATGAAAGCCGACGCAACTCAGGACGTGACCGAAGCTCCTGAAGCTCCCGCCGAAGACATGGCCAAAAATGAAATGCCTTCCGAGATGAGCGCCAAGTCCGACGAAAAAGTTTTGACCACTTTGGAAAAAGCCAAGGCCGACGCTGCTGGTGCAGTGGCGGTTCCCGCTGAATCGAGCCAACCGCTCGGCCGGGCAGAAATCCTCAATCAATTCAACGCGGAAAAGTCCCCGACCCGTCGGTCGGAACTGCTTCGCAAACTCGGACTGTAATCCAGTCCACTAGGAGAAACTAACATGGCCAACTCAATCGGAACGACGAATGCCAATGTAATCGCTCAGAGGGCTCTCGAGATCCTCGTGGCGGATTACAGCTTCCTCAAAAACAGCGTGACGGACTTCAGCTCTGAAGCTGCGAAGTACGGCGCCAGCGTCTACACTCACCGCATCTCTGCGACGACCGCTCAGGACTACTCGCAGACCAACGGCTACGTGGCGACTGCTACCACACAAACCGACGTTCAGATCACCCTGAACAAGTTCAAGCACGTTTCCTACGCGATCGATGATCAGGAGCGCACCAGCTCCAACATCAACCTGATCGAACGGTTCGCCGGTGCGGCCGCTCACGCTCTCGGGTTGCAGATGGTTGGTGACCTGCTCTCGCTCGTCACTTCCACCAGCTTCACCAGCGCTCTCACACAGAGCTCGGCGACCTTCAGCTACGCCTCCGTGGTGTCGGCTGGAATCACCCTCAACAACGCAAACGTTCCTCAGCACGATCGGTACGCGATTCTGGCGCCTTCGTTCTATGGCCGTCTCTTGAATGATTCGACCATCGTTGCGAATGCTCAGATCTCCGGTGAACAGGCCCGCACGGCTGGCATCGGATCGGTCGCAGGGTTTAACATTTCCATGTACTCTGCCGTGCCAAGCAATTCGATAACTTTGGGCGGCTTTTTCGCTCAACGCGAAGCCCTCTTGATCGCGGCCCGCGTGCCGGAAGTTCCAACGGGCGTCCCCATTCCCGGAGACATAAGCGTGGTGACGGAACCCCGCACTGGCCTGTCGCTCCAAGTTCGTGAGAACTACGACGTGGTCAAAGGCTTGCTCCAACGCACCTACGCGCTGATCTACGGCGTGAAGGCTGGCGAGACCAACAGCCTCGTGCGTATCAACGGCAGCTAATTCACTCGGGGAGGGCGGTGGGCTGAAAGGCTCACCGCCCTTTCCACTTTAAGAAATCCTCACATGTCTGAATTTACTGAATGCCTAAAGGAAAGTCTGGCGGCTCTTTACACCCAGACCGGCACCGCCGCCACCATCGGATCCACTAGCGTCACCGGGATCCTGTCCACAATTTCACGCAAAGAAAACGTTGAGCTGGGCGGTTTTGATTTGGATCTGAATTCAACGTTCACCATCGACGTGGCGAACATGGCCACAGCGCCGACGATCGGTTCCATCATCACGGTCAATTCAATCGGATACCGGGTGGCGTCTTTGGATACGTCGATCGGAAGCTACGTGCTGGGACTTCGAGAGGTTTAACCGTGGCCACCCGAAATCCTAAAATTTCAATTTACATGATCGCCGGGCACGAGGCGCAATTCATGGAACGCTGCCTGACTGCATTCAAACCGTTCTGCGATGAGCTGGTCGTGTGCATGGCGCAGGGATCCCGGCCGGACGACGGCACCAGGGCGATCGCTGAAAAGGCGGGGGCGGTAATCACGGAATATCACAACGCACCGGCAGGCGCCGATTGGCCCCACATCGACAACTTTGCAGCCGCCCGCAACAAGGCGCTGGACGCCTGCTCCGGGGACTATGCCGTATGGATCGACTGCGATGACCTGCCACATAAAGACCTAAAAAACGCGCTTAAAAGGGCCGTGACGGCGTTTGAATCCGATCCGAAGGTCGGGATCTATGCCGGAGTTTATGACGTTATAAACGCCAAACTTCGCCCAGTACGGGAACGGATGATCAAAAAAACAGAGAACGGATGGTCTGGCCGGTGGAACTACGCCGTGCATGAGGCGCTTTTGCCGCTTCCGGGATTCACTTCAGTGGGCGAGCAGGCGGTTTGGGTTGAACATCACCCCGGTGGATACAAGCAGGGAAGCGCTGACCGGAATCTGCGCATTCTCAAAGCGCAATTGAGCGAAGCCGGCAAGTACGCGTACTACTACCAGCAAGAACTTTTCCTATCTAACAACCGGACGGAATCGATCCCGTGGTCAAACGCTGCCGCCCACTGGCCCGATCAGGAGCCGACGCTGGCCTACGAGGCGATGAACAATCTGGCGAGCGCAACGCCTGACCGTGAAAAGCGGATCGAGCTTTATCACAAGGCGCATCACATGAATCCCAGCCGCCGGGAATCTCTTTACTATCTGGCCCGGGAGGAAGCGTCCGTCGGGCGTTGGTCGTCGGCTTATCATTATCTCAAGTCGGCGATGGTTCAGTCGGATCCCGGCGTGACGGTCTGGAACGCCCAGCGCACGGTCTATGATTTTGAATGCATCGATCTGTACATCGCGGCGTGCCGTGCCGTGGGCGACAACGACGAGGCCGAGCGCGTGTGGGCGAGTTGGAGGAAAATTCGTCCGATCAAAATTTCAATCTGTCACGCCACCCGCGGGCGACCGCAGGAAGCCATCAACGCTCGGATCCTATGGATGAAAAAAGCGGCCGATCCGGCAGCCGTCGAGTGGATCTTTTCCTGCGACGACGATGACGAAAAGGCGAAGACGCTCAAACCGTGGGGGCCGGTCATGGGCAAGGGAAGCTGCGTCGCCGCTTGGAACAGGGCAGCCGCAGTGGCGCAAGGCGAGATCATCGTGCAGGGCTCCGACGATTGGGATCCACCGCTGCACTGGGATCAGATCCTGATCGATAGGCTAGGCGACACCAGCAAGCCGAAGGTTTTGGCGATTAACGACGGCCATCGGCAGGACGAACTGCTGTGCATGGCGATCATGACCCGGGCGAGACTAGAGGATCAAGGCGCCATGTTTGCGGCTGAATACGATCAATGCTCGGGAATCTTTTCTGACAACGAATTCAGCCACAGGGCGAAATTTGACGGAGTGATCGTGGACGCGAAAGACGTCGTCTTCAAACATAATAACCCATTTTTCACCGGTGCGCCGCAGGACGAAGAATTCAAAAAGCACAACGCCAAAGAAAACTACACGCTGGGAGAAAAGATTTTTAAGGAACGGAATCCATGATCGAGGGATACAGGCGGATTCACGCAGGGCACTGGTGGCAGGAGGAGCGAACAGGGCAGGGGCCGGCGTACGACATCACGTACGTAAAAGAGCGATACGACACCTACACGACAACGCAGGCCATGAGCGCGCTTCGATATGACGTGATCCGTTCTTACTTTGGAAACTTTTCGAGCGTGTTGGATGTTGGATATGGAAATGGGGATTTCCTGCGTCACTGTCACGCCCGGGATCACAAGGCGTTCGGGTATGATATAAGCGGATACCCGTTGCCGGCCGGAGTGGAACGCAGTGAGACCATGTCGAAGTCGGTCGGCATCGTCACGTTCTTCGACAGCTTGGAACACTTTGAGGATGCGGATCTGAGCGGCACACTCCGCGGCCTGCGGGCGGAAGCGGTTGTGATTTCATGCCCGTTGCTACATGAGACCGCAGGCGCCGATTCATTCCGTAACTGGAAACACCGCCGGCCGAACGAACACTTCCATCACTTCAACGAACGCGGACTGCGGACGCTCCTTTCATATTCGGATTATACCGTCACCTGGACAGGTTGCCCGGAGGATCAGATCCGCGGAACGCTACCTGGAGGAAAGTCCAACATCATCACCGTCATCGCCGAGCGGAATTGAAAACGATCGTCTATCACCAGCGCCTTGGCGACGTGTTGCAGTGTTTGCCGGCCGCTCGCTACTTGGCGCAACAGGACGAAGTTCAGATCGAATGCCTTCCACAGTATGCCGGGGCGATGGATCTGGTCAGTTACGCCACATGGGTGGCACCCGGACACGGGACAGGCGAACGAATCGAGCTCGAAATCTGGCCGAACCGATACAACGCCTTTCGGCAGTCCGGTCTTTCGTGGATGGATTTCGTTTATCAGCACCCAGCGATTGCCAAAGCTGACCGAAAAATCGTCCTCGATCGCGTGCCGGACGGGCCGCCTGCCGGTCTTCCTGATAAGTACAACCTGCTGGCGCCACACGGGATCAGTCATGGCTGGCACTATCCGCTGAACAAAATCATGCAAAAGGCGGAGGAAATCATGGCGTCGTATTTCCTTATGCACGCACCCTGCCACTGCTACTATTCCGTTCCGCACTGGTCGGCCGGATCCATCGTCGAAATGGCGCAGGCCATCAAACACGCCGAGCTGTTTATGACAATCAACTCGGCTCCCATCGTCATGGCGTCGGCGTTGCGACAGGATGGAAAACAAACTTTTTATTTGCCGCAAAAGGGTCAGTGGGCGCAGGACAACGTGGCACCGTGGCCCGGGCGTGTTGACGTGGATCTGTAAAATATGCCCGCTGTCACCATGCTTGACCGCCTAATCGAAGGCGCTTTTCAGGAACTACTTTCTGCCACCGTCACCGGGCAGGACTACCACCTATCGCACGATCTGACCGAAAACAAACCGCCCTCAATCGTCATCAAAGCGACGATGGGAACGGAAGAACCTGTGCAGGGATCCGGCGTGTTCAGCGTTCCGGTCGAGATCATTCTGGAACAGAGCTATGACGACACGACACTGGCGGCACACACGCAGAAATGCTCAAAAATCCTTCAGGCGTTTTATGATACCACCAGCCTGACGGCCAGACTCAACGCCACCACAGCAATCGGAGCGGCCCGCTGCTACAACGCAAAGCTGGAAAGCAGTGAGGCGGAGGCCGACAACGAAGAACGTAGCATGAAGCGCAATTTCAAACTGGCAGTGATCGCGTACCCGAACAGCGTCGCGAGTTGACACAAAAAATAGGGCAATATGGCGACCACAATCGGAACTTCAGGCCTTTCTTTCGGAATGAGCGCAGAGAGCGGAATCCTCGTTTCCAACTTCTCTGAAACAAGGAATATCGAGAAAGCAGAAATACGCTCGGCGAGCGGCGACGTGGTCGCCCTTGCACTTTTCAATCAGACCGACGCTCTTAGCTTTTCCGGCACAATCACCGGAACCTACGCCACAACGGCCGGAGCCGTTCTGACCACCCTCGCCAACGCTACCAGCACCGGCGGGAAGATCGTGGTCGAATCCGTGGCCTTCTCAAAAAGCCCTGACGCGTTCGTCACGGTCGACGTCAGCGCCACCCGCTACCCCAACATGAGCTAAGCCCGAAAGGGCGGTTCACCTGAGATCCTAAAATGATCGAGAGTTTCTGGGGTACAACGAATATCAAAGTAGCGGCAGCGGCCGCAGCCTATGGCGCCAAACTGCGGCCTATGGATCCTGTCACACGCATCGTCAAGGAAGACGGGCGTGAGCAAGTCACGTTCTGGTTCACGGATGGCGGCGAAGGACAGGAAGCTAAGGCTGAAATGGAACGCACTTGGGCTGAAATGAAAAGCCCGGAGGATGCGTCGATCCGGTTCGTCCGAGCCGCACTAGAAAACAGGGAAACCCTGCTCGGCCTTGTAAAACGTGCAGAAAAGATTCTATCCATACAAAGAGGCGGGCAGACACTACTGGTCGCAGAGAAGGCCCGTCCTGAACTAAAGAAGGCGCTTTTGAGCAGGCTATGAGCGACCAAGACCTAGAGGCGGAACTGAATTCCGCGTTTGTCAGCCCAGATCGATATTTCAAGGATCAGCGGCTGGCTCCATACACCGAAGGCTCCCGACTGCTACTGCTCCAAGTCCGGGACGACGCCGATAGTTCAATCTACTTTATCTGGTCGTTTCTATACGTTCACATTCTGCTGGCAAAAGATAGAAAAGCCGCGATCCGACTGGCATGGAACAAGGACGAATTCCGCGAGAAGCTCATGGAGTGGTCGGAAGATATGACCCCAGAGGATCGAGACACTGCTGGGCTGCTGGTGGCATCTATCCTGGGCGAAGCCAACAAGTCGCGGGTGGCGGTCATCCCGGATAAGAAGCCAATCGGCGACCCGGGAAACGCCTGACGCCGGCCGGATGCGCGGCGAGCGTGTTCGTGCTGGCAAAGGAAACAGGATGGGATCTGGAAAAGATTCTATGGGAAATTCCGATCTGCTTGGTCAATCAGGCCGAACACGTTTTCATGTTCATCAACGGTGTAAAACTACGCCGGGTGGAAGCGATCACAGGCGACGATCTTCGTGACATAAAGGATTTACTTGGGATATGAAGCTGACCATCGACGAAAAGAAGCTGACGAAGGCGCTTGTCATGTGGGGAAAACTGACGAAACAGGAGCAGGCGAAAGAACTGCGATCGTCCGGCCGTGCGCTGGCAGTTAGGTTGACCAACGCGACCCAGCCATTCGGCATGAATGCTGACGCCCGCAAGAAAGGCGAAAACGCAATCCTGAGAGATATTGCGGCGATCACAAAGCCGTTGAACAAGGAATGGTACGCAGAAGCGCAAAGGATGAGGCAATTTGATCCGGGTGCATTCAGAAGGAGATTCACTACAAAGGATGGGAGAGTGTGGCTCGAGGAACAGGACTACGAACTGAATCCTTCAAACATTAAGGAATTTCATCAAAAAATGAGGAATAGAAGCACAGGCAGAACCAAGACTGCCGGGATGAAAACTAGAGATATAGGAAGGCACGGAGCTGCCGATCGTGGGTACGTATTAGATAAAGTTCAGGCGAAATATATAAAAGAAACGCAGAAGAAAGTCGGCATCGCAAAGGCTGGCTGGGCGGAATGCGCTTCAATGCTTGGCGGATTTGCCCGGGTAAAAGGCGTTGGATCTGTCCAGGGGTGGATTCAGAAGCTGATTTCCAAGTATGGGAAGGGCTACGTTACTGTGACAGACAAGTATGTCGAACTGAAAAACAGCATTCCATGGATCGGGCGAGCGCTTAGCCGTTCCAATTTACAGAAGACCCTTGACATCCAACGAAACACACTAGCCAAAAGCGTGATCGCCATAGTGAAACACAAATCAAAAGAAGCAGGATTTGCCTAATATGGACGCAGTCGCAACAGCCAAGCTGGCACTGGAAAAAAGCTCGTTTGAGAACGGGTTGAAAGAGGCGGAAAACGCCGTCAACAAGTTCGCCAAGCAGACGGCCGGGATCCTGACGGGCGCTTTTGCATTCGACAAGATCTTGGGCGGCCTTTCATCGGCAATCGACAAGGGCGATCAGCTTCAGGATTTGGCGAACCGTTTTGGGATTTCAGCGTCCGCCCTTCAGGAAGTCGGGAACGCCGCATCGCTGTCCGGGGCAGGCGTTGAAGACGTGGCCAGCGCCATGAATAAACTGGCCGTGAATGCCGGAAAGGCGATCGGCGGCGATGACGCCATGATCGCATCGTTTGAAAAACTTGGTTTAACCGTTTCCGATCTACAAGGCATGTCGCCTCAGGATATATTTTTCAAGCTCAGCGAGGCAGTGGCCGGTGCCAACGACCCGCTGGAAGCGTTCGCCCAGGCGCAGGAAGTGGCCGGAAAGAGCGTCGGAGCTCTCATGGAAACGCTTAGGATGGGCCCGGATGCCATTCAGAAAATGGGGCAAGACATGGGCGTCTGGTCGGATGATACGATCGCACAACTTGGCGCAGCTTCAGACGAAATAAAAACTTTCCAGAATACGATGACGATAATGTTTGGGAGCATCGCTCAGTTTGTAAATCCTGCGGTGAAAACGTTCAAATTTATGGCAGAGCAGATCACGATGACCCTAGCGGCTATGGGCGAGGCTGCTACTGGGAATTTTTCAGGAGCCAGCGAAATCATAAAAGAGGCGAACAAGCTATCTCGTGAATTTAAGAAAGGCGAAGAACCCAAGGCTGCCGCCAAACCTATAGATCTGGAAGGCGGTGGTGGCGCAACTGGCAAAGCTGCAAAAATAAAATCCGCAAAAGAAGCCGAGAAAGCAGAAAAAGACGCCATCAAAGATCGAACCGACGAAGCCATGCGGGCGCTGAAAGAAGAAGAAGACGAAAAAAAGATGGCTGCGGACAGTGAAGAACGTCGGCGTCAGTACATATTTGAAAGCGAACGCGAAGCGATCAATCAAAAGATTCAGAATGCCATGGAAGAAAACAAAATGCTGGAAAAGCAGAAGGGTGCCATGGCTGGCCCAGGTGGAAATTCACGGCAATTTGCACAAACAGAAGGGCAGGCGGCCGGCCAGCGGCTCGACATAGCTGCCGGACTTGGCGGAGGCGTGGCGGCTGAAGTCGAAAAAGCACGCAAGAAAGCCGCTGAAGAACAGAAGAAAGTTGCTCAGGAACAGTTCGACAAAGAAGTACAGGCAAACACTGCTGCCAAGACAGGCGCAGGTGCAGAAAGAACAATGACCAGCCGACGCGCTGAGTACATCCAAACACAGGCCAAGAAAGAAGCCGAGGGAAAGACAACCTTGGACGACATCAACAAAACCCTGCAAGACGCCCTAGCAAAGCTGACGTCTGCGCCTTTGGTGAGCTAATATGGCAGCTTCTATCCTTGGCGCATTATCGTCCGGCAGCAAGATCCTACGGCGTTCTGATTACAGCCGGGAGATCGTTGGGCTGGAAACGCTGACCGAAACCTACACGATCAGGACGGCGGATCGGCAGACAATTCTGCCGCTGAAGGACGTCACGCACTCCGCTTTCTCAACGGCATCGACCAAGTTCACCCGGATGGCAGTGGAGACAGCGGCCGTCCGAGAGCAGGATGGCGACATCAGCGAAATGACCGTCACGTATGTAGGACTCACCAGTGAGACAAGCCTGCCGCCTGCTCAGATCAAATACATTCCGACAACTGGGGCGGATATATGGGGGCCGCCGATTGTCATCGAAGTGAGCTTTGTCACAGATCTGACCGAAAGCCAATTCGCAAGCGGTCAACTTTCCGCAAATTATCCTGTGATTGAACGATTCAGCCCTACGTCAAAAGTTCCTATGCCTGCTTTTATAAACGGAACAGCTACTCCGCAAAATCCGCGCACGCCGGGAGTCACAACAGACAACCTTGGCGGCACCATTACATATTTCGGCTACTGCTTGGACAGCTTGGACTCTACTCGCCGCGGTCAGTTCCTAGTCGCCCGGGCAACGTTTAAAGAGAAGCAGCAAGGGCAGGGCGTGTACGCGTAATCTATGGCAACCGAAGCCCGCCTAAACGAAATCGACGGCCCGTCCCGACTTGGGAAGGGATTTTTCAACAAGCTGATTCGTCGGATTGAATGCACCAAACCGATCGCAGGCGCCAACGTCACCCTGATCGACGTCCCGGACGGCATCCAGATCAGCGTGACCGGCGTGGTCACGGCCGGAGGCGGTGGACTTAAACAGATCACGCTGAACGTATGTTCCAACGGAACTCCGGCCACGATCACGGTCTA
>Ga0228702_1000985_pt1 | contig 19576 bp, 19 predicted proteins | sample McNCre217_Aug_MG_2_FD_178018 | JGI IMG/M metagenome (GOLD analysis project Ga0228702, IMG submission 178018) | Freshwater microbial communities from McNutts Creek, Athens, Georgia, United States - 20-17_Aug_MG | ecosystem: Environmental > Aquatic > Freshwater > Creek | place: USA: Georgia... | reverse complement strand
CCAATTAATTGGCCTGGAAGCTCGAAATGAGTAGGGTCTACGAAGGATTTAAATCCTGAAAGTTTGATAGATTTGAGTCGCACGGCTTACTTCTTTTATGTCAATCTTGAGATGATACCAAGGGGCGAGGACTTAGGAGCACTTCCTTACCCCGACCGATATAATCATGCACTAATAGATAGTATTTTTAAAGGAAAAAGAACTTATGACAACGTTACAGAACATTATCGATCAAGCTTGGGAAGATCGCGCTAATTTATCCCCTTCTGCAGCCCCTGCAGCAGTCCGCGATGCAGTTTCTCAAGTATTAGCTGGCTTAAATGACGGCTCTATTCGTGTTGCTGAACGTGAATCTGTTGGTAAATGGCATGTCAACCAATGGGTTAAAAAGGCAGTATTAATCTCATTCAGACTGGAAGACAATCAAGTGATGTCTGCCAATGGGAAAGGTGGCTTTCCTCAGTTTTATGACAAAGTACCAACAAAATTCGCTAATTACACAGCAGAAGACTTTGTTAAAGGCGGTTTTCGCGTAGTTCCACCGGCAACTGCTCGCCGCGGCTCATTTATTGGTAAAAATGTTGTTTTAATGCCTTCTTACGTCAATATTGGCGCCTATGTGGACGAAGGTTCAATGGTCGATACATGGGCTACTGTTGGTTCTTGCGCACAAATCGGTAAAAATGTTCACCTATCAGGCGGTGTGGGTATTGGTGGGGTGCTAGAGCCTGTTCAAGCAGGCCCAGTCATTATTGAAGACAACTGCTTTATTGGCGCACGTTCTGAAGTTGTTGAAGGTGTGGTTATTGAAGAAAATGCCGTTCTTTCAATGGGTGTTTATATTGGTCAAAGCACCAAGATTTATGACCGTGAAACTGGTGAAGTTCACTATGGTCGTGTACCAGCTGGTTCGGTTGTCGTTCCTGGCTCTCTACCATCTGCTTGTGGAAAATACAGCCTATATGCAGCTGTTATTGTTAAGAAAGTTGATGCTCAAACTCGTGCTAAAACAGCTATCAATGACCTATTACGCGACTAAGCAACTACTTAATAAAGACATTCTGTGAGTAAACATCCTACCCTTGCTTTAACTGAAGCATTAATAGCGCAACATTCAGTTACCCCTGCTGATGGCGGCTGCCAAGAATTAATAGCAAGCCGCTTAAAGCCTCTCGGGTTCGAATGTGAAACTATTATTAGCGGCCCAGATCATTTTCGGGTAACTAATCTTTGGGCGGTTAAACGCGGAACCAAGGGTAAAGATGGTAAGTTGCTAAGTTTTGCAGGCCATACAGATGTTGTGCCCACAGGACCATTAGATAAATGGTCATCAGATCCCTTTACACCCACCCATAAAAATGGGTTGTTATATGGTCGTGGTGCTGCAGACATGAAAACATCTCTAGCTGCATTTGTTGTTGCTAGCGAAGAATTTATTGCCAGCAACCCTAACCATCAGGGTTCTATCGCATTTCTTTTAACAAGCGATGAAGAAGGCCCTGCTCATGACGGGACCGTTATTGTTTGCAATGAACTAAAAAAACGTGGTGAACGATTAGATTACTGTGTTGTTGGCGAGCCAACATCGGTAGATCAACTTGGCGACACTATTAAAAATGGCCGCCGAGGATCTCTTTCTGGAAAGCTAAAAATTATGGGGGTTCAAGGCCATATTGCTTACCCTCATCTAGCAAAAAATCCTATCCATTTGATGGCTCCCGCTCTAGCGGAAATAGCTTCAATAACCTGGGATCAAGGTAATGAACATTTCCCACCCACAACATGGCAGGTATCAAATATTCATGCTGGTACGGGCGCAACCAATGTTATTCCCGGCGAAATTATTATTGATTTCAACTTTAGATTTTCTACAGCTAGTACTGCTGAAGAGCTAAAAACCATTCTAGAAGATGTACTAAAAAAACATCAACTTCACTACACCATCGACTGGAATTTGGGTGGTGAGCCATTCTTGACAGAACCAGGAGACTTATCTGTAGCCCTGCAAAAGTCAATTAAAGATTCAACAGGTATAGAAGCGGCACTATCCACCACAGGCGGCACTAGCGATGGCAGATTTATAGCCAAAATATGTCCACAAGTTATTGAGTTTGGCCCCCGCAATGAGAGCATCCATAAGATTGATGAACATATTGCTTTATCTGATATTGAGCCATTAAAGAATGTCTATAAAGGTGTTCTAGAAAAGCTTATTGCTTAAAACTATGAGTCCCTCTTACTCGCTAGAAACTCTCTGGAAAGAAGTAACTCAGAAATTAGATGCCGCAGGCCTTAGCTTTGGTCATGGCGCTATCAATGCTGAATCTGAAGCTTTATGGATCATCTCCACAGCCCTTGGCTATCCACCTGAAGACACATTAGATGCTTTAGATACAAATATCTCCCAAGATCTTAAAAATCAAATTGATGCTTGGGTGGATGAACGCGTAAAAACTCGTCAGCCACTCGCATATATTTTGGGAGAAGCCTGGTTAATGGGCGTTCCGTTTTATTGTGACGATCGAAGTATTGTGCCTAGATCTTTTATTGCTGAATTAATTGTTGATGGACATCTTGAACATTGGATTCCGCCAAACGGAAAAGTATTGGACTTATGTACTGGCAATGGCTCTTTAGCTATCTTAATGGCGCTTTCTTGTCCTGATGTGCAAGTATCAGCTACAGACTTAAGTCTACAAGCGCTTTCTTTAGCAGCTAAAAATTTAGATCGCCATAACTTAACAGAGCAAATTGAAGTTTTTCAAGGGGATCTTTTTGAGGGTATCCCCACGCCATCTGAAGATCAAAAATTTGATTTAATCATTTGCAACCCACCTTATGTTAACGCCGAAACAATGGCTAACCTACCTAAGGAATACCATGCAGAGCCCGAGATATCTCTAGCTGGCGGACCCGATGGTATGGATATTATTCGGCGCATCATTGCTAATGCCAAAGAGTATCTTGCAGATGATGGAGCTTTAGTATTAGAAATTGGTAATGAGGCCTCTAATTTTATGAAAGCCTTTCCTGAGATTCCCGTTACTTGGCTTGAAGTATCAGCAGGAGATGATCAGGTGCTATTAATTCAAAGCGAAGACTTGTAGCAAATCAAGTGTTACAGATTCCGAGCGGCATCCATTGCCTCATCTATACGATCGACTGCAATAACTTTAATACCTGGGATGCTTACTTTTGGCGCATTAGCTTTAGGAATAATAGCTAAAGTAAAGCCCAGCTTAGCCGCCTCCTTTAATCGCTCCTGACCTCTTGGGCATGGGCGTATCTCACCAGCCAAGCCAACTTCACCAAAGACAATAAGTGTTTTGGGAAGTGCTTTATTCTTTAAAGATGAGCCTATGGCCAATAGAATGGCTAAGTCTGCTGCTGGCTCGCTAATTTTTACACCGCCAACAGCATTCAAAAAAACATCTTGGTCAAAGCATGCAATACCAGCATGACGATGTAATACAGCAAGCAACATAGCCAAGCGATGCTGCTCAAGCCCTAATGCTAGGCGCCTTGGATTGGGCACATGAGCTGTGTCAACAAGTGCTTGAACCTCAACCAATAATGGACGACTCCCCTCTTGCGTTACTAACACACAAGAACCGGGAACTATCTGCTCATGTTGAGATAGAAATAAGGCTGACGGGTTAGCAACACCCTTAAGTCCTTTATCAGTCATGGCAAAAACACCAAGCTCATTAACTGCACCAAAACGATTTTTGAAAGCTCTTACCAATCTAAACGAGGAATGTGTATCGCCTTCAAAATATAAGACGGTATCAACAATATGCTCAAGCACTCTTGGCCCAGCAAGGTTGCCCTCTTTAGTCACATGACCAACCATAATCATGCAAACCCCTGTAGCTTTGGCAAGCCTAGTTAATTGAGCAGCACACTCTTTAACTTGAGCGACTGAACCTGGCGCAGAAGTTAATGCTTCAGAATAAATCGTTTGAATTGAGTCAATCACCACCACTGTTGGCCTACTTGATTCAATTGTCACCAATAACTTCTCTAACTGTATCTCAGCTAAAACATCTAGATCCGGCGCTTGAATACCTAAACGCTTAGCTCTTAATGCAATTTGTGAGCCTGATTCCTCACCACTTATATATAAAACAGAATCGCCCCTGGCACTCATCACAGCAAGTGCTTGAAGCAATAAGGTTGACTTTCCTATTCCAGGGTCACCACCAATTAAAGCAACTCCTCCAGTAACTAGACCACCACCTAGAACACGATCAAACTCATCAATACCAGTACTTAAGCGCGGTAGATCTTCAGCTTCAATAACAGATAATTTTTGTTTAGGAGCAGCCTTGGCTAGACTTTGGAACCTACTTGTCGAACCTTTTTCTTCAACCGCTTCTTCTAATGTGTTCCAAGCATCGCAATTAGGGCATTGCCCCTGCCATTTGGCTGACATCCCACCACAAGATTGACATACATAAACTGATTTAACTTTTGCCATTAGAAAGGTGTCGCCTTTTTATTTTCCTTTGAACGTTTGTCCGCATCTTCTTTCTTCTTGGCTATGTCAGCCTCTCTTTTTGCCTCTTCAGCCTGTTTAGTTTCGTAGGCTTTTAAATTCTCTTGACGCTTGGCTGCTTTCTCAGCGCTTTCTCTTTGGGCAATACGCTCTTTATCACTCTCATCTTTAATGATTGATTTCAAAAGTCGCTGCCTATCATGCATGGGAATCTCCTGTTCCCGTATCTCTTTAATTTCCTTGCGGTAGTCAAGACGAGCATTTTCCAAACATGAGCTAGTGAAAAATTTGTCGTAGCACTCGTGCTGCTTTTTCTCGAGTCGATATCTAGCCCAATCTTTTTTTAAATTTAATTGATCTTGACGGGCATCAATATCTGCTAACTCTTCCAATTCAGCGGGGCCAGCGGCGGCTAGTAAAGGAGCTACTAACAAAGCTCCTAGCAGCCAAATTTTTATATCATTCATATTGAAACTGTTCATTTTAGACATCAATTTTTGATTCCCAATAGCCCACGATTACTACTACAAAACATCTTTTTTGATTATATGCTTGAGCATGGTATCTAACCCTCTTTTACCCAAGCTTATCAAGCCAAACTTCAATGCCTTGAGCATTAAGTTCAAGATCAATCTTTAGAAAATCAGCAATTTGGTCCTTGGTAAATCTACAGCCATGTTCATTGAGATGCTTGACATAAATATCTAACAACCCTTTTTTGAGATTCTCATGTCTTTGAACATCTTCTTTTAGACCAATAGCCAAAGATACCATCTCATCTAACTGTTCAAGAAATAACGACTTAAGCTTTGGAATGTCATCCACACGGCTAAAGTGTGTCGGAAATATACAATCAGGCTTGAGATCTGCGATTCTTTCAACTGAATCCTTGAGTGCCACAGGGTCAAATTGAATAGGAGTTGTTGTAGGCATCACATACCCACCTTTTTCTGTATCGAACTCTCTATAAGATAAGCCAAATGTATCCCCAGTAAATACGCCTTTAGATTTGGCATCCCAAATAGCAATATGATGTTTCGCATGACCTGGCGTATCTAAACACCGCAATACTCGACTTCCCAAAGGAATTTCAAATCCTTCGCCCGCCTCTGTAATACGCAAGGCATCGATAGGCAACAATGTGCCATAGGCAGCATGAACAGCATCTTCACCATAAACAGCTACCGCTCCTAACCGGAGCGCTGAAGGTTCAATCATATGACGCACACCACGTGAATGAACAATCAATTGAGCATTTGGGCACAAACGCATCATTTCCCCTGCACCTCCTGCATGATCTAAATGAATATGAGTCAGGATCACATATCTGACGTCTACAGGAGTTAAACCCAACTCGACCAATGTTTGAATTAATCGAGGTATTGAATAATTAGTTCCGACATCAATAAAGGCAGCTTCACCCTCATCCAGAATCAGGTAACTTGCATCGAAGCAATCTCGCTCAAAACCAGTATCAACTGTATAAACACCATCAGCAACTAATTTTGCAAAGGATAAGGAAGTATTCATAGGGAAATTCTTACATAATTTTCTAGTAGCCCATATACTTTAATCATGAAAAAAATTTTGGACCACTTATTAAGACAATGGGGCTTAGATTACCTTCAAAACTGGATTGATTTAATCATTCCAGCACTGCAAGTAACCCTTATCATTTTATTTGCTGTAGCCTTGAAGGCATTGGCAAACAAACTAACTAGAGCGCTAGAAGCCCACTTGCGCCAACGTTCTCCCAGTATTGAAGAAAAAAAACGTATTCAAACACTAGCCCGCGTATCGCGCTATATTGTTTCTCTAATTATTTGGGTTGTAGCTATCATGCTCACCCTATCTTCGTTGGGCTTCTCAATTGCACCAATTTTGGCAACAGCGGGTGTTGCTGGTATTGCGGTAGGTTTTGGAGCACAAAGCTTAGTAAAAGACTATTTCACTGGGTTTGTTATGCTGATAGAAAATCAGATACGGCAAGGTGATATTGTTGAGATTGGCAACAAGTCAGGCATGGTAGAGGAAGTCACGCTACGTTATGTACGCCTACGTGATTACGAGGGGGCCGTGCACTACATCCCTAATAGCTATATCAACCTCGTAACTAATAAAAGTAGAACCTTTGCCTATGCTGTCGTTGATATAGGCATAGCTTACAAAGAGAATCTTGAAAAAGTTTACGCAACCATTAGGGATGTTGCCCAAACGCTTCGAAAAAATCCGACATATAGCCAAATGATCATAGAGGATATTGAAATAGCTGGAGTTGATCAGTTAGGAGACTTTGCAGTAATTATTAAATCCCGCATTAAAGTGGTCGCTCAAGAACAAAATACGGTTCGCAGAGCTTTGTTAGGGGAAATTAAGACAGCTTTCGACCTTGCAGGCATTGAAATCCCATCCCCTGACTATAAAAATCAACGCTAAAGCCATCTCCTTAAGCAAACAATAAGCCTTGCTATTTAGGGTTTTACCTGATATAGTCTCACTTCTCAGACGCGGGATGGAGCAGTCTGGCAGCTCGTCGGGCTCATAACCCGAAGGTCGTAGGTTCAAATCCTACTCCCGCAACCAAATATTAAGCCCTTCATGAATTTGAAGGGCTTTTTTATTTGTCAAATTATTTGGCATACTTAGAGCCTAATTAAATAACCAGGTGGCAAATGAAAAAAATACTCTTACTTATCGCTTTAATTATTTCCCATACAGCTATTGCCGGCACAAAAGTTGAATTTAAAACCACTATTGGTGATTTTGTAGTCGAACTTAACGATGAAAAGGCACCAATCTCTACAGAAAATTTCTTAAATTACGTTAACAGCAATTTTTATAGTGGCACTATTTTTCATAGAGTCATCAATGGCTTCATGGTTCAAGGCGGTGGCTTTACAAAAGAAATGCAACAAAAATCGGGGAATGCTCCGATCCAACTTGAATCAAAAAATGGCTTAAATAACGTCATGTATTCAATTGCTATGGCTAGAACTGGTAACCCAAATTCTGCAACATCTCAATTTTTCATTAATGTGGTCGACAACCCAAATCTAGATTATCCAAAACCAGATGGTAATGGTTATGCAGTCTTTGGTATGGTGATTAAGGGTACAGAGACAATTGATAAGATTAAAAAAGTGGTCACAACAAGAGTTGGTCCATTTTCAGATGTACCAGTTAACCCAATCGTGATTCAAAGCGCAAAAGTTATCTCCAAGTAACACATGAATCTTGGGCATTCATCCTGCACCATTCTATTAGATGATGCCCAAAGTACGCCAACCAATCCAACAAGTCGCCTGTATAGCAACCCTATTCTGTACATAAAGGCAAATACGCCTGATGAAGTCGACCTAGCTTTTGAAAATATAGAGCATTACTTAAACAATCATAAATTTGTTGTAGCCAATTTCAGCTACGAGTTAGGTGAACATCTTCAAGGCTTGACACCTAAAAACGATTCAGCTCCTTGGGCCGAGATTTGGGTTTTTGATACCGTAACAAAATTATCAAAATCAGAGGTTGATACATGGATAGAAAACAAAACCTCTTTTAATCAGACACCTTCAGGTTTTATAGCCTCCAAAGAGACTATTACACCTCCCGAATTTGAAAAATGTATTGAAGAAATTCATGAACTGATTCGTCGCGGTGAAACCTATCAGGTTAATTACACCTATAGAATCAAAGGATCTATTTATGGTGCTCCTTTGGCACTTTATCAATCCTTACGTGAAAAACAACCTGGGCCATTTGGTGCATACATAGAAAAAAATGATGGCTGGATTTTGTCGTGCTCACCGGAATGGTTTCTAAGAAAAGAAGGTTCTCGTTTAATTGCTAAGCCCATGAAAGGCACGGGGAAAGCTAGTGAGATGTCCCCATCTTTCTTGAAAAATGATCCTAAAAATCGTGCTGAAAATCTCATGATTGTTGATTTATTAAGAAATGACTTGGGGAAAATATCCATACCAGGCACTATCAAAGTCCCAGATTTATTCAATGTTCAACAGCATGGCGATGTTCTTCAAATGACATCAACCATTGAATCCACTGTATCTGAGAATCTTTCTCTTTCCGAGCTTCTTAAAGCAATCTTTCCCTGTGGCTCAGTCACTGGAACTCCTAAAAAAAGAACCATGGAAATTATTCAAACTCTTGAGACAGAACCAAGAGGTTTATATTGCGGTTCTATTGCTTGGTTTGATCCTAGTGCAAAGGATAAAAAATTAGGTGATCTAGGAATGAGTGTTGTTATTCGAACATTAACAATAGATCAAGGTAGAAATTGCTGCATGGGGATTGGTGCGGGGATCACGATTGATTCAGATGCAAAAGAAGAATGGCAAGAGTGTCAAACAAAATCTAATTTTCTATACCAAATCAAGAATGAAATTGGCTTATTTGAAACAATTCGCATCAGCGAACAATCTCCGCAAAATATCCAGTTACACCTTAATAGAATTCAGAATTCAGCTCACCAGCTAGGCATACCATTTAATTTAGCTATGGCCAACCAAGCTATAAAAAAAGTCTGCACCCAACTAAATCCAAATGAGCTATATCGGATGAAATTAGAGCTAGCTCCTGATGGGCAGATTAAAGTGAGCACCGCGAAGACCTTGGAAATAAACCAGCCAATGCCCCTCATCTGGGCAAGTGATTTATTTGGGGGCGAGGCTATTATGAATTCCTTTAGTACACTCTTAAATCACAAAACAACTCAACGTAAAATATATGATCTAGCCTGGCAAGAGGCTGAGAAATTAGGTGGATTTGACGCTATCTTCACCAATGAATTGGGCTTTGTTACTGAAGGCGGTCGATCAAATATTTTCATCAAGAAAAATTCTCAATGGATGACTCCTCCAGTAAATTCAGGTTGCCTACCAGGAATTATGAGACAGATTTTATTAAAAGATCCTCAATGGTCTGTAGTGGAAAAAAATATCACCGTAGATGACGTGTTATCAAGCGAAGAAGTCATCTTGACGAATGCTTTACGCGGCATCATTCGTATAACAATGGGTAAAAATTAATGAAATTCTGCTCACGATGCGGACATCAAGTTTTTTCGAAAATTCCCGAGGGGGATACTCGTGAGCGTTTTGTATGTGATTCATGCAAAACCATTCATTACGAAAACCCAAGAAATGTTGTTGGAACTATTCCAGTCTGGGAAGATAAAGTTTTATTATGCAAAAGAGCCATTCAACCGAGATTAGGTTTCTGGACTTTGCCTGCTGGATTTCTAGAGGTTGGAGAAAGTACTACAGCAGGAGCTATTAGAGAAACATTCGAGGAAGCTGGCGCTCAAATAGAGATTGGCGCACTATTCTCTTTGCTGAATGTTATTCATGCTGAACAAGTCCACCTTTTCTATCTAGCTCAACTAAAAGAGCCCATATTCAGCCCAGGAATAGAAAGCTTAGAAGTAGCTCTGTTTTCTGAATCAGAAATCCCCTGGGATGATTTAGCTTTCCCAACAATTAGAAAAACATTGGAATGGTATTTTTCTGACAGGAAATTAGGCGTTATTCATTTTGGAGAGCCCACTTTTTCCACTCATCTAGATGATATTGGCTATGACGAACGAATCGATAGGAAATATCGTTCCTCATGAGCCTTCCTTGGTTAAATATTACAGATCCATTCCCAAGCGTTAATAATTTAGTGGATCCCGATCCAGAAGTACCTGGTTTAATTGCAATCAGTACTGAAATTAGTGCCGAACAATTAAAACGTGCTTATAGCCAAGGAATTTTTCCATGGTATTCAGATAGCCAACCTATTCTATGGTGGTCACCAAATCCAAGAATGGTTCTTAAACCTAAAAATTTAAAACTAAGCAAATCTCTAAAAAAAGAAATAAAACATATCTTAGTAGATAACGATTGGGAAATTCGTGTTGATGATGACTTTCACGCGACCATTCTTGCTTGTGCTAAACAACCCCGCAAAGGGCAAAATGGAACATGGATTACTCATGCCATCATGCATGCATATGGCGAACTGCATGAACAAGGCTTTGCACACAGCGTGGAAGTATTTTTTCAAAGGAAAAGGGTTGGTGGTCTCTATTGCGTTAATCTCGGCTCAATTATCTTTGGTGAGTCTATGTTCTCTCATCAGAAAAATGCATCCAAACTAGCTTTGGCGGCTCTTAGCGCTTGGGCCATTCAAAACGATATAGAAATAATTGATTGCCAACAAGAAACAGAACATTTAACCTCTATGGGCGGCAGTCCCATAGAGAGAGTTAATTTCATACATCACCTAGAAAAACATTGCGGCAAAAAAAGTCCTAATTGGTTATTTAATAAATATGCATTAAGCCACTGGCTAAATCATCAATGAGCAACTTTAAAGACCTTCCATTCACAACGTTGCAATTTTATGCGACAGCCCCCTACCCGTGTAGCTACATGAGTGATAGAACAGCACGCTCACAAGTTGCTACCCCTGCCCACTTAATTCACGCAGATATCTATAGCGAATTAGTTTCAAACGGGTTCCGCCGAAGCGGCATGTACACCTATCGGCCTTATTGCGATGGTTGCACATCTTGCATAGCATGCCGAGTTAAAGCCCAAGAATTTCAACCTAAACGCTATCAAAAAAGAGCCTGGAAAAAACATTATGATTTAGATATCACCATCAAACCACTTGTTTATTCAGAGGAGCACTACAAGCTATATCACGAATATCAAAAATCTCGTCACATGGGTGGTGGCATGGATAGCGATGACCAAGAACAATATCAACAGTTTTTACTTCAAAGCAAAGTCAATTCTCGACTAGTTGAATTTCGAGATGGTGTGAGTGCCTTAGAGCCAGGAAAATTAAGAATGGTTAGCATTATTGATGTCTTGCAAGATGGCCTGTCTTCTGTCTACACCTTCTTCGATACCTCAGTCCAGCAAGCAAGTTATGGAACCTTTTGTATCTTATGGCAGCTTGAACAGGTTAGAAAATTAAATTTAGCTTATCTATATTTGGGCTACTACATTAAAGAAAGTTCTAAAATGTCCTACAAAGCTGAGTTTGAACCTTTAGAGATATTGGTGCGCAATCAGTGGCAACTACACCAACCTTCTTAAGAAATACTTTCGCAATGAACCTTTACCCTTTTGTTAAACCATGGTTATTCACCATGGACGCTGAAAAAGCGCACAATTTCACTCTAAATTCTTTAGATAAGGCTCATGCGTTAGGTTTAGATTTCTTAAGTCGCACAACTATTCCCAAAGATGAGCGTTTATTTTGTGGTTTAAAGCTCCCCAACCCTATAGGTTTGGCTGCTGGGCTAGATAAAGATGGTAAACATATTGACGCTTTAGCTAGTCTAGGATTTGGTTTTTTAGAAATCGGTACAGTTACCCCTAAAGCGCAAGATGGCAATCCCAAACCTAGAATGTTTAGGCTTCCAGAAGCAAATGCCCTAATTAACCGGATGGGATTTAATAATGATGGTGTAGATGCTTGTCTACAGCGAGTTCAAAAATCCACATTTTGGCAATCTGGCGGCATACTTGGTATTAATATTGGAAAAAATGCCTCAACACCTATTGAGTCTGCTGCAGATGATTATCTTCATTGCATGGAAAAAGTTTACCGATTTGCCTCATATGTTACGGTCAACATCTCATCTCCTAACACGAAAAATTTAAGGCAATTACAAACTGGCGATGAGCTTAACTCTTTGTTATCAGCGATTGCGGATAAAAAACAAAGACTTTCTGATCAATATAAAAAAGAAGTGCCTTTACTTCTAAAAATAGCACCAGACTTAGATTCAGAACAAATTGATAGTATTGCTGAATTATTAATTAAATACCGCATCAGTGCTGTTATTGCTACTAATACAACAATTACACGAGATGCTGTTTCACATCTAGCTCATGGTAATGAGGCAGGTGGGCTTTCAGGGCAACCTGTTAAACATCTATCAGACCTTGTTATCCAAAAGCTAGCTAAAGCCCTAAATGGCGCCTTACCTATTATTGGTGTTGGCGGGATCATGTCTGGTCAGGATGCCAAAGATAAAATCTCAGCCGGTGCACAACTTGTACAAATTTATAGCGGCTTAATTTACAAAGGGCCACAGCTAATAGCGGAGTGCGCTAAGGCACTAAAAAACTAGTCTTCTATAAGACTCATTCCACATTATGCAATCTTACCAATTTATGGATAAAATGCGCATATGACTAGCAGAACAGCCATCCAAGTTCTAGACAGAATGATGTGTCTTTTGGATGCGCTTGCTCAAAGCGATGAGGCTGTAAGCCTCAAAAAATTAGCGGAATTAACTGAGCTGCACCCCTCTACCGCCCACAGAATCCTCAACGACATGGTTGCTTGCCGCTTGGTCGAGCGAGGAGATAGCGGCACTTACCGTTTAGGCCTCAAGCTCTTAGAGCTTGGTAATTTAGTTAAAGCAAGATTATCCGTGCGAGACGCTGCTCAACTACCCATGAGAGCACTCCACAAAATGACTGGTCAAACAGTCAATCTTTCAGTTAGACAAGGTGATGAGATTGTTTATATTGATCGTGCTTATAGCGAACGATCAGGTATGCAGGTAGTACGAGCTATTGGTGGGCGCGCCCCCCTTCACTTAACATCGGTTGGAAAATTATTCTTAGCTGATGACGATATTAGTAAACTTAAAGCTTATGTTGCAAAGACTGGCCTGGAAGGTCACACCGCCAATAGCATCAATGATTTGAGTGGGCTTGAGAAAGAATTAGAGCTAGTTCGTTCAATGGGGCACGCTAGGGATGATGAAGAACTTGAAGTTGGCGTTAGTTGCATGGCCGCATCCATTCTAGATGACAGCGGTAAGCTAGTAGCTGGTTTATCTTTATCTGCGCCTACTGAGCGCATCCAGGAAGAATGGCTGAAGTCATTAAAAGAAACAGCCATGCAAATATCAAAAAGCCTAGGTTATAAACCGACTAACGGCTCATAAATTTTATAGCTTACGTATAGGGGTTGGATTGGGGTTGCTTTGCAACCACTCTTTGACGCGCACGGCATCCGCAAAACGCGACAATTTACCAACAGAATCCAAGAACACCATCACAACATCACGCCCTTGAACTCTCGCTTGCATCACCAAGCAACGTCCCGCAGCGGAGATATAACCGGTTTTTTGCAAACCAATATCCATATCACCAGCTCGAACTAATCGATTCGTATTAATAAATTTCTGCTCTCTTTTCCCAATCATCAAACTGTAATCAGGTTTTGTAGAAAAATCACGAATGACTTTATGTTGATAAGCGGCTTCCACCAATTTAGTTAAATCTTCAGGACTTGAAACATTTTCACTAGAAAGTCCTGTTGGATCAGAAAACTTAGAGTTATTCATACCCAACATTTTTGCCTTAGCATTCATAGCCTCAACAAAAGCAGGAATACCACCCGGATAATTTCTACCTAAAGCATGAGCGGCACGATTTTCAGAAGACATCAGAGCCAATAACAAAGCTTGCTCGCGGGTCATTGCAGCATGCTCGGTTACTCGAGATCTAGCTCTTCCTGGGTAAACATTCACATCATCTTGGTGAATCACAATTCCCTCATCAAGAGGCAAATGAGCATCCATCACAACCAAAGAAGTCATTAATTTAGTAATTGATGCAATTGGAAGTGATGCATGAGAATTTTTTTCAAACAAAACTTCATGTGTTTGACGATCCACAATTAATGCAACGCTAGATTTAAGATTCAATGCGTCATGATTCCCACGCAATCCCATTGCAGATGCAAATGAAGGTCTTTTCTCTTCTGCAGCATCAGTTGACTTGGATCTTGTAGTTGTTGTCCTAACCGTTTTTTGCTTCTTAGGGGCTTTTTGTTTTTTAACTTTAGTCTGACTTGTATTTTGCGCCCATATATCTGCTACTGGAGCCAACAATGTAATGCTTAAAAAACCTGTAAAAACAGCTCGAATCAATTTACTTTTAACAGTCATCTGAATTATTAAAACTACTTTTTAAAATGCATTTATCAATATCCGTGATGATAAGCCATTAATCGCCAATTACTTAACTTGTTGTGAACGATTAACCAAAACTACGGCCACCATCGTAATGCCGATTCCTAGAACAATCATCCAAGTAATAGGCTCACCAAAAAGCACCCAAGCCATTAAGGCTGTTGTGGGAGGAGTCAGATACATAAGACTGGTGACCCTAGTCGCCTCACCATTTCTAATCATGACAAATAAAAGTGAAATTGCCCCAATCGATAATGCCAAAATAGACCACAATAAAGCTGCGATTAACTCGGGAACCCATTCAATTTGCCGTGTCTCAAACAAAAACATCAATGGCATGCACGCCAACGTTGAGGCAGCAAACTGAATAACTGAACCAGTTCTTAAATCGAACTGAGAACAATATTTCTTTTGGTAGATAGTTCCTGCAGTGATACTTAATAAGGCAAATACGATATAAATTAAACTGGCCACACTAAGCCCAATGAGCGATAGCTTCGCCCAAACAACCAAGCCCACACCAACCAATCCTAAAAATAGTCCAAGCCACTGTTTAGGACTGACACGTTCAGCTAGCCACGCGGCAAGCCATGCTGTTAATACAGGTTGCAAGCCAACAATTAAAGCAGATAGGCCTGCAGACATTCCTTCTTTAACTGCTGCCCATACGCCCCCCAAATAACCAGCTTGGAGCAGCAGGCCTGCAATTGCAATATGAATGATTTGTGATCTATTTGGCCAAGGTGCTTTCCATATCAATACGATAGGAACCATGAATACTAAAACGCCAGCAAAGCGCATAGTCAAAAAGGTCATAGGCTCTGAATGAGGCATGCCATATCTAGCCACAATAAATCCAGTACTCCAAATAATCACAAATATAGGGGCTATCCATGGCGCAAACCGATGTATCCAGGAGTACTTACTCATGTCAATGTCTCTTTTCTATTTTTATAATAGTTGAATGCTAATTGTATGGTTTGTGCATGGACTTCAACCGTCGTTTCTATCTCACGCCCATATCCTCCTGCCATTGCTACAGCAATTGGACAACCCATTTCCTTAGCAAAATTAAAAACCAGTTGATCCCTTTGAGCCAACCCATCCATAGTTAATCTTAAACGCCCTAAACGATCACCTTCATGAGGGTCTGCTCCCGCTAGGTAAATAATCATTTCCGGACTAAATCGTGCCTCTAAAGTTCTTAAAGCATCGGATAACACAGTTAAATAATGGACATCCTCACAACCATCAGCCAACCCAATATCTAAATTACTAGTTTCTTTTCTAAAGGGGAAATTCTTTTCCCCATGAATCGATAAAGTAAATATGCTTGAATCGCCTTGGCATATGGCTGCTGTACCGTTCCCCTGATGAACATCTAGGTCAATAATTGCAATTTGCATCTTCTGTTGACTTTGCAACCGCCTTGCAGCAACAACAGCATCATTAAATACGCAAAAACCACTTCCTTTATCCCTATAGGCATGATGGGTGCCACCAGCTAAATTCACCGCTACACCATCCTTTAAAGCCGTTATACAAGCTTGCATGGTTGCTCCGGCTGAGCGTTTCGAGCGCTCAACCATTAATGTTGTCCAAGGGAAACCTATTTCTCTGAGCTCTGAATCGGTTAAGGTGCCGTCACTGACTCTTTCTATATAGGATGGGCTGTGGGCTCTAGCCAAATCTATATCACTAGCTAAGGGAGCTTCAATTAGCTCAACTCCTTTGATTTTCGCCACGTGAGCTCTTAATAAGCTGTATTTTTCCATCGGAAAACGATGCCCAGTAGGCAATGGAAGGACGAAATGATCCGAATAGTAAGCTTTCATAAGGATATTGTCTCTTTTTTTCATAATGTGGTCTTGACTTAGCCCATTTACCCCCTATACTTATATTTGTGCAGTGCAACAAATTGCAACTTGACTTAACCAATTAGGAGAACATGATGACATTAACACCAGAACAAATCGCAGCAGCAAACAAAGCAAACTTAGAGACCCTTTTAAATCTTACTAACAAAGCATTTGAAGGCGTTGAAAAGCTTGTTGAATTAAACATGGCTGTAGCAAAAACAGCTTTAAACGAAAATGTACAAAGCGCAAAACAAGCATTATCAGTACGCGATGCACAACAGTTGATGGCTATGCAAGCAGGTATGGTTCAGCCTTTAGCTGAAAAAATCATGTCTTACAGCCGTCACCTTTATGACATCGCTAACGAAACACAATCAACATTCACAACTGTTGCTGAATCACAAATGAAAAAAGGTAGTGGCAATTTAAATGGCTTAGTAGAAGAGCTATCTAAAAATGCTCCTGCTGGTTCAGAAGCCGCTGTTCAAGCTATTAAACAAGCTATGACTGCAGCAAACAACGCTTATGAAACAACTCAAAAATCTATCAAACAAGCGATTGATCTTGCACAAAACAATTTCAATGCTGCTGCAAATACAGCTGTTAAAGCTGCTCGCGGTAAGAAGTAAGAAACAAGAAAGCCACCTAATTCATCATGGTGGCTATCAAGAATTGAAGTAGTAAAAGTTGTCTCCTCGGTACCCAGTCAGAGATTTCTCTGTAAGTACCTTTTCAACCCCCGCTCTATGCGGGGGTTTTTTTATGCCCTCAATCACTCAGGGCAAGAAAAGACTGTATTACTTTTTCTTTTGTGGAGGTAAATCAGTGCAGCTACCATGAGCAACCTCAGCAGCCATACCAACGGACTCACCCAATGTTGGATGTGGATGAATAGTTTTACCAATATCAACAGCATCAGCACCCATCTCAATTGCTAAACACACTTCACCAATCAAATCTCCTGCATGGGTACCAACAATACCACCACCAATAATTCGATGAGTCGCCTTATCAAATAGCAGTTTAGTAAACCCTTCATCACGACCATTAGCAATGGCGCGACCGCTAGCAGCCCATGGGAACATACCTTTTTCATAAGCAATGCCTTTGGCTTTGCACTGCTCTTCGGTCAAACCAGCCCAAGCTACTTCTGGATCTGTATAGGCCACTGATGGAATTTGCTTAGCATCAAAGTAAGATTTTTGACCTGCTGCTACCTCTGCTGCTACGTGAGCTTCATGAACCGCTTTGTGAGCCAACATCGGTTGACCAACAATATCTCCAATCGCATAGATATTAGGAACATTCGTTCTTAATTGCGCATCTACAGGAATAAAGCCACGCTCATCAACAACTACGCCAGCTTTATCAGCGTCAATCTTCTTGCCATTCGGTGTTCTACCAACTGCCACTAACACTAAATCATAAGCCTGTGGGTCTGCAGGTGCTTTATCACCTTCGAATGTTACATAAATACCATCGGGCTTAGCTTCAGCTTTAGTTGCGCGAGTCTTAAGCATAATTTTGTCAAAGCGAGGAGCATTCATCTTCTCCCATACTTTCTCAAGATCACGATCAGCACCGGCCATCAAACCGTCCATCATTTCAGCAATATCAATTTTGCTACCTAGGGTGCTGTACACCGTAGCCATTTCCAAACCAATAATGCCACCACCAATAACTAACATTCTCTTTGGCACAGAAGTTAATTTAAGCGCACCAGTACTATCAACAATACGAGGGTCTTGAGGTAAGAAAGGAAGCATGACAGCTTGACTACCGGCAGCAATAATTGCTTTCTGGAAACGGATGACCGCTTTTTTGCCGGTTGTTTGTTTTGAGCTACCCTCAGTTAAATCAACCTCAACATGGTTGGCATCTAAAAAGCGACCGATACCTCTAACGGTTACAACTTTACGTGCTTTAGCCATACCGGCCAAGCCACCCGTTAATTTACCGATAACACTTTCTTTATAAGTTCTTAATTTGTCGATTTCAACTTTAGGTTCACCATAACTGATGCCATGAGCTGCCATCGCTTTCACTTCATCAACAATCGCAGCAGTATGTAATAGTGCCTTAGATGGAATGCAACCTACGTTTAAACAAACACCACCCAAGGTTGAATATCTTTCCACAATGATGGTGCTCATACCTAAGTCAGCACTTCGGAATGCAGCGCTATAACCACCAGGACCCGCACCTAACACTAACATCTCGCATTCATGATCCACAGTCCCTGCATACGAGCCAGCAATTGGGGCAACGGCAGGCGCAGATTTAAGTGCATCAACGGGAACCGTTGCTGCTGGAGCAGGTTTTGCAGCAGGTGCAGCACCTTCAGCGGCAGTGATGGTTGCAATCACCATGCCTTGGTTAATTTTGTCACCCACTGAAACTGCCAAACTAACAATTGTTCCAGCAGTATCACTCGGTACTTCCATGGTGGCCTTATCAGATTCAAGCACCAATAAAGGCTGCTCTTTCTCAACTTGATCACCAACTTTTACCAATACTTCGATAACAGGAACATCATGAAAGTCACCGATATCCGGTACTTTAATTTCAATATTTGCCATGACTATTCCCTTTACAGAACAACGCGACGGAAGTCGGCTAATAATTCAGCCAAATACACGTTGAATTTGGTAGCTAAAGCACCATCAATCACACGGTGATCAGCAGTTAATGACAATGGACAAATTAATTTAGGTACAAATTCTTTACCATTCCAAACAGGTTTCATCGTAGCTTTATTGACACCCAAAATAGCAACCTCTGGAGCATTCACAATTGGTGCAAAGTAAGTGCCGCCAATACCGCCCAATGATGAAATGGTGAAAGAAGCCCCCTGCATTTGATCAGGCTTCAATTTACCTTCACGTGCTAATTTGGCTAATTCGCCCGTTTCCTTAGCGATTTCAAAAATACCTTTTTTATCAGCATTTTTCACTACAGGAACGACTAAACCATTCGGTGTATCTGCTGCAAAAGCAATATGGAAATATTTCTTCAGTACTAAGTTATCGCCATCGAGAGAGCTATTAAACTCAGGATACTTCTTAAGGGCATTAACAACGGCTTTAATTAAGAAAGCCAACATCGTCACTTTGATGCCCTGCTTCTCATTATCTTTATTGGTCATCACTCTAAATGCTTCCAAACCTGTGATATCAGCATCTTCGTGATAAGTCACAGCTGGAATCATCACCC
>Ga0228702_1000981_pt1 | contig 19650 bp, 24 predicted proteins | sample McNCre217_Aug_MG_2_FD_178018 | JGI IMG/M metagenome (GOLD analysis project Ga0228702, IMG submission 178018) | Freshwater microbial communities from McNutts Creek, Athens, Georgia, United States - 20-17_Aug_MG | ecosystem: Environmental > Aquatic > Freshwater > Creek | place: USA: Georgia... | reverse complement strand
TTAGCAGCTGGCGCAATGCCACGCCAGTGGATGCGCCCAATCGTTTTGTCATCAACATCCAACCAGCCCAAGCCGAGCCGTTTTTACAAACGCTGCGCGAAGCCGGTGTGAACAAGCTCGACTGGTATCCCATGATTCGCGCGCGTTTGGTGGCGGTGAATGGCAACACCGTCACACCCGACAGCTACACCGAAGAACGCGCTCAGCGTTTGGTGGACCGCGAGTTCAATGTGTCGTTCAACGCCCATGCGCCAGAGCACAACACCGTAGTGGCAGGAGCGTGGCAAGCCGAAGAAGCAGATGGCTTGAGCATCGAAGAAGGCATTGCCAAAACCTTGAAGCTCAAGTTGGGGGACTCGCTGCGTTTTGACATGGTGGGTGTGTTGCACGAAGCACGCATCACTTCGGTGCGACGTGTGGACTGGGCCTCGATGCGTGCTAACTTCTTTGTGATGTACCCCGTCAACCGCCTTGTCACGGGCGCGGGCTTTGATGTGCCCACCACCTACATTGCGGCTTTCCGCGCGCCGCAGCGTGTGACCGCGCTTGGTAAACCTTTGCCCACATTCGACAACCAACTCATCAACCGTTTCCCCAACGTCACCAGCGTGGACATGGGCGCGACTTTGAACCAAGTGCAAAGCGTGCTCGGCCAAGTGGTGAGTGCGGTGGAGTTTTTGTTTTTGTTCACCTTGGCGGCTGGCTTGGTGGTGTTGTTTGCCGCGGTCACCGCCACGCGTGAAGAGCGCGCGCGTGAATACGCGGTGCTGCGCGCACTGGGGGCATCCAACCAACTGCTGGCGAATGTGCAACGTGCCGAGTTAGCGGGTATAGGCGCATTGGCAGGCTTGCTCGCCACCTGTGCGGCCATGGCCATGGGTTGGGGCTTGGCCCGCTTTGCGTTTGAGTTTGAATGGACCGCCAGCCCTTGGGTGCCTTTGCTCGGCGCGATGGTGGGCGCGTTGTTGGCTTTGGCTGCAGGTTGGTGGGGCTTGCGCGATGTGTTGCGTCGACCTGTGGTGCAGACCTTGCGACAAGCCAGCGTATGACGGTGATGACTCCCAAGCAGTTTGTTGGTGCGGTTGACGGTGCCTTCTTGTCCTTGGCGGATGAGACAAGGGCTGAGGCCATGAAAGCCTACCTGCTCAATCAATTTGAGTTTCTAGGTTTGCCCGCCCCTGTGCGTCGTCAAGCTGTGAAACGTATTGGCCAAGTGCAGTGGCACAGCTCGGGTGAATTATTGGCCACGGCCGAACTGCTGTGGCAAAAGACCCCGCGTGAATACCGCTACACCGCCGTGGACTTGCTGCGTAAACACAGCGCCCTGTTGCGCGTGAACGACCTGCCCGCGTTGCAAGCCTTGCTGCTGCGCGACGCGTGGTGGGAAACGGTAGATGGCTTGAGTGCCGTCATCGCTGAGGTGATCCACGCGGCAGTTCAGGAAAAACCGAGTGCAGCGAAAGTCATGGATACATGGCTCAAACACACGAACTTTTGGGTGCGTCGTTCAGCCATGCTGCATCAACTCGGCTGGCGTTTAGATACAGACACAACACGCTTGTTTGACTATGCGCAACAACTGGCCGATGAACAAGAGTTTTTCATCCGCAAAGCCATAGGCTGGGCACTGCGCGACTACGCGCGCTGGAATCCTCAAGCGGTGACCGAATTTTTGGTGCAGCACCGCACACGTCTGTCAGGCTTGACCGTGCGCGAAGCTGCCAAACATCTGAACTTGTCTTGACCTACACGCACGACAATCTGACTTATGCAAATCGAAGAAAAACCACCTTTTGACACCCCGTTTGAATGGCTAGGCGGCGAGCCTCGCGTGAAGCTGTTGGTTGACCGTTTTTATGACCTGATGGATTTAGAGCCGAGCTACCTAGAGCTACGCGCCACACACGGCCCCGACTTGACCAATGCGCGTGAACGCCTGTTCATGTTCTTGTGCGGTTGGTTGGGTGGGCCGAACTACTACGTGGAAAAACACGGCCATCCACGTCTGCGTATGCGCCACATGCCTTTTGCAATTGGCATCAAAGAACGTGACCAATGGGTGGCGTGCATGGACCAAGCCATGGGCGAGACCGATGTGCCTGAAGGTTTGCGTACGCGTTTGAAGAACAGCTTTTTCCAAACAGCGGATTGGATGCGCAACAAAGGCGTGTGAGCCTTTTTCTTTAGATGTTGCTGGGCCCCAGCAACACCACCAACGCTCCCGCACCCCCATCCGAAGGCTTGGCCTGCACAAAGGCCAGTACCTCGTTTTTTTGCACCAGCCAACGCTGCACTTTGCTTTTGAGCACCGGCTCTTTGCCGGGTGAGCCCAAGCCTTTGCCGTGCACCACGCGCACGCATCGCCAGCCCATGCGTTTGGCGTCGCGCACAAATTGGCCCACGGCTTCACGGGCTTCGTCGCTGCGCAAGCCGTGCAGGTCCAGCTGGCCTTGCATGGCCCATTCACCTTTGCGTAGTTTGCGCGTCACGTCGGTGCCGATGCCAGGGCGTCTGAAGCTGAGTTGGTCGTCCACATCAAGCAGGGTGCTCACATCGAATTCGTCACTCATGCTCTCGCTCAGCGCGGCTTGGTCGTCCAGTGTTTGTTGCAACGGGCGCGCGGCCGGGCGTTGTGGGGTGATAAGCACGCGAGGTTTGGCAGCAATGGGTTTGACGTGTCCCACTGCGTGGGTGAATAAATTGCGTTCGGCCTCGGCACGACGCTCCGCCTCGCGGCGCGCTTCTTCGGCGGCAGCCGCAGCAAGGGCGGCTGCATTCACTTGTTGGCGAATGGCGGCTAAGTCTTGCAGCGATTTGGCTTTCATGGCGGTGTCTTTGGGTGATGCCAATATTGGCTGGGTCAGATTTTGTATGCCATCGTACATACACAGTAGCCCTACGCTGAGTATATTTTTCATTCGCTAACTTGTAGGAATGAGCGGTTCGAACGAAGATGTCTTCTCAGATAGGCCTCTCGGTTTTCGGCAACGCAAAGGAGTTCGTATGGATAAAGTCTTCCACGGTTTCACAGAGCTGTTTGCGCAACTGGGCTTGCCCAATGACGCGCCCAGCATCCGTCAATTCATCCAAACGCACTCACCCTTGAATTCGTCTATCCGTCTTGAGGATGCGCAGTTTTGGAACACCGCTCAGGCCTCTCTGTTGAAAGAGGAGTTGTTAGGGGATTCAGACTGGGCCGAGGTGATTGATCGCTTGAATGTGGCGTTACGAGGAGCCATCGTTTCAGCCAAGTAGTGGCAAGTCTTTCACAGCAAGCCTTCTTCGGCCATCGACAAATACTTGCCTTGAGCCACGATGATGTGGTCGCGCACGGTCACGTCAATCAGCGCCAAGGCCTCTTGCAAAGTGCGGGTGAGTTTCATGTCGGCTTGTGATGGCTTGACCGTGCCGCCCGGGTGGTTGTGGGCCAGCACCACACCGTCGGCGCCTAAGGCGAGGGCGGTCTTGGCTACTTCGCGTGGATAAACCATGGTTTGCGACAACGAACCACGAAACATGGGCTGGTACGACAGCAGGCGGTTGTGGGCATCGAGAAACAACACCGCAAACACCTCGTGTTTGAGTTGAGCCAGTTCGAGCTGCAGGTATTGCTTGACTGCATTGGGTGAATTCATCACCGTGGTTTCGGAGAGTTGTTGAGTCAGCGCGCGGCGGGCCATTTCCAGCACGGCCACCAGTTGCGAACGCTTGGCGTCGCCACCCATGCCTTTGAAGGTTTTCAGCTCAGCCGCACTGGCGTGGATGAGACCGGCAAAGCCCTTGAAGCGGTCCAACAGCTCTTGGGCCATCACGAACACGCTTTTGCCTTTGATGCCGGTGCGCAGGAACAAGGCCAACAACTCAGTGTCGGTCAGCGCTGAGGCCCCGTGTTTGAGTAGTTTTTCGCGGGGGCGCATCTCGGCAGGGAGCTGCGCAATGGTCATCGGTTCGGGCATTCGGTCCATAACGAGAGCTTTCTACAATAGACGGTTCAACACAGAGAGTCCTATGACTGCATCCAACGCTCACCCTACCATCGGCCCCGATTCTTTTTTAACGCTGCACTATCGGCTTTCGGGACCGCAAGGCGATGTCATCAACACGTTCAACGACAAACCTGCCACGCTCTCGCTGGGTTCGGGTGAGTTGTCGCCTGCGTTGGAGCAACATTTGATGGGCTTGGAAGAGGGCGCGCACACCACGTTTGAGCTGGCTGCGGGCTTGGCCTTTGGCGAGCGCAACCCCGACATGCAGCAATGGGTGAGCAAGAGCTTGCTCAAAGAATTTGGTGATCCCGATGAGCAATACAACGTGGGCGATGTGGTGCAGTTTCCAGCGCCCACTGGCCAAGGCTCTTTTGCGGGCTCGGTGCAGCAAGTCACCGATGACCAAGTGCTGTTTGACTTCAATCACCCCTTGGCCAACCAGCCCGTGACGTTTGAAGTGCACGTCATCGGCATTTTGTAAATTGCCATGAGCAACAACAGCCTGCAAGAAATTGTGCTCGCTGCGCCCCGTGGGTTTTGCGCGGGCGTGGACCGTGCCATCGACATCGTCGACCGTGCCTTAGAAAAATTTGGCGCACCCGTGTATGTACGCCACGAAATCGTGCACAACACCTACGTGGTGGCTGACCTGAAAAACCGCGGTGCCATCTTCATCGAAGACTTGGCTGATGTGCCTGCGGGTGCCACGCTGGTGTTCAGCGCCCACGGTGTGCCCAAGGCGGTGGAAGAAGAAGCGGCACGACGCGGCTTCCACGTGTTTGACGCCACCTGTCCGCTGGTGACCAAGGTGCACGTGGAAGTGGCCAAGCTGCACAAAGAAGGCTTCGAATTCATCATGATTGGCCACAAAGGCCACCCCGAAGTTGAGGGCACGATGGGCCAGTTGCTCGACGGTATTTACTTGGTGGAAGACGTGGCCGATGTGGCGCACGTCAGCCCGAAGCAAACCGAGCGTTTGGCCGTGGTCACGCAAACCACGCTCAGCGTGGACGATGCGGCCCTCATCACCGAAGCGGTGGTGGCGCGTTTCCCGAATATTCGTAAGCCGAAGATGCAAGACATTTGTTACGCCACCCAAAACCGCCAAGACGCGGTGAAGGTGTTGAGCAACGAGGTCGAGTTGGTCATCGTGGTAGGCAGCCCCACCAGTTCCAATAGCAACCGTTTGCGCGATGTGGCGCAGCGCTCGGGCGCTCAGAGCTACATGATCGACAACGCCGATGAACTCAAAGAAGAATGGTTCGTAGGCGTGACCCGTGTGGGCCTGACCGCTGGTGCGTCAGCACCCGACATCTTGGTGCAACAAGTCATTGCCCGCATGCGCGCCTTAGGTGCCGTGTCTGTACGAACACTCGATGGTGTGGAAGAAACCATCAAGTTTCCCTTGCCCAAGGGACTGAAATAAAAGGACTGAAAGTAAATGCTCGACATCAACCAACTGCGCCGCGACCTGCCCAGCGTCATTGCCAAACTCGAAAAACGCAAGAACCCACAAGCGTTCTTGAATGTGGATGCGTACCAAGCTTTAGAAGCCGAGCGCAAAACATTGCAGACCCGCACCGAAGAGTTGCAAGCCAGCCGCAATGCCTTGTCTAAACAAATCGGCATGCTCAAAGCCAAAGGCGAGAGCGCCGACGGTGTGATGGCACAAGTGGCCGACATCAAAACCGAGCTCGACACCTCAGCGGTGCGCTTAGACGCCTTGCAAGCCGAGCTGCAAACTTTGTTGCTCGCCGTACCCAACCTGCCGCACGACAGCGTGCCCGCTGGCGAAGACGAACACGGCAACGTGGTGCTGCGCAGCTGGAGCCCCACAGGCACCGAGCCAGCCCCCTTGGGTTTCGAACCCAAAGACCACGTCGACTTGGGCGAGCCTTTGGGCCTCGACTTTGAGATGGGCGTCAAGCTCTCTGGTTCACGCTTTACGGTGATGAAGGGCCAAATTGCCCGCATGCACCGCGCGCTTGCGCAGTTCATGCTGGACGTGCAAACCCAAGAGCACGGCTACACCGAGTGCTACACACCTTACATCGTGAACGCCGACAGCCTCAAGGGCACCGGCCAGTTGCCTAAGTTTGAAGAAGATTTGTTTGCTGCCAAGAAGGGCGGCCAAGAAGGAGAAGCTGCCAGCGAAAGCGCTGCGCTGTACCTGATTCCTACCAGTGAGGTGCCGTTGACCAATTTCGTCCGCGACGTGGTCGTGGCTGAAAACGAATTGCCCATCAAACTCACCGCACACACGCCATGCTTTCGTTCCGAGGCGGGCAGTGCAGGTCGTGACACACGCGGTTTGATTCGTCAGCATCAGTTCGACAAAGTCGAAATGGTGCAAATCGTGCACCCCGACAAGAGCTACGACACCTTGGAAGAAATGACAGGCCATGCCGAAGCCGTGTTGCAAAAACTGGGCTTGCCTTACCGCGTGATGTTGCTCTGCACGGGCGATATGGGTTTTGGCGCTACCAAAACACACGACCTCGAAGTCTGGCTGCCTGCGCAAAACACCTACCGCGAAATCAGCTCGGTGTCGAACTGCGAAGCCTTTCAAGCGCGTCGTTTGCAAGCGCGTTTCAAAAATGCCCAAGGTAAGAACGAGCTCGTGCACACCTTGAACGGTTCAGGTCTTGCTGTGGGCCGCACCTTGGTGGCCGTGTTGGAAAACTACCAACAAGCCGATGGCAGCATTCGTGTGCCTGAAGCGCTGCGCCCCTACATGGGTGGCGTGGCAGAGCTGCGCGGCTGATACAGTTCGCAAAACTTGAAGGGATGAACGCTGTGAAAAAGTTATTTCTCTTGCTGGTCACAGCGTTGCTGACCGCCTGCGGCACCACCCATGACGCACAAAACAATGCGGACAATGCGCAACGCCCCGGTATGGATCAATTTGGCCGCATGCCCATGCCCACAGGCACCAAGCTGCGCACCGCAGAGTCGCTGATTTTTGGTGTGGGGGAGGGCTGGCTGGGTCGTGCAGTGTTTGAGCTGCCCACCGATGCCAACGCCAGCTACAACTTCTATGCCGAGCAGTTGCCTCGCCAAGGTTGGACCATGGTGGCCTCGGTCCGTGGCAAAAAGAGCTTGCTGGTGTTCACACGCGCAGACCGCTCAGCCACGATTGAGATTGAAGACAGTGGTTTGTTCAGTGGCTCATTGGCTTCGATGACTGTCAGCCCTGTTGGCAGCACAAGCGGTGCACCTGCGGGAGCGGGTGTGGTGGTGCAGCCCTTGGGCGGCGCTGGCGCACGTCGCCCCTGATAGAATTGCGGCTTCGACAAACGACACCGAATCAGGAGAAGTGGCAGAGTGGTCGAATGTACTTGACTCGAAATCAAGCGTAGGGGCGACCCTACCGAGGGTTCGAATCCCTCCTTCTCCGCCAAGCCTAACAAGCACCTTAAAAAGCCGTTCGTCATTGAACGGCTTTTTTCATCTTCGGCTGTCAGTCTTACAGGGCGACAGATGCCGCATCTTGAGCAATCTTCCAAGCTAGACCTCCTGCGCTACGTGGCGAAGTGGGGGGCTTTGGCGACGGTGGTGGCGGCACTGGCTGGCTCTGCCTCAGCCCTGTTTCTCTTCGCCCTCGATTGGGCCACTCAAACGCGCGAAACCAACCGTTGGTTGATTTGGGGCTTGCCTGTGGCTGGCTTCTGTGTGGGCTGGTTGTATCTCAAGTTTGGTCAGCGCGTGGAGGCGGGCAACAACTTGTTGATTGACGAAATTCACGACCCTCAAAAAGTGGTGCCTTTGCGCATGGCGCCTTTTGTGTTGGGCGGCACCGTCATTTCCCATTTGTTTGGTGCATCGGTGGGCCGCGAAGGCACGGCGGTGCAAATGGGCGGTGCGTTGGCTGACCAACTCACACACTTTTTCAAACTCAGTCACGTCGACCGCCGCATGGTGTTGATGGCGGGTATCAGTGCAGGCTTTGCCTCGGTGTTTGGCACGCCTCTGGCGGGCGCAGTATTTGCCCTCGAAGTGTTGGCCATTGGCCGTATGCGCCTCGACGCTTTGTTGCCTTGCGTGATGGCTGCGGTCGTGGCTGACCAAGTGGGCTTGTTGTGGGGCGTGCAACACACGCCATACGACGTGGGCTTGGTGCCTCACATTACCGCATGGTTGCTGGTAGCCATGGTGGTGGCGGGTGCTGTGTTTGGTTTGGCTGGCAAGGTGTTTGCCGATGGCACACACGCGTTGAGTGCTGTGATGAAAAAGCACATCGCCTATGCACCGCTGCGTCCCTTGCTGGGCGGCGCTGTGATTGCGGCTGTGGTGATGTGGGGTAGCTTTGACCGCTACATCGGTTTGGGTATTCCAGTGATGGTGGAGGCATTTGCTCATCCGCTCGCGCCAACTGACTTTTTGGGCAAGATGGTGTTCACCATCGCGTCGCTGGGTTCGGGCTTCAAGGGCGGCGAAGTGACGCCTTTGTTCTACATCGGCGCCACACTGGGCAATGCCTTGGCGCCGTTGCTGGATGTGCCATTTGCACTGCTGGCCGCAGTGGGTTTTGTGGCCGTGTTTGCCGGGGCCGCCAACACCCCCATTGCTTCCACGCTGATGGCCATGGAATTGTTTGGTGCAGAGATCGGCGTGTTTGCCGCGTTGGCTTGTGTGATGAGCTATGTGTGCTCGGGCCACTCGGGCATTTACCGGGCTCAACGGGTGGCCCATCGCAAGACAGATGCACCGTCTCAGCCTTCTTAGAATGGGAGCCATGACGATGAATCTCGCCCGTTTGGTACATGCCACGCTGTTTGCCGCAGCCTTGTTTGCCAGCCCCGCTTTTGCGCAGACTTTCAAAATGCCTTGCGAGGTGGAAGCCACCATTCCCGCCATGGAGGACGTGAAAATCAAACCACAAAAAGTGGTGATTGAAATTCAATCCATGGGCAAAAACATTTTCCTCAAGATGAATGGCCCCGAGCCTTATCTGTTGATGGCCAACAGCTTGGCCACCGAAGATTACACGGGCAAAAACTTAACGACGCCCAAGGAAATGGGGGCGTTTCGCAAACACAAGCTGACAGGTGCTGAGTCAGAGATTCGCATCGAGCAAGCCACGGTCATCGTGACCGCTTATCACGACACCACTTACATGGGCAAAAAAGTGCGTGTCAACATCACAGGGCCTTGCAGCGTGCCCCGTTAAGGCCGTGCAAACAACGATGGCTCAGTCTTTAAAACCAGCACCAAAAACCGGTGCAGTTGCCCGTGATTTGCTGAATGAGCAAATCAATCACGCTGCTGACGGCCAGCAGTGGCAAGCCCACGTACACAAACACCCACACCACAAACACCAGCGTGAGGCGAGGTTCTTCCAAGCGATGGCCCATCACGGTCTCGGCTTGTCGGCGAAGGCGAAGTTTGTTCAACATGGTGTGAGGATTCTAGGCGCATGAAAGTCAACTGGGACACCTTGACCCATCCCGTATGGGACGCGCATCACGCCGCTGCCGCTGCACCTTTGCAGCAAGACTGGGCCTATGGCGCTTGCATGAAGACCTTGGGCGTGGGCGTGTTGCGCGCCTATGTCGAACAAGACGGCGCACCCGTGGCCCTCGCCCAATTCATCGTGCGCCGTTGGGTCGGTGGCTTGGCGAACATGGCACTGTGCTCGTTGGGTCCCGTGTGGTTGCAAACGCTGTCGGGTGCTGAAAAGGCGCGTGTTTACAAAGCGCTCAAGCAAACCATTCCTTTGAAAAATTTACGCGTGGTCGCGTTCACGCCGCTGGAAGCGCAAAGCCCCGAGTTGGGCCTCTCACGCTGGCGTCGTGTGATGACAGGGCACAGCACCGTGATGCTTGACCTCACTTTGTCGATGGACGAGTTGCGTGCACAGCTGGACAAACGCTGGCGTCACCGCTTGGGCGGTGCAGAAAACTCTGAACTCACCATCCACCGCGTGGGCACCAATGCTGGTCAATACCGTTGGCTGCTGGACGCCGAAATGCAACAGCGCGAGCAGCGCGGCTTGCACGGCTTGCCCTTGCACTTCTTTGACTTGTACGTGCCCTCGCGCCAACAACCGGCCAAAACCATTTTGACCATGCGTGCAGACGTGGGCCGGGACCGCGTGGCGGGCATGATGTTTTTGATTCATGGCGAAGCTGCCACCTACCAAGTAGGTTGGACCAGCGATGTGGGCCGCGATTTGCATGCCCACAACTTGATTTTGTGGAAGGGCATCGAAGAGTTGCGCGAGCGCGGTGTGCGCAAGCTTGACCTCGGCGGTGTCAACACCACACGCAGTGCAGGCATTGCACGTTTCAAGATGAGCACCGGCGGCCAAGTGCTGACCTGCGCAGGGACGTTCATCTAAACCATGCTGCGCGTTTCCAACCTCTCGTGCAGCCGTGGCAACAAGCCACTGTTTGCCGACGTCAGCTTCGAGCTGAAAGCGGGCCAAGCCTTGCACCTCGAAGGCGACAACGGCGTGGGTAAAACCAGCTTGCTGCGCATCATCTGCGGCCTGTCACCTGCCGATGCGGGTGAGGTGTGTTGGCACGACAAAACCATTCAGCAAAATGCCACAGCATTTCGTTCGTCTTTGTTTTATTTGGGTCACGGCTTGTCGCTCAAAGAAGAGTTGACCGCTTTGGAAAACCTCATGTCAGACGCCGCTGTGTCAGGCCGCAGCTTGAGCGAACCACAAGCCTTGGTGGCTTTGGCTCGCATGGGCTTGCGCGGGCGCGAGTACTTGCCGCTGCGCGTGATGTCGCAAGGCCAAAAGCGCCGTACGGCTTTGGCCCGTTTGTTGGCCAGCCAAGCCCCGCTGTGGGTGTTGGATGAACCTTTTGTGGCCTTGGACGCGAAAGCCGTGGATGGCTTGCGTGGTCTGTTAGCTGAGCATGTGGCCCACGGTGGTATGGCGCTGTTCACTAGCCATCAACCGGTGACGCTCACCAGCAGCCAAGGCTCGTCGGTGAATGTGCAAACCTACCGATTGAGAGGCATGGCATGAGTGGTGGTGCATTCATGGCGGTGTTGCGGCGCGACTTGCTCTTGGCGATGCGTCGTAAGAGCGAGGTGCTGACGGCGGTGTTTTTCTTTGTGGTGGTGGCTGCCTTGTTTCCGCTGGGCATTGGCCCTGAGTTGAACACCTTGCGCCTGGTCGCACCCGGCGTGTTGTGGGTGGGCGCGCTGCTGTCGAGCATGTTGGCCTTGCAGCGTTTGTTTGAGGCCGATTACCGTGATGGCACCTTAGAACAAATGGCTTTGTCGCCCACGCCAATGCCCTTACTCATCAGTGCCAAACTCTTGGCGCATTGGCTGGTCTCAGGGGTGCCGTTGGTATTATTGGCACCAGTTTTAGGGCTGCAATTTGACCTCTCGACCGATGCCTTGCTCACCCTCACGTTGGCCTTGTTGTTGGGCACACCCGTTTTGTCTTTGGTGGGCGGCATTGGTGCTGCGTTGACCTTGGGTGTGCGTGGCGGTGGCGTGTTGTTGTCGCTGTTGGTGCTGCCTTTGTTTATCCCTGTGTTGGTGTTTGGTGCTGGCGCAGTTGAGGCGCAAGCCAGCGGTTTGGGGGCGCAGGCGCATTTTTCAATTTTGATGGCCATGTTTTTGCCTGCGGCCTTTTTCAGTCCGTTTGCATGTGCAGCGGCTTTACGGATTGCGTTGGAATGAAAAATATCAATTGGTTTCACTACGCAGCGCCGCAAACCTTTTATGGTTTAGCAGGCAAAGCGTGGCCTTGGTTTGCTGCACTGGCCACTTTGCTGATGGTGGCAGGCATGTGGCTGGGCTTTGCTGTGGCACCGACCGACTTTCAGCAAGGTGAGGGCTATCGCATCATCTTTGTGCATGTGCCTGCGAGCTGGATGTCGATGGTCATTTACTTGGCCATGGCGTTTTGGAGCGTGTTGGGCCTGACCTTCAACACCCGTCTGTCGGGCATGATGACCCGCGCCTTGGCACCTACGGGTGCCATGTTCGCGTTTCTGTCCTTGTGGACGGGTGCACTCTGGGGCAAGCCCATGTGGGGCGCTTGGTGGGTGTGGGATGCACGTCTCACGTCTGAGTTGATTTTGTTTTTCTTGTACCTCGGCTACATCGCCTTGACCTCGGCGATTGACGACACGCGCCGCAGCGACCGCGCTGGTGCACTCATTGCCATCGTGGGCGCCATCAACGTGCCCATCATTTATTTCTCGGTGAAGTGGTGGAACACCTTGCACCAAGGTGCCTCGGTGTCGCTCACCAAAGCACCCAGCATGGCTGAAATCATGTTGTGGAGCATGTTGCTCATGGCTTTGGCGTTTTGGTTTTACACCGTGGCGTTGGTGTTGTACCGCGTGCGCACGCTCATCTTGCAGCGTGAGAGCCATGCCACTTGGGTGCACGAACTTGACGAGGTGAAGCCATGAGATGGGAAAGCTGGAGCCAGTTTTGGGCCATGGGTGGCTATGCCGTGTATGTGTGGGGCAGTGTGGGCGTGACCGCTTTGCTGTTGGCCGTGGAAGTGTGGCAAGCCCGTTGGGCGCACCGTGTGGTGCTGAATCAATTGAAAGCCGAACAGGCGGTGGCGCAATTACCTGTTGAAGAGTTGATGTGATGAAACCCAGAACCAAACGATTTGCACTGATTGCCGCTGGCATTGTGGTGTTGTGCGCGGCAGCAGCTTTTGTGCTGAACGCCTTCCAAAGTAATTTGGTATTTTTCTTCACGCCCACGCAAGTGAGTAACGGCGAAGCCCCCAAGGGTCGCACCTTCCGCGCGGGTGGCATGGTGAAAGAAGGCAGCTTGGTGCGTGACAACGCCGCCGCAGGCGGGGGCAACACCGTGCGCTTTGTCATCACCGACACCGTGCATGAAATGCCCGTGACCTATGTGGGCCTGTTGCCCGATTTGTTCAAAGAGGGCAAGGGTGTGGTTGCCCAAGGTAAGTTGGGTGACGACGGTGTCTTTGTGGCCAGCGAGGTGTTGGCCAAGCATGACGAAAACTACATGCCCCCCGAAGCGCAACATGCGATGGACCAAGCGACTGCTGCCAAAGCAGCAAAGTCCGTGCAAGCGCCAGCCCCCGTTAAAGGCAATCCATGATTCCAGAACTTGGTAATTTCGCGCTCATGCTTGCGGCCGTGGTGGCCGTGATGCAAGGCGTGTTGCCCATTGCAGGCACCTTGGTGCGCAACCCGCAAACACAAATCACGCTGCAGTCGCTGGCGCGCCCTACGGCGGCTTTGCAGTTCGCCTTGGTGGCCTTTGCGTTTGGTGCATTGGCCACATCGTTTTTGAACAACGATTTCTCTGTGCTGTACGTGTCGCAGCATTCCAACTCGCTGTTGCCCAAACCTTACCAATTCGCGGCGGTGTGGGGTGGTCATGAAGGTTCGCTCTTGTTGTGGGTGTTGTTGCTGTCGCTGTGGACCGTGGCTGTGGCGGTGTTCTCACGCAGCTTGCCACTCGATATGGTGGCGCGCGTGATAGGCGTGTTGGGTTTGATTTCGGTGGGTTTCTTGCTGTTCATCTTGATCACCTCCAACCCCTTTGAGCGCTTGTTGCCCGCTGCCTTGGATGGCAAGGACTTGAACCCCTTGCTGCAAGACCCAGGCTTGGTGATTCACCCGCCCATGCTCTACATGGGCTACGTGGGCATGGCGGTGGCGTTTGCGTTTGCCGTGTCTGCCTTGATGAGTGGTCGCTTAGACGCGGCGTGGGCGCGTTGGTCGCGCCCTTGGACAGTGGTGGCTTGGACCTTCCTCACCTTTGGCATTGGCCTCGGTTCTTGGTGGGCGTATTACGAACTCGGCTGGGGTGGCTGGTGGTTTTGGGACCCGGTTGAAAACGCCTCGCTCATGCCTTGGTTAGTTGGCACGGCACTCATTCACTCGTTGATGGTGACTGAGAAGCGCGGTAGCTTTAAGGCGTGGACGGTGTTGCTGGCGATTGCTGCTTTTTCCTTGTCTTTGCTCGGCACGTTCCTCGTGCGCTCTGGCGTGTTGACATCGGTGCATGCGTTTGCGTCTGACCCCAAGCGCGGTGTATTTGTGTTGATTTTCTTGGCCGTGGTGGTGGGGGCTTCGCTCACGCTGTTCGCGTGGCGTGCGCCACGCGTGGCCTTGGGTGGTCGCATGGAGTTGGTGTCGCGCGAATCTTTCTTGCTGGCCAACAGCGTGTTGTTGGTGGTGGCCACGGCTGCGGTATTGCTGGGCACGATTTACCCGCTCATCATTGATGCGCTGAACATGGGCAAGCTGTCGGTGGGGCCGCCTTATTTCAATGCCGTGTTTGCACCACTGCTGGTGCCTACGGTGTTTCTCATCATTCCGGGTTCGGTGGCGCGTTGGCGTGATGCGAATGTGCGTGAAATTGCGCATAAGCTGCGTTGGACCTTTGCAGGTGCTCTGGCCTTGGCGGTGCTGCTGCCGTTTGTGTTGGGTGGTTGGTCCATCGGCGCTGCATTCGGTTTGTTCCTTGGCTGCTGGGTGGCTTTGGGTACGGCACAACAAGTGATTGAGCGTGTGGGCAAGCCTGGCCGCATTGGTGCATCTTTCTGGGGTCAACACATCGCTCACTTTGGCATGGCGGTGTTGGTGATTGGCATCACCGGCGTGAAGTGCTACGAGGTGGAGCGTGATGTGCGCATGCAAATTGGTGACGTGGTCACCATCGCACCCTACACCTTCCGCTTGAATTCACTCGACGAAGTGCGCGGCCCCAACTACAAGGCCGTGCGTGCTGATGTGCAAGTGCTGCGCGACGACAAAATCATTGAAATCTTGCAGCCTGAAAAACGCCGCTATTTCTCATCAGCCATGGCCATGACCGAAGCCGGCATTGACTCGGGCTTCATGCGCGATTTGTATGTGTCGCTCGGTGAGCCTCTGGACGATGCCCGCACCGAATGGAGCATGCGCGTGTACTACAAGCCCTTTGTGCCGTGGTTGTGGGGTGGTGTGTTGCTGATGGTGTTGGGTGGCGTGTTGGCGGCACTGGACCGGAGGTATCGCAAATGAAAAAGGTCTTGATTCCGCTGGTGTTGTTCATCGGCCTCGTGGTGTTTTTGGCTGTGGGTTTGAAGCGTGACCCGCGTGAAATTCCATCGCCCTTGATTGGCAAGCCTGCGCCGCACTTCACCTTGTTCACGCTTGAACCGGGTGATGCCAAGTTCTCGCCCATCGACCTGCAAGGCCAAGTGTGGATGCTCAATGTGTGGGCGACGTGGTGTGTGGCCTGCCGTGAAGAGCATCCCGTGCTCGTGGCGTTTTCTGAGAAGAACCAGGTCCCGATCGTGGGCCTGAGCTACAAAGAAATTCAACCGCAAGACCCCGCTTACAAAGCACCGTTTGACGAAAAGCTCAAGCTCGCACGCGAGCGCAGCCAAGTGTGGCTCAAGCGTCACGGCAACCCGTATGTGACCTCGGTCATGGACCTCGATGGTCGCGTAGGCATCAACTACGGCGTGTACGGCGTGCCTGAGACCTATGTCATCGACAAGGCCGGTGTGATTCGCTACAAGTTTGTCGGGGCTGTCACGCCCGCGTTGTTGGCTGAAAAAGTCTTGCCTTTGATTGCGGAGTTGAACAAATCATGAAACGTGTGTGGATGAATGGCGCCTTGAATGGCGTTTATGCGCTCAGCGTTTCGATGGCGATGTGGTGCATGCCGCAGGCCGCCTTGGCGCAAGCCACAGCTGCCTCGTTGGCGACCGAACCCGCGGTTGTTGCTTCTTCAGGTTTGGTGGTGCTGCGCGAGGCACCACTGATGGCTGAAGACCCCAAGCTCGAAGCGCGCTTGGTGGACATTTCGCAAGAGCTGCGCTGCTTGGTGTGTCAAAACGAATCCTTGGCGTCATCGCATGCCGAGTTGGCCGATGATTTGCGACAAGAGGTGCGTGAGCTGATTCGTTCAGGCAAGTCGGATCAAGAAATCAAAGACTTTCTCGTGGCCCGTTATGGCGACTTTGTGCTCTACCGCCCCGAGGTCAAGCCTTTGACGTGGGTGTTGTGGTTTGGTCCGTTTGTGTTGCTGGTGATGGCCGCCATCTTCTTGGGGGTGTATCTGCGTCAGCGCCGCGCCTTGGCCGCACCTGTGCCCATGAGTGACGAAGCGCGCGAGCGTGCCAAGCAACTGTTGAAAGGTTGATGTGAATCCCGCACTCGCTTTTATTTATGTCGCCGTGGCCATGATGGCTGTGGTCTTGCTCGTGTTGAGCGTGGCGCTGTGGCGTGGCTCGCAACAGGGCGCACGTTTGGCCGCGCACCAAGCCGATGCCATCAACGACCCTGCCAAAGCCAACGCCGCGGTGTACCGCGACCAAATGGCCGAACTCGACCGCGAGTTTGTGTTGGGTAACCTCAGTTACGAAGAACTCAAAGCCGCGCGCGACGAACTGTCTGAGCGTTTGCTGGCCGATGTGGCGGACTTGGATGATGCCGCCAAACCTGCGACACCTGCGTCCACCGTGGTGTGGCGCAAGCCTTGGCTGAGTATTGCTTTGTTGGTGTTTGTGGTGCCCGTGTCGTCCATGCTGATGTACAGCGTGTTGGGCGAGCCCGCTGCGCTCGACCCCATGGCTTTGAAGCAAGGTGTGGATTCATCCGCCGAAGTCACCCCCGAGAAGTTGACTGAAATGGCCACCGCACTCACGCGTCGTTTGCAAGACGAACCCAACAGCATGGAGGGCTGGGTCATGCTCGGACGCGTGCAACGCGCGCGTGGCCACTTTGAAGAATCTGCAGAAGCCTTTGCCAAAGCCTTGACCTTGAGCCGTGATGACAACTTGTCGATTGAGCGTGCGGAGGTGTTGGCGCAAAAGAGCGGTGGCAGCTTTGCAGGCGAACCTTGGTCCATCATCCAGCGTGTGTTGACCGCAGACCCGCACCACCTCAACGCCTTGTTCTTGGCGGGCAGTGCGTCGTATGCGGAAATGAATTTCACCACCGCCTTGCGCTATTGGGAGCGTGCCCGCGAGGTGGTGCCCGCTGACTCCCCTGATGCACCCGAGCTAGACCGTGCCATTGGTGAGGCCCGCAATAAATTGGGCTTGCCTGCTATCCCACCACGTGCTGCCAGCGCGGCTGCCGACACCCAAGCCAGCAAGGCAGCGATGGCTGCTAGCAGCATCAGCGGTCGTGTGACTTTGGTCAAAGAGTTGCAAGGCTTGGTGGCGCCCACCGACACTGTGTTTGTGTATGCCACGCCCGTCACAGGCTCACGCATGCCGGTTGCAATTCTGCGCACCACAGCAGACAAACTGCCTTTGGACTTTGTGCTCGACGACAGCATGGCCATGAGCCCGAGTGCCAAGCTCTCGGGCATGGACGAGGTCACGGTGCGTGTGCGTATTTCTAAGAGCGGCCAAGCCACAGCGCAACCAGGTGACTATGGGGTGAGCCTCACGCCTGTGAAACCGGGTAGCAAAGGTTTGAACTTGATGGTGCGTGACACCTTGCAGTCCACAGCGCAGTGATGCTGTGAGCGAGCAATAAAAAAAGCCCCGCATGGCGGGGCTTTTTGTTGGGTGGTGCGCTGTGAATTACAGCAAGCCGTTCATGCGTGCAAAGTGCAGCGTTTGGGTGCGGCTCTTCACGTCCAAGCGACGGAACAAACGCCACAAGTGAACTTTCACCGTGTGCTCGCTGATGTCCAATTCGGCGGCGATGTCGCGGTTGCTCAAGCCACGGTCGAGCATGACGATGAGTTGTTTTTGGCGCTTAGACAGCTTGGTCTCGCCCACAGCCACAGCCGCTTCTTCGTCGCCGTGTTCGGCAGCAAACAAACCTTGGATGACTGAAGAGATTTCGTTGGCGGGGGTGGACTTCTCGATGTAAATGTCAGCGCCAGCTTCGATACAAGTTTCTTCCGCTTCGCCAGCAGGCATGGACGAAATCACGGCCAAAGGCACAGCGGCGTACATGGTTTTGATTTCTTTGACGGCGGAGGTGCCTTTGACGCCAGGCAACAACAAGTCGAGCACAAACAATTCAGGCTCACCGTTTTTGATGATGGCAGCTTGCAATTCGCTGAACTTTTCTAATTCGATGACTTTCGATGCGGGACGCATGCGGCGCAACAACATGGCGATGGCTTGGCGAACCAAAGGATGGTCGTCAATGATGTACATACTCATTTTTATTACTCCTGAATCAATATTAGTAGTTTAGCCCCATTGCGGAGCGAACATCCTGCATGGTTTCCCGCGCTGTTTTACGAGCTTTTTCAGTACCTGCGTCCACGATGTCACGCACAATTTTGGGGTTGCTGATGTAGGGCTCAGCGCGTTCGAGCATGGGCTGCTGCTCGCGCAAGATCGCTTCGATGATGGGTTGTTTGCATTCCAAGCAACCAATGCCTGCAGTTTTGCAGCCTTGCGTCACCCATTCGCGTTGGCTCGCATCGCTGTAGACCATGTGGAATTGCCACACGGGGCACTTGTCGGGGTCACCCACGTCGGTGCGTTTTTGGCGTGCAGGGTCGGTGGGCATGCGCTTGACCTTGTGCTCAATCGTGGCGCGGTCTTCGCGGATGGCGATGGAGTTGTTGTAGCTTTTGCTCATCTTGGCGCCATCCAAGCCTGGCAGCTTGCTGGCTTCTGTCAGCAGCGCTTGTGGCTCGGGCAAGATGACTTTGCCAGTGCCTTTGAAGTAACCACCCAAACGCTCGCGGTCTTGTTCGTCCAATTCAGGTGCTGATGCGATGTAGCCCAGTGCGCCCTCCATGGCTTTGGCGTCACCTGTTTCTTGGTAAGCCTTGCGTGATTTTTCAAAACGCTTCACGCTGTCTTTGGGGAGCTTGGCCAAGGAGGCTTGGATTTTTTCTTCCGCGTTGGTTTCGCGACCATACAAGTGGTTGAAGCGGCGCGCGGCTTCGCGCGTCAGTTCCACATGGCTGGCTTGGTCTTCACCCACGGGCACATGCTTGGCTTTGTAAATCAAGATGTCGGCGGCTTGCAGCAGGGGGTAGCCTAAGAAGCCGTAGGTGGACAAGTCTTTGTCCTTGAGCTTTTCTTGTTGGTCTTTGTAGGTCGGCACGCGCTCCAACCAACCCAGTGGTGTACCCATGGCCAAGAGCGTGAACAACTCAGCATGCTCAGGAATGCGGCTTTGCAAAAAGAGGGTGCACTGGTTAGGGTCAAGACCCGCTGCCAACCAGTCGATGACCATCTCGTACACGTTCTTCTCAATCACCTCACGGTTTTCGTAGTGGGTGGTGAGGGCGTGCCAGTCGGCCACAAAGTAGAAGCAATCCATCTCAGATTGCAAACGCACCCAGTTTTTCAAAGCGCCGTGGTAGTGGCCCAAATGCAAAGCACCCGTGGGGCGCATGCCGGAGAGAACGCGTTCTTTCATGTTCAAGGCTTCAATAAAAATTCAAAGGGACTGAGCATGAGGCTCAGCAACTCAAAGGTCAGGGTCATGATGGGCGCCATCCACAAGGTGTCGACGACTTTTAACACCACCAAGGCCATCACGATGTAAAAGCCGTAAGGCTCCACGCGTGAGAACCACACGGCTTGTTTCCAAGGTAGCAAGCCCACCAAGATGCGACCGCCGTCCAGCGGTGGCAGCGGAAACAAATTAAAGGCAAACATCACGGCGTTCACTTTGACGCCTGCTTTGCAGACTTCGATGAAGTAGCGTTCTTCCACACCCAAGGCAATCAAGCCGTACATGGCAAAGGCCCACACAAAGGCTTG
>Ga0228702_1000980_pt1 | contig 19652 bp, 19 predicted proteins | sample McNCre217_Aug_MG_2_FD_178018 | JGI IMG/M metagenome (GOLD analysis project Ga0228702, IMG submission 178018) | Freshwater microbial communities from McNutts Creek, Athens, Georgia, United States - 20-17_Aug_MG | ecosystem: Environmental > Aquatic > Freshwater > Creek | place: USA: Georgia... | reverse complement strand
GCCTGCCAGACGACCTCACCGGTCGCCAGGTGTACATCATCGACCCGATGCTTGCCACCGGCGGCACCCTGATCGACTCGATCGACTACGTGCTTGCCCGCGGTGCAACCGAGGTTACGTGTGTCTGCTTGCTTGGCGCACCCGAGGGAGTGGAGGCCGTCCGCGCTCACGTGGGAGACAGCAAGGTTTCGATCGTTCTGGGCGCGCTCGACGAGAAGCTGAACGAGCACGGATACATCGTGCCGGGCCTCGGCGACGCCGGCGACCGCCTTTACGGAACGGCCGCCAACTAGGCCCTGCCAGCTCCGGTTTTTTGCCGGTCTAGACTTGGTTCATGCGCACATCGGTGAAGATTGCAGTTATCGGACTCACGGGTCCCGGGGGCGTAATTGCTGCGGGTTTGCAGGCTGCCGGCGCCGATGTGGTGGGGTTCGATTCGGCCAAAATAAAGCGCCCACCGGTTGCACTCGCAGATTCAGTCGAGGCGGCGGTGGCCGTGGCCGACGTTGTGCTTTCCATTAACTCTTTGGCAGTTGCAGCCCGCGTTGCCGAGAGCGTGGCAGCGGCTTTGAAGCCGGGCGCGGTCTACGCCGATCTCAACAACGGAACTCCTGCCCTGAAGCGCAGACTTGCGGCCATTTTGCCAGCAGGCAGCTTCGTGGATGTGGCAGTTTTGAAGCCAGGTGAGGACACCGGCATAGCCACCCCGATGGAAGTGGCCGGCGAAAAGGCGGCCGAGTTTATCCACCTGATGAACCCATACGGCATGGACTTAAGGCTGGTCTCTGCCTACCCAGGCGAGGCCGCCGCACGCCAGCAGATTCGCGGAATCCTGACCAAGGGAATGGCCGCGGTAGCCACCGATGCGCTATGGGCGGCAAAGAGTTTGGGCCTAGAGGCCTGGGCCATCGAGGAATTCAAAAACGAGTTTGATGCGCTGACTGGAGAAACCCTTCAGGGCTACCTGAACGACACCGGCAAACACCCAAAGGTGCGTTCCGTTGAACTTACCGACCTAGCAGAAATGCTGGCGGAAGCAAACTATGACAGCACCATGCTGAGCGGCATGGGCCTTACCTTCAGCCACGTGATGCACGGTCGCAAGATTCCCTACGCGGACCTGAGCGACGACTAACCACAACCACTTAAATGTGAAACCCGCCTCCAGCGCTGGAGGCGGGTTTCACATTGTGATTAGAACTCCAGTTGCTGCTGCAGTTGGTCTAGCACGATGTAGCAGGGTAGCACCGAGGCAACAGAGGCGTTCGGTTCGCGACCCTCTTTGATTGCCGCCACAAACTCGCGGTCCTGCAGCTCGATTCCATTCATGGAGACAGCCACCTTGGAGACGTCGATCGGCTCCTCTTTTCCGGTCACCAGATCGTCGTACCGGGCAATGTAGGTGCCGTTGTCGCAGATATAGCGGAAGAAGGTGCCGAGCGGGCCATCGTTGTTGAACGACAGCGACAGGGTGCAGATCTTGCCGCTCTCGGTGCGCAACTGAATGGACATGTCCATCGCGATACCGAGCTCCGGGTGCTTTGGCCCCTGGATGGCGTTGGCCTTCACGATCTTCTCGCCGGTCTGGTACTGGAAAAGGTCCACGGTGTGGGCGGCGTGGTGCCAAAGCAGGTGGTCGGTCCAGCTTCGCGGCTTGCCTAGCGCGTTCATATTGGTGCGGCGGAAGAAGTAGGTCTGAACATCCATCTGCTGGATGTTCAACTCCCCCGCCTGAATCTTGTTGTGTACGAACTGGTGCGATGGGTTGAAGCGTCGCGTGTGACCGGCCATTGCAATCAGTCCGGTGGCCTGCTGCAGGTCTACGATTTCCTGGACTCCGGCCAGGTTGTCGCCCATCGGGATTTCTACCTGCACGTGCTTGCCTGCATTCAGCGCCTGGATGGTCTGGGCGTGGTGCATCTGAGTGGGGGTGGCCAGAATGACGGCGTCGAGGTCCGGCTGAGCCAGCAGCTCGGCGTAGTCGTCGAAGCCGCGGTCGGCGCCGTACTTGGCGGCCACCTCATCGGCGACGTCCTGCTTGCTGTGGGCAACGTACTTGATTCTGGCGTCAGGAATATTGGCCAGGGCATCGAGGTGCTTCTGGCCGAAGGCACCGAGGCCGACGACTGCTACGTTTACGGTCATTAGTCTTCCTTTGGGGTCAGGATCAGGTGGCCGACGGCAGTGTTCGACGCTGGTACGTGATAGAAACGGTGGACCTCGTCTACCTTGTCACCGAGGGCTCCGCGCATGATTAGCCACATGATTAGTTCCACGCCTTCGGAACCGGCTTCCACCATGTATTCCAGGTGCGGTTTGTACTGAAGTGTCTCCGGGTCGTTCACCAGGTCGTCCATGAACTTGCGATCCCATGGTTCGTTGATGAGGCCGGCGCGGGCTCCCTGAATCTGGTGACTCATGCCGCCGGTACCCCAAACCTGGACCTTGAGGTCGCCGTCGAAGCTCTCCACCGCGCGGCGGATGGCCTTGCCCAGCGCCAGGCAGCGCTCGCCCGAAGGCTGCGGATTCATGACAACGTTAACCGGCAGTGGGATGACTTTTACCGGCCAAGCCTCTGGTGCACCGAACATGAGCGACATCGGCACGGTGAGGCCGTGGTCCACCTCCAGCACATTAAGGATGGTCATGTCGAAGTCATCGGTGATCAGCGATGCGGCAACGTGCGTAGATAGCTCGGGGGCGCCCATCACATCGGGGATTGGGCGGGCACCATAACCCTCGTCGCAGATGCCGTACTTGTCGGCGATTCCAATCGCAAAGGTGGGCATGATCTCCATGCCGAAGTAGCTAGCGTGGTCGTTGTAAACGATGATTGCCACGTCGGGCAGGTTGTCTTTAATCCACTGCTTGCTGAAGTCGTAGCCGGCGAACATCGGAGCCCAATAGGCCTCTGACTCTTTGCCCATGTCCACTGCCATGCCCACGGCGGGTACGTGGCTGGTTGCAACACCAGCGGTGATCTTGGCCATTTATGCCTCGCCTCGTTCCTTCTTGCTGCGCCAGCCCTCGATGTTGCGTCCGCCGTCCAGCATCATCTGCTTGTATTCCTCGACGTTCATGTCGGTCATGGTGCTGACCGCCTGGACGTAGCTCAGGCCATCGCTGGCGAAGATCTTGGAGAGGAAGTAGACGTTGCCACCGAGGTCGAGCATCTTCTGGAAGTCGCGGTCAAGCACCGCCTGCTTCTGCTCCTCGGTCATGTTGAATTTGTCCACGTACGCACGCTCATCCGCGCGGAATTCGTCGCGGTTGGAAGCCTTACGCAGCGTCATGCAGAACTGGTTGAGCTCGAAACCGAGCCGCGCCAATTCGATGGTGAAGATTGTGGTTCCGGGAATGTCCTTGTACTGCTCAAAATCGGGCTTCATGTCAGCTCCAGTAGAGGTTGTTCGGGTTGGTGACCAGCAGCTTTTGCTGCAGTTCCGGGGTGGTCGCGATGCTCGGCAAATAGTCAACCAGGATGCCGTCGTCCGGCATCTCCTTCTTCATGTTCGGGTGCGGCCAGTCGGTTCCCCATAGAACGCGATCCGAGAATTCCTCGACGATGTGCTTCGCGAACGGAACCACGTCGGCGTAAAGAGGTGAACCGGTGACCGTAAGGCGGTCCGGGCAGCTGACCTTGGCCCAAACATCGTTTTCGCGCATGAAACGCAGGAATAGGTCGAAGTCGGGGTTGTCGAGCGGCTTCGAGACATCGGGGCGACCCATGTGATCGACCACGATAGGTACGCCCAACGAGGTGAAGAAGTCCCACTTCTCGCGCAAGTCTGCTGGCTCGAAGTACAGCACCACGTGCCAGCCGAGCGGCTTGATCTTCTGGATGATGCCGCGGTAGTAGTCGTCGGGCTTTGGATCCACGAGGCGCTTCACGTAGTTGAATCGAACGCCGCGCACACCGAGGGCGTGCATATGCGCCAGCTCCGCCCCGGTGACGTCCGGACGCACGGTGACGACGCCGCGGGCACGGTCATCGGCGCGTTCCAGGACATCCAGCAGCGCAGAGTTGTCGGCTCCGTGGCAGGTGGCCTGGACCACCACATTTTTTTCGAAGCCCAGGAAGTCACGCAGCGCGAAGAGCTGCTCCCAGCTGGCATCGCAGGGTGTGTACTTGCGCTCCGGCGCGAACGGGAAGGTGTCTCCCGGGCCAAAGACGTGGCAGTGGGCGTCGACCGCTCCGGCCGGCACCTGGAAGGTGGGCTTGGTGGGGTTGGCGCACCAGTCCAGCCAGTTTGCGTCCTTTACGAATGCTGGGCTCATAGTCCGCGCGCCTCCAGGATCGGGTTCAGACGTGGGAATACCCTGCGGGCATTGCCCTCGAAGATGGACGCCTTCTCGCCGTCGCTGATAGCGGCGGCATCGATGTAGCGTTTGGTGTCGTCAAAGTACTGTCCGGTAGTTGGGTCGATTCCGCGAACCGCACCGATCATCTCCGAACCGAACAGGATGTTCTTGTTGTCGATCACCTTTACCAGCAGATCGATTCCCGGCTGGTGGTAGACGCAGGTGTCGAAGAATACGTTGTTCATCAGGTGGGTGTCCAGGCTCGGCTGCTTGAGCATGTCCGCCAGGCCACGGTACCTGCCCCAGTGGTATGGAACCGCGCCACCGCCGTGGGGGATGATGAAGCGCAGGGTCGGGAAGTCCTTGAACAGGTCGCCCTGGATCAGCTGCATGAAAGCGGTGGTGTCGGCGTTCATGTAGTGGGCACCGGTGGCGTGGAAGTTGGCGTTGCAGCTTGCCGAGACGTGAATCATGGCAGGAACGTCTAGTTCCACCATCTTCTCGTAGAGCGGATACCAGTACTTGTCCGTCAGCGGCACGGTCTGCCACATGCCACCCGATGGATCCGGGTTCAGGTTCACACCGATGAAGCCGAGCTCATTTACGGCGCGCTCCATCTCGGCGATGGTGGCGGTTAGGTCGGCTCCCGGCGATTGTGGCAGCTGGGCCACCCCGACGAAGTATTCGGGGAATAGGTCTACCACGCGCTTGATCATGTCGTTGCAACGGATGGTCCACTCCAGGCTCACCGCTTGGTCGCCCTCGTGGTGGCCCATGTGCGAGGCGCGCGGGCTGAAGATGGTGAGGTCGGAGCCGCGCTCCTTGATGAGCTTGAGCTGGTTTCCCTCGATGGAGGCAATCACCTCGGCATCCGAGATCACCGGGTATTCCGGGGCCGGCTGGCCAGCCTTGAAAGCCGCCAACTGGTCTACTCGCCACTGGTTGTGCGGTTCAGGCACAGTGGTGTAGTGACCGTGGATGTCGATAATCATTAGTTACTCCAGGCGGTTTGAGGGACGTAGACGCTACCCGACATAAGCATGCGGGCGGTGCGAAGCAGGGCAGATTTGGTGACCACTGGTGTCTCGCCCGAGTTGTCGACCTCCATCTGCACCGTGAAGAATCCGGTCGGGTGTTCCACCTCTACCAGCACCGAGGAACCGGCATCGGTGAGGCCGGCGATGTCGTTGGCAACCGAGCCCTGCAGCATGCAGGCGGTGGCCACGGACACGGCGCCCAAGACACCGATTGACTCGTGGACTCGGTGAGGAATAAAGGTTCGAGTGCTGACCAGGCCGCCATACTTGGCCGGGGCCAGCAGGCTCATCTTTGGCACGGTCTTATTGGTCACGTCGCCCAGGTTCATGCGCTCGCCCACGGCAAGGCGGACGGCCTCCACCTTTGCTCGCAGGTCGGCGTTTGCTTCCAGCTCGGACGGGGTCTCGTACCCGGTGATGCCGAAGTCGGAGGCGTTGAGACAGACCACGGGCATTCCGTTGTCGATGCAGGTCACGCGAACGCCGCCAGGTAGGCCAGCGGTGGTGATTACGTCCACAACGTTGCCGGTTGGCAGCAGACTGCCGCAGCTGGAGCCTGCCACGTCCTCGAAGTTGATGTTGATTGGGGCGTGCGTGCCGGGCACGCCATCGATGCGGGCCGCTCCGGCGTAGTTAACCCGGCCACCCGGTGTTTCGACAAAAGCTGTGGCCTTGGATTCGGTGTTTACCATGTAGATCGCCACCGGGGTGAGGTTGTCGGTCGGTGCGACCAGACCCTTCTCGATCGCGAACGGACCAACGCCCGCCAGGATGTTGCCGCAGTTCTGCTGGTCGCTTACCTCGGCTCGGTCCGGCCACACCTGCAGAAACAGGTAGTCCACATCGATGCCGGGGCGGGTCGACTTACTGACCACCGCGACCTTGCTGGTCAGCGGGTGCCCGCCTCCCATGCCGTCGATCTCGCGGACATCGGGCGAGCCCATTGCGGCCAACAGGAAGCGGTCTCTTGCGGCAGAATCCGCGGGCAGGTCTGCCGCCAGGAAGTAAAGCCCCTTTGACGTACCGCCGCGCATCACCGCGCAGTCGACTGCAACCTGCGTGTTGGTCATGGCTAGCCCTGGTAGTCCTCGTAGACCAGGCCCTTGGCGGCCAGCGCCTCGCGCATCTTGTAGATGTCTAGGCCCAACTCGCCTGCCTTCAGGCGGGCCCGCTTGGCGGTCTCGTTTGCCTCGCGTTCAAGGCCCTTTGCCAGGACCTCGGCGGCAACCTCACGGCGAACCACTACAACACCGTCAACGTCGGCGACGATTACATCGCCCGGGTTCACGGCCTGGTTGGCGATAACGATCGGAACCTGGACGTCGCCAACCGTGGCCTTCACGGTGCCCTGAGAGGCAATCACCTTTGGCCAAACCGGGAAGTTCATCTCGGTGAGGGTAGCTACGTCGCGCACACCCGCATCGATGATGAGGCCGCGCACACCATGCGCCATGAGGCTCTCGGCGAGTAGGTCGCCGACGTAGCCGTCGTCGCAAGGGCTGGTTGGAGTGACCACCAGGATGTCGCCCTCCTGTGCCTGCTCCACCGCGACGTGGATGGTCCAGTTGTCGCCGGGGGCCACGGTGCAGGTCAGCGCGTTGCCCGCAATCTTGGCCGGAAAGATTGGGCGGAGGCGGTGATCCAACAGACCGATACGCCCCTGTGCCTCGTGCACGGTTGCAACACCCAGTTCGGCGAGGCCGTCAACGATTTCGAGCGGGGTGCGCGGGGTGCCGCGAACTACCTTTGGCATTTGTGATTCCTTGCGATTCTTGAGGGCCGCGGCTTAGCGGATTCCCACGTAGTTTTCGGCCAGGTTGGTCTGCAGCGCCTTGTTCTTGAACAGGTGCCTCAGTTGGGACAACTGTAATTGGTTGTCAAACTCGTTACCACTCGTGTGGAGCATGGTAGTCATCCACCAGGAGAAGTGTGTCACTCGCCAGATTGTCTCCTTGGCGCGGTCCGAGTACGCAGCCAGCAGGCCGTCGTCGTTCTTCTTGTAGTGAGCCACAAGGCCCTCACCGATGAAGCGCACGTCGTTGGCTGCCGCGTTAAGGCCCTTGGCGCCGGTTGGTGGCACGATGTGGCCGGCATCGCCAACTAGGAAGAGACGGCCGTGCTGGAGCTTGCCGCTGACGAAGGAGCGCATCGCGAGTATGCTCTTCTCGGTGATCTCGCCGGTCTTGAGTTCCCAGCCATCCAGCGCCATGCGGTTGGAGAGCTCGCCCCAGATGCGATCGTCGGACCAGTTCTTGATGTCTTCGGTTGGGTCTACCTGCAGGTAGAGTCGGCTGACTTTTTCGCTGCGCATCGAGTGCATGGCAAAGCCGTCCGGGTGCCAGGCGTAGATGAGTTCGTCGGTGGATGGCGCCACGTTTGCCATAACGCCAAGCCAGGCATATGGGTAGACGCGCTCGAAGGTGCCCTGCTCCACTCCCGGGATCGCCTTGCGGCTTGGGCCCCAGAAGCCGTCGCAACCGGCGATGTAATCGGCATCGATGCGCTGGGCGTTTCCGTCCTTGTCCACGAAGGTGACGAACGGCGCCTCGGAGTCGATGTCGTGGAGCTCCACGTCCTTGACCTCGTAGTGAATCTGTTGGCCGGCCTTGTCGCAGGCGGCGTCGAGGTCCTTCTGGATTTCGGTCTGGCCGTAGACCCAAACCGTGTAACCGATGAGGTCCTTGAAGTTGATGTTGTGGCGCTGACCTGGAATCTGCAGGTAGATTCCTTCGTGCTCCAGACCCTCCTTGCGCAGGCGGTCTCCCACGCCAATCTGGTCAAGCAGGTCCACCGCCTGAGTCTCTAGTAGGCCGGCGCGGATGCGAGATTCAACGTACTCGCGGGAACGGTCTTCGATCACGATGGATTCGATTCCGTGCAGAGCCAGGTAGCGGCTCAGCATGAGACCCGATGGGCCAGCTCCGATGATGGCAACTTGAGTTTTCATGTCTCTAGCCAACTAGAGCACCCAGCAAAGGTGTGCGATTAATTCCATTCAACGGAAGGAAGTTATAAAACCGTTTCTTTGCGGCTAGCGCCAGTTGGATCCGAGCCCGGCCGGGTCTGCCATTCCGGCCGCCGCAAGCTTCTTGGAGAGCGCCGTAGCAACCACCTTGAGCACGGGAATCAGGTGCGAGGTGTCCTTGGTTTTGGCTGGGATTACCACACCCAGAGCCGCGATGACCTTGCCTCCGTAGCCGGTAAGAGGGACACCCAACGAAATGGCGCCGATCGCCAATTCCTCCTTGGTTGCCGAAAACCCCTGCTGCTTGATTTGAGCCAGTTGCTGACGCAGCTCGCGCGGATCGGTGATGGTCAACTCGGTGTATTTCTCCAGCGAAGGGAGGACCGCGTCCTGGAGTTCGGTGCCTCCATGTGCAAGCAGAACCTTGCCGATTCCCGAGGCGTGCAGCGGAAGCCGAGCCCCTGCCTTGCTGAGCACCGTGATACTGCGCGAGCCCGAAATGCGGTCGATGACCAGGCAACGGACCCCATCCAGCACGCCAACCTGAACGGCATCAACTCCAAGTTGGAAGATGTCCTCCATGTACGGAAGCGCCAGTTCGCGCAGATCCGCGTGGACCGAGGCCAAAAGCCCGAGGCGCCAGAGCTTGGAACCGATCTCGTAAGATCCATCGGCGCAACGAACCAGGGCATCTGCCTCGACCAGCTGGTTCACGAAACGATGGGTTGTGGTGAGCGGCAACTTGCTGCGCCTAGCGATGGCGGCCAGGGTCTGGTGGCGGTGCGTGGAGTCGAAGGCATCCAGAACCGCCAGCGCGCGCGCAGTTACAGACTTCGAGTCGTCATCGAGCTTCGCCATTCCTAGATGTTACCGCTGAATGGAAGACAAGGACGAATTTAGCCTTCGCGGTGAATGCTCTTCATGCGGATGTAGGCGCCGATGGCCTCGGGGCCATACTCCATGCCTAGGCCGCTTTCCTTCCAACCGCCAAACGGTGCCGCAAGGTTGGAGCCGTAGAAGTTGATTCCCACCGAACCGGTTTCGATTCGCCGAGCTAGCTGCTCGGCACGGTCAGGGTCGCTGGTGAAGATTGAGCCACCGAGTCCATAGACCGAGTCGTTGGCGATGCGAACCGCATCGTCCTCGGTGTCATATGGGATGACCACCAGGACCGGCCCGAAGATCTCTTCCTGCGCGATGCGCATGGAGTTGTCGACGTCCGCGAAGACGGTTGGCTTCACGTAGAAACCGCGGTCGATGCCATCCGGCATTCCGACGCCGCCGGTAGCAACTCGGGCTCCTTCGGCGATACCAATTTTGATGTACTCGGCAACGCGGTTGCGTTGCGTAGCAGAAGCGGACGGGCCATAGACGGTGGCCGGGTCGAATGGGTCGCCGATCGGGGTCGTGGCAACGGTGGCCGCGACCGACTCCACCACCTGCTCGTACATGGTCCGAGGCGCCAGCACGCGGGTGCTGTTGTAGCAGGTCTGGCCGGTGTTGCGCAGGCAGGTGCGATTGAGGATCTTGGCGAAGTCTTCGACGTTGGCATCAGGCAGGATGATGCTGGCCGACTTGCCGCCTAGCTCCAGCGTGACGGGGCGAAGCAATTGAGCGCACTGGCCCGCGATGATCTTGCCGGCGCCCGTGGATCCGGTGAACGCCACCTTGGCGATCTTCGGGTGCTGGACCATCAACCCACCGGCGGTTCGACCACCGGTGAGCAGGTTGATTACGCCGGCCGGAATGCCGGCGGCGGCAGCGGCATCCATGAGGACGCGCATGTCGATCGGGGTCTCGGAGGCGGGCTTGATGACCACGGTGCAGCCAGCTATGAGCGCGGGTGCGAGCTTGACCATCACCAGAGTGAGCGGGAAGTTCCAGGGTGCGATGAGTAGGCAAACTCCCCGCGGTTCGCGGTAAACCTGAGTGTAGCGATTGGTGCCAGGGAACGGCCGGCGGTCGTCCTGGTCGACGTAGTCGGCTAGCGAGGCGTAGTAGCGCAGCATGCCGGCCGAGTGAGCGGCGGCGGCCGAAGACTCCGAGATCGGGGTGCCGTTCTCGCTGGTGATGGTAGTGCCCATCTGCTCGCCACGGGCCTGCAGTTCGTCGGCGAAACGGTTGATGTATTCGGCTCGCTTGGCCGCTCCGATGCCGCTCCAGACACCGGAGGTGAAGGCCGCGTGGGCAGCCGAAACCGCTGCCTCGACGTCGTGTTCATCGGCGTCCGGAACGTGACCCCAGACCTCCTCGGTGGCCGGGTTGACCACATTTATGCGCGCCGACGAATGGGCCTGAACCCATTGCCCGCCGATGAAGAAGTCGTCGTGATAGGCCTGGAGCGACATTTAGATTACGTCCAACTTGAGCAGGTGAATCGAGCGAGCGAGCTCGGCGCTGGCGAGCGCGCGGGCGGTTTCGGTGATTAGTTCTGGATAGGTTCCGTTTTCCAACTGCAGGCGGTACTGGCTAGGGGTCTTCTTGAACCAGCCGGAGGCAAGTGCGATGCCGGCCGGAGTGAAGCGCCAAAGGCGATCGGCGTCACGAACCAGAGAGTCCTCGATGCTGTAAGACTCCATGCGGGTGTCGTGCCCGTCGATGATGTCGGTGACCTTCTTGATGGTCTCCTCGTCGTAGCCAAGACCCGGCAGCACCTCGCGGGCAATGTTGCAGCCCTCCTTTTCGTGCAGCACTCGGATGTCGCTCTTTCGCCAGTCGCCCTGGAACCCCTCGGTGAAGATCTTGGACTCGTCGCAGCGCGACCATCCGGTGTCGTGAAGCAAGATCGCGGTGCGCACGACCAGTGCATCGGCCTCGGGGTGTGCGTCCAGCAGGAACTCGGCAAACGCAAAGGAAAGCGGGGTGTGGATGTCGTTTCCGCGCGATCGCAGCGGCTCCTCAACTGCCTTCCAGAGGGCGTCCAGGTTGGACCAGGAGCCCTTCGGGTCCTTGCCGCCACCCAGGGTGTCTACGGTTTCTAGCGTGTATGCCATTTTGTTCTCCTGCGCTAGTCGGTGATAAGTGTCTTGAGGGCCACCGAGGAATCGGCGGCTGCGGCCGGGTCGATGGTCTGGCCGTTGGTTAGACAGCGGCGGGCAGCCATGAAGTCGGAGACCTGGTTCACGCAGTCGATCGCCAGAAGCCTGCCATTTTTGTAATACAGAACCGAGAAGGCGTCCTCGTCGGGGTTTCCGCGAAGCACGGTCTGGTCGTATCCGGTTGAGAGCCCGGCGATCTGCAGCTTTAGGTCTGCCTGGTCGCTCCAGAACCAGGGCATCGCCCGGTACGGCTCGCGTTGATTTACCAGCGTCTTGGCCGCGGCCTTGGCCTGGTCCACCGCGTTCTGCACCGATTCCAGACGCACCAGCCCATCGGCGCCGGTTGGGTTCGGCAGCATCACTGCGTCTCCGGCGGCAACCACCAGCGGGTTGGAGGTCTCGGCGAATTCGTTCACCAGGATGGCGCCATTCGCCAGTTCCAGTCCAAGCAGGTTGGCAACCTCGGTGCGGGCCAGCACACCGATGCCCACCATCACGATGTCGGCCGGGATGACCGATCCGTCCTGCATGGCAACTCCGGTGACTCGACTGCCATCGCCCTCGAAGTGGTCGATGCGCGCGTTGAGCACGATGTTGGATCCACGGCGTTCGTGCGCGTTCTTGAAGAACTCGCTGGTGATTGGGCAGACGGCGCGAGCCATCATGCGGTCCGCACCCTCGAGCACGGTCACGTTCTTGCCGGCCTTTCGGGCAACCGCGGCTACTTCCAGGCCGATGAAGCCACCGCCGATGACGACCACATTGGTGGCGGCTTCCCATCGGCTCTTGAGCGAGCGCGCATCGGCGATGGAGCGCATGTACAGCACGCCGTCCAGGTCGGCACCCGGGATGTCCAGTTTGCGTGGAACGGACCCTGGAGTCAGCGCCAGGCGGTCAAAGCTGAGCACACGACCGCTAGCCGTGGTTGCCGAGCCCCCGGTCTCACCGAGGGAGACCTCGACTACGGCATCACCCAGGATCAGATCGATTCGGTTGTCGGCGTAGAACTTTTCGTTGCGGAACTGCAGACTCTCCTCATCGGCCTCGCCGTAGAGGTAGGCCTTGGAAAGCGGCGGGCGCTGGTAAGGCGCGATGGACTCGTCGCCAACCATGGTGATGACACCTTCGTAACCGTCTTCACGCAGGCTGTCGGCAATCTGCATGCCGGACTGGCCGGCGCCGATGATGAGAATTCCGCGGGACATGTCTAGACCTGCTTAGGTGCGATCTCTACGCGCAGACCGTCGAAGTCGGCGCACATCTTGATCTGGCAGCTCAGGCGGCTGGTGGCTCGGCGGTCGCAGGCTGCCCCGTCCAGCATGTCGTCCTCTAGGTCGCTTGGGCCGCCAACCCTGTCGGCAAAGGCCTCATCCACGAAGACGTGGCAGGTGGCACAGGAACAAGCTCCGCCACACTCGGCGACAATGCCCTTGATGCCGTTCTTAACGGCGGTTTCCATCACCGAGTCGCCGTCGCGGGCGTCAAGGGTGGTTTCGCTTCCGTCTGGAAGGATGTAGGTGACCTGTGGCATTGCTGTTACTGCTTTCTGTTGCTTGTTGCTTTGGTTGACTAAATAAACTGTTTGCCGCCGTCTACCACCAGGGTCTGGCCCGTGATGTAGTCGGCCCTGGCCGAAGCCAGGAAGATTGCGGTGCCCACGATGTCCTGAGGCTGGCTGGCGCGCTTCAGAGCACCGCGGTCCACCCCGTAGGTGGCGGCATCGTCCATCAGCGAGTAGCTGGCATCGGTGAGCGTGAAGCCGGGCGCGATGGCGTTAACGGTGACGCCGGTGGCGCCGACTTCCTTTGCCATCACGCGGGTCATGCCGATGACCGCCGACTTGGATGCCACGTAGTGCATCCACAGCGGTGAACCGCTGAAGACGGTGGCCGAAGCAATGTTGACGATGCGACCGCCTGGCTGAGTCATCCGAGGATAGAGCGCGGCCGAGACCAACCAGGCACCCTTGACGTTCACGTTCATGACGCGATCCCAGTCGGCCTCGTCGATCTCGGTGAACTTGGCGCGCTTCAGGGTGGCGTAGATGGCGGCGTTGTTCACCAGCACGTCGATGCGCCCGAAGCGCTCGATTGCGGCTGAAGCCAAGGCCTCGGCCGACGCCTTGCTGGTCACATCGACTGTTACGGCGAGCGCCTGGCCACCGGCCGCTTCAACGAGTGCGACGGTTTCGGCGATGCCGGCAGCCTGTACGTCGGCGGCCACAATCTTGGCGCCTTCGGCCGCGAAACCGAGAGCGAATTCGCGTCCAAGGCCACCGGCGGCACCGGTGATGATTACGACCTTGTCGGTCAGTTCGAATCCAACGCTCATTCGATTAGCCCTTTGGTCGGTAGGTCTGGGAGATTTGCGGGGTCTGATCTATGCAGGCCAGGCTCACCAACACGCGGCTCATGGCGCGGCCGGCATCGGTGAAGAGTTCGTTATAGGCGCGGTAGGCGCAGAGGCGCAGCGACTCGTCATCGGTGAGACCGAACCAGTCGTTTACCACGCGGCGGCCATGGGGGCTGACACGCCAAATCTTGTCGGCGTCCTTGACGCAGGCATCGTTGACCGAAATCGGTTCCGGACGAGTGTCGTGGCCGTCGATGATGGCGCAAATCTCGTCGATGTCGGCCGCCGGAAGCCCCACTTCGCCGAGAATCCGGCGTGCAATCTTTGCGCCCTCTTTTTCGTGCTGAATCACCAAATGGTTGCGGCTGCCGTCACGGTCTGGTGCGATGGCCTCTAGGTTTTCGCGCTCGTCTACCGTGGACCACCCGATGTCGTGGATGAGGATAGCCGGGAGCACGATATTCTCCTGGGCCTCGGGGATCTGCGAGATCAGCGCGTTTGCGATGCCGTAGGCGTAGAGGCAGTGGGCATCGTTGTCGCGGGTCTTGAGGTAGTCTTTGGCCAGCTCCCAAATGGCAGCATCCCGCTCGGTGAGGGCAATCATGCCGGGTACTTTCTCGGCGGGCGGGATCTTGTCCGCCACCGAGCGACCCAGGTAGTTGATCACTTCGCGGGATGCTGTCATTTTGAGATTCCTTTGGAGCTGTAGTGCTTGGCGCTAGCCGATGATCTCGACGCGACCGTTCGATCCGTCTACACGGATGATCATGCCGGTCTTAATCTTGGTCGAAGCCGATCCGGTTCCGGTGACGGCAGGCAGGCCATATTCGCGGCAGACGATTGCCGCGTGGCTCATCATTCCACCGATGTCGGTGACGGTCGCCTTGATCTTGCCGAATACCGGTCCCCACGATGGTGCGGTTACCGGGGCCACCAGGATTTCGCCTGGCTGGAGCTGGTCAAGCTGCTCCGGACCGGTGATGATGCGGGCATGGCCCTCTACAACACCTGGCGAGGCAGCCATTCCCTTGAGGGCGTTCGGGTCTTCCTCGTCGCCGCCAAGCCACTGCGCAACCTGCTCGGTGGTGATACCCCAGAGCATGATGGTGAACGGCTCGTTGATTTCGGCTGGTGGCTCGTTGAACGCAGGCTCCGGACGGGCGGTCTGCAACGCCGCAACGATCTTGCGACGACGTTCAATTTCTTCTGGCCAGTAGCTTGGTGCGATGCAGTCCGCGCCCACACCCCAACCGGTTGCCAGGTCGAAGAGGACCGGGCGAACTTCGTCGCGGGTTAGGTACAGCATGTCGTCTGGCTGGTTCCAGAATCCGTAGCCGTGCAGCACACGAGACAGCTGACGAACCTTGCGCCAGAACACACCCATGGTCCAGTGCTCGATGTAGAAGTTGTGGTCTTCCACGTATGGGTAAACGGTGCGGGCCAGACCTAGCTTTCCCTGGAAGGTCGCCAGTGCATCGCCAGACAGGATCTCCGAGTACTCGCCGACGATGCGGTCGCGCTCAACGATTAGGTCGTCCTTTGGACGGTGCAGGTGCTCGCCCGCCGCAGCGCGGCGAACGTAGTCCTGGACGTATCCCATCGGCAGGTCGAGGTGGTCGCGCCAGTAGACGTCGGAACCGTAGAAGCCGTTACCGGAGGTGTAGTTGAACCATGGGTTCTGGGCGTTGGTCCAGGCAGTGACCCACTCGCGGCCCTTCTCGGTGGCGTCCAGTGCAGCGGTGATTGCCTCGGCGCCTTCGTTGTTGGCGAACACATCGGCGAGACCAAGGTTCGCGGCCAGCATTGCCAGGGTCTTGAGCTCGTCGTCTGGACGGAAGAGCACCGAGTCGACACCCATGACCATCTTTGCGATTGCCAGGTCTGGAATGCCAGGGAAAGATTCCTTGCAGAACATGAAGAAGTCGAGGTATGCCACGTAGCCGAGGTTCAGGAACTCGAAGTGGTATTCCCAGTTCTGGTAGGCCAACTGAATCAGGCGGTCATAGTCGGCCATCATCTTGGCGGTCGGGTCGATGCCTGCACCCGACTCGATTGCCGACCACTCCACCATCTCTGGTAGGGCGTGGAACTCGATTGCATCCATCTCCTCGATGGTGGCGTGGACCTTCTTCTTCCAGTTCTCCAAGAGGCTGTCCCAGTTCTGGAAGTAGTGACCGGCGCGCTGCAGGAAGTGAGGAACACGGTCCGGGATCAGCTCGGGGGCAACACCAACCGGGCTCATGTAGCAGTAGCCGTTGTGGATGCGGAACTCGATGCCGTTGGCTGGCGGGATGATGTAGTGGCGGGTGTTGTAGGCACCGAGGCAACGAACGGCAAACTCAACGCCGACGGTCTCGAATGGCTTGAAAACGTTTGGCCAGTGCTGGCTGTCGCAGAACCAGAACTTGTTGTCTTCCTTTTCGCGAAGGTTGTCGCGGAATACCAGGTTGTATGGGTAAAGCTCTTGCCAGCCTTCGGCGCCTGCCGGAGCCTTCAAGTCATATGGCGAGTCGAAACTCTTACGCTTCACTGCTGCTCACTTTCTAAGTTGCTCTTCGTTGAGGTACTGCTGATTGTGTTGCCGGTGATACTTGGTGTTGTTGGTTGACTCTTTGGTGCTTGTACTTGCCGCCGGTGTTGCCCTATTTGGCACCGAAGCGATCGGCCATCTGCGCCATCAGCGAGTTGGTGATTGCTTCGATTCCCGAGCCGGTCGAGGTGATCTTTACTTCTGCCGGCTTCTGCGACCAGACGGTCTCCGGACGCGACTGCAAAAGCAGCACGTTCTTGCCCGCCGGAAGGTCGGCGTCGATGGCCCACTCGATGTCCTGAACGCAGCCATAGTGCTTCTCCGCGCTCTTGGCTAGTCGGGCTACCGCGATGAGCTCTTCGTCGTTGAGGCATGGCGAGTTGCGGCGCTCGGCCTCAACCTCGTGGCGGGTAATGCCGCCAGCCCCATCGGGGATTAGCTCCTCGTGCTTGTCGCTGATCATGCGCTTCACCGGGTGAAGCATTATCTTGTCAATCACGAAGTTATCCGGGGTGACCTCTCCCGAGACCACCATCTCCCCCAGTCCCCAGCTAGCGTCAACCACAATCTTGGAGCGGTCGCCGTTGCTTGGGTCGATGGTCATGGCAACGCCCGAGGTGCGAGAGTTGACCATCTTCTGAACCGCCACCGCCATGGAAAGCCCCTCTTCCGGGATGTTGTTGGCGTGGCGGTAAGTCATGGCGCGCGAGGTGTAGAGACTGGCCCAGCACTCGCGAATCTTGTGCATCACGTTGCTTCGGCCCACGATCCACAGGTAGGTGTCCTGCTGGCCGGCGAACGATGCGTCCGGCAGGTCTTCGGCGGTCGCGCTAGAGCGCACGGCTACCGGAACTTCGCCACCGCAGAGCGCCATCAGGGCCTCATAGGCGTGGTGGGTCTCGTCGTGTACCGCCTGTGGAACCGGCTGGTTGAAGATGAGTTCACGGATCTGTGCCGAGACCGCATCTACCGCCTTTACGTTCTCGTGGTCTAGCCCGGCCATAAGCGCCTTGATTTCCTGTAGCAGATTGGTCTGCTTCATCACGGCGTCGAAGGCATCGGTGGTCACGGCGAACCCAGGTGGAACCGGCGCCCCGGCCTTGGTCATGATGGCAAGGCTGGTGCACTTGCCGCCGAGGCGGTCGTGCTCGGGAGTTTCTTCGCTGTCAAACGGGAAGGTGTACATCTTTGTAGCTTTCGTTTTGCTGCGGGAGGGGTCGCTCGCCCTAGGCGAGGTCCCACTCCACGGGTACTGCGGTAGGGACGCGGAAGGAAAGGTTTTCTCCGAAAGTAATTTCGGATCCAGACTTGAGCCGCAGTGAAGGCACATTCTTGGTGATCTCCTCGAGGGCAACGCGGGCCTGAAGCTTGGCCAGCATGTTGCCAAGGCAGTAGTGAATTCCGTAGCCGAAGGCCAGGTGGTTGCGGGCGTTTTCACGACCGATGTCGAAGGCGTCCGGCTGAGCGAAGACGTTGTCGTCGCGGTTTGCCGAGCCCATTACCAGCAGGATGTTTGAGCCCTGCGGGATATCAACCCCGCCAATCACGCCATCCTTGACCGCCTTGCGGCGCCAGGCGACGATGCTCGGGCTGTAACGCAGGACCTCGTCGATCGCGGCAGGGATCTTCTCGGGGTCCGCCACCAGCGACTCGTAGGCGACACGGTGCTGCAGCAGCACGCGAATAGCATTCGAGATGAGGGTGGTGGTGGTCTCGTGTCCCGCGAAGAGCATGCTGTAGAGCACGGATGCGATCTCGTGGTCGCTGATCTCATCGCCGGCGGCCTGGTAGTTGACCATGTCGGTAACCAGGTTGTCGCCCGGGTTCTCCTTGGCGTTGGAAACCAGGTACTGGCAGTAGTTCCAGTACTTCACCATGTTGTGAGCATGTGGGATCTGCTCTTCGTCGCTAAGGTCGGCCCAGGTGATTACGGCGCGGCTGGTGGCCCACTCCTTAACCTCTGGGATCTTACTCACTGGCACGCCCAGCAGGGTGAGGATGGTGATGGTTGGCAGCTCGTAGGCGATGTCCGCCAGGATGTCGCCGCCCTCGGCGCCCTTTGCCAGCATCTGGCCGATCAGAGCGTTCACGTTGTCGCGGATCATCGGCTCCATCACGCGGTAGCGGCGTGGGGTGAATGCCTTGGATGCCACGTTGCGGATGCGGGTGTGCTCTGGTGGGATGCGAGCCGAGAGTCCCGAGTAGGCGGTGAATCCACCCTCGGTCATGATCTTCTTGGCAGGCTCGCCGAGCGGGCGAACCGGGGCCTGGGCGTTCTCCGATGAGAAGGTCTCCCAGTTTTCGAAGGTCGCCTTCACGTCGTCGTAGCGGGTGACCACGTAGTAGCCGATGCGGTCATCGAACATGACCGGCTGCTCCTTGCGAAGCTCCTCGTATGCGGGGAATGGGTTGTTCATGTCGAACGGCTCAAAACCGTGGTAACCGGCTGGGCAGACTGCTTCAGACATCTTCGTCCTCTCGAGTTGGATCTATTCGAATACTTCCGAACGAGAGGGGTTTAGTAACAACCGATTCTCACTCAGTGAGAGGAAAATAAGGTGCCGTTATCAAATCTAAATAATCGGATTTTGCCTTAGCCCACCGAGTTTGCGGTCGGTTAGCAAACAAGTCAGCGGACGTTAACCTGAGGGCGGCGCTTGCCACTCGGAGTGAGCGCATGCTGAATCCGGTCCACAGTGCCCTTCAAGAAGGGCAGGAGTTTTTGCAATTCGTCGGCCCGTGCCGACTCCAGCACGATTCCCACCGAGGCCACGGTCTCGCCGTTCACCACGATTGGCACCGCAATCGAAGACGCACCAAGACGCATCTGCTCCACCGTTACGGCGTAACCCTGGCGAATCACGGAACGCAACTCAATCTCTAAGGCCTCGCGCTCGAGGGTGGTCTTGGCGGTGGGGGCAATTAGTTTTTTGTCCAGGTAGGCCCGCTGGAACCAGGGTGGCTCAGCCGCCAGCAGCACGCGACCCACGGCCGTTGCGTGGAGCGGCAGGCGCGAGCCGATTCGAGACACGATTGGCAGTTTGCGGGAACCGTAAATCTTGTCGACATAGAGCGCATTCGCTCCCTGACGCACCGCCATGTGAACATTCTCGTGAACCAGATCGAAGAGATCCTGGAGGAATGGCCGAACCACGTGTTCGCGCTGACTCAGGCTGGCGTGCTGGGCCAATTCCCAGATTCTCACACCCACCTGGAAGCTGCCGTCGGCGTTGCGCGCCAGCGCACCCCACTGCTCCAGGTCACCCACCATGCGATAAGTGGTGGACACCGGCAGGCCGGTCTTCTCGGCGATCTGGGCGATGGTAAGGGGCCTTGCACTGGCCTCGAAAGAGCCGAGGATGCTGAGCAATCGCCCGGTTACCGAAACCTCGGGTTCCTTAGCCACCGCTGCTCCTTCGCGTGCGTCA
>Ga0228702_1000979_pt1 | contig 19652 bp, 17 predicted proteins | sample McNCre217_Aug_MG_2_FD_178018 | JGI IMG/M metagenome (GOLD analysis project Ga0228702, IMG submission 178018) | Freshwater microbial communities from McNutts Creek, Athens, Georgia, United States - 20-17_Aug_MG | ecosystem: Environmental > Aquatic > Freshwater > Creek | place: USA: Georgia... | reverse complement strand
ATCCAAGCCGCAAGCGCGGCGCCCGCCAGATAGATGCTCCAGCTTGGCACGCTGCGGAAGAAACGGTTCGCGGCTTCCATCCTAGTAATCCTTCGTCAGATCCTGGCCGGCATATAGGCTGGCAACCTGATCCGAGTATCCGTTGAACTTCAGCGTATCGACGCGGCCCGCAAACAAACCGCCGCCAATTCGCCGCTCACTGGCCTGCGACCAGCGTGGATGGTCAACCTCGGGGTTCACATTGGCGTAGAAGCCGTATTCATTCGCGGCAAGGGTGTTCCAGGTGGTGACCGGCTGCGTCGCGGTCAGCGAAATCCGCACCAGCGCCTTGGCCGATTTGAAACCGTATTTCCACGGCACAACCAAGCGGATCGGCGCACCGTTCTGTTTCGGCATCGGCTGGCCATAGATCCCCGTCGCCATGATCGTCAAAGGATGCATCGCTTCATCAAGCCGCAAGCCTTCGCGGTAGGGCCAGTCGATCATGCCGCCAACCTGCCCCGGCATTTCTTCGGGCCGCACCAGCGTTTCAAACGCCACATACTTGGCGCCCGCCTGTACCCCCAGCTTGTTCAACAGCCCCGACAGTTGAAAGCCGTTCCACGGCACCACCATCGACCATGCCTCGACACAGCGAAACCGATAGATCCGCTCTTCCATCGGCAGGCCATCGATCAGGTCCGCCAGACTATAGGTGCCGGGCCGGTCAACCAAGCCATCCACCACCACAGACCACGGGTCGGTCTGCAACTGCGCGGCATAGGCGGCGGGGTCGGTCTTGTCATAGCCAAACTCGTAATAGTTGTTGTAGTTTGAAATGTCCTCAAGGCTGTTCGGCGCCTCATCGGTGGAATAGCCCGCCGCAAACGCGGGCGATCCCGCCAACGCGGCCATGCCAGCCATAATCTGCCGCCGGTTCAGGAAAAGCTGCTTCGGCGTAACGTCGCGATAGGTCAGGTCGCTATAAGCTAGGTCGGGGCGATAACTCATAATCTTCTCCATCAATGCTTGATATGAAGATGGAGGAACCCTGCGAAAAGGCAAAACAACGCTGCTCACATCTGCGGCAGGCGATTGAAACATTTCCGCCGCAAGCACCGTCGCCCTGACGGACACCCTGCGCCCCACAACAATATCAATCGCTTAGACGAAGACGCTCACGCTTTCTTAACTTTTCCCCAAGCGCCGCAACTTGCGTTCGACGATCGGCATGGTCAGCAAGGTGCTGCCAACCGCCATCAACAACAGCGCGGTAAAGCTGGCGCTTGTGATGATCGCCTTGTCCAACAAAATATTGGCAAAGATGATCATGATCAGCGCCTTGGTCTGCAGCATCCAGCCAATCACCGCCGCCTCGCCCTTGGGCCAGCCCAAAATCCGCCCGGCCAGATGCACGCCAAGCAGCTTCCCGGCGACCGAAACCACCAGCAACAGCAGTCCGGCCGCAAACACCGATGCGCCGCCCATATCCCACGCTGTCCGCAACCCCGTCGACAGAAAGAAGATCGGCATCAAGGCAAGCAACAGCATATCGCGGAACGCCGCCATGCGGTCATGGCCAAACCATTTGCCATCCAGCACCGCCCCCGCCAAGAACGCCCCCACCATATAGTGCAAACCGGCCCGATCCGCGAACAGACCACAGCCCACCATCCAGATCAGCCCCGCCGCCCAACGGTCCGCCTCGCGCAAACGCGGAATCAACCGCCGCATCGGCTCTGCCAACAGCGCAAAGAACAACGCAAAGCCAAGCTGCAGGCTTAATTGCTGCACATCCATCAAGATCAGCGCCAGCACCACCCAAATCGCAATATCGTCCAACGAGGCATAGCGCAAAATCCGCTGCCCCAAAGGATGCCGCATCAGATCAAGGTTGCTTAGAAACATCAGCAAGATCGGCAGCGCCGTCACCGCACAAGACATGCCAAGGCCCAAGACCGTCTGCCACGCCGCACCGCCCGGCCCCACCCAACCGGGGCGCTGCACCAATACCAACGCTGCAAGGCTGCCCAGCACCAACGGCACCACCAACGCCAGCCCCGACGTGATGCCGGTTTCGCGCCGCTGCCGCCAAGCCTCGGAAAGGTCCAACTCCAACCCCGCCAGCCAGACAAACAGCATCACCCCCCACCACGCGATGCCGTTCAGCGCCGAAATCACCTCGGGCCGGAAGATCGTGGCATAATAATCCGGAAAAACCGCGCCCAGCGCCCCCGGCCCCAACACGATGCCGCCGATGATCTGCACGACCACCAAGGGCAAGGCATTGCGCCCGCCCAGCGCCCGCCACAGGCCATAAGGCACCGCAAAAATGATCAGCAAGGCGATCAGAAAAGTCTCGGTAACAGACATGCGGCCCCCAGATATACCGCCCGTTTCTGCGGGGCCGCACCGTGGCGGTCAAGCCAGAATGAAAAACGGGAAGCGGCTGATGCCCCTTCCCGCTTTGCTTCATCTTGGCCTAAATATCCCGGGGTGCGGGGCAGAGCCCCGCCCGCCCGACACCAGCGCCTCGGCCCGGATCAATGCACCACGGCTTGCGCAGGCCGCTCGCGCCGCGATGCCGACACGCGGTCGCCAATCAGCAAGCCATCGGCACCGGCGCTGACCTTGATCGTCGCCCCGTCCAGCACATCGCCCGCCAAGATCATCTCGGCCAAGGGGTTTTGCAGGTGGTTCTGGATCACCCGCTTCAACGGCCGCGCCCCGAACACCGGATCATAGCCTTCATCCGCCAGCCATTGCTTGGCCTCGGCATCCAGATCCAGCGTGATCTTGCGCCCAGCCAAACGCGCCTCTAGCCGACGCAGCTGAATCTCGACGATGCCGCTCATATCTGCGCGGTTCAACCGGTCGAAAATGATCTGCTCGTCCAGACGGTTCAGGAATTCGGGGCGGAAATGCTGCCGCACCGCTTCCATCACTTCGGCCCGTGCCAGCGCTTGGTCGGCGCCTTCCGGCAGTTCCGACAAGGCGCGCGCCCCAAGGTTGCTGGTCAGGATGATCAGCGTCTGCTTGAAGTCCACGGTGCGGCCCTGACCATCGGTCAGCATGCCGTCGTCCAGCACCTGCAACAGCACGTTGAACACGTCGGGGTGGGCCTTTTCCACCTCGTCAAACAGCACGACCTGATAAGGCCGCCGCCGCACGGCTTCGGTCAGCACCCCGCCTTCGTCATAGCCAACATAGCCCGGAGGCGCGCCAATCAGGCGGCTCACCGAATGTTTCTCCATGAACTCCGACATATCAATCCGCACCATCGCGCTGTCGTCGTCGAACAGATATTCGGCGACGGCCTTGGTCAGTTCGGTTTTACCCACGCCGGTTGGCCCCAGGAACAAGAAGCTGCCCAATGGCCGGCCTTCGTCATTCAGGCCCGCCCGCGCCCGCCGCACCGCGTTCGAAACCGCAACCACTGCAGCGCGCTGACCGATCACGCGCTTGCCCAGTTCTTCTTCCATCTTCAAAAGCTTTTCACGCTCGCCTTCCAGCATCTTGGCCACCGGAATACCGGTCCAGCGTTCGATCACTTCGGCAACCTGCTCGGGCCAGACGGCTTCAGAAACCAAGGCCTCGCCCTCGCGCGCTTCGGCCTCGGCCAAAGCCTTTTCCAGCCCCGGAATCCGGCCATACTGCAATTCGCCCGCCTTGCCGAAATCGCCTTCACGCTTTGCGTGCTCCAACTCGGCACGGGCACGGTCAAGCTGCTCTTTCAGATCGCGCGCCACTTCAAGGCTGTCGCGCTCTGCCTGCCACTTGGCGGTCATGCCCGCCGATTGCTGTTGCAGGTTCGCGAGTTCAAGTTCCAGCTTTGCCAGCCTGTCCTTGCTTGCCGCATCGTCTTCTTTCTTCAGCGCTTCGGCTTCGATCTGTAACTGCAGGATCTGGCGATCCAACTGGTCCAGTTCTTCGGGTTTGCTGTCCACCTCCATCCGCAACCGGCTGGCGGCTTCGTCAACAAGGTCGATCGCCTTATCGGGCAAGAAGCGGTCGGTGATATAGCGGTGCGACAGCGTTGCCGCCGCCACCAGCGCCGAGTCTGAAATCCGCACGCCGTGGTGCAGTTCATACTTTTCCTTGATGCCGCGCAGGATCGAAATGGTGTCTTCCACCGTCGGCTCTGCCACCATCACCGGCTGGAAACGCCGCGCCAATGCGGCGTCTTTTTCAACGTATTTGCGGTATTCATCCAAGGTGGTGGCCCCAACGCAGTGCAACTCACCCCGCGCCAGCGCCGGTTTGATCAGGTTGGCCGCATCCATTGCACCGTCAGATTTACCAGCGCCAACCAGCGTGTGCATTTCGTCGATGAACAAAATGATCTGCCCTTCGGCCGAGGTCACCTCGTTCAGCACCGCTTTCAGACGCTCTTCAAACTCGCCGCGATACTTCGCGCCAGCAATCAGCGCGCCCATATCCAGCGCCATCAGCTTTTTGTGGCGCAGGGATTCCGGCACGTCACCGTTAACGATGCGCAACGCCAAACCTTCGGCAATCGCGGTTTTCCCCACGCCCGGTTCGCCAATCAGCACCGGATTGTTCTTGGTCCGGCGGCTCAGCACCTGCATCGCGCGGCGAATTTCTTCGTCCCGCCCGATGATCGGGTCAATCTTGCCCTGCTCTGCCGCTTCGGTCAGGTCGCGCGCATATTTCTTCAAGGCGTCATAGCCTTCTTCGGCCGAAGCCGTGTCCGCCGTGCGCCCCTTGCGAATATCATTGATTGCCGCGTTCAGCTTTTGCGCCGAAACCGCCCCGGCATCCAACGCCTCTTTCGCCTTTGACGAGACCATCGCCAAAGCCATCAAGATCCGCTCTACCGGAACAAAGCTGTCGCCCGCCTTCTTGGCGACCTTTTCTGCCTCGTCCAACACCTTGACCAAGCCCGTGTCCATAAACGGCTGCGCATCACCCGTCACCTTCGGCAGCTTGCCCATCGCAAGCGCCAAAGCCTCGACCACGCGCGCAGGTTCGCCACCTGCCCGCCGGATCAGGTTGCTGGCAAGCCCCTGATCATCATCCATGATCGCTTTCAGCAAATGTTCGGGCGCCAGCCGCTGATGGCTTTCCCGCATCGCAATGGTCTGCGCCGCCTGAATAAAGCCACGCGACCGCTCCGTGAATTTCTCTAAATTCATCGGCCATTCTCCTTTTCGTTAAGCGCCCCCGCAATGCCCGGATACCCAGCACACCCGCTTCGGCCTTACCCTTGATTTGGGGAGTGGTTTTCCGCTTTGCAATGGCTTTCACCACTGAATCGCAGCCAAATTTACCCGATTTCGTCGCGCCACCCTATCCCAAAGAATGGGCGCAATAACCGCCTGTCTGCTGCCCTAACCGCACGGCGCGCGGTATAACTTGGTTATAAGCTGTGCCCGATTAGACGTTTGTTCATCAAAAGGTTGTCCGCCATGTCCTTCGTAGATCACTCTGCACATTCGATGCTGAACGTATCTGCCTATAAAATCATGGCGCTTGAAATCGCTGACAACATTCGCACCCTTGCAGAGAATGCCATGGCTTTTACCAAAAGCGACGACGTTTTCACCGCAAGCCGCCTGAAATCGGCGCGCTTGCCCGCCATCGACAGCTGCCAGACCAGCATCTTCCGTGAATTGCGCTGCCGCGAGGCCATGCAAGCCCGCGCCAACGGCGAAGAAACCGTGCGTCCGGCGCGCGTCGGGCTGTTTGGCCGCGTGTTCGCCCAAACATCGACCTCATTGCAGTGATCGAACTGCCACGACCCTTGCGTTAAAATGGGGGCAAGCTGCAGTCCCTTTCCAGTTGGTATGCCCCACCCCGGCCGAGCGTTTTGCTCCTCCGGGTTTTTTCGTTTCGAATCGGCCGCAGCGGCTTTAGGCACCGCCAAGGCGGTAAATCCCATGCCGCCCTTGCAAATCGGTGTAAATTCCGTGAATGACGGCTTTCCGCCGAAAGGCAAACTCCGTATCGGCGTGATGTTGCGTGGCGTCGTGCGCTTTGCGGAAATCTTCAGCCTTCCGCTTGCCCCGCGCCCACATTGCGGCCCATTGAAATGCCAAAGAACCAGAAGGCGGCAATAGATGCAGGATATCTTACAACCATTGCTTCACAAAGCGCAGGTCCAGAACCTGCGCCTGCATCTGGGCCGCAGCGGGCTTTGGATCGGCGATTCTGCGCAATTGCGGATGATGAATGACGGCCATGTCGGCATTTTTGCGCAAACCCGGCGGTCATGGGGCGGGCTGTTCTTGCAGCGCCGGTTGGTTCAGGTCGGGCAGCTTGGCGCCGAAGACAGCGACCTGCTGGCAGTGCCGCTGCGCGATGGTCACCGCCTGCGCGTGCGCATCGTCGGCGTCACCCCCGAACATCTGGCCACCGAAACCGGACCAGAGATGTTCATTTCGGTCTGGGCGAATTCGCACAAGATGATGATGCCAGCTCAGTTGGCGTAACGCACATAGGCAAACCCGCTGGAATCGGGCGCCCAGTTTGGCACGTTCATCGTGCCTTGGCCGCCATTGATCTCTAAAATCCGCCGCCGGTTGCCGCCATCGGGGTCGCACAGGCAAAGCGCCACCGGTAAATTTGCCGGATGCCCCAAAGTGCCGGGCGGATAGGCCAAATACAGCAGATGTTGCCCATCTGGCGACGGATGCGGAAACCAGTTCACACAGTCATCGGCGAACAACTTGCGCTGATCGCGGCCATCGGCCTGCATCACCCAGATTTGCGCATGGCCGTCACGGTCGCAATTATAGTAAATCTGGCTGCCATCGGCGGAAAAATCAGGTCCGTCGCACTGGCCTTGCCCCATGGTCAGGCGGCGTTCGGGTTCCCCCGGCACCAAGGTATACACATCAATCACCCGGTCGCCGCCGCGCGCCGCAACATAGGCTAGCGTACGGCCATCCGGCGACCAGCCGTGCCACCAGCTTGGGCTTTGCGGCGAAACCTTCACCGGATCGCCGCCCTGCGCCGGAATCAGATAAATCTGCGCACCCTGCATTTCATGATGGGACGACAGCACAATCTGCCGCCCGTCCGGGCTGATACCATGGTCATTGTTGCAGCGCACCGCCGCACCGGTCGCCACCGGCAACAGCTGTGGCCGATGCAGCGGCACCCGATACAACCGCCCGTCCACATTCACCAACAGATTACCGCCCGAAGGATCCCAATTCGGCGCCGCGATCAATTGCTCGCTTTGCAGCACCACCCGCACCGTGGCCGTCGCCAAATCGTAAATCTCCAGGCTTGATCTGATCATTTCACATTGGCCCAAATATCCCGGGGGGGCCGCCACAGGCGGCGGGGGGCAGCGCCCCCTAGTCTTTCGTTTTCGGTCGCAACAACGTCTTCGGCCGCAACGCTTCGGCGGCCTTGAACAGCCCGAAGGTCTGGTTGACGTAATTCACCACCCCGCCAATCTGCTCCATGTATTTTTGCAGCTCCGGCGTGCGTTCGGCTTCCACCACCTGCACCGGCCGGTCCGGGCCGTCGGCCTCGAACTGGCAATAAAACAGCGGCTCGCCGCGCTTCAGGATCAGGTCTTTTTCCGGCTCATGCCATTCAAACGCCCACATCAAGGGCCGCGGCCAGATGTTCAGCGGAAAGCGCCCGCCAAAAATCGTGCCCGGCAACTGCTCTTTGCGGTAATGCGCAAAAGCGGCAAGCTGGGTGATATACACCAACTCATCGGCGATAAAGCAGTAGGGCAACGCCATTTGCACCGTGGGTCGGTCAGGGTAACGCCACTCGGCCTCGCTGACCAGCGTCATCACCTCACCCAGCTTGTTGCCACGAATAGACGACCCCGCGCTGGCGCGATTGATCAGATGCGGCTTGCCCTTGTCATCGCGGCCAAAGCCCAGATGAATATCAAACGGGCATTTGATAAAGAAATAGCGGCTTTCCAGCTGAATGACCGCCGGGCAGCGGCTGGCGCTTTTGGCATGGGCCTTGTTGGTCTGCCGAAACAGCACCCGCTCTGGCGGATCATACAGCACAGCGCCTTTGTCCTGCGTCAAAAACCAGCCAATCGTGACCGGGCCAGATTTCGGGCCCTCCTCGGGCCGCTCGAAGGTAAGGTTAATATCCATGCCTGCAATTCCTTGTTTTCGGCAGACTCGCGCCATTGCCCCCCGTCTGTCAATGCGCCCGCACCAACACCGCGCCCGCCTGCGGGCCCAGCCGCGCAAACAACAGCGCTGACGCCAGCGACAGCACTGCAATCACCGCGAAAACCACCGGAAAGTTGTGCAAATCCGTCGCCGTGCCGCCGCGCAGCCAGGCAGAGCCTTCCAGCGTCATCGCCGCCAAGGTGATCCCGATCGACCCCGACAACTGCTGCAACACCGAAGAAAAACTGGTGGCGCTGCTCAGTCGCTCTGCGGGCACCTCGGCATAGGCAATCGCGTTGATCGCGGTAAACTGCAAAGATCGCGACAGCCCGCCCACGAACAAAACCACCACCATCCACAACCACGGCGTGCTGGGCGCAAAGAAGGCGGGGGCAAAGATGAACCCCGCCGAAACAGCCGCGTTAAGGCTTAACACCCGCCGAAACCCAAACCGCCGCAAAATCGGTTGCGCGGCAAATTTCATTACCAAAGCCCCGATCCCGGCCACAAAGGTCAGGCTACCCGACTGAAACGGCGTCAGGCCAAAACCCAACTGCAACATCAGCGGCAGAAGAAACGGCAAGGCCCCGACCCCAACCCGAAACAGCGTCCCGGCCGTTACGCTGATCCGAAATGTTGGCAACGCCAACAGTCGCAGATCCACCATAGGCTCTGCCACCCGCAGCGCGTGATGCACATAGGCCGCAATCAGCACCACGCCGCAGCCCATCACCAGCATAACTTGTAACGGCGAGGCAAGATTCAGCCCAAGCAAGGTGGCGCCGGTCAAAAACCCCGCCAAGCCCGGCCCCAGCAACATGAACCCTTTGGCGTCAAATCCGCGCGGCTCTGGTTCGCGCAGGTCGGGAATATAGCGGCTGGCCAACACCACCCCCAGCACCGCAATCGGAATGTTGATCCAGAAAATCCAGCGCCAATCCCAATAGGTGGTGATGTAGCCGCCCAGCGGCGGCCCCAACACCGGCCCCATCAGCGCCGGCACCGTCAACCACGCCAGCGCGCCAACCAAGCCTTCGCGCGGGGTGCCGCGCAGCACGATCAACCGCCCGACCGGCGTCATCATCGACCCGCCAATGCCCTGCAACGCCCGCGCACCCACCAGTTCGATCAGATTGGTGGAAAGCCCGCAGGCGATGGACCCCAGCGCAAATACCACGATCGCCCAGCGAAACACCCGCCGCGCGCCATAACGGTCCGCCGCCCAACCCGACGCCGGAATAAACACCGCCAGCGCCAACAGATAGGTCGTCAACACCAGCTTCAGATGAATCGGATCAGACCCCAGATCCCGCGCAATCTGCGGCAATGACGTTGCCAGCACCGAGGAGTCGATATTCTCCATCAGCAGCGCGGTCGCCACGATCAAAGGCAAGATCCTTGGGGAAGCCATGCCGCGACACTGCGGCAGCCGCCGCAAAGGTGCAACCCCGCGCCGCCGCATACCTGCCATCCGCACAGAATTCGCGGGCCGCCCGTTCACCCGTGCGCACGCCAAGCCCTTGCTCTTTCTGAAATACTCTCGCCGAAGGCACCGCCCTATCTGCCGCGAAAACGCTTAGGTTTGCGGCACCGCAAGCTGCAACAGCGCCTGTTTCAACGCGGCAACGGTGCCACGCTCGGTGCGCTTTTCATGCCCCGACTGAAAGCCAAAAGCCAAGGCAGCGCCACCGCTGGGCAGATTTCCTGAACAGGACGCATGCACTTCGCGCAGCGGCAGGGCGGCCAACTGCGGCAGCACCGACAGCGAAACGCCAGAGCCGGGCATGATCACACAATCGGCGCCTGCGGCCTGCATCATCTCGGCCAGCGCCGCTATTGCAAGATCAGCGCGCAACGCGCCGCCCGATGTCAAAATCCGCCGAAAGCCCAAATCCTTGGCCAAGGCGACAGCCTCGATCCGGTCGGGCGCAAGGTCGATGGCGCGGTGCAAGGTGCAATCGATACCTGCGGCTTCGTCCAGCAAAACCCGCAACACCGCTTCGTTCAACCGCCCATCGGGATGCGACGCGCCCAGCACAACGCCACTTAAGCCCGCCGCCTGCGCCGCCCGAATATCGGCGCGCATCACTGCAACCTCGGCCACGGTAAATACGAAATCGCCGGCGCGGGGCCGGATCATCGCATAACAGGGCACGCCACACTGCGCCGCCATCTGCATAAAGCCCGCGCTTGGCGTCAGCCCGCCCAAGCCCAGCGCCGAACACAATTCTATGCGGTCCGCCCCGCCTGCCACGGCTTCGGCCAAACCCGCCGGATCATCGACGCAGACTTCCAAAATCACCTTAGCCAAAGGCCGCCTCCGCCGCTGCCGCCGCGCCAACCAGACCTGCATCGGCGGAAACCTGGGCCGGCACCACCAGCGGCGCATCGGTTGACCGCAAAATCTGCGCCCGCACCGCCATATCCAATGCCGCAATCAGCGCGGCGTCATTGGCCAAGCCACCGCCTACCGGCACCGCATCGGCCCCAACAAGATTGATCACCAGCGCCAAATGCCCCGCCATTAGCTGCAACCAGCGATTCACCGTGGCCGCTTCGCCACTGCGCCAAAGCTGCAAGATCTGCTCTGCACTCTGCACATGTCCGGTCAGGTGCAGATGCAGCCGTTCCAAACCGCGCGCGCCGCCGATGGTGTCAAGGCACCCCACCTGCCCACAACCGCAGGGCAGCGCCGGGTCTTCCACCACCGGCCCATGCCCCCATTCACCCGCATAGCCGCCCGCGCCGCTGACCAACTGCCCGTTCAGCACCAAGCCGCCACCCACGCCGGTGCCCAGAATAATGCCAAACACGTTGCGCTTGCCGCGCGCCGAACCGGCCTGCACCTCTGCCATCACAAAGCAATCAGCATCGTTCAGCACCAGCACCGGCAGCCCAAGCGCCGCCCGCAGGTCGGCCGCCACATCGCGGCCATCAAGGCAGGGGATGTTAGCCACCTTGATCCGCCCCGACGCCGGATCAACCACACCGGCAACCGAAATGGCGATACCGCGGTCGGCCCCCCGAAACCCGGCCAGCGCTGCGACGAAGGCGGCAAAGTCCTGCGTCGGCGTCGCCAGCTCGCCCAACGGCAGCATCGCACCGCCCTGCGCCCGCGCCGCCTTGATCCGCGACCCACCAATGTCGAAACACAAAATCATCACGCCCTCCGGTTTCGGCAAAGCTATCAGGGCAGGCCGCAAAGCCAAGCCCTGCCGGGCTTATGGCGCGAAGTTTGGGTCACGGCGGTTGGTGAGCGCACACGCAATGACAGTCCGCAAAAAGGCGGCGCGAAAATGCAAAAGGCCGGGAGGCGTTTGCCTGTCCCGACCCTTTTAACAGCTAAGAGGCCAGATCTGCTGTTAAGCGATCCGCACAACGTCTTCGTAAATCGTCTCGGCGTCGGCCAATGGCGGCAGACGTTGCATCAAGGATGGGGCGGGGGTTGCCTCTGCCGGTGCGAAATGGGCGGCGCTGTCGGTACGAAACACGGTGCCTTCAATCGCAGCGCCCGCTTCAACCACCAGAATGCTGTGATGGATTTCGCCCGAAACCGAACCGGTGGTATTCACCTGCAGCTTCATGCAGTTCACAACACCTTCGATCGTGCCATCAACGATAATGACGGTCGCGGAAACCGTTCCCGAAAGGCTTGCACCGGTTGCAACGGTGATCGAGTTTGCGCTGACATCGCCGCGAACCGATCCTTCAAGCAGAATGTCATTCACCGTGCGGATGTTGCCTTCCAGATGCAGGCCGGCACGGATAACAGTCGGCGAAGTGCTGTTGCTGTCAGCGGCGCCGTTACGGTCGAACGAAGTCCTTGCAGGGGTATTCATTTTAATTTCCTCTATTTGCTTCACGACCATTGCAACCGATGGTTTTTCAACAACCGCCTCAATGGGCTGATTAAACTTCTCAGGATGCGGCACCCCGGCATCAACGTCGCTGACGGCGACACGCTTTTCTTTCCAAAAAGCCATGATTCATCCCATTAAACATTATTAAAATTTTATAGAATTTCGCCTGTTACTTGGTCAACTAGCGTAATGGGGTAATTAAATACCCATTAGAATTAACCAAATATCCACAGGATCAAAAAATATACAAAAGTATATATCTACCCGTCGAGAGGGTCATATAACTTTAAGTTGTAATTCCCGACTCCACCGCCGATACTATAGCACCGTTCGCAAACAGTGCAAAAATCTCATTGGGGTTGGCCTTGGTGTCTTGGTGAGAAACCTTTTTCCTCATCTTTTGGTGAATATCGCAAGAGACAAGGCACGGGCAGCGATGATGCTGGCCGCGACGGATGTTGGGCAAGAGGTGTTCTTGACAACACTGACCGGCACACTGCTTGCGGTTGTCGATACAACCGATGTGACGCAGCGCAAGGTTTTGGGCATGCTGTCGCATGACGTTTCGCATCGGATCCAAGCGCTGATCACGTCTGGTCGCGGTATCAGGGCGTGGTTTCTGGGCGTTACCGAAGAAACGCCGCAATCGGATGATCCGGTGATGATCATTCTGTCGATCTGGTGTTCCAGCCGGACCGAGGTTGGCATGCCAACGCCCGATCTTGACGATATGCTGGACCGGTCGCGGATTGCCGCAAAGCTGCCGCCAGCGCCGCATCGGTTTCAGCCGGAATACACCGTCAAGGTCGCGCCCAAACCAACGCCGCGCGCGCATCCGCTGGGTGCCTATAAGGCGGGGCCAACGGCAGAGGCCCCGACGATCAACGTGTCGGACCGCCAGCGCGAACTGATTCAACAGGCGGTGCGGCGCAAATTGGCCAAGGAAACCTGATCAGGCCGTGAGCTTGCGCCGAAATCGGCTTGCGCGAAATCCGGCGCTACGCGATCTTTTCGCAACACAACCGCCGCAAGGAGCCGCCATGTCTGACTTGCCTTCGCTGTTAGAGCGCCGCACACGCCTGCTTGGCCCCAATGTGCGGCTGTTCTACGACGATCCGCTGCATCTGGTGCGCGCCGAAGGCACTTGGGTTTGGGATGCCAAGGGGCGCGCCTATATCGACGCTTACAACAACGTGCCACATGTCGGGCATTGCCACCCAAGGGTGATCGAAGCCATCACGCGGCAGGCGGGGCTGCTGAACACCCATACCCGCTATCTGCATGAAAATATTCTGGATTATGTCGAACGGCTGGTCGGCACCTTTGGGCCGCAGATCACTTCGGCGATCATGGTCTGCACTGGGTCCGAAGCCAACGATATTGCGCTGCGCATGGCGCAGGCGGCCACTGGCAACACCGGCATTATTGCCACCGACCACACCTATCATGGCAACACTGCGGCAGTCAGTCAGTTGTCGACCACGATGCCGCCGATTGGCGGCTTTGGTGGCCATGTCCGGCATGTGCCCGCGCCCGACAGCTATCGCGGCAGCACCGCCGAGGGTTTCGCGCAAGCGGTCGAGGCGGCCTGCACGTCGCTGGTGGCAAGCGGTCATGGCGTGTCGGGGATCATTCTGTGCCCGGCCTTTGTGAACGAAGGCTTCCCCGATCTGCCGCCCGGCTGGCTTGATCCGGCCTTGGCGGTGGTGCGCCGCTTTGGCGGTGTGGTGATTGCCGACGAAGTGCAGCCCGGCTTTGGCCGCATTGGCCCGCAATTCTGGGGGCATTTGCGCATGGGATTTGCGCCCGACATCGTCACCATGGGCAAACCGATGGGCAATGGCCATCCGGTTGCGGCGGTGGCGACGGGGTTCGACATTATCGCGGCCTTCCGCAAGGCGTTCCGCTATTTCAACACCTTCGGCGGCAATCCGGTGTCCTGCGCGGCGGCAGCGGCGGTGCTGGATGTGCTGCGCGACGAAGATCTGCCCAGCAATGCCGCCGCAACCGGCGACTATCTGCGCGCCGGGTTGCGCAAGCTGGCCGACCGGCACGCGGTGATTGGCGATGTGCGCGGGTCTGGTCTGGCGATTGGTGCCGAACTTGTCACAGACCGCGCCAGCAAAGCCCCTGCGCGGCAACTTGCCGATCAAGTGGTCAATGCGATGCGGGCGAAGGGGGTCCTGATGGGGGCGAACGGCATCAGCTATAACGTGCTGAAAATCCGGCCGCCGATGGCCTTTGGTCTGGCCGAAGCGGATCAGGTGCTGCAGACCTTGGACGAGGTGCTGACAGCGCTGTAAAAGGGTGGGCTTTGGTGCCCACCCCTGCGGGCCTTAGCCCTTCATACCATCCCAAAAGCCTTTGACTTTTGAAAAGAACGACGACCCTTCCGGGTTATTGTCGGTTGCCAGCGTGTCGAATTCGCGCAGAATTTCCTTCTGACGCGCCGTCAGGTTGACCGGAGTTTCCACCGCCAGTTCGATCACCATGTCGCCATGGCCACCACCGCGCAGCGCGGGCATACCTTTGGCGCGCAGACGCATCTGCTTGCCAGTTTGCGCCCCCGACGGCACTTTGACGCGGGACTTGCCGCCATCAATCGTCGGAACTTCGACCTCGCCGCCCAGCGCCGCCGTTGCGATGCTGATCGGCACGCGGCAGAACAGATGCACGCCGTCGCGTTGGAAGATCGGGTGATCTTTCATCTCGATAAAGATGTACAAATCGCCCGAGGGCCCGCCGCGCATCCCCGCTTCGCCCTCTCCGGCAAGCCGAATCCGGGTTCCGGTTTCCACCCCTGCCGGGATATTCACCGAAAGTGAGCGGTCTTTTTCCACCCGACCATGGCCCGCGCAGGACTTGCACGGGTTTTTGACGATCTGGCCAGCCCCATTACAGGTCGGGCAGGTGCGCTCGACCGTAAAGAAGCCCTGCTGCGCCCGCACCTTGCCCATACCAGAACAGGTTGGGCAACCGACAGGTTCGGCCCCGCCTTCGGCACCGGTGCCACGGCAGGTGTCACACGCAACCGAGGTCGGCACGTTGATGGTTTTCTGAACGCCCGCAAACGCCTCTTCCATCGACACGCGCAGGTTATAACGCAGGTCAGACCCGCGCTGTGCCCGCGCCCGGCCACCGCCGCCGCCACGACCGCCCATGAAATCGCCAAACAGATCCTCGAACACGTCCGAGAATGCGCTGGAAAAATCACCGTTGCCGCCGGCATAGCCGCCCCGCTGGCCACCGCCGCCCATGCCGCCTTCAAAAGCCGCGTGACCATAGCGGTCATACGCGGCCTTCTTGTCGGCATCTTTCAGCACGTCATAGGCTTCGTTGATCTCTTTGAACTGAGCTTCGGCGTTGGGGTTGTCAGAGTTCCGATCGGGGTGCAGCTCTTTCGCCTTGGTCCGATAGGCCTTCTTCAATTCCTCTGCCGACGCGCCCTTCGACGCGCCCAGAATTTCGTAATAATCGCGCTTTGCCATTGCAAAACCCCTTCACGGGAACGCGGCAGGGCGGCCCTTGCAATGGGCCGCCCTGTTTTGGTTCCTGGCGGCTTACTTCCGCTTGTTGTTCCCGAGATCTTCGAAGTCAGCGTCGATGATATCCTCATCCACGCCACGCTGCGGCTCTTCGCCATCCCCACCGTCGTTTTCGGCAGCCGAGGCTTTGTAAATCGCCTCGCCCAGCTTCATCGCGGCTTCGGTCAGGTTCTGAATCCCGCCTTTGATCTTACCGGCATTTTCGGTCTTCAGCGCATCTTCCAGCGCCGACATTGCCAGTTCGATCACTTCAACCGTTGACGGATCAACCTTGTCAGAGTGTTCGGCAAGCGACTTTTTGGTCGAATGCAGCAGGCTTTCGGCCTGGTTTCTGGTTTCCACCAATTCGCGGCGCTCTTTGTCGGCTTCGGCGTTTGCCTCGGCATCCTTGACCATCTTTTCGATGTCCTCGTCGGAAAGCCCGCCCGAAGCCTGGATGGTGATCGCTTGCTCTTTGTTGGTGCCTTTGTCCTTGGCTTTCACCGACACGATGCCGTTGGCGTCGATGTCGAAGGTAACCTCGATCTGCGGCAGACCACGCGGTGCCGGCGGGATTTGTTCAAGGTTGAACTGGCCCAGCATCTTGTTGTCGGCAGCCATTTCGCGTTCGCCTTGGAACACCCGGATCGTCACGGCGTTCTGGTTGTCTTCGGCGGTCGAGAACACTTGCGACTTTTTCGTCGGGATCGTGGTGTTGCGGTCGATCAGACGGGTGAACACGCCACCCAGCGTTTCGATGCCCAGCGACAGCGGGGTCACGTCCAGCAGAACCACGTCTTTGACGTCGCCCTGCAGCACGCCGGCCTGAATGGCAGCGCCAGCAGCCACGACTTCGTCAGGGTTCACGCCCTTGTGGGGTTCCTTGCCGAAGAACTTGGTCACTTCTTCGATAACGCGCGGCATGCGGGTCATACCGCCAACCAGCACGACTTCGTCAATGTCACCAACCGACAGGCCTGCGTCTTTCAACGCGTCCTTGCACGGCTTCATCGACTTTTTAACCAGATCGTCCACCAGCGATTCCAGCTTGGCACGGGTCAGCTTCACCACCAAGTGCAGCGGCTGGCCGGTGTTTTTGTCCATCGAAATGAACGGCTGGTTGATTTCGGTCTGGTTGGCCGACGACAGTTCGATCTTGGCCTTTTCGGCCGCTTCTTTCAGACGCTGCAGCGCCATCTTGTCCAGCGACAGGTCAACGCCGTGTTCTTTTTTGAACTCGTCCGCCAGATAGTTGACGATACGCATGTCAAAGTCTTCGCCACCCAAGAAGGTGTCGCCGTTGGTGGATTTCACTTCGAACAGGCCATCATCAATCTCAAGGATGGTGATGTCGAAGGTGCCGCCGCCAAGGTCATACACTGCGATGGTGCGCGACTCTTTGCGGTCAAGACCATAGGCCAGTGCGGCAGCGGTCGGTTCGTTGATGATGCGCAGCACTTCCAGACCGGCGATCTTGCCTGCGTCTTTGGTGGCCTGACGCTGGGCGTCGTTGAAATAGGCCGGAACCGTGATCACGGCCTGAGTGACAGTTTCACCCAGATAGGATTCAGCGGTTTCTTTCATCTTTTGCAGGATGACAGCCGAAACCTGCGCCGGCGAATATTTCTCGCCACGCACTTCGACCCAAGCATCACCGTTGCCGCCGTTAACGATTTTATACGGCATGTTCTTTTGGTCTTTGACGATAACCGGATCGTCATGACGGCGGCCGATCAGACGCTTCACCGCGAAAACCGTGTTCGTCGCGTTGGTCACAGCCTGACGCTTGGCCGCTTGGCCAACCAGACGTTCGGTTTCGGTAAATGCAACGATCGACGGCGTGGTGCGCGCGCCTTCGGAGTTTTCGATGATCCGAGGCTGCGAGCCGTCCATGATGGCGACGCAAGAGTTCGTCGTCCCGAGGTCAATACCAATGACTTTGGCCATGAGTGGTCCCTTTCTTTAGGCGATGTTGTGGGGCGGAACCCAAGTCGCGGCATTCCGTCCCGATCCCATGAGACCCGGAAGGGGCTGCTGCCCGTTTCCGGCTTCTGGGCGTATATAGGGAGGGGATTTTCACCCTGCAAGCGTCGCCGTGCGCGGAAAGCCGGTTCAATATGATGAAAAACGTAACTGGTGGCGGAATGGGTGCATATCGCCACCAAAGTGCAGGCGTTTCAGGGTGCCAAACTGCAGCAGCCGGAGTAGATTGTGGTCTGATTGCTGCGGTCATCGGCCATAAACAGGTCGATCGCGATGCCATAGCTGCGGTCTGACATGCCATCGCTGCACAGCGCAGGGCGCAACACCGCCGTGCCGCCCGCCGACATGCCCTGCATTGACAGCGCCGCCACCGGCTGCGCGCCCTGCCCCGGCCAAACCCGGTCAATCTGCATCATCCGCGTTCTGGCTTCGGGCGATGACAGCGACGCGCTATGGCCTTTCGGGTCAATTGACAGACCCCAGAATGGTTCGGTGCCGCTGCACCGCAAGCCGCTTTGCAGCGCGGTCCAATCTGCGCGGTTTTGCCGCTGCAAAAAGCGCATCGCCACATAGCCGGACGCTTCGGCCACGTTGACCCGCGCCCAAGTGCCACTATCGCTTAGCGTCACCACCTCGATATCTTTGGCATCGGGTGCAAGGCTGCCGATGATCGGCGCGGTGGCGCTGCCGGTGGCACGAATATTCAGAACGTCATCGGCGCCAACGCCACTCACATCATAAAGCGCGGGCAATCGTGCCTCTGCCAAGGCCAACGACGGCAGCAAAAGCAATATTACCAGCAGCCGCGCAATCATCGCCCCGCGCTCCAACTGGCCGAGGCGTGCCGCTTGGTGAAATTTTCGCCCATCAGACCCAGCACGATAAAAATGAACGTCATCATGATCGGATAGCTGAGGCTGGAGTAATGCGGGTGATAATTTTCAAACATATAGCCGCGCGTCTGGTCGATGGTGTGAAACAGCGGGTTCCACGTATACATCGACAAAATATAGGTCGGCGTTGCGTTGGCCAAAAACATCTTGCCCGAAAAGATCATATTGGCCCGCGCGTAGATCGAGGTCAAAATCCCGAACAGTTCCGGCTGCCACGGCGTTGCCGCCTTGAACAGCATGCCAACCCCAATTCCCGACGCCCAAGACATCAGATACATTCCCGCCACCCCGACAGGATCGTGAATAGTGATCGGCGTCCACAGGGTGTGGTAAAAGAACAAGATGCACAGCGCCGACAGCGTTTGCAGGTAAAGCGACCCCAAAGCCGCCGCGCCAATCGCCACGATGGTATTCATTGGCGAATGCTTCATCATCGCCGAGGTCGGCCCATCAGACTTTGAAACCGCGCTGAGCGCCTTTGAATGTGTTGAAAAGTTGAACACGCCCGACATGATATACAGCACGAAATCACCGCGCACGGCGCTGCTGCGCATGCCCAGAATGTCAAACATGAACACCATGATCGCAACCATCAGCACCGATTGCGTCATCGCCATCAGCAGGCCAACAACCGCATTGCCGTGTGATTTTCTGACGTTACGCACCGCGGCGTGAAAAATCAGCTCTAGAATCGCAAGCGCGCTGGTCGTCGGCGTTCGCTTCACCGCTGGTCTAAACATTTACTGCAACCTCTTGGACGGGGCGTTGCCCACGTTAATCAGGAAATCTTGCTGTTCCCTTTCCAAGCTATGATAAAGGCGACGCGTATATTAATCAACAACGCGGCAGGCAGCCTGCGCCGCCGCGAGGAGAGACTATGGACTTCACCCGCCTGATCCCTGTTATTCGCCGTCTGGCACTGGAAGCGGGCGACCGCATCATGGAAGTCTACAACAGCCCCGATTTCGCAGTGAAATCAAAGTCCGACGCCAGCCCGGTGACCGAAGCCGACGAAGCCGCCGATGCGCTGATCTCGGCCGGTCTGCGCGCGATTTTCCCCGATGTCACGCTGATTACCGAAGAACAGGCTGACAGCCATGCGCTGCAGGCGTCGACGTTTCTGATCGTCGATCCGCTGGATGGCACCAAGGAATTCGTGCAGCGTCGCGGCGATTTCACGGTGAACATCGCCTATGTTGAAAACGGCGTGCCGTTGCGCGGGGTGGTGTATGCCCCAGCGCAGGGTCGGTTGTTTTACACCTTGGCCGACGGGGTTTCGGTGGAAGAAACCGG
>Ga0228702_1000978_pt1 | contig 19661 bp, 14 predicted proteins | sample McNCre217_Aug_MG_2_FD_178018 | JGI IMG/M metagenome (GOLD analysis project Ga0228702, IMG submission 178018) | Freshwater microbial communities from McNutts Creek, Athens, Georgia, United States - 20-17_Aug_MG | ecosystem: Environmental > Aquatic > Freshwater > Creek | place: USA: Georgia... | reverse complement strand
CAGGGATCGGTGATTTTTTGGGACTTTTAGGTCACCTGCGTCGCCAGAGGTTTGATTTTGCTCTAGCCTTATCTCCCCAGCCTCTAGCGCGCCTGCTTGTGGCTCTTAGTGGAGCTCGCCAGCGTGTCTGCGCTGGTCGAGCTCCTTTTTATCTCCGCCACTTTTTTCATCAGCAGGTTACGGATCTTTTAGTGGATCCCCACGAGGCGGCCCAAGACTTCGCAGTTATTTCCAAAGCCTTTCATTTATCTGCTGAAGTCCCACGTATGTGGTTTGCTTCGTCGCGTATGAATGAGCATGGCTTACTGGTTGAACCACAAAAGTATTGTGTGATTCATCCGGGAGCAGCTCGACGAGAGCAGATTTTAGAAATCGATAAATGGGTTGTGGTGGCCAAAGAATTAGTGGCATCGGGTATGGTCGAGCGTGTTGTGATTTCAGCTGGGCACAGTTCAGAAGAACGGCTCATGGCTGAAGCCCTTTGCGGTCTCATTGGCCCCGTTGCACAATCAACGCAGGGGCGATTATCTTTTTCACAGTTGGCCAAGTTAATTCAGGATGCGCGTCTTTTCCTTGGCACTGACTCGGCAATTCTGCAGCTAGCCTCAGCCGTAAGGACTCCAGTCGTGGGAGTTTATGGACCATCGGATTACAATCGCACCCGTCCATGGGGAACGCTTAGTCGGGTCGTGCGTATTGATACGACCTCTTTTGAAGGGGAAGATCGTGCGGATTATCTGGCGCGATTGGATCGCGCAATGGCACGAATTACACCCCAGCAAATCATCCGTGCGGCCGAAGAAGTTGTGCGGTTAAGTCACCCCTAAATGAAGGAGTCGCTTGACCCTTGGCTGAGCCCCCTGACTCTATCCCTGTGACCACTTCACCAAGTCATTATGATGCTGTCATTATCGGGGCTGGCATGTCTGGTTTAGCAGCTGCGGTGCGTCTGGGTATGTATGGACAAAAAGTTCTTGTTTTAGAACGACACAACTCTCCGGGAGGTCTGAATTCATTTTATGCACGTGGACTGAGAAAATATGATGTAGGTTTACATGCTTTGACGAATTGGGTTCCAGAAGGAACGAAAGGAGCTCCTTTGGTTAAATTAATGCGACAACTGCGAATAAAGCGCGAAGAGTTAGATTTGTGTCCACAGTTTGGATCGCGTATTACGATGGCGGGTAAAAATCTCCGTCTCACGAATCGCTTTGAAGATTTAGTCGCCGATGTTGCTCGAGAATTCCCTCGGCAGATTGACCGATTTTTAGCATTGGATAAATATCTCTCCGGCTTGGATGAAGCAGCTTTGGAGGCTTCAGGCGGTTCAGCCCGGGCTCTGCTTGATGAGTCACTCGCTCATCCACTTCTTCGGGATATGTTGCTTCTGCCGACATGTTTTTATGGCAGTGCGGTAGAAGATGATATTGAGGTCTCGCAATTTGCGGTGATGTGGCGCTCTCTTTTTAAAGAGGGTTTTGCACGGCCTTATATTGGTGTCCGTCAAGTGATTCGACTCTTGTTGGATCGTTGTCGCGAATATCAAGTTGAGCGACGGATGAAATGTGGCGTTCACCGTCTGGTGATTGATGGACAACGTGTTTCGGTTTTGGAGTTGGATGATGGAACTGCCATCACTGCCACACGGATTTATTCATCGGCAGGATTGGTTGAAACCCAACGACTAAGGTCCGATAAATCCCCTGAAGAAGGGGCGACAAAGATTGGTCGTTTAGGTTATATCGAGACGATTAGCACCTATCAGGCTAGTTCCTTTGCGGATTTTGGCTGGAAAGACACGATTGTTTTTTTCTGTGATGCCGAATCATTTTCATACCGCTCTCCGCAGGGTTTAGTCGACCCACAGTCGGGAGTCATCTGTATTCCCAATCATTACCATTATGGTGCAGGTCGACAGCTAGAAGAAGGGTGGTTGCGCGTCACCGCCTTGGCCAATCATGATGCCTGGTGTCGCTTACCTGAGTCTGAATACAGTGCGCAGAAAGCCTTCTGGTTTAGTCAACTTAATCGTGTTGCCCGAAAGCACCTGCCAGCCATATCTGATTCGGTTCACGACGGGGCTTTAACTTCCACTGATGTTTTCACCCCTCGCACTGTGCGGAAGTTTACAGGTCATCTTAATGGGGCGATTTATGGATCACCGACCAAGCGACGTGATGGTCGAACGGACCTAGAAAATCTGTTTCTTATTGGAACGGATCAAGGATTTTTAGGTGTAACGGGGGCAATGCTATCTGGCATTTCGATGGCCAATCTGCATGGTCTTAAATCACTGACCGCATGACTACCCCCGAGCAGTCCACCGCTCCTCGTTCTTTGTGGCAGGACTTAACTCACCCCGCAGTAGTCGTTGGTGCTTTGGGTTACTTCGTAGATATCTACGATCTTACACTCTGTATGGCGGTGAAGAGTGTTAGTTATGACTCTTTTGGCATTAAGGGTGAATTGGTGTGGTATGCCGACCCGATGAACTGGCAGATGATGGGCATGCTACTCGGCGGTATTTTTTTTGGAGTTCTAGGTGATCGCCTTGGGCGTTTAGCGACACTTTTTGGATCCATCTTGCTCTATTCTTTGGCGAATATTGCCAACGGCTTCGTTTCCACCATGGAGCTTTATTCCGCCTGTCGCTTCATTGCTGGTATCGGTTTAGCAGGTGAGTTGGGCGGATGTATTGCCTTGGTCTCAGAAGTTTTATCAAAAGAGCGCCGTGGCTACGGAACTGCATTAGTGGCTGCAGTAGGTGTCATGGGGGCAGTGGCCGCCGGCTTTGTTGCCGAATTGGTTTCTTGGCGTACAAATTACATTATCGGTGGAATTCTCGGACTTTGCCTCTTAGTCACACGCTTGAGTGTCAAAGAGTCGGGCATGTTTAATCAGGCGAAAATGGTCACGGGAAAAGGCATCGTTGCTCGGGGGAATTTTTTTGCACTCTTTACTAATGCTAATCGCTTGAAGCGTTACCTGCAATGTATTGCGATTGGTTTTCCAACCTGGTTTATGATTGGTATTTTAGTGCTCAAGGCGGAGCGAGTCTTTGCTCCTCTTCTCGGGATTGCAGAAGTAAAAACGAATCGTGCAGTGGCTCTTTTTTACCTCGGTTTAACTTTTGGAGATTTGCTGAGTGGGTTTGCCAGCCAGTGGGCAAAGTCGCGTAAGAAAATCGTCGCCAGCTTTTTAGTCTTCAGCGCTATTTGTGGAATTATCTTCCTTTATGGCTCGCATCATTGGACGAGTACTCAATTTTACCTTCTCGTTTTTGTCATGGGGCTAAGCATGGGTTACTGGGCGGTATTTGTTACCATTGCGGCTGAGCAGTTTGGGACAAATTTGCGAGCAACCGTGGCGACCACTGTTCCTAATTTTGTTCGTGGCTCACTGGTGATTATGTCGTTCGCCTTTGGCTCTCTTAACCAAGCTGGTTACCGGGAGACATCCTCCGCTCTTATTCTTGGGGTTGTTTGTTTTGGATTAGCTTTTTGGGCATTGCATGGGATGGAGGAGACTTATGGTAAAGATTTGAACTATCAGGAGCGCGAAGCCTGATTTTTATGGTATCGCCTCATCGCGTCTCGTCGTTCTATTCTTTCTTCCTATGTCGAGTTCAACTCAAGAAGAGGTCCTCCAAATTTTTCGTGATTCCCGTGCTCTTTTGACGGGGCACTTTGTTTTGCGTTCGGGGTTGCACAGCGGGCATTTCTTTCAGTGTGCACAAGTGTGCCAATACCTCGATAAAGTGACCCGACTGATTGAGTTGCTTCGTCCGAAACTGGCTCAGTATCCCTGTGATGTGGTCCTAGCTCCAGCGATGGGTGGCTTGGTGGTTGGTCAGGAGTTGGCTCGTCAATTGGGGGTGCGTTTTATTTTTGTTGAAAAAGAAAATGATCGGTTGGTGCTGCGTCGTAATTTCTCTTTCCAGCCACATGAGCGTGTTTTAATCGCAGAGGATGTGGTAACTCGAGGTGGACGTGTTTTGGAGTGCCTGGAGATTGTTAAGAAGCACGGAGCAAAACCAGTTGCCGTGGCTGCCTTGGTGGATCGTTCTGGCGGTCAGACGAAGTTTGAGGTGCCATTTCTCTCTTTGTTGGAACTCACGTTTCCCACTTATCCAGCCGACCAGTTGCCCCCCGAGTTGGCGAAAATACCAGCGACCAAGCCCGGTTCTTGAGTTATTAACAGCACGGAAAGCCCCTCTGTTCAAAGAAGTTTAAGGGGTTTACTTCGTTGTGCCTTGCACCCAGCGTCGCAGTTCCCTACGCCAACAAGATTATCTCTATGGATCGCAAAAACCTCTTTCTCGGCCTTGCCTGTATTGCTGGTGCGATGGCCCTCTTTTTTAGCGCAAAGCCCGTTGCGCAGGCACCAGTTGCAGCAACACCCCCTGTCGCTGCACCTGTTGTTGCAGGAACAACCGCTCCTGCCGCTGCTCCTGCTTTAAAAGCAAACAACGATATCCCTCTGGCTGCTGCGCAAAAAACCATTCTCGAGAACAAGCACATTCGCGCAACATTTACCTCGCGCGGTGGCGCAATTGAGAAAGTTGAACTTTTGCAACAGCCTGCCGATTTATCTCGAAAGTCCACGGTTGTCTTTAATGTCGGCAATGCTGATGCGGCGATGGCTTTGGCTGTGGTTAATCGGGCGACGAATCAGTTGGAACCTGTTTACAGCGAATTTAAATTAGTCGAAGCTTCTGCTCGTTCCGTAAGTTACGAAGGTATTTTACCAGATGGCTCTAAAGTAACGCGCTCCTTTACTTTAGCTGAAGAAAAAGAGGGCGTTGAGCCACACTCCATTCGTTTTTATACGAAAGTAGCTCCTGCTGCTCCTGGTGCGATTCCCTCGCGTGTATGGTTTTCTACTGGTTGCTGGCAGCACTCACAGGGTGATACAATTCACCAATTTCTCTCGGTCTTAGCAGATAATGGAGACGAGCTTTCTCACGTAAATATTTCTACGTTTAAGGATTCGAGCGGCTTCCTTGGTCTGGGGGCACACAAAGCTGAAAAAGAGCATCCCATTGTTGCAGCGGGTAAGCCTTTTAATTGGGTTTCTTCGGGCAATCATTTCTTTGCTTCCATCATACGTGTTGAAGCGGCTCAACGAGGTAATCGCGCCGAGTTATTGGCCCGTCCAGTGAAGTTTAATGAAACCGATTTAGGTATTCAGGCCTTTGCTTATTGGGAGGGAGTGCCTGCAGCTGATTTATCTGTAATCACGGAGGGAGATTTTTTTGTTGGCCCCAAAGAGTATGCCCGTGTTGCAGCTCTACCTGATGGACAAGTAGCGGTGTTGCAGTTCTCCAAGATCCTCGGATTTATTTCTTTCAGTGCGATTTGTAAATTACTCCTCGCTTGTTTAGGCGGCGTTCACGCTTTGTTGGAATGGACTGGGTCGTGGTCATGGGGGTGGGCCATTGTTCTGCTGACGATTTTGATTAAGTTAATCACCTGGCCCTTGACGGCAGCACAGCAAAGAAGTGCGAAAAAAATGCAGCAGTTTGCTGGTCCGATGAAAGAAATTCGTGAGAAGTACAAGGATAACTCCGAAAAGATGAATAAGGAGATGATGAAACTCTACCAAGAGCATAAGATTAACCCCTTTGCTGGTTGTTTACCGATCTTTATTCAGATTCCGATTTTCTTTGGTCTCTATACTGCTTTCCAAACCACGGTTGAGTTGCGACTCATGCCTTTCCTTTGGATTCATGATTTAGCTTCACCAGACACTTTATTCCATATCGCAGGCTTTGGATTCAATCTTTTGCCTATTTTAATGGGGGTAACGATGTGGCTTTCGATGCGTATGACGCCGATGCCTTCGGCGGATGATACCCAGAAAATCATCATGTACACGATGGCGTTCCTATTTCCGGTCATTTGTTATGCTCTACCCGCTGCACTTTCGTTGTATATGACATTGCAGAATCTCTTGCAGATGTTGCAAATCGCGCTTACTAAGGATCCTACAGTCGTGGCCGAAGTGGCTTCGGCGAAAAAGAAGAAATCCAAAGGTTAATTTATCATGTCAGGTCATAGCAAGTGGCATACGACGAAGCGACATAAAGCGGTTATCGACGCGAAGCGCGGGAAAATTTTTTCCGTCTTAGCTAAAGAAATCACGCTCGCTGCTCGGTCGGGTGGAGGTAATCCAGATAGCAATGCACGCCTGCGTACTTTGATGGATAAAGCACGCGGGGCGAATATGCCTACCGACAATATCAAGCGTGCGATTCAGAAGGGGACGGGAGAAATTCCCGGTGTCACATATGAAGAAATCACCTATGAAGGTTATGCCCCTGGTGGGGTGGGTATTATTGTCGAAGTGACCACGGATAATAAGAATCGTGCCGCCGCCGAGGTACGTCAGGCCTTTAACGACCATGGTGGAAACATGGCACAAACCGGTGCCGTTTCTCATAGCTTCCAGAGGAAAGGACAGTTTCTTATCAGTGCGTCGCAGATTCCTGAGGATCAATTAATGGAGGTCGCTCTCGAGGCTGGTGCAGATGATATTCTTAACCATGGTGACCATTTTGAAGTGCTTTGTCCCGTTCCAGCTTATGATGCCTTAGCCAAGGCTTTGCAGGAAAAATCCATCAAGCCTGAATCCAGTGAAATTGCCTACGTGACTAGTATTCCTGTGCCCGTGCAAGAGGCAGAGACAGCCAAAAAAGTCTTAGAACTTATTGAGGCGCTTGATGCGCTTGATGACGTAAAGGCCGTGCATGGAAATCATGAAATTGACCCTAAGTTTTTAGGGTAGGGTGATTTCGGGCTTTCCCCTTGGTATAAGAGTGGTAGGGTAGACCCCGTGGCGGTTCATTCACATCGGGACTCTCCATTGGTCCGCACAGCAGCACGAGCAGTGATTTTGCGCGGGGAGGATTTACTGGTGGTGCGGATTCGAACAGAGGAGGGCGAGTTTATGGTTTTGCCTGGAGGTGGACAAAACCATGGAGAGACTTTGATGCAGACTGTGGTGCGAGAGGTTCGTGAAGAATTGGGCCTTACGATTACCGTTACTGGACTTGCCTACGTGCGAGAATATGTGGGAAAGAATCATGCGATGCATCGCATGCATGGTCATTTTCATCAGGTTGAGACGGTCTTTCATTGTCAGTGTAAGGACTTTTCTGTTTTAGGTACGGGTCGAGAACAGGACCGTCGACAAGTAGGATTTCTTTGGCTTCCGCTTCATAAATTGCCTGAATATCCACTTTCTCCGCCAGGGTTGAGGGAGATTATAAAAAATTCCAAGGAAAGTGGGGTAGCAGTTTACTTGGGTGATGTGCACTGAAGGCTTGCCACTCTGGCTGCGCCTCCCTTTGTTAAGCCTCTCGATTTTTGGGGGTATAGCTCAGTTGGTTAGAGCGCCTGCATGACACGCAGGAGGTCGATGGTTCGAGTCCATCTACTCCCACCATTTTAAATCCAGTCGCCAGAGAGGGGTTGGTTTATTTTTGGGCATAATATTTATGTCTAAATATTGCTTTTTTCTCGCCCCCACCCGTCCCTTATCCCTACCCCTATAGGACTTCATTTTATCTATGAGTAGCACCGAAATCACCCATATCAAAGCTCGCGAGATTCTTGATTCTCGTGGCAACCCAACCATCGAAGTCGACGTACATCTTGCCTGTGGTGTGCGTGGTCGCGCCGCCGTACCTTCGGGTGCTTCGACGGGCACTTACGAGGCCCACGAACTCCGCGACAGCGATGTGAGTGCGAAAGAATTTTCCAAAGGCGTGGATCCCAAAAAACGCTACAACGGCAAAGGTGTGCTGAAAGCGGTAGCGAATGTTAATGAAGAAATTGCACCCATGCTCGTGGGGCAAGACTCCCAAGATCAAGTCGGCATCGATAAAGCGATGATTGAACTCGATGGTACCAAGAACAAAAAGAAACTCGGTGCGAATGCGATTCTTGGCGTTTCGATGGCCATCGCTCACGCTTCTGCGACTGCTCTCGGTCAACCTCTGTACCGTTATATTGGCGGACCCAATGCCAAAGTTTTGCCTATTCCATTAATGAATATCATGAACGGCGGTGCACACTCTGATGCGCCTGTCGACATTCAAGAATTCATGGTGGTGCCCAAAGGAGCGAAGTCATTCAGTGAAGCCTTGCGCATGGGTACGGAAATTTTCCATGCCTTGAAAAAAGTTCTTAAGGCTCAGGGTCTTTCCACTTCCGTTGGCGATGAAGGTGGTTTTGCACCAAAAGTTGCCTCCAATGAGGCGGCTCTCGAAGCGATTGCTGCCGCCGTTAAAGCTGCGGGTTATAAGTTGGGCTCGGAGGTTTTCCTTGCTCTCGATGTGGCTGCTTCCGAGTTTTTTGATGAAAAAACTGGCAAATATACCTTCCATAAATCGGATAAGTCGCAGCGTAATTCGGATCAGATGATTAAGTTCTATCAAGACCTACAAAAGCGTTATCCGATTGTTTCCATCGAAGATGGCTTCTCTGAAGCAGATTGGTCGGGATGGAAAAAGGCTACGGATGAAATGGGATCCAACACCCAATTAGTGGGCGACGATCTCTTTGTCACGAATACCGAATTCTTGGCCAAGGGAATTAAAACGAAGACCGCTAACTCTATCCTCGTGAAGGTTAACCAAATCGGTTCCTTGACCGAAACCTTTGATGCGGTAGCGATGGCTCAACGTGCGGGTTACTCGGCAATTATTTCTCACCGCTCGGGTGAAACAGAAGATGCGACAATCGCTGACATCGCCGTTGGTCTCAATGCTGGTCAAATTAAGACTGGTTCACTTTGCCGTTCAGACCGTGTGGCGAAGTACAATCAACTGCTACGCATCGAAGAAGAGCTGGGTCAGCATGCTCAATACGCAGGCTTAACCTGTTCTTGGTAGTCGGTGCTGAGTCGGTTGATTTGATTAAGGGGCCCTCGGGCCCCTTTTTTTATGCCGGTTTAGGTGGAGGGGCTTCCTAGCCAGCCTTCGGAGGATCTTTGGCTTGGACGGGTTTCACCATTAACATAGGCAAAACCTTCATTCCATTTAGCACAACCCGTGGCAGTTAAAGCGGCAGGAATTTTCCCTCCTTGGCTCCATGTATCAGTGGTTTTGTTGTAAACCAAAATTTCAGATGAAAAGCCAGGGTGTCGAGCCGCTTCGATTTTACCCGCAAGACTTCCATCATCTCCTCCCAAAAGAAAGATTTCATCTTGGATAACAGGACAAGGCGAAGGAGCCGCGGCGAGAGGGTGTGGCATCGCTGATAAACGACGCCATGTTTTTCCCAAAGTGAAGGCATGGCAATCGGTCAGATACTCTTTGGTTGTGCCCTTGCTTCCTGAAACGAGAGAGACGCCACCAAATAGAAAAAAAGTATCTTTAATTCCTGCAGATTGAGCGAGCATGCGGCCCGATCCTGCCCACAAAGGTAACTCCTTCCAGCCACCCATTAAATTTGCTAAGTCAATGGCGTAGGCAGCCGATGACGCAGCTGTTGCATCAGGTGTTTCAGTTCCACCTGCTACAATAACTTTGCTCCCCACTAAGGCGCCAGTGGCGTAAGCTAAGGGGCGAGGTAAAAAGGGAAACGGACGAATGATACATTTCTCGTTCTCAACCGATAAAACATAACAATCTTGATAATGTTTTTCGGCATCAGCTCCACCAATCATGAGTAGTCCTTGGCGAATGGAAACACCAACTCCATAGGCCAGCGCCCGAGGTAACTCGCCTATTTCGTTCCACTTTCTTTGTCGCGGTCCAATTCCATAAATCGATTTATGCCATACTTTATTCCCCCCTTCCCAGGCGGGTTTAATTGGGAAGTTAGAGCCACCTGCGAGGATGAGGGTTTCCCCAGAGGTGCCTAAAAAAGCACCACCAACGCCAGGACTATTGGGGGTTTCGGGAACACGCGACCAACGTAACATTGGGTTAAAGAACAGAGACTTTGCTCAACTGTCCAGAGATTAGCAGAAATTGCCTAGGGCTTTATTTAATATTCTGTAGTCTCTTTGGGTTGCCGTGAATTCTTGGGGGTGGGATTTGTTTGACACCGACGCCTGGTTGTTGCCTTGATTCAGGTCCTTTCGCACTGCCTGGTAGCTCAGCGGTAGAGCAGGTGACTGTTAATCACTTGGTCGTAGGTTCGATCCCTACCCAGGCAGCCAGAAAGGGATTCCTCGAGGTGCTTTTCACCTTGTCCTTGACCACGGGGAGAGATGGGGAAGGATGCTCTTACTATGGGTCAGCAATCCAATAAGGTTATTAAGCGTCGTCGTCGTCGTGCTTATCTCGAACGCAAGAAGGCGCGCATCAAACTTGCTCGTGTCGCTGCGAGCAAGAAGAAGGCCAAGAAGTGAGCTCATCGCTCGGCATTACTTTCTGTCGAGCCATCATCGTCTCTCTGGCTTTGGTGGCCTGCCAAGCTCCGCCACCTTCGGTGACGGATATGCCAGGGTTCTCTTACATCCACTCTAAGCGTCGTTCCGAAGCAGACGTAGCTCGTGCTTCTGAAGCTTTTTATGCCCGTGAAAAACACGGCCAAGATGTCGTTTTCCGAACCACCGAAAACGAGCGTGCTGGTTATTATTTTTATTTTAAGTTGGATTTCGATCCACCGCCCCAATCGCGACTCGTTTTGGAAGTCACCCGCACCGAGAATGTCGCACCTGAGCGATACGATTTTTCTCTATCCATGAAGCCAAAATTCCCTTGGGGTGAGTATGTGGTGGGTTTAACGGGCAAGGAAGCAGGTGGCTCGAAATGGATTCCGATTGCTTGGTGTCTTACGGTGGTTGACGCGCAAGGAAAGATACTGGCATCTCAGCACAGTTTTCTGTGGGGAACGCCCATGGAGTTAGAAGCGAACTAGTTGATATTGATGATGGATTCACTGCGGTTGAATTCATGGCGACCTTTAACGCTAAGCTGTCCTATTCCCGCTTCGACTTTGCCCGAGCAGTTGGATGGAGGCCAAGCGTTTCGTTGGCGTCTATCCGATAATCACGAATGGCTGGGAGTAATTGGTCGAGCGGTCGTTCGATTGCGATTCCGAGAAACTCAGCTCGAGTGGTGCAGTTCCGATAGCTCTGTGGCTTTTGCAAAAAGGATGGGGGATTACTTTGATGAGTCGGGTATTCAGGTTCAACTGATTGATCAATTACCCTGGCGTTCTGATGTCGTTTTAAGTCAAGCGATTCGAAGTTATCCAGGATTACGGATTCTTCGCCAAGATCCCCACGAAACGCTTGTTGGATTTCTTTGCAGTTCGAACAAAAGAATTCAGCAAATTCGTATGATGGTTTCTTCTCTCGCCCAGAATCTGGGTGAACCCATCGCCGAGGATTATTATGCTTTGCCGTCATGGTCGGCGATAGCCAGTGCTTCTGCCGCCCAATTAAAGTCGTGCGCCTTGGGATATCGCGCAAAATTTCTTCAAGGCACCGCACACAAACTCAAAGATAGACCCGATTGGGAAAAAGAATTTTCCAGCCTTCCAACGCCCCAACTCCTTGAAACTCTGCAAACCCTGCCTGGGGTAGGTCCTAAAGTGGCAGCCTGTGTAGCCCTTTTTGGGTTTGGTCGTTGGGAGAGTTTTCCTGTCGATACTTGGATAGTACAGGTGCTAACTCAGGCCTACGGTTTACAGGGATATTCTGCGAAACAGTTGGAGAAGTTTGGCCAGGCCCATTTTGGTGCAGCAGCGGGAATTGCCCAGCAATACCTCTTTGCGAGTGCTCGTTCGGGTCAATTAGGTGTCCGCCTTGGCAAAAACGAGAAGCTATAATTTAACCGGAACCCCCCAAGTTTCTTGAATGATGGTAGGGGTTAAAACTTCTCGCGGTTTACCATGGGCCACGTTTTCACCAGCTTTGAGTAGAGTGAGTTCATGGCATTGATAGGCTAATGATAAATCATGGGTTGCGACCAGAACACCTGCACCCTGATCGGCCATTTCTTTTATGGCACGCGTTACGAGTTCGGCTCGGCAAAAATCGAGGGCTGCCGTGGGCTCATCAAGTATGACACATTTATCTAAAAAATTTCGATGCAGGCTGAAAGTGAGGCAAAGATGAGCAATCTTGCGTTCACCGCCTGACAAAGCTGAAAGACGATAAGATTTTTTCTCACGAAGAGCGAAGCGCCTCGTCCATTCTTCAAATAAATCTATTTGTGGTGAAAGTTGACCGAGTTCTTCGATTGTAAAATCCCAAGTAGAGTGAGGGTTTTGTGGGGCGTAGGCGAAATGGTTAGCCAAATTTTGAGTCAGTGAAATCGACGAAGGAATTTGAGTGACCAAAACTTCACCCTGGATGGCGGGAATAAGACCCATGCTGGAGCGTAATAAAGAGGTTTTGCCAGCCCCATTCGCTCCGACCACGCCGATAATTTCTCCCGAAGAAACCGTTGTCTGAATTCTTTCTAAAATCGTTTTTCTCCCTAGGACGGCGGTGAAATTTTTAAACTGTAATAAAATTTTACTCATGTTGACGTGAGGCAATCCAAACAAAAACGGGAGCGCCTAACAGGGCTGTCATGGCTGCTGCAGAGAGAGGTGTTTGTGGCCAAAGTGTACGACCGAGGGTGTCGGCAGTTAGTAAAAGGATGCCACCAAGTAATCCTGCTAAAGGCAGGACCGTTGCATGTCTTGGGCCTAGAATAGCACGAGCTAAATGCGGAGCAAGGAGTCCGATGAAGGCAATTTGTCCGACCAAGCAAGTGGCGGCGGCGGCGGCGAGAGCAGTAAAAAGAATGCTGTGGCGACGAACTTGTTGAACTGGGCAGCCCAGCGTGAGGGCAACATCCTCCCCTAAGGAGAGTCGATCGAGGTTTCTACTTTGCAGGCATAAAAAAACCGAAGCGGTGAGACATAGAATCACGGGCACAGCAATCAAGGGAAGGGTGGCAGTTCCGAGCCAATCGCCAGCCATTCCGCTGACTAAAACGTCGCGCGTCTGACTGTTTCGTGCCGCTAGTATAAGTGTGCCAGCGGCGGCAAATGCATTGAGTCCTAGTCCTGTTAAAAGCAATCGAGCGGTTGATCCTTTACCACCGAGGATAACGAGAAAAAGCGAAAGCAGAAGGGCACCGGTGAAAGCCGCACTAGGAATTAGCCAAGGATTTTCCCAAACAATTGTATCGGTGCTAGATAAAAGGACGGCGATGCCGAAAAGTGCTCCGCCAAAAACTCCAGTTAAACCAGGGTCGGCCAGTGGATTCCGAAAAATGCCTTGTTGGGATGCTCCGCCTATACCTAGAGCAATTCCAGCGATAACAGCGGCTAAGACTCGCGGAAGTCTCAAGAAAAGTAATTCATTTTCATTACCCCAACCTGTCGCCGAACTTCCCAGAGCGAGAGCACCTAGCGCACAAAGGGAGAGTCCGAGACAGAGAAAGCTTATCGCAAGCCAGGGATGGATTCTCTTCATCGGCCTAAAATAATCTCAAAAGGATTCGCCTCAGCGGGAACAATATTCCGCGGAGAAGGACCTGTGGGTGTACCTTGAGTGGGGTTCTGGTTTCGATAATTTTCACCCGATTGAATGCGATTGATGGCGGATTGAAGGCGCTGCGTTAAATCGTTTCGTAAATCATTGAGTGAACCAGAAAATTGGACACCAGGTCCTTGCGTGAGGCCATCGGTGCTAGGCGCATCATCGGCAAAACCCAATAGAGTAAAATAGTCTGCGTATGGTCCACAGCCTCTCATTTCGGCTTTGATACTAAGCGGCCAGTCAGCAAATTTCATTTGTGGGTAGGATGTTATTTGACCGCTTGCGGAAAGATTCAATTGAGCGTTTTTTACCAATCCTTTTTTAATTTTGATTGTTCCATCGGGTAATCGCTGTAGCTCAATATCCGCTAAATCGTAATTAAACTGAGCAAGAGATTGTTGTAGTTTGGCTCCTGCTTTCATCGCTGTTGCTGCCTTGGTGATTAAGTCTGCTTGCTTCTGGTTTTTTGTGAGTGCTCCTGCAATCAATGCAATATTGCCGATAGTTTCTGCTGTCGTGGCTGCTTGATTGGCACTCAGGGCCATAGCTCCTTGTTGCGATCCAAACGCCTGAATTTTTCCGCCCTTGGAGGTAGCTCCTGCCTGTAAATTGATTCTGTCAATGAGTTGGTCTAGATTGATGGCTAATCCCTCAGCTTTTACATAAGCATCTCCTTTGCCTTGAATAAACTCTTTCAGAGCAGGGAAACTTGCAGCCACGGCTCCAAAATCGAATTGGGTTAAAGTTAATTTGCTGTTTAGTAGATAGGGGCCACCCAAAAGAGAAGGCTGGAAGCTTAATTTGCCGCTACCGCCTAGCGTGCCTTGAGCGAATTTCCCTTGCAGACTACTTAAGGTGATTGTTTCAGGCGTGGCCTCGGCTTTTAGATTTAAATTTTCTGCGTCAAAATTTTTGGCAGTAACTTTCTGAAGATTGAGCACGAGCGAGCCTTGATGGTTTTGCCAGAAGGGCACGCGGTCGGGCTGAGTATTTTTAGGTAAAGGCCGTGTTTCGCCATCGGATTGGCTAATGAAACCGCTGATATCATCCCAATAAAGATTTTCAAAATCACATTGAATTTTCCAGTCATTCGAGGCGCCCTCGATTTTTTGTGCGACAGCGAGTTTTCCGCGCGTTCGACCCGTGCCATCAAGTTGGCAAAGCAGGGTGGCGACTTTACCTGTTTCGTTGGATGAATAACTTCCTTCCAGTGCTAGTGATTTAACTTTAGCCACTCGGTCTTTGAAACTCAGATCGGTGATAGTTAGGTTTCCTTGGCTATCGCCACTGGTAGAAATCTCGCCTTGTGCACGATAATTTCCCGTCGAGATGTTTGAGAGAAAAGAAACGAATGGTTGTTCAGCCAATGCCCCCAGATTTCCCTGTAATTGTAGGCGCGTTGGTGAATTGCTTAAACCCACTTCCACATTTCCTGAGGCTAAAACTCTCAATCGGTTGCTTAATGTTGCTTGTTGAAACTGGAGTTGAGTGGTTTTCTCTCCGAAAAGAAGTTCGAGTTGAGTAGAAAAGTCGCACTGATTAATCCATGATTTTTCTTTCCATTGCACACTCGTATCGCGGAAGGATAGGGGTGCTCCTTCGGTACGAATAAACCAGCCCTCGGTTTTAAACCCTGCAACGATATCGGCTTTCTCAAGCGTGCCAGATATTTTAAGATGCGGGATAAGGGCCGAAAGGGATTCGAGAGGAAGTTTTTCTGCTGTTGCTTCGATGACAACGCCTGTTGGCTTGGGTCCTTCCCATGTATAAGGTTGGCGGAGTTTTATGTTTAACAGATTTTGGCTATTTTGTTTAATCGTAGCCTCGAGTTTTTGTATGACAGGTGACTGATTTTTTTCTGAACTCGCATCGAATCGTGTAAACAATCGAACGCCTTTTACTTTGTCTTTTGGTAAATCTTGCCAACCGGGTTGTGTGAATAACTCAGCAAGACCGAGATCAATCGATGAAGATAACTTCCAAGAATTATTGGTTTGAAGACTGAGTGTGGCTTCCCCTTCAGCGATGGTGCCAGCTGGTGACTGGATTCGGAAAGGAGATAGGCGGATAGAGTTAGCTTCACTCGATAAGGGAATTTCTAAGTCGATCTCTTGTAGTAGTGGTTTGCCGTCCCGTTGTAGACTAAGTCCAGAGATGCGATGTTTTTTGAGGGTTTTAATTTGTGGTTCACCATTGCGAAATTGAATCTCCGCTTCGCCTGTCCATCGACCTGCCGTTGCCGTCATTTGCCCGAGGGAAAGAAAAGGATTGAGAGAAACCATTTCTGCTTCCTGTGCGACGAGGCCAAAGGTTAGGTCGTCCAGAGGCTTCCCTGGCTGCCATTGCCATGGTTTAGTGAGCGAGAGTTTAATGCCATTTCCCGATAGATTAAATTGCGAGAAGTTTAAGCGTTCTTTGGTTTTTTGAATTTCAGATTGTAGAATCCATTTCGATGACGTCGCGGGTAAAGCAACACGCATCGTCGGAGGCGATTTCATCCATTGTAAGATTAAATCAGTTTTTACTGTCCATTCCTCTTTTGCTGGCTCCAGGGCAGCAGAGAGCTTTCCTTTGATGCCGAGTGGCGGTAGGTCGGCGCTGAGAATGCCAAAGCGCTGTGGATCCAGATTTAAATCTGCTTCCGCACGAATTTTACTTTCTTCGGCCTGAGTTAATACTTGTGCAGCAATTTTTTGCGAAGCATCGCGAATGTTACCATTAAGCACAAGAACTCCCTCTGCATTGCGCTGACCTTCCAAATCTAGACTCATGCTCCCCGCTGCAATCGGACTTTCATCTTTGGCTAGAATATTAAGACGGCAGTTTTTTACGTCGGACAGGAGGGATGTGAGACTGAGTCCCGATTTACCTAGTGGTCTTTGCAGTTCTGCTTTGAGGATGATTTCTCCGCGGGGTGTCGTGGGAGTGTTGCCCACATTAAATCCAGGCCATGCCAATCCTGCTCTCAAATCGACTGAGCCCGAAGAATCAATCCCTTCCCCTCTTGCGCTGAAGCGTATGACTTGTGAGTCGGAAAGAATAATCCGTCCTGTAACTCCATAAGGACCGATAGCAAACAAGGGAATGGCTGGTTGTGAGATGGTTTCTTTCGATTTTGTTGGGGGCTGGATTTGTTTCCGGGATAAGTTGATTTCCAGTCCTTTAACTTCAATTTCTTTAAGCGTGTATTTCCCAAATAGAGAAGCGAGTAGGTCTGCTTTCCCCTGAACAAGGGCGAATTTAACCTGCGTGCCATCTTCCAGAGTGAGATCGGCATTCTCCGCCAAAAAACTTCCATCGAAAGACGCCTGTACCTTTTTTATTCCTCCAGTGATTTTAGATTCCGTCAGCAGGCTGGCGACTCTTTTGCCGAGGGGCTCGGGTTTCAATTCCGTATCAATCCAAAGCACCGTAAGGCCGCTGAGTAAAATAATGGATCCGACTATCCAAAGGGTGATACGGACGGCTCTCGACATAGGACGACCTTGTGAGAATGGGCTTCCATGCAAGACGAGCAACAAAAAGTGCCAGAGGGTAATAAATCACTGAAGTTTCGCAGGAATTATTCCAAAGAAACAGGCCGCCCGATGATGGGCGGCCTGTGCGAGCCGAACTCCGGAGAGACCAGCTTAAGAGTTGTAATTGTAACCCTCTTCGCCGTGGTCGGTGATATCCAAGCCGCGGGCTTCTTCTTCCTCCGTTGGGCGAAGGCCGATAATCGCTTTGACTACATAGGCGATAATCACGGTTGCTACGATGGAGAGGATAAGGGTTATACCTATTGCCTTGAATTGCTCATTGAGGAGTGTCTTGCCTACGACGTCCTTAAGGTTGATCGCCAGGTTGGCATTGGCGTCGACGGTTGCGAGAATGCCAGTCATGATTGCACCTAAGGTTCCACCGACAGCGTGAACGCCGAAAGTATCTAAGGCGTCATCATAGCCGAGTTTAGACTTGAGGTAGACAACCGCGAGGAAGGGAATAACTCCTGCGAGAACTCCAATCAGGACGGCACCACCTGCGGTGACGAATCCTGTGGCAGGAGTAATCACAACTAATCCAGCAACAGCTCCTGAGCAGAATCCAAGCACGCTGGCGTGTTTACGGAGAATCCACTCAAGGGCAGCCCAAGTGAAGGCGGCTACGGCAGCAGCGAGCGTCGTGGTCATGAAGGCTTGTGCGGCAACTCCATCAGCAGCGAGTGCCGATCCAGCATTAAATCCATACCAGCCAACCCAGAGCATGCCCGTACCGATTGCACAGAGAACCATGCTGTGAGGAGCCATGGACTTCTTACCAAAGCCTGCACGAGGACCGAGGATAAGGCAGAGAATTAAGGCCGACCAACCTGAAGTCATGTGAACGACTGTACCACCAGCGAAGTCGATGGCTTTGATGGAAGCAGCTGAATTCCAGACGCCGTTCATTTCACCCGTGATGCCCCAAACAGCGTGAGCCATTGGGAAGTAGACGAGGAACATCCAAGCAGTCATGAAAAGAGCCAGCGCTGAGAATTTCATACGTTCAGCGATCGCACCTACAATCAGAGCTGGGGTAATGATTGCGAACATGAGCTGATACATCGAAAAGACGTTTTGCGAAGTCCAGTAAGCATAGTCAGTGTTCGGTGCAGAGGTTACGCCGTTGAGGAAGAAGAACTCACTACCTCCGAAAATCATTCCGAGAGTGGTTCCCGAAAAACTCTTACCAAAGACAAGAGAGTAGCCGACTGCCCACCAAAGAATAGCAACAAGCCCAGCTAAACCGAAACATTGTGCAATCACGGAGAGAACGTTTTTGCTACGTACGAGACCTCCATAGAAGAGGAAGAGTCCAGGGAGAGTCATGAATAAAACCAGAGCAGCACAAATCATCATGAACCCGTTGTGACCTGGGCCAGAATTGCTTGCCGCGGCCGTTGTCAATCCCGAGGGGATTGAGCCGGAGGCATCTTTGAGTGGTGCAGAGGGATCTCCATTGCCTAGGTAAGCCTCTAAGCCAGCTACACGCTGTTCAAGGGTTGGCCCCGAAGGCGCTGGTGTTGTCGAAGCCGGAGCCACTGCAGAAGCAGGGGCTGCGGGTGCAGCAGGAGCTGCGGTGTTCTCGATAGCCGATGCCAGATATGGAATCGTTGCGAGAGCGAGTATGGTTAATGTTCGTAACAGGGAGTTCATGGCAACGTGACTATCGCAACGCTCGTGCCAAGGAGGGTGGTACTTAATGGACAGTCTATTTTGATTAAAAATATACTCGAACGGATTAATAGGGTGCTTTTTTTCCGACAAATCGCCCTTAAAGGGGCAATTTAGTCCCGAAATTTTAACCAACTAAATGGATGTTTTTAGATAAAAACCTCTCTTAGCTGTGCTGATAGCCTTCTTCGCCGTGGTCGGAAATGTCCAATCCCTGTGCTTCTTGCTCCTCGGTGGCACGTAGCCCAATCGTCTTTTCAATAACTTTGGCGATTAGCCAGGTCATTGTAAGTGAAATAGCGATGCAAAGAACCATAGCCAGAATCTGTCCCTTTAAGAGTCCTTTTGTTAGGAGTGACCCGCCAGTTGAATGAACTTCTGGAGACATCAGTAACGCGGTGGCTAAAGCACCAATGGTACCACCGACACCATGAACGCCAAAAGTATCTAAGGCATCATCGTATCCCATCTTACTTTTAAGGACTGAGCAGGCCCAGTAGGAAATCGAACCAGCTAAAAGACCAATGAGAAATGCGGAGTTGGCACTGACAAATCCTGCAGCATTAGTAATGGTGGCCAGTCCAGCGATGGATCCTGAACATAATCCCAAGACAGAAATTTTTCCGCGGTGGAATTTTTCGATGAGGGCCCAGGCGATTGTAGCACTTGCCGCTGCCAAAGTGGTTGTGGTGAAGGCTTGAATGGCTACAGCGTCTGCGGCCAGAGCAGAGCCTGCATTAAATCCATACCATCCAACCCAGAGCAGGCCTGTTCCTAATACGCACAAAACCATGCTATGGGGGGTGAGCGGTCTTTTGCCGAAACCATTTCGGGGTCCTACAATCATACAGAGAAGTAAGGCCGACCAACCAGAGGTCATGTGCACGACGATTCCGCCTGCGAAATCGGCAGCTTTAAAAGTGGATTGAGCGTTGGCTAGGCCAGAGAAATCGCCCGTTAATCCCCAGACAG
>Ga0228702_1000977_pt1 | contig 19669 bp, 17 predicted proteins | sample McNCre217_Aug_MG_2_FD_178018 | JGI IMG/M metagenome (GOLD analysis project Ga0228702, IMG submission 178018) | Freshwater microbial communities from McNutts Creek, Athens, Georgia, United States - 20-17_Aug_MG | ecosystem: Environmental > Aquatic > Freshwater > Creek | place: USA: Georgia... | reverse complement strand
CACTGAGAATTCGGCTGGGATGGCGTCGCCGTGGGCTCGAACCTGAACCAGGATGTCGGTCCAGGCATCCGTGTTCATTGGAGGTTGACCACACCAGGTGTAGCGACTGCCGGCCATTTCAGAGATTGCCAGCGCCGCCTGTGGGCCGACAACCACGGTGTTGGTTTTAGGCCGAATCTCGAGAACATATCGCGGGCGACCATCGGAGGCCGGGCGACCAATCGAAAGGCCCTTGCGCTGCCCGACGGTAAATCCGTGAGAACCCTCATGCGAACCAAGCACATTGCCGGCTCGATCGACGATGTCACCAGTCTGGTTTCCGAGCTTGTCGGCAATCCAGTCCTGGGTGTCACCCTCAGGGATGAAACAGATGTCATAGCTGTCAGGTTTATTGGCAACTGAAAGTCCGCGGGCTTCGGCCTCGGCACGGATTAGATCCTTTGAGGCGCTGGCCCCGAGTGGAAACATTGAGTGCTTTAGCTGCTCTTCGGTCAGCACACCGAGAACGTAGGACTGATCTTTGGCTAGCGCGTTTGAGCGGTGTAGTTCTAGGTTGCCAGCTTCGTCGGTCAGCAGCGTGGCGTAGTGGCCGGTGCAGACGGCATCAAAACCGAGAGCCAAGGCCTTCTCAAGCAGCGCGGCGAACTTGATTCGCTCATTGCAACGCATGCACGGGTTCGGAGTGCGACCGGCTTCATACTCGGCGATGAATTCATCGACCACTTCTTCTTTGAATCGCTCCGAGAAATCCCAGACGTAATAAGGGATACCCAAAACGCTGGCGGCACGCTGAGCATCCATCGAATCTTCGATGGTGCAACAGCCTCTAGAGCCGGTCCTCAGGGTTCCTGGCATACGCGAGAGAGCCAAGTGAACTCCAACCACTTCATGGCCAGCCTCGACAGCGCGGGCAGCAGCGACTGCGGAGTCAACTCCGCCAGACATAGCCGCTAAAACCTTCATAAATACAGTCTACTTTGAGGGCAATCCGGCCTTCTTGGCGGCTTGATGAGCCCCAGGAAAAGCCGCGAGAAATGCATCGATGTCTGCCTCGGTGGTTGTGTACCCAAGCGTGATGCGAAGCGCACCGGTGGCTTCATCCTCGCCGCGACCCATAGCCAAAAGCACGTGCGAAGGTCGATTCACGCCAGCTGTGCAGGCCGAGCCAGCCGAAACCGAGACGCCAGCGGCATCCAACAAGAAAATCAGGGAGTCGGCGCTGCAGCCCGGAAAGGTGAAGTGCACGGTGCCAGGCAAACCAGGCGCATCTCCCCTACTCAAGACCGCGTCTGGGGCAACCGCAGTGACTGCGGAAACCAAGCGTTCAGCTAGCGCTGCCAGACGCTGCGTTTCTGACTCAATTTCTGCACAGGCTAGCTCGGCAGCCAAGGCAAATGAGGTCGCCCCAGCCGCGTCCATGGTGCCCGAACGCATGCCGCGCTCTTGGCCACCACCGTGAACCAAAGAAGTTAGTTTGACCGCTCGACCAACAAGCAACGCCCCAGAACCCACCGGGCCACCTATCTTGTGGGCGGTGATCGACATAGCTGCCAAACCACTTGCGGCGAAATCTATTGGGATGTGACCAAAGGCCGCAACTGCGTCGGAGTGAACCGGAACGCCATATTTAGAAGCCAATGCGTTGATCGCCGGAATGTCGGCAATCACACCGGTTTCGTTGTTGACCCACATAAGTGAAATCAAAGCGACGCGTTGGCCATTCTGTTCAAGATAATTTGCCAACCATTCAAGGTCAAAAACACCACGTTCGTTCACAGGCACCAGCACAGTCTCTGCACCTTGGTGATCCTCGAGCCAATAAATCGGGTCAAGCACGCCATGGTGCTCTGTGCCGGCGGTAATGATCACGTTTCGATCTGAATCCTCAGCCTGACGCTGCCAATAAAGACCCTTGATCGCTAGGTTGTCACTCTCGGTGCCACCGGAGGTAAAGATGACTTCGCTGCGGTTGGCACCGACGCTAGCGGCGAGCGATTCGCGAGCCGCCTCGAGCACGTTTCTGACGTCCTGGCCGAATTTATTGACCGCCGAAGGATTTCCCACCCGAGCGAGCGCCGCGGTGTAGACGGCGAGCACCTCGGGCCTGATCGGCGTGGTTGCTGCGTGGTCTAGATAGGTGGGCACAACAACAAGCGTATTTCGTATGTCGCGGTTAATCTGCCTGAAATCTGTGAGCGAGTAGGATTTCCCCTATGTCTGCTGAGATGCCTGCCCCGGGGGAAATGGGTGTAACGGTCGTTGACGGCGTTGGCACTATCCGTGTTTACTCTGAAAATGCAACGAGCATTCAACTCGTCATCTTCGAACCAGATGAAGTAACTCAGGTGCGCCGAACCATTGATTTGGTCCGTGGCGAAGGCGCCATCTGGAGCGCGACCAGCCATCACCTACGCCCTGGAATCAAGTACGCACTTAGCGCAGACGGCCCTAAGGCTCCTCGAAATGCCTTCAATAACCAGCTTTTCTTGATTGACCCTTATGCCCGCGGAGTGGTTCGCCAGAATGCGCGCGAGTATCACTGCGTTGTGGCGGATGACGCTTTCGATTGGCAGGGTATTTCCAAGCCAAACATTCCGCTAGACGAACTTATTGTCTACGAAGCTCATGCCCGCGGTCTGACTCGCGGAAACCCGAATCTTCCGGATGAGCTGCGCGGAACCTACGCGGCGCTTGGCCACCCAACCACGATTGAGCACCTCAAGAAAATTGGCGTGAACGCGGTTGAGTTGTTGCCGATTCACATGTTTATTTCGGAGCCTCGCCTCATGAGCATGGGTCTGATCAACTACTGGGGTTACAACACCATCAATTTCTTTAGCCCACACCCGCGCTATGCGAGCGCGGCGGCACTAAAGCAGGGGCCGCAAGCCGTTATCGAAGAACTAAAAACTTCGATTCGCGAACTCCACCGAAACGGTATAGAAGTAATCCTTGATGTGGTTTATAACCACACTGCCGAGGGCGGCGGTGGCGGCCTCACCTATTCATACCGCGGCCTAGACAACTCCAGCTATTACCGAATGGACGACAACGGCCACTTCCACGACACCACCGGTTGCGGCAACTCGCTGAACTTTGGCAACCCGCACGTCGTGCACATGGTTCTCGAGAGCCTTCGCTACTGGACTAACGAGATGCAGATCGACGGTTATCGCTTCGACCTAGCCGCGACCCTGGCCCGCAACGAAGAAAATCACTTCGACCCAAACCACCCGCTGCTCCGAGCCATCGTCGAAGACCCGACTTTCGCCGACTCGAAAATGATTATGGAACCCTGGGATGTTGGCCTCGGTGGCTGGCAGACCGGAAACTTCCCAGACCGATTCAGCGAATGGAACGACCGCTATCGCGACGACGTGCGCAGGTTCTGGCTTTCGGACGTTGCCGCGGCTCGTAACAGCGGCAAGCACTGGAACGGCGTGGCCGATCTTGCCACTCGCCTCTCCGGTTCTAGAGACATCGTCGATGGCCCTAGCGGACCGCTCGGCAGCGTCAACTTCATCACCGCTCACGACGGTTTCTGCCTCAAAGACTTGGTCAGCTACGACGTGAAGCACAACCAAATGAATGGTGAAAGCAACCGAGACGGCACGAACGGAAATCACTCGTTCAACCACGGATTCGAAGGCTCGGGCTCAACCCCAGAAATCGCAGCTCAGCGTCGCAAGGCTGCCCGCAACCTCATGGCCACACTGCTTTTCTCGTCTGGCATTCCGATGGTGACCGCCGGTGACGAAAGACTAAAGACGCAGAACGGCAATAACAACGCTTACTGCCAAGACACCGTGATGAGTTGGGTCAACTGGGAACTATCGCGCCACCAACGCGATTTCGAGGAAACCTTCGCGCACCTGACGAAGTTGCGTCGCGAAAATCCGGTGCTACGACCAAAGACCTTTGGCGATTTCAATGTTGCAAACGAAGATCACGATATGGTCCGTTGGTTCAATTCAAACGGCGAAATCATGACCGATGAAAACTGGCATGACTCCGAATGTCGCACCATTCAACGATATTCGGAACGAGTCGACGGCCAAGGCGGCCGATCGGCAATTTTGCTGGTCATCCACGGCGCCGAAAAGGTTCAAGAGGTCGCTTTGCCAAGCCAGGATGGGGTCACCAAATACGAACTGCTCTGGAATAGCGCTTTTGACCAGCCGAGTGAGGAAACTGAATCACTGGTTCCGGCAGCGAGGACCCTAGTGTCAGGCACCTCCATCCAAGTATTTCGCTGCAGCTTCTAATTGCTAGGCAACCCAACTTGGTTACAAGTGCGTAAAGCATTCGCCAAAGCGCCGATATCGCAACCAAAACATCACTAAGTTATGGAGTGTGAGCAAAATAAACGCGATTAGCTACCTGCACGAAAACCCAATCGGGCGCTTGCCGATCCTCGGGGTTAAGCCATCAGTAGAAGGCGGTCGCTGGCCCGCTAAGGCTTTCAAGGGCGAACTGATTCCGTTTAGCGCCAACGTCTTTCGTGAGGGTCACGATGCCCTAGGTGTCGAGCTGCTACTAACCGACCCAGCTGGCAAACAGCAGATTCATCGACTCACAGCTGGCGCACTCGGCAGTGACCTATGGCACACCAAGGTTCAGCTAAATGACCAAGGTGTTTGGAAGTTCCAGATTCGCGCTTTCGCCGACGACTACGAGACCTGGCACCACAATGCCACCGTCAAGCTTGCAGTTGGCGTAGACGAAGAATTGATGATGCTCGAGGGTATTGCCCTCTTCACTCGCGCAGCAGCCGAGAAGGGTCGCACCGCAGCGAATGCAAAGGCGCTAGTTGCTCTTGCCGAGAAACTTGGCGACACCTCACGCCCAGCAAAAGATCGCCTCGCCGAGGCAGAAACCGCCGCAATTCACAAGGCAGTTTCTAGCCAACCGATCCGCTCCCTAGTAACTCTCAGCGATGAGTTCAGAATCAACTGTGAGCGAGAACTTGCCGGCTCAGGAGCTTGGTACGAATTCTTCCCACGCTCTGAAGGCGCAACTTTCGACGCCAAGTCAAAGACTTGGACTTCGGGCAACTTCACGACCGCAGCTAAGCGTCTTCCAGCGGTTGCCGACATGGGATTCAACATTCTCTACATGCCACCGATTCACCCAATCGGTGGCGCCTATCGCAAGGGTCCAAACAACACCCTTACCGCCGGCCCACAGGACCCAGGTTCGCCTTGGGCAATTGGCTCTTCGGCCGGAGGTCACGATGCGATTCATCCGGACCTTGGTGATGAGAAAGACTTCGCAGCCTTCGTCAAAAAGGCCCATGGCCTAGGGCTTGAAATTGCCATGGACCTCGCTCTTCAGGCCTCGCCTGACCACCCATGGGTAAAAACTAATCCGGAGTGGTTCACAACGCGAGCAGATGGCACCATCGCCTACGCCGAGAATCCACCGAAAAAATACCAGGACATCTACCCGATCAACTTCGATAACGATCCTGAGGGTATCCATTTCGAGGTTTTGCGAGTGGTCAAGCTTTGGATCTCTCGCGGTGTGAAGATTTTCCGAGTCGACAACCCGCACACGAAGCCGGTTGCCTTCTGGGAATGGCTGATTGGCGAAATCAACAACGAGTTCCCCGATGTTGTTTTCTTGGCCGAGGCTTTCACCCGACCATCGATGATGCACGCGCTTGGCAAGGTTGGCTTCCAGCAGTCATACACCTACTTCACCTGGCGCAATACCAAGGCAGAGCTCGAGTCCTACCTCCGCGAATTGGTTCACGAAAGCGCCGATTTCTTCCGCCCTAACTTCTGGGTTTCAACTCCTGACATTCTCACCGAGTACCTTCAGTTCGGCGGGCCGGCCGCCCACAAAATTCGCGCCGTTTTGGCGTCGATGTGCACCCCTAGCTGGGGCATGTACGCGGGGTATGAGCTTTGCGAATCGGTAGCGCGACCTGGCGCCGAAGAACACATCGACAGCGAAAAGTTTGAATACCGCCCGCGCGACTGGGATGCCGCCAAAAAGGGCGGACGCAGCATCGCTGACTTCATCACCAAGCTCAACGAAATTCGCGCCGCACACCCCGCGGTTCGACAGCTTCGCAATCTAGAGATCCAGCACACCGACGACTCGGCCATCATGGCGTTCTCGAAGCACCTTGCTGGTGAGTACACCGAATCTGGCAAGCCTGACACCATCCTGGTGGTCGTAAACACCGACCCGCACGCGGTTCGCGAAACCATGGTGCGCCTCGACCTGGAAAAACTGGGTTTGCCTCTGGGCTCGCGCTTCGAAGTCAAGGATCTTCTTAGCGGTGAGAAATACGAGTGGTCTAGCGACAACTACGTTCGCCTAGATTCATTCGTGCAGCCAGCACATATCTTCCAAATCGGCAAAGTTCTATAAGGAGCATTCACATGGCGATAAGAAAAAAGTCTGTTGATTCCTTGCCTGAACTAGCCAGCGACTTCGTCTGGGCAGTCAGCTCTGGTTTTCACCACGAACCACATTCGCTACTCGGCGCGCACCCTCACGAGAAGGGTTGGGTCATCCGTGCCCTTCGCCCGATGGCCAAGTCGGTCGCTGCAGTGGTCGATGGCGAGAAGATTGAACTTACCCACCTCGAAAACGGCCTCTGGCAGGGTTACGTGGTCGCCAAGAAAGTTCCCGACTACCGCGTTACCACGGCATACCAGGATGGTTCAGTTTGGACCACCGACGACCCATACCGCCACTTGCCAACTATCGGCGACCTGGACCTGCATCTAATCAGTGAAGGTCGACACGAAGACCTTTGGAACGCTTTGGGTTCGCACATTCACTCGGTAAAGGGCGATCTGGGCCTAAGCCACGGAACCCGCTTTGCCGTGTGGGCTCCAAACGCACAGGCAGTGCGCGTCGTGGGTGAATTCAACAGTTGGAACGGCGTTTCGCACGCCATGCGCGTCATGGGCTCATCAGGCGTCTGGGAAATTTTCATTCCGGGAGTCGGTGTCGGCACCAAATACAAGTATGAGATTCTGACTCGCGACGGCGGCTGGATCACCAAGATTGACCCGCTAGCGCAGCACACCGAGGTTCCGCCTTCTACCGCCTCAATCGTGACCGAATCGACTCACAAGTGGGGCGACAAGACTTGGATTGACGCTAGAACCAAGCGAGACGCGCTAAAGGCTCCAATGTCGGTCTATGAGCTACACGCGGGATCATGGCGACAGGGCCTCGATTACCGTTCGATGGCCGACGAGCTGATCCCCTATGTCCTGGAGCTTGGGTTCACCCACGTTGAGTTCATGCCTCTAGCTGAACACCCTTATGCGCCATCTTGGGGCTATCAGGTCACTGGCTACTACGCACCTACCTCGAGATTTGGCTCACCGGACGACCTCAAGTACCTGATCGACAGACTTCACCAAGCTGGCATCGGCGTGATTCTTGACTGGGTTCCTGCGCACTTCCCCAAGGATGAGTGGGCTCTGGCCAGATTTGATGGACAGCCGCTTTACGAGCACGCCGACCCGCGCCGCGGAGAGCACCCAGATTGGGGAACACTGATCTTCGACTTCGGTCGAAACGAGGTAAAGAACTTCCTGGTCGCTAACGCGCTTTATTGGCTTGAAGAGTTTCACATTGATGGACTTCGAGTTGACGCGGTCGCCTCAATGCTCTACCTCGACTACTCACGCGAGGGAAACAACTGGCTGCCGAACCAATACGGTGGCCGTGAAAACCTAGACGCCATCGAGTTCATGCAAGAGGTTAATGCGACCGCTTATCGACGCAATCCGGGCATCATGATGATTGCCGAAGAGTCGACAAGCTGGGGTGGCGTTAGCTCTCCAACCGACGGCGGCGGCTTGGGCTTTGGCTTCAAGTGGAACATGGGTTGGATGAACGACACGCTGCAGTACATCGAGAAAGACCCCGCGTACCGTAAGTATCACCACGGCGAACTAACCTTCTCGATGCTTTACGCCTACGACGAGAAATTCGTGCTTCCGATCAGTCATGACGAGGTAGTTCATGGCAAGGGTTCCCTGCTAGCCAAGATGCCTGGAGACCGATGGCAGCAACTAGCCAACGTGCGCGCATATCTAGCTTTCATGTGGGCACATCCGGGCAAGCAGTTGCTCTTCATGGGTTCTGAGTTCGGCCAGCAGTCGGAATGGAATCAGGAGCGGGGTCTTGAGTGGTGGATTCTCGATCAGCCAAGCCACCGCGGTTTGCAATCGCTGGTTGGTCAGCTGAACAAGACTTATGTTGACAACCCGGCAATGTGGCAACTCGATCACCACTACACCGGGTTTACCTGGATCGATGGCGGAAATGCCGACCAGAATCTTCTAACATTCTTGCGTTGGGATGAAGCCGGAAATCCGATTGCGGTTGCGATCAATTTCGCCGGTCACCCTTACCACGACTTCAAGCTAGGTCTCCCAAAGAGCGGCACCTGGCTAGAGATTTTGAATACCGACGCCGAAGCCTACGGCGGTTCTGGGGTTGGAAACTTTGGCAAGATCGAAGCAAACGGAGACGGCTCGCATGGTCAGCCACATTCGGCGAACATTTCGATTCCGCCGCTGGGAGCTGTCTGGTTCAAGCCGGCAAGTTAGTAAAGCAACGCAGCTAGTTGACGCCTGGCATCCGCCAACTCTGGCAATTCCGGCGGGCAAATGCTGAACAAATCGAGCAGGTGCTTGCGCAAGACTTCGCGTTCGTCGCCAAAGACAGCTGCAAAACGGGTCAAAATCGTCGAGAACGCCTGCGCCGGGTGACCAACGGCCATGCAGGCATCGGCCTTGAGCAGGGTCTCCTCAGCGCTGTCAGGGGCAGAACTGAGTACCTTTTCGAAGTCGATGCCTTCGGTTCGGATCAGGAGATTCACCTGGGCCAAACCGATTGCTGCCAAGTTATCGCCTGGGTTCTCTCGGAGCGCAGCTTCATACTCTGAAACGGCTAGCGCATAGTTACCGGCGTCGATGGCATCGTATGCCGCCTGGTGGCGCGGTGGCATTGCCGGAAGAAGGTCGGCTTCGGCTGACCCCTCTACGGTTACTGTGCCGGCGATATTATTTTCCGCTGCGATCTCAAGCACACGATCAAAAACAACTTGGATGTTCGCTTCAGGTTGGTCACCATCGAAGAGCGGAACCGGTTGGCCGCGAAGCAAAGCCAAAACCGTCGGTGCCGAGCCGACTTTGAAGGCCTTGGCTACATTTACGTTCGAATCCAGGTCAATCTGAAGCAGCACCAGACGCCCCGCGAATGACTCGATGAGTTTGGTCAACTTAGGAGTAAGGACTTTGCTTTGTTCACTCCAGCCAGCGCAAAACTCGATGATTACGGGGACTTGGTTCGAGAGTTCGATGAAGTTTCTCAGATTGGTTTCATCGCCCTGTGCCACCAAAGAAGGAAGCTTCAGCAAGGACGTCGAATTTTCCGCCGCGGCTGACGGTGGGTTTGCTGCACCGAGTTGAGGCTCAGGCTTACGCAGAGACGAAAGATCGACCGCGCCCGCCAAGCTAGCACGAGACATGAAATCAGACATTAGAGACTCCTGACACTGACTAGACCCTGGGTGACACCGATTAAGCGAATCTTGGTGCTCTCTGAGAGAGCCGGCACGAAGAACAACAGCATGTTTCCATAAATCGAACGAACACCCTTGGTAGATCCATTACCACCAAGGATGAGCGCCTCCTGGCCCGATACCCCAACCGCGGTTCCAACCTTGGTTGGCTTGATTACATAGGTGTCCGTCATATAAACGGCAACGAGTGCGCCGGCCTGAGAGGTCGACAGACCAATCACGTTGGCATCGCCTAGCTTGTGCGTAAAAGTGATTTTGCCGTTCTTGAGGTTTTTGACCTGCTCTTGCTGGCTAGTCGAAACCTGCTTGTAGAACTCATCGTTTCGGGTGTCGAAAAGTTGCGCGCTAAGACTGCTTTGCCCCTTGTTGATGAGGTCACCGTATGTTGCTGGTAGCGAAAGCGGCGGAACCTTCAAGAACAGCGACTTTGAATCAACCGGGATAGCGCCGTTCTCAGCAGACGGTACCGCTGGGATTTTTGCACCAGGCATGAGTCGCACTGTGTACCAAACCTGATAGTTTTCGCGCGGCGACCTCTGCTGAAGCACGAGAAGTTGAGGCAGAGCAGAATCACCCGGCTCATCGGTTACTGCCATGATGCTTCGAGGCCAACCAACGGTTGCCGCCGGCAGGCTGAACGAAAGCGGTTTGTCAACAATTGCAGGCAAAGCGTTGACCTTGTCACTCTTGGAGCGCAGGAAGTAGTGCACCGCGCGCAAATTGAAGGCCGGCCCGGTGAATCTCGGCAAAAGCGACTTCTTATCGTTGCTAGAGTCGGCTGCCTTGGCTTCGATTGCAACATCGGCAAGAATCCTCTTCAACTGACCGCTGGTGACCACGGCCGGAGCCACCTGATTAGCCGTCGGTGAGACAGATGGTGTCGCCGAAGGCTTACCTCCCGGATAGCCACACCCACTCAAGGCAACGAGAGTGGCGAAAGCTAGGGGCAGGACAATCGCTCGTCTACCGGCGGCACGGCGGCCACGCGCCGGTGCAAATCGAGCCTTATTTTTAGCCCGGTATTTTGGCCCCGATGGAGCTTTTGGCATTCTGCGACGTGGGCCGTTTTTACGACGCCTCTCACTGAGGTGCCAAAGCAGCAAAACCAGGGCAGCTATGAAAATAATCGATCCTGCGTCAATAAGAACGTTGGACCAGGTCCAATCGTGAGCAATCGGCCAAACGATCTGGATTTGGCCCGGTGCCGCCCTAAGACCATTTGAGGCAACTAGGACTGCAGCATCTTGCGCTGTGCTGGTAGTAAGGCTCGCGTCCATCGAACCATTGCTTTGGTCTCGCCAAATGTCCAGGCCTAGAGGCGAGAATCCCGCTCCGGTATTGGTGGCTTGTTCAACCACTAAGTCGCTCTTCTTAGGAGTCAGAGTCACCTTTGCGGAACTTGATTTGCCGATAAAGGCCATTACATCTGACTCACGGCCACTCGAAATAAACGCGCCAGCCTGCGACCCAGCCACGTGAACGGTTGGCGAGCCAGGATGCAGTGCCAGAGTCTCATGAGGGATAACGACGAATGGATTTGCGGAATTGAAAGTTACCGCCATCGAAACGCTCGCCGGTGGAGCCCAAATAGTTCGCTGCCCCAAGCCCAACAGGAGCATCGCGATAGACACGACGAACATCGCGGCGGCGATCAAAAAGCGCATGCGATATCCAATCAGGCTAAACTTGAGGCGGGTTACCAGCCAGTAACCATTCTAACGAAGCGCCTAGGAGCACCACCTTGTCTGTCGAAGAGACCGAATTCCCCGTAGCCCTGCGCGGCTACGAGCGCGGCCCAGTAGACGACGCTCTGCTCGACCTGCGCAAACAAGTACTCCAGTTGTCGGCACAGAACGCCCAACTAGCTAACGAACTTCGCGAAACCAGCAAGGCTCTGGAAACCGCTCGCGAGGAACTCCAAGAAGCCGGCAAACCTACCTACACCGGCGTCGGCGCTCGCGCGGCTCTAATCCTCAGTACCGCGGAGGACCAGGCGGCTCACCTTCTGGCTGAGGCAGAACGCGAGGCGGAGCGCAAGCGCAAGGCCTTGGCCCTAGAAGTTGAAGCTCAACACGGCGAAGCCAAGGGCTACTACGACTCATTGGTCTCAGAAGCTCAGCGTCGCTCAGATCGAGTTATTAGTGCCGCACGCGGTGACTACGACGAAATCATTGCCAAGGCTAAGCAAGAGGCCGCCCGTATCGCCGATGAAGCGCTTCGTGAGGCTGGCTCGATTCGTGGGTCAATTTCAACTGAAGTCGCCAAGATGCGAGCCGCCGCAAGACGAGAGATCGCTTCGTTGAAGGCCGAAGTCGAGCGAGACCTGGCTGAACGTAAGCTCATCGCCTTCCGCGAGAACACTCGCAACATCGACTTCGAAAGCGCTGCCGCACTCTTCACAGAACAGGCACGCATCGACCTTGAGCTCGAACTTACCGCTCGTCGCGCCGAGGCCGAGGCCGAATACTTACAGAAGCACCAAGAGGCCGTTGCTACCACCCAAAAGTACCTGGATGATGCCAACGCACAGCTTTCAAATGCTCTGACTCGTGCGAATGCAGCCCGCCTAGAGGCAGAAACCCTTGAGGCGGCCGCGATCTCCTTCAACCAGCAAACCACCACCTTCACCCGCCAGAAGGCCGATGCCATTATCGCCGCGGCTGACGCCGAGGCTCGAAGCATCATCGCCAACGCCCAAATCGCAGCCGCCCGCGAAATTGCAAAGGCAACCGAGGCCACCGTGAAAATTACCTCTGAGCGTGACTCAGTGGACGTCTATCTCAAGAACCTCCGAGCCGTGCTGGACAGCGCTGGCAAGCCAAACGCCTAAAACAACTAGAGCAGAGTAGGTTTGTGAATATGCAAGGCCAGACAAAGATCACAAACGGTTTCCAGTTCGGTTTACTCGGTGGCCTGGGCGTACTCACAGCCATTCTCATCGGCGGAGCCTTCCAGACTCTTGCCGACATCATTACCTACGTCGCGGCTGCAATCTTCATCGCACTTGGTTTAGACCCGGTTGTCACCAAATTAGAAGGCTTCGGTTTGAAGCGCCCGGCAGCCATCCTCGCCGTCGTCTTAGTGTTACTCGGCGGCTTGGCGACACTCATCTGGGCAATTTTTCCGACTCTCGCCTCTCAGGGTGCTCACTTCATCGCTAACGCTCCAGCCGTCATCTCCGGCTTTGGACAACTGCCATTGGTGATGCGTCTGGACAATCAGCTTGGCGGAACCATCTCCAGCGCAATCGCAAGCGCCTCCGACTTTCTAGCTAACACAGCCAACTGGCCGAAGATGGTCGGCGGCGTTGTCCAGGTTGGCCTTAACATCTTCAACGGATTCTTTGCAACCCTAGTGATCTTGATTCTTAGCTTGTATTTCATGGCCTCGCTGAATCGATTCAAGGGCTTCATTTATAGCCTGGTGCCAGCGTCAAAGCGTGAGAAGTTCCACGACATTTCCGAGCAGATTGCCACCTCGGTTGGCCGCTACGTGATTGGTCAGTTCACCATTGCCGCAATCAATGCGACTCTGAGCTACATCTTCATGAGTATCGCCGGCATTCCTTTTGCGGTCGTTCTCGCCTTTATCGTCTTGTTGCTGGGTCTAATCCCGCTGGTTGGCAGCATCACGGCGGCAACCATCGTGACCTTGGTGGCTTTGAGCGTCTCGCCAACCACCGCACTTATCGCCGCCATCTACTACCTGATTTATATGCAGATCGAGGCTTACGTAATCAGCCCACGAATCATGAACAAGGCCGTCGCCGTTCCGGGCGCTGTAGTCGTTGTCGCAGCCCTCTCGGGAGGCGCACTCCTCGGCGTGCTGGGTGCTCTGGTAGCGATTCCAGTGGCCGCATCAGCCATCTTGATCATTAGACAGCTGCTAGTCCCGCATCAGGATGCTAAGTAGCGCCCCTACGACTTAGGAACAGCAACCTGTTCGGGCAGCGGGTATGCCTCCGGGTTCACAACCCTGACAATTTCATTCAAGACTCGAGTCGTTGATGCCTCGCCGACCCAAAGGTGCTTTGCGCCTTCGATACCGATGATTTCGATGTCCTCGACAGCGGAAAATCGTTCTTTTGCAGCATCAGGCTGAAGGTAGTCATCATGTTCCGGAACCAGAGCCACTAGGTGCTTACCTGACCCGTTCCAGAGCAGCAATTCGGCTTGCGAGGTGCGATGGAGCGGAGGCGAGAGCAAAATGGCGCCCAGAACCGGGTGGTCTACACCGTATTTGAGAGCCAATTCGGTGCCAAATGACCAACCGACTAGCCAGGGGTTGGGTAAATGGCGTTCGACTGCAAATTCCACCGCCGCGGCCACATCGGCTTCCTCGGTCACTCCCTCGCCAAAAACGCCCTCACTCTTGCCCTGAGGTGAAGCGGTTCCTCGAGTGTTGAATCTAAGCACCGCGATGTCAGCCAGATATGGCAGGCGATTTGCCGCCTTACGAAGCACATGAGAGTCCATGAACCCACCGTGGGTAGGCAGCGGATGCAAGGTGATAAGTGTCGCCCGAGGCTTCTTGCCCACCGGTAACGCCAGTTCGCCGACTAGGTTCAAACCATCCTTGGTTTTCAGGGTTACCGTCTCCCTAGTTGACGGAAGCTCGACACCCGATCTGATCTCTAACATTTCACTCATAGCAGTGGTCCTTGAAATGATTTCCAACAAGCATTGTGAAAGTGACGCCTAGTTTCGACGCCGCGAATTTCATCCCAGGCCACAATGTGGCTAATGCCCTTGGTGATTTGCAAGTTGCAGTGCGGGCAAACCCAGGTTTTTCCGTCATCGGCATTGGCGCCAATACTGGTCTGGGTTGTGTATTCGACCCCACGCTTGATTTCGCTTCGACGCAGACCTAGACGCAATGTATTCAGATCCAAATCTGCGACCTCTTCGATTCGAGGCTTTGAACGCTTCGGTCGGTTGCTGCGAGGCATTAGTACCAGCCGAACTTATCTGAGTGTGCCAACGCACCACAAGGTGCACCGAATCGCGCCTTGATGTACTTGACGCCCCAACGAATCTGAGTCTCGGGGTTGGTTAGCCAGTCAGCGCCTTCGCTAGCCATCTTGGTACCCGGCAAAGCCTGGGGAATACCGTAGGCACCCGAGCCCGAGTTTGAGGCATTTACGCGCCAGTTAGATTCTCGCTCCCAGAGCTTGACCAAACACGAATACTGGTCCTCGCCAAACTTCATGCTGGTGAGCATTTCGTAAGCATATGCCTGGGCGGTACCAGGGCTTGGCTGCGATGCCGATTCCACGAACATTGCGGCCGCGTCACTTCCGGTGATGATATTGAAACCGCCGCGAGTGAAGAGGATCTGCTGAGTGCTGGCGTAACCGTAAGTCTGAGTCGGGTCTTTCTCACTGGCAAAGTCGAATGCCATCATGGTGCTGGCGCTTGCCATGGTGCCCGAGTACGGGTCAACGATTGTCACAAGGACGAACGAGACGCTAAAAATGAAACCCCAGAACGGTCTGAAGAATTTACGCTTTACGTGAGGAAGTCGAGGCCTAACCAGCGGAGTCTTGTCAAAGGCGAGGTCGGCAAGATGCCCAACCTTCTGCGACAGCGAAGGCTGCAATGCCTCGTGTCTACCCATGAAAAACCTCTTATGTTCTCGTCTGCGGTCAAAATACCAGTCTACTCGAGGGTAGTTTTAGAGGCTACTAAAGCCTTTGAATGGCTTGGTTAGCCGACTGGCAACCGCTGTTTTGGGCAAGCGCCCAGCACTCGAGCCATCGCGTCCTTTTCTGAGTTGGTGACCCAGAGTTTGTACTTGGACTTCACCGCTATTTGTCTCGCCACATAAGAGCATCGGAACGCCTTATTCGGAGGTAACCAGGTTGCAGCATCGCCGTCACCCTTGGCTTCGTTGGTAGGGCCATCTACCGCCAAGAGGTTGAGCGGGTCGTTGTAAAAGCTGTATCTGGAGTTTGCGCTGAGCTGCTGGGCGCCTTTTTGCCACGCATCGCTTACGGCCACCACGTGGTCGATTTGAACTACCAAGGAGGTTCGCACTCCTCGGACAAAATTTATGGTTCGACCGGTATAAGGATCTTGCAGAATTCCGGTGGCAACAAGGCACGATGCACCAGAACGCCAAGTAATCGAACGCAAATCACGGCGCAAAATGAAGTTTCTGGTGTCGCATCCATTCACACTCCCCCAGCCATCACTAAATAGCGATCGAGAATAGCCCGTTTTTGGTGCGCGACCCTTGACCGCCAACTTACCTAGAGCATTGGCTGCAAGCTCTTGATTCAGGGCCAACGCTTGGCTTCTGGCCTGAGCGTCGATTGGCGCGAGATTGACGCTAAGCAGAAGGCCTAGCACCCCAACCAGGGAGACGAGGGCTGCTCTAGCGATTCTGTTCAATTTGTAGCGCCTCGATAACGCGGTCGATGAACGCGTCAACCTGCGCCTCTACATAGCCCAAACGCTTGACGTTGAAAACTACTCGACGAACGTCATCCATGGCGAGCGGCACGCCTGACTCTAGATGGCGGGTGATGTGCTCGCAGAGTGCGTCAACCTGCTTGCGACTGTAGCCACGCAGCAGAAATCCGGTGTTCGCGAAGCGCTGGCCGCGAGGTCGCTCCAAACGACCACGGATCAATTCAACAACCCGCGAGTAGCGATCCTCAACCGCGTAGCTTCCACGGTCGGCCTTCTGGCGCTGCAGTTCCCTAGCGGCAAAGCTATCCTCAAGTTTGTCCATGGCGCCGTCAACGATGGCCGGGTCATAGCCGCCGTGAACCAGGTCAAACTCGGTGTTACGCACGTCATAGGCAGAAACGCCACCGTCTACAGGATTGGTGAACTGAGCGCGCGCACGGGCCAGAAATGCATCCACCTGCTCAGCTTCATAGCCAGGGTTTTTCTTATCGGTGCGTGGGAAGGTGAAACTCATTTGATAACTCTTTCGTCCTCAGATTATTGGGCGATTGGGAAGAAAATACTTGCGAACAGATAGGCGATCAATGCAGCCGGCAGAATCGAGTCCAAGCGATCCATAACTCCGCCGTGACCGGGAAGCAGTGAGCTCATGTCCTTAACACCCAAATCGCGTTTGATCAACGATTCTGCCAGGTCTCCAAAAACTGCGGCCAGCAACATTACAGCGGCAAAAAGAAGCCCAAACCACCAGGCTGCGTGAAGCGCGAATACCAAGAATAGTATTGCCGAGATTGAACCGGCGATGATTGAGGCTACAAGGCCCTCAATGCTCTTCTTCGGGCTAACCCCCGGCGCCATTTGGTGCTTGCCTAGCTTTCGGCCGACGAGGTAGCCCGCAGTGTCAATCATCGAAACGGTGACCACGAAGGCGATCACCCAGATTGCACCATCGGCCGGCCTGCGCAACAAGAGTATTGCGAAGCTAGTCATGAGTGGCAGATAGATAACCACAAATGCCGAGGCAGCGAAATCACGGATGGTCGCCCGGAAAGCCTGCATCGGAGCCTGGCGACGCTCCCAGAGCAAATGTGCGGTACGCCAGAGAATCAGTGCTGCAACGGTAGCAAGCGAAACTATCCATTGGCCCTTAGCGCCTCCAAAAAACGCTGCCGGCATGATGATCACAGAACCGATAACGCTCGGAACTCTTGGCACATACCAGCCTTTGATACGAAGTGCCGTGGAGAGCTCCCAAGCACCAAAACCCGCCGCGGCTGCAGCCAGAACCATGAAAAGTTCTTTGTAAATAAGAACAGAAAGCAGAAAAGCGCCACCAAGTAACAGGCCGACAGAAATCGATTTCGATAAACTGCGGCCCGCTGGGGCGCTCTTCTGGTCAGTCAATTAGACCTCTAGAAGTTCAGCTTCTTTGCGCTTCAAAGCTTCGTCGATTGCATCAACGTAGTTCTTAGTCAGCGTGTCAAGTTCCTTTTCAGCGCGAGAAATCTCGTCGTCTCCGGCTAGACCGTCCTTCTTGGCAGCTGCAAGGTCATCGTTGCCCTTGCGGCGAATGTTGCGCACTGCCACGCGGTGGTCTTCGGCCTTAGCCTTTACCAACTTCACGTAGTCGCGACGACGTTCTTCGGTTAGGTCAGGCAGAGTAACGCGGATTAGGTTTCCGTCGTTCTGAGGGTTTGCGTCAAGGTTTGGCATCTCACGAAGAGCCTGCTCGATGGCCTTTAGCGCACCCTTGTCATAAGGGGTGATAACGATGGTACGAGCCTCAGGGTTAGCTAGCTGACCCAGCTGACCCAGTGGAGTTGGGGTGCCGTAGTAGTCGACCATTACCTTCTGAAACAGCTGTGGGTTAGCGCGGCCGGTACGGACGTTAGCGAAGTCTTCCTTAGCTGAATCAACAGCCTTGGCCATCTTCTCGGTTGCTGTCTTAAGGATTTCGGTAAGCATTATTTCTCCTGTTTTTCTAAAATCTAAGAAACCTACGCGGTTACGAAGGTGCCAATCTTTTTGCCCTTGATGGCATCGGTTACATTGCCTTCGCCCTGCATTCCGAAAACTCGCATCGGCATCTTGTTGTCCATGCAGAGGCTGAAAGCTGTTGCGTCTACAACCTTCAAACCTTGGATGAGCGCATCCTGGTAGGTGATCGAGTCAAGCTTGACTGCCTTTGGGTCCTTCTTTGGATCCGCTGAATAAACGCCGTCCACGCCATTCTTCGCGACTAGAACTTCGTCTGCGTGGATTTCGAGGGCGCGCTGTGCAGCTACTGTATCGGTCGAGAAATAAGGCAATCCCGCACCCGCGCCAAAGATTACAACGCGACCCTTTTCTAGGTGGCGAACCGCACGTAGTGGAATATAAGTTTCGGTTACCTGCGCCATGCTGATTGCAGACTGAACGCGAGTGCTGACACCGGCTTGCTCTAGGAAGTCCTGGAGCGCTAGAGCGTTCATAACCGTGCCGAGCATACCCATGTAGTCTGCACGCGAGCGGTCCATGCCGCGCTGAGATAGCTCTGCACCGCGGAAGAAGTTGCCGCCTCCAACCACAATCGCAACTTCAGCGGTCTTTGCACCTTCTGCGATCTCACGGGCCATTTCGGCAACGATGTCAGGGTTTACACCCAGGGTTCCTCCGCCGAAGGCTTCACCCGAAAGCTTGAGCAGAACGCGGCGCTTCTTCTGTGCCATGGGGAACCCTCCAAGAGTCTGTGATTTTCTTTCTCTATTGTAAACGAGCAGCAAAAAAGGCTCGGCCGAAAACGACCGAGCCTTTGATGTTTTTAGCTTTAGTTATGCACCGACGCGGAAGCGAACGAATGCTGAAACGGTCACGCCAGCGGTCTCTAGAACCTTGGCTACAGACTGCTTGTTGTCCTTTGCGAAGTCCTGCTCAAGAAGCACGTTCTCCTTGAAGAAGCCGGTTACGCGGCCTTCAACGATCTTTGAAAGTGCAGCCTCTGGCTTGCCTTCGTTGCGTGCGGTCTCTTCAGCGATGCGACGCTCGGTTGCAACGGTCTCAGCGTCTACGTCTTCACGAGAAAGAACAGTCGGTGAGAATGCTGCAATGTGAACTGCGACATCGTGTGCGGTTTCTGCGTCTGAACCTGAGTAAGCAACTAGAACGCCAACCTGAGGTGGTAGGTCCTTGCTGGTGCGGTGTAGGTAAGCGTCAACGGCTGCGTCCTTTAGAGATGCAACGCGGCGAAGCTCTACCTTCTCGCCCATGATTGCTGCTTCGTCGTTGATTGCGTCAGAAACTGACTTGCCACCTAGGTCTGCAGCGAGTGCAGCTTCTAGGGTCTCGGCGCCAGCTGCTGCGATTGCGTCTGCAACAGACTCAGCAAGCTCAACGAACTTAGGTGTCTTAGCAACGAAGTCGGTCTCGCAAGCAAGCTCGATTAGGTAGCCGGTGCCACCGTTTACGCGAGCCACAACCAAACCATTGCTGGTGGTGCGACCTTCACGCTTGGTAACGCCCTTTAGGCCCTTTAGACGAAGGAACTCAAGAGCCTTGTCGACGTTGCCGTCAGCCTCGTCAAGAGCGCCCTTGCAGTCCATCATTCCGGCGCCGCTGCGGTCGCGCAACGCCTTTACATCTGCGGCGGTGTAGTTTGCCATCTTTACTTTGCTTCCTCTGCTGCAACAGCTGCTGCTGGTGCTTCTACGGTCTC